>JGI25911J50253_10000524_pt1 | contig 12836 bp, 10 predicted proteins | sample LauGreSBDMM110SD_3_FD_50253 | JGI IMG/M metagenome (IMG submission 50253) | reverse complement strand
ATGGACAATATTTGGGTATTCTTTTTTGGGAGTGAACATAAAAAGTAGTCAAAGTAGAATTGGCTTCTTGCGTTATAATGGCGACTTAGTAGTAATCTCAGGAATTTTATTATTATCTACTGTTTTATTCTCTGCTATCACTGTAAACTTATTTGATTTAATAGGTATAAATATTGAAATTTTTTATTTTCAAAATATTATGATTTGGGGTATAGCCGCCATTCCTATAGTAGCCACTTATTTAATGCAAACGAATGCTCAATTAATTAATAAGGTCTCTCCTATTATTGCCAAAATATTTACGCCTTTAGTATTTATTAATTTGTTTATTTATTTATCGGCCATGGTGTACACTAAAAAATACCCCTATCAGGACCGAAACGTACTTTTATTATTTAATGTATTATTAATGGGTGTGATGGCATTAATTCTTTTTAGTATTGCAGAAGCAGGAAAGGCTACTAAAAATAAGTTTAGCCTCATTGTTTTATTTGGCTTATCTGCATTAACTCTTATAGTGAACGCTATAGCACTTTCTGCTATTGTTTATCGTATTAATGAATTTGGTTTTTCTGCTAATAGAATAGCCGTTTTAGGAGGCAACCTATTAATATTTATAAATTTAGTGCTGGTATCCTATAAATTATTTTTAACCAGTTTTAAAAACGGTACCATTGAAGAAATAGAAGAATCTATTGCAGGCTACCTACCTGTATATGCTATATGGACGGGTTTAATTACTTTCTTAGTTCCATTATTATTTCAATTTAAATAAGCATTCTATTTATATGAATGAAAAGGTAGGAGATCAACTAATAAAAAAGCCCCCAAAGAAATCTTTGAGGGCTTTTTATTTAAGTAGCATTTTTATAGTGCCAAATGCATATTAATATCCTGGATTTTGTGTAAGCACCGTCTTTCCCTCTTTCTGAGAATTTAATATTTCATCAGCTGGAATAGGATATAGGTTATGCTTAGGTAAAAATGTTTTACCTACTAAGTAAGACCTTTTAGTAATTGCTCGGCCAGTATTATCTTTACCCGATACTGATTCTGCTTTTACATAATCGTTTAATACTTTTTCGGCAATACCCCAACGAACAAGATCAAAGAATCGGTGGCCTTCCATTGCAAACTCCAATCTTTGTTCCATATGAACCGCATTTATTGCAAATGCCGCTCCTTTGGATGTGAATCTGCCTGCAGGATATAGCCCAACCTTAGTATTAACAGTTGCGTCTTGACTAGCAGATTTTTGAGCTCTCTCTCTAATCATATTTACATATTCTTGTGCTTTATCTAAGCTACCTAATTCAGCCTCGCATTCTGCCAACCATAAAATAACACTAGAAAATTTTAATAGTCTAAAATTATTATTTACTGAACGTCTATCGGTTGCATGTGTTGTAGAGTTTTCTTCACCTACATAATACATCCATTTTTTTCCAGTAAATGGTCCGCCATATAATTGGTCACGTACCCAGCTACTACCAGGCATTTTACCCCAGTCAAGGAAGTTTACACCTCTTCTACCCACCGTCCAATCTAAACGAGTATCTACAGAAAGTGTGTTGTCCAATGTAAATGCTTCAGAAAATTTTAAACCTTGGTCGTTAGAAATATCTTCTTTGTTATAGGTATCTGCACTTCCATCTACAGCAGCACCAATAAGAGGAAGACCTTCCGCATCGGTTTTAAAAGCATTCACTAAATTATGTGAAGGCTGATAGAACCCGCAACATCCACGTCCAGGAGAGGTAGATGTGTAAGGCCAGTTTAAGGTAGCTCCTTTGTTACCATTTCCTCCTGTAGTTCCATCATTAATAGAGAACTGTACTTCAAAAATAGACTCCCTATTATTGTTGGTTACTGTTTTATAATTGTCATGGTATTGAGTAACTAAGGATTTTCCAGAGTTCGTATAAACATCAAGCAATTCAGNTTTAGCAGCAGCCCATTTCTTTTGAAAAAGTAATGTCTTACCTAAATATGTCTTTGCAGCCCATTTGGTTGCTCTACCTTTCTGAGTTTGAGTGGCAGGTAAATTTTCAGCTGCAAATTTAAAGTCGGCCTCAATTTTTGGCCAGATATCTACAGTATTTGTTACCAAAACGCCACCTGGATTGCCACGATCGTACATTGCTTCATCCAAGTAAGGAACATTACCCCACATTTTTTTTGCTTCAAAATGATAGTGCCCTCTTAAGAAACGCGCCTCTGCTAAAGCGATTGTTTTTTCGCTTGCTGTCATGTCTTTTACAGCAGGGTCGTTAGCAATTTGAATTGTCTCATTGCAACGAGAGATAGCATCATATAAATGTTGCCATTTTCCTCTAAGATGTGTATTATCTGAAAGCCAGTTGTACTGCTCTAAAAAGCTTTGCTCGGGTTGGTCACCTGCATCTGTTCCTTTATAAGAGTCATCTGAAACGACACCTCCAAAAACCCAATTGTCTACAGAGCCATGCCATTGTGTAGTACCAGATCCAACACCATCCAATAAAGAATAAGCACCAACTAATAAGGCATTTACACCCGTTTTACTTTTTAATTGCTCGCCACTGGCTACACCCTGAGGGCCAACTTCCAAGAAATTTTTCTGACATCCAACAGCCATGATAATGACTAGTGCCAGAAGTAAAGTTATTTTTTTCATATTGATCAGTTTTAAATTTATGATTTATTTAAAATTTAAGTCTTATGCCTAACATAAAAGATTTAGCAGTAGGATATGCTCCTTCGTCTATACCCATATGGTAGTCTTGGTTATCATTTCCAGAGGTACGCAAGTTAATGTCTGGGTCATAGCCTGTATATTTTGTAAGCGTAAATAGGTTTTGACCTTGTACATAAATTTGTGAAGAGGAGAAAATACCAAACTTCTTCATAACAGATTCAGGAATAGAATAAGTTAATTGAAGGTTACCCAATCTCATATAAGAACCATCTTCAATGAAGTAAGAAGAAACCTGTTGACTTGTTGCGTCACTAGAATTCAACCTTGGTAATAATGGATTAGCAGTTTCGCCATAAGAACCATACAGCATTCTTTCAGAACGATTTCCTTGGAATACATTGAAGTCAGTCCAGTAACGAACATAGTTGAAGATATCTCCACCCTGTTGTCCTTTTAGAAATATAGCTAAATCAAAGTTTTTATACCCTGCAGTCAAATTCACACCATAAATAAAATCTGGATGTGGATTTCCTAATATAGTTCTGTCTGCAGCAGAAACGATACCATCTTTATTCACATCTCTGAAATTAAATACACCCTCTCTTGTGTAGGTTCCAAATTTTGGTGCAGTAGCTGCTTGCTCAGCAGTAAGAATACCATCTACTATATATCCATAGAAGCTAGAAATAGGGTATCCTTTTTTAGATGCAGAGATTGAAGGAAGACGGGTAGTAAAACCAAATAAAGTTGCATTTGGGTCGTCATTTAATTTAATGACTTCATTTTTATAGCGACTCAAATTTACGTTAATAGAATAACGTAATTTACCAGCCATCGCCTTATCAGTCCAAGTTAAATTCAAATCGATACCCGTATTGCGCATAGTACCTATATTAGTATATGGAATGGTACCTTGTCCTTGAGCTCTTGCTATTGCAATTTGTGCAAGCATATCTGAAGTTTCTCTAGTGTACCAATCTAATACTACATCTAATTTATTTTTTAATAAAGATGCATCAAAACCAATATTGGTGGAAGTAGTGGTCTCCCATTTTCCATTCGCATTTCCAAACTGTGTTAAATCGAAACCAGCGGAAACTGAAGTACCTGAACCACTAATATCATAACCATTGTTTGCTGGATCTGCTGTATATAAAGTATAAGCATTGTATACGTTAGGGATTAACTGATTACCTGTTTTACCCCAACCAGCTCTTACTTTTAGATCTTGCAACCAAGAAATATTGTTCAATGCCTTTAATTCTGTCAAACGAACACCAAAAGATCCTGCAGGGAAAACTCCGTAGCGATTTGCTTCAGCCAAACGTGAAGAACCGTCTCTACGAACGGTGAAGTCACCTAATAAGAAATTATTATAATCATAATTCACTTTTGCGAATTGAGAAAATAACCTAGTTCTAATTGCACCGCTTCCTGCATTGGCTAAACCTGCAGCAGAACCTGCGTTAAGATAACGATAACCCTCATCATCAAATGTGAAGTTACTTCTGCTAGCATTAAAACCAAATCCATAGGTACTCACGGCTTCCGTTCCTACAAGCACATTGAAATTGTGTGCACTCTTTATGGTGGTATTATAGTTTAATGTATTGTACCATGTCCATGAGTTATCATAATTATTGAATACATTCAGACTATTGGTATTTCTTGGTTCTGCTGCTTCAATNTTTCTAATGAAATACTCTGAGCGGTTAAAGTTATTATACTCTATTCCAATACTTGAACGCGCCTTTAAGTTTTTCATAAGAGCAACTTCAGCAAATGCATTTCCAAATACGTGGGTGCCCAGTGTTTTGTTGTCCTTGTCTCTGTACAAGCCTGCCAATGGATTGGTCGCATTTCCTAGGTTTAAACCTCGAGGTCCGCCAAAGCCATTAAAAGGAGAAAGATTAGTTCCGCCAAGTGCTGCTGGACCACCAGTTANGTCGTAAACAGGAATTATAGGATGAATACGAAGGGCAAGCATTATAGGATTTGACTCTTGGTTATTATTAATACCAGCTCTTTCGTCATAAGAAAAAGTTAGGTTTTGACCAACTGTAAATTTCCCTTGAGTGAATTCGGTATTAGCACGAATTGAATAACGCTCATAATTAGTATAACTAAGAATACCATCTTGTTTAAAATAGTTTCCNGAAAAGGAATACTTTGCTTTGCTTGTAGCACCAGAAGCACCAATTTGATAATTAGTTATAGAAGCGGGATTAAAAATTACATCCTGCCAATCGGTACCTGCTTGATTGGCTTTATTGATGTTAAATCTTGTTTTTCCTAATTCAGGATTATTAATATCATTTGTGTAAGAAGCTGGATCAGGAGCTGAACCAAAAAGGTTAGGGAAAATATAGTCCGCCATTGTCACCCCTCCACTTTCAGTGAAGCGATATTGAGCCGATGGAGAACTAATCCATGGCTTATTACCTGCTCCCACATTTGATTTAAATAGATATTTACCTAGTTCTTCTGCGTTAAGCATCTCTAGCATCTTACCAGCGGTTTGTGTTCCCGAATACATTTCAAAAGTAATTTTAGGCTCGCCAGTCTTACCTTTTTTAGTAGTAATAATGATTACTCCATTTGCAGCACGAGAACCATAGATAGAGGCAGCAGAAGCGTCTTTTAATACTTGCATTGACTCAATATCATATGGGTTAATTTGATTGAGGTTACCTTGCGTAGGAACTCCATCAATTACATATAAGGGACTATTATTATTAATTGTACCAAACCCCCTGATACGTACCATGGTTCCACCACCTGGAGAGTTGTCATTACCAACCACCACACCAGCAGCTTTTCCTTGTAACATTTGAGTTACACTTGCAGTAGGGGTAGCTTGAAGATCTCTAGCAGAAACTACTGCAACGGCACCGGTAATATCCTTTTTTCTTTGTGCAGAATAACCTGTAACCACGACCGATTGAAGCATGTTAACGTCCACGTCAAGTTCAACATTTAAAGTTCCAGTGGTAACTTTTACGTCTTTACCAAGGTAACCATTGTAATAGAATGCCAAAGTTTTTTGGTTGGCATTTGCAGTTAATTTGAAATTTCCTTCTGTGTCTGTTGTGGTTCCAAGATTAGAACCCTTGATTAATATTGACACTCCGGATAAAGGCAATTTAGTTTCAGCGTCTATAACTTTACCAGTTACAGTTTGCTGTGCCATAGCAAACATTGTAGATAGAGTTAGTACAAAAGTGAAACTAAACAGTCGAATTAACCTTAAGTAAGGTGTTGTGTTTCGCATATAATTTATTTTAATTAAAAATTTTATTATACAATTTACCTTTAAAATTAATACCAAAAGGGATAAATTATTAACAAAATGTTATGATTTATTCACCGCCGGTCTTTAGAACTATAAAAGGTGGCTAGATGCCAAAACGCCCTTTTAGATAGATTTTCTTCTATTAACTATTTGCTTTTATTCAGTATATTTAAGTATAAAAACTATATATTATGGATAGAAGAAATTTTGTTCAAGCAGCTACACTGTTACCTGCCATGGGGTTCATGCATCTAAACCCATCAGATAACAGTAATAGTACACCTAGTACACCAAAAAATACTTCAAAAATTAAGCTAAGCGTTTCTAGCTATTCCTATTGGCATTTCAAAGGTGAAAAATACCCTATTCAAAAAGTAATAGATCATGCCGCTTTGCTAGGATTAGAAGGCATTGACGTATTGCATCGCCAAATGGAAAGCGAAGACAATGCCTATCTTCAAATGCTAAAAAAACATGCTTTTGTTAATGGCATTGCCATGACCTGTCTTTCTATTCATCAAGGTTTTGTTACCCCTGATAAGGAAGAATTAAAAAAGAATGTAGCGCACACAATCCATTGCATTGAATTGGCCTACAAAATGGGAATACCCTGTATGAGGTTGAATACAGGGCGCTGGAATACCATCAAATCTTTCGATGATTTAATGAAAAATAAAGGCATTGAACCTGTGCTACCAGGCTACTCTGAAGAAGATGGCTATAAATGGTGCGTTGATGGCATCCAACAATGTCTACAAAAAGCCGAGGAATGTGGAATCCTATTGGCACTAGAAAACCACTGGGGACTTGGATCTACGCCTGAAGGAATGCTAAAACTGCACGATACGGTAAACTCACCATGGCTTGGACTGCTAATGGATACGGGTAATTTTCTTGAAGAACCCTATGATAAACTTGAAAAAATTGCCTCAAAAACAAGCTTTGTTCAAGCGAAAACATATTACGGAGGTGGGGAGTGGTATTCACTCGAACTTGATTATCCTAGAATTATTGAAATACTCAAAAAAGTTAACTACCATGGTTATATATCTATTGAATTTGAAGGCAAAGAAGATCCGCTTACTGGAGTGAAAAAAAGTGTGGATCTATTGAGAAAAGCAATAGGATAATTTTTTTACTAAGATTGCACGATTACCATTATGCAACTGAAAAAAGCTATGCCATTTTTGATGACAAACTAGGACATGCCTATTTAAAATAATGGTTTAATTAATGCGCTTCAATCGAATCATATAAAATTCTAAATCATCTGCTGCGTTTAGAATAGTTGCTTTTGCACTCATTATTCCTTTTCCTTTTGGCAGTATTATACGCCCCAAGTTTAAGGGTTTAAAATCTTTTAGAAAAGATTCATCTCTTTTAACTCTATCGTTTTGAACACCAATAAGAGGCATATCATTTGCTACAATAATTGGTTTGGTGACAGACCTGTTTTGAAAACTTAATTCAATTTTTGTACCAATATTTTTTTCGGAACAAGCGTAGTAAAATTCAATTTCGAATTCACCTTTTTCTAGTACTTCTATATTCCACAATATACTATCCTCTGTACTGCGCCATTGCTTATAATAACTATCATTAGGATGAATGCTTGAACGAACAATATTACCTCTCGCATTGGCTTCTGAGGCAGGTAAAACATCATTGACAAATAGTGGATCGCCAATGAGTAAAGGTCTTTCATCTGTGAGAGGCATTGCTGCAACCACCTCATTTTCCCATTGTTTCTTTTTAAATAAAATATCATTGTATGATGCAGGATATATTTTTGCAACATCAGTTGTTTGCGCGGTATCACGCATCATATCATAGAGTTGATTGCTGGCATCTAATCGATACTCTGTTGTGCGAATACTGGTTTTGCCATTCCAATAAGTGGGTATAAATCTGTTTTGTAAAGCGCTTGGGTTTTGGCCCATTAATAAGGGCGTTAAGTTTACTCCGTCAAAAGATTTTATTGTTTTGTATTGTATGCCAGACAAGCCAAGCAAAGTGGGTAATAAATCAATGCTGCCAGATAGGTTCTCTATTTTTTGAGATGCTTTGATGGTATTTTTCCATTGTATGATTAACGGCGACCTTATGCCCCCTTCATCAGTGGTGCCTTTGATTCCTTTCATACCTGCATTCCATCTATTGCCATTAGGACCGTTATCAGAAAAATAAACGATGATGGTATTTTCAATTAAATTTAATTTTTCTAACAATTCTATAATCTTACCTACATTCCAATCTAAATTTTCATTCATCGCTAATACAGCCTTTGTATGTTCAACATCTTCTTTATTAGCTACTGTTCCTTTTTGTACTAGTATTTTATCTTTATATTTTTGCCAGTATTCATCTGGAACCTGCATGGGGCTGTGTGGTGTATTATATGCGAAATAAGCAAGGAAAGGTTTTTTTTGGTTTTGTTCTATAAAATCTAATCCATGTTGTGTTAAATTATCTGTGATAAACCCCTTTGCTTGAACTATTTTTCCATTCATTTGCAATTGAGGATCAAAATAGTTTCCTAAATGCCCAATCGTAAATCCGTAAAATTCTTGAAACCCTCTTGCATTTGGATGATAAGGCCCTTGCGCCATTATGCCATTTTCCAATAGCCCTGTTGCATAACCCCGTTTTTTAAAAATATCAGCTATGGTAACTTCATCCAAGTTTAATCTTTCTTTACCAGAAGCTACTCCATTCACGCCGCCTCTTAGATGGTATCTACCCGTAAGGAACTCTGCCCGAGTTGGAGAGCAAACGGGGCTTACATAAAAGTGGTTAAAAAAAGCACCGCGCTTTGCCATTTGATCTATGTTCGGTGTAGATGCCGCCTGGTTTCCAGTAAGACCAAGATCGCCCCAGCCTTGGTCATCAGCAAGTATGACAACTATATTAGGGGGTTGAGAAGNGGAAGNTTGCGCAANACNGATTGTGTAAAAAAGAAACAGTAAGNCTACCTTAATTTCATATTTACGGGNTCCCATTTGATAATTTTTTTAGTAAAATAACTCTCATTNCAAGCTAATGCAGGAGCTGCTGCTCTAAATCCAAAAACCGCATCTTCTGTTACTGGCTTGCCTGTTCTTACTGAATCAAAGAAATTTGTAAAATGATCTAAATTAGCATTATACCCCATGGGTGCTTTAAAAATAATATCTTCTTTTGTTTTTCTTTTTCTTTGTTCTACTGTCCATTTTGCATCATACTCTTTTTGCATTTCTTCTTGTATACTTTTTGAGAAAGTAAATAAAGAATCGCCCCCTCCACCAATACCAGGCGCCTCAGGCATGATGTTATGTTTTATAGTAAGATTACTACCAGCTACTTCTATAAGCCCTTCAGAACCCACTAATCTTATTATTTCTTGACCACCAGTACCACTAATAAAATTCACTTGCAATGTCATTAAGAAAGCAGCATGCTCTTTAGTTTTTGGATATTGTAGCACACCTGACATTACATCTGGTAAATTTCTACCATCATTCCAGTAACTAAATTGACCTGTGCTATAAATATTTTCAGGGCCATAAGAATTGGTGATGAAATGTGACCCACTTAATAAATGCACAAATAAATCTCCTGCCACACCTGTGCCAACTTCTTTAAACGCTCTCCACCAGAAAAATTTCTTGGCATCAAATTCCATTTTGGCGGTAGCCTCAATAAAAGTGTCCCAATTTGTGGTCATGGCATTTGCATCTTTAGGTATGGTATACTCCCATGCACCAATAGAACTTTGTCTGTCATATACTGCATTGACCATATTCAATTCTCCAATTTCTCCTGCAGCCAATAATTCTTTTGCTTTTGCATAACCAATACTGCTTACTCTTTGGCTTCCTACTTGTAATACTTTACCCGATTTTTTTACAGCTTCTATCACTGGAACACCTTCGCTAATTTTATAAACCATTGGTTTTTCACAATACACATGCTTACCTTTTGCTAAGGCGTCTATTGTAATACGTGCATGCCATACATCGGTAGTGCAAATTAATACGGCGTCAATATCTTTTTTGTCTAGTAAATCCTTATAATTAATAGTGGTATACAATTCTTTTCCAAATTCTTCTCTTGCATTTTCTAACCTTCCAGTATATAGATCACAAATACCTGCTAATTCAACACCAGGTACTTTGAGTGCTGTTCTTAAATCGTTGTGGCCTTGTATGCCATATCCGATAACACCAATTCGTATCGTATCGTTTGATGAAATTTTTCTATTATATATTAGCATACGTTCTTCCGCATGCGCATTTGCTGCCAAAGAAGAAAGGGGCGAAGCGGCTGCTAAAAAACTAGTTACACCAATTTGTTGTAGAAATTTTCTTCTTGAATTTAAACTGTCGTTTTTCATAGGTAGAATTTATTAATTTAAATATAGCATTCAAAATTGTCTAGCTTACTTATTTTTTGGGTGCTGGGAGAAAACCACTCTTGCTTAGGTCTTCAAATAATTTCTTTACTTTTTCTGTACCGTTTAAAGGATTTATGTCATAGTAAAAATATAGTTCTTCATCGGTTCTATGCATGGCATTTTCTTGAATAGCTCCTTGTGATTTATATTCTGCAATTGTCCAGTCTGCTACAATTTTGTAGCTTAATTTATCGTTTTCAGCAAATCTATAGGCCCTATTTAATCTAAATGGAGGAACATTCGTATTAATTTTACTTATGTCAATGCCTGGTATTCCTGTCAAAACAGGGTCGGCATTACCATTCATCTTAGAGGCTCCTGCAATAATGATTGGCTTATTATTCCCTTTATAACGCTCAACTGCTCTTAGGCCCATNATAACAGAAGTAATATGGTGACCATGTTGTCCTGTTCTTGGAGACATAGTAATAATAAAATCATATTCTCTTTCTGCAAGTAATTTGTCTAATCTTTTTTCAATGTAACTAATATCCCAATTTTTACCATATAAATAAGGCTCATAATTAGTAGAATAAAGGTCGTCTGGTTGCTCCATAAAATAGATATTTCTTACCCCAAGTATTTTAGCNACATTTATTATTTCTTGTTTTCTAATAATAGCAATATGGGTTCTAGCTACAATGGAATCCGTCAAGTTTATGCCATAATAAATTGCGCCTAGTTGTGCATCCGCAAAACCCCCAGCACCATCAGTCATTACAGCCATATCAACAGTACCTTTCAATTCTTTGGTTATTTTAAACATTGCAACAGAAATGGAACTCTCATCATCTGGATGTGCAGTAATTACCAATACTTTCGGACCTTGTGCAGAAGCAGACAATCCAATAAGTAAAAACGATAAAAAGAAAATAGTTTTTTTCATAAATAAGTTTTTTGTTAAAAATTAAATATAAGATGCCATGAATTATTAATTGATCTAATTTAGTCATTACAAGTTATAAAGTTTTTACATCTGAGGCAATTTTAATTTTTAGTCTCGCCATCGACCATTTCCTGTTTTTGAATTCGCAGGTTCTGTCTAAGCTATGGCTTTGACCTCCTTAAATTGCTTTATGTATGCAGCTACAATAAGATGATTGAGTATGTAACTATTAGGAGATTAATGAATTAGGCAATGACAAAAGNTTGCAGATGCTCAATGGCCTTTCTAATATTNTCTTTATTAATGCCTCCTGCTAAATAGGTAGGAATNCTAATNTTTTTACTTAAAACTTCATAATGAAATTTANATTTATTCTATTAATTTACGTTCTCTCTTTTTGNCGTCCTTAAATTGCTTTATGGATGCATCTAGCACTTCCATATTTTTTTTAGAGGACATCTCGTGTAATGTTGTATTNAAGGAATTGTACTNCTCTAAAGAAATNATTACAACACCAATGTCTTTACCTCTATTAATAATTAAGGTTTCATGCTCATTGGTAACCTTATCAAGGTATTGCTTGGTTTTTTTACGAAAATCTGAAAGTGTAGTTGATAACATAATTACATATTTATGTACAAATATATGTACATATTATCAAATATAAGCAATTTAGAAAGTTTTCTATTAGTAAACTTATTATCTTTACCTTGTGTTTAATATTATCACCCGAAGAACGCTACTTGAATATGCCAAGAAATATCCTATGGCAAGGATTGCTTTATTTGAATGGTATCATGAATTAGTTATATCGGAATTTAAAAGTTTTAATGAACTTAAAAAAGTATATGGAAATGTAAGTTTAGTGAGTGATGATAGAGTTGTATTTAATATCATGGGCAATAAATATAGATTAGTAGTAAGAATGGTATTTGAGTTTAAAGCAATTCAGATCAAATGGTTTGGAACACATAGTGACTATGATAAAATTGATGTAACAACTATACAATATAAAAAGTAAGAATATGGAATTAAAAATAATTAAAACTAAAAAGCAGTATGAGCAGAGCCTTGATTGGGTAGATGCTCAGTTTGAGAATAAGGTTAAATCAAATACCCCACAAGGGGAAAAACTACAAGTAGCACTTCTATTAATAAAACAATATGAAGATGCGAACTATCCCATTCCACTTCCAGATCCAATTGATGCCATTAAAGTTAAAATGAATGAGTTAGGATTAAAGAATAAGGACCTTGTTGGCAAAATGGGTAGTAAAGGGTATGTGTCTTCTTTATTAAATAAAAAGAAGCCATTGACCCTGGAGTTAGCTAAGTTGTTTCATCAAGAACTAAATATTCCTGCTGAGGTGTTATTGTCCTAGTATTAACTTGAAGTCGCAAATTGCGACCACAAGTAAGGACTTGGTAATAAATAAAAAAAGCCCTGCATAATGCAAGGCTTTTCTTTTCTGCTCCCCTTTTCGACGAAAGATGCAACTATAATTCGATGATTGAGTATGTTACTATCGGGAAATTGAAAGGTTGAATA
>JGI25911J50253_10000501_pt1 | contig 13109 bp, 5 predicted proteins | sample LauGreSBDMM110SD_3_FD_50253 | JGI IMG/M metagenome (IMG submission 50253) | reverse complement strand
GATATTTTTTAAACATTCGTCCAATGATTTTAAAAAAGGTTACAGATCTTCAGCCTAGGATCTAGGTTAACCAGGCTAGCCCTTAGCAGCCTTTTTATCTTCCGTTTTATCTTCTTCTTCCATCTTATCATCACTCGCACGAGGCACTTATTGTTCACCACCCTTTTTATTTTAAGTAACGTCAGCTTTCTCGTTGTAATCTCTTAATATTCTGCATATAGTTCTGACAAATGTAGTTAAGGCCTTAGCAGAACTAACACGTTCATTTTCTCCATCTTCAGTTTTCCCATCTACAAAAAAAACTGGCTTCCAAATTTAACTGCTTTCACCAAAAAAAGTAATAAAAGAAAGGATTTACGCAACGGTCTAATTCTGAAAATCGACTTAATCTGGGTAACGCCCTTCTTTAAATCCCTCTATCAATTTGGGAACAAAACCGGGTGCTATATTACTAGCAGCGGCTAGTAGAGTTTAATCTTATCCTGCTAATCCACTAAAAAAAGTAACAAGATTTTCAGCCCTAAAAAATGCCTTGTATTCTTCTTCTAACTGAATTGAACCAAATTATTTGTTCGTGTAAAATAATTTATTTTTTTAAAATAGCTAAAGTTGCGAATTTTGTGGATTTTACATTTTTAAAATTATAAATATCGTTTATATTTATAAAAAATAATATGATAAATATCATTTTTTAGGCTTGCTGTACTTAGATATCCGGCCAAACTCTCTCTAAAGAGTATTAGCAATAACACGTTTAAAGTATCTGTGATTTTAGGAAACTGTAGGCAGCTGCACATCTATAAAGGAAGAATAGAAATCAAATTTTAATAAATCTTCAGAACTACAATCCTACCAATCATTTGATTTATTTTTTGTATACAGTTACAATAATGCTATTCTACATGATTTTTATGAACTATCACGTAATTAAGCAAACACTAAATTACGCAATTCACTAGATGCCTATTTAAGAAGAGCGTATGAATCACGGTTATCTTACCAATAAGCATATACATCTTTCTACAACTGCAAGGCATCATAATCAGCACCTGGCAATGAATTTAGTTGCTAGACTTACTCTTCAGTTATGTTAACTGAAGAATCATCTTCTTGAGGGGTAGGTGTATTCACGTGTGTCGGAGGTAGCAGTGTAAGGTCTACACATTATTCATCATAAGGCAAATGTGTCTCACAGCGGCTGGATAGGTCGAAGTGCAAGTGGGTCGAATGACGGTCAGAGGAGAATTACATTGCTATTAGATTTCAATTAATAATTATTATTATATTAAATCATATTCCGTTTATATAACACCAAATGACGTCATAATTAATACCGATAAATTGGCGTTATCTCGACTATGATGACGCACTATATTGTTATATAAACAAATCAATAATCTTAATTAACAAACTTTAATTTGAAAATCAATCTAATCTATGCAACAAACAAAATGCAGTCTATAAAATCAAAGACGGATCCCAAATCAACTTATTTCAAAACTCAGCAAGGTAGAAATTGGACAGGCACCTGGTTTGGAAAAGACCTTGACGAAGGAATAAATCAATTAAAACTTAATTGTTTATTCTTTATTGCCCAAGTTGAACAGTGCCCTACTACAACTAGAGAACATCTGCAATTTTTTGCTCACTTCAATGCAAACCAAAGAGCATCCAAAATCATGTCCTTACTGCCAGGTGCCCATGTAGAAATCGCTAGAAACACTAACGCTTGCATAGACTATTGTAGCAAAGACGAAAGCCGAATTCGAGGCCCTTTCACTAACGGAGTCCCTCCAAGCACTAAATAACTATAAGGTAAAAAATTAACTGTAGACGAGGCCTTAAATTTAAATGAAAATGAATTAAGACAACTTAGTTGCCATAGTTATATCGTTACAAAAAAGGCTATAGCCAGTTGTATACTAGAACCATTAGAAACTGATGAATGCCGCGGAGAATGGATTTTTGGACCACCAGGATCAGGCAAGTCTTTTTATGCTAGGACAAACAATCCGGGAGTGTATATTAAAGCTCAAAATAAATGGTTCGACGGATATACCACTCAATCAACAATTCTACTGGATGACCTGGACGTGGCTAGAGGATCTATTGCGTCTCATGAAATTGGACACATGCTAAAAATTGTCGCCGATAGATACAAATGCTTCGGAGAAATTAAAGGTGGAACCGTTGCTTTACGCCATACAAAGTTTATAATAACTAGCAATTATCTGCCAGAAGACATATGGTAAGATACAATGGTAACAGCCATAAGAAGAAGATTTACGTTCATACACAAATTAAACCCATTCGAGAAAGATGTGAATGCACAAATAAACAACATTTAATAAGAATGATTCATATATTTTTATTAAAATTTAAAAATTAAAATGATTTATATAAACATTATTAATAATATGAAAAAAGACAAAGAATACAAAATTAAAAGAAAAAAAGGGGACGATAAAATATTATAAGATGCATTTGATACAGAGGTATTAGATTTAGAATTAGGTGAATTTGATACAATATGGGATATTCCAAAGAACGTAAATAAAAAAATAAAAAAAGTGGCTGAACGCTATACTAAAAACAGTTCAATAGGGCGAACAATTAATAATTCAATTATAAAAAACGATGGCAACGCAAGCGCAAGGGATATTTCTAGGATTTCTAAACAACTGTCTTAATCATACGGCATAAATGAATCAACAGTGGCAGGAGTTATATCAGGATCACTCGCATATGGAAGGCGATTCGTTTAATCAGGAGGTCCAGCCAAATTAGAAAAAGTAGGACTAAATATTGTTAGATAAATAGCAGTTAACTCAGAACCAGTTGCAACAATAGCGGCCGAAGCCGCTGAGGTAGTAGCTTAACAATCTATATACGAAGGAGTCGCAGCAAGTGCATTGGAAGGAGCGTAATTTAAAACCATATTTTTATAGAGGCGTCATACTATCGCCAGAAATCATAGTCCCTGCATTGATAATCGGAGGCCTCGTTAAAATTGGATACGACTTATTCAACTGAATATATATATACATATTATAAATAAACATAAATAATAAATAACTATAATAGTAATTTTCAAAAAATTTAAAAATGGATATTTAATAACAATAACATTCATACGTATAAAAATAAGGCAATTAGTTTGTCAATAATACCGTACAATCGCATAATTCAACCGGCACAAGGTCTGTACAATTCAACAAAGTATAATAGATTACCCAGCTTGATTCAAATGCATGGATGATGCCCCTTTTTAATACATTCTTCATTGACCTAGTAATGTATATTTTTAATTTTTAAGGGGACTGGTTCAAACCAAAGACCAGGAAGTGCAATCTATATCCATAGAATAGAATGTGCATATACTATTGTTGAAGACCCTGTTAATAACGTAGGACCAGATGAAATACTTGCTAACACCAATGGTGACGCTACTGAAAAGTGCCTCACCGATCCCAGATTCAGAGTTATGGTTGTAACCCCTAAATAACAATACAGAAATCTACCCACCACAGGAACGCTCGCCGCTCCTGTTTTTCCGTATTTCAGCGCTACGTAGTCTGGAACCGTTTATGAACCTATCTCATCGCCTATTGCTTTCGATGCTGCTGCTGATTTTGGCATGTAAGCATTACCAGACCCTCAATTCTACCATACCGATTACGACGACATCAAAAATCTATGCATGGGAAAAATCGGAATGGATAGTGGATCATTCAGTTTCTTAGTCCGAAAAAGATTTGATTACTTCCCCACTGTTACAGGAGCTATTGCATGCAATGATAGTGAAATTCAATAACTTATTCCTCAAATCTGGTTCTTTTAACCACCTCAATATTCAACTGGAACCACCAAAAACGGATCTAAAATGTTATTCTCCTTCTCTTGTAGAATGATTTACGATTCAGCGACCAATTGATTATATATATTATTTAAACAAATATTCAATTTAAAATATAATACAATTATTTTTTACCATAAATATAAAATGAATTATTACGATTCATAACATTCATACATTTAATATTAAGATGGAGAATTTATTAAAGTTTAAAAATAATCCTCAGACTCGTCAACTTAGTTGAAGCAACTATTTGGCAAATAAACTATCGATACCCCACTCATAAATTGCTACTGGATGATGCCCCTTTTTGATGCTATAAATATCGCGATAGTATATATATAATATATCTTTTAAGGGGACCGCATCAACCGAAAGAACAGGAAATTCAATTATTATAGAAAAAATAGATTGTTCATATTCATTTGTTGAAGACTATAGTAATAACCCTGGTCCAGATGAAATAAGAGATGCAGCTTCGGCAAATAAATTTAGTATTGCTCACATCATCACCGATCCCAGATTCAGAGTTATGGTTGTAACCCCTAAATAACAATACAGAAATCTACCCACATCAAGCGCAGATGGTATTAGCCGCAACTTCCCATACTATTCTAACACTGCATCCGCGACATTTCCCGAACCAATAAATCTCCCAATCGGTACCATTACCAATGTGGATGAAGTAATGACATCACTCCCAAACCCTAAAAAATACAGAATACATTACGACGACGTCAAAAATCTATGCCTGGGGAAACTAGCAATGGATAGTGGATCATTCAGTTTCTAAGTTAATAGAAGATTTGAATATGATAGTAGTAACAATGGGGTTGGTACAATCATATGTCCAGATAATGAAATATAAAATTATATCCCTCAAATCTGGTTTTTTATGGCCCCTCAATGGAATGGAGATTCTCCAACTCCAAGTATTAATGCATCCAGATTCATTTTTTCATACGCTGTAAGATGCTACTACAGAAACGCAGATTGATAAAAATAATACATACAACCATTTATAATAAATATAAAATTTAAAATTAACACTAATAAAAAACATATTCCAATTCCTATCTAAAAAAGTTTGGTATTGGTATTAAGGTCCTTAGGTAATACTAGGACCTTAATACCAAGGATTACTCTCTTAATTATTTTTTTTTCACATACCGATTTTGTATAGACTGAATTTTTTATTCTTATTTAATTTTAATATTAATTTTAATAATAAATTTAATACTAATTTTAGTGGCGTTATGTAATTTTAAATTTGAATTATAATCTTAAATCTGATTGGCTTATTTAAACCAAATTAAATTTTAATCGTCTATTTAAACTCCGATCGCCGATAGATTATAATAACAAATTAAAATAAATGAATTAACTATCTACGATCAAAGAAGAACTTGATGAGCTTGAAGACTAGGAATACTGGGCTGAAATAGACAGAATTTTGAGGAAAGATCGAATAAGAAAAAAAATTCAAAAAAGAAGAGAAGCCAAATGGGTCGATCCAAAAGAAATCATCCGTGATATAGAACGAAAGTCACATGTAAGCAACACAGAGTTTCTCATAGAAGATATCCAGAACAAAGAAAGCCTATACTTACTCAATACAATTGAGTAGTTGAAAAAAAAAGTTAAAACACTAGAACTCACATTAACCACCCAACCCCAACCTCCCAACCCCAACCCCATGCCCGCTTCGCGGACCCTGTACAAAGCGCCTTCGCCTAATGTTTTTTTATATATAATAATTAGCCACCACCTAAAAGCATTGATGATCAAATTCAAATTAGAATGGCCACTGATTAAAATTTAAGACCGTTCCAGACACTTCACAGAGTTCTTTTTGAACAATTAAGAGACAACACAGATGGAGAGATGCCGGCTTTAATTGCATGTGTACGTTATATGAGTTACAATGACATACAAAAAAACAGTGAGTAAATATAATAATAGATGCTTTACACAAAATGCGTAGCACGATGGAAACACCAACATTTACCAATCGAATTTCACCCCAAATTAAAACTAAGATTTTACCAAAGACTAATGAGTAAGATGCTATTCACATTGATACGAAAACATATACTAGGAGCTGTACGAGAACAAGCTGAACCACATCAACAACCAGCCGTTACACTAGAAGAAATTAAAGAAGAAGAGGTTAGATTAACAAAGACTTCAATTTCTAATACCATCAAATGCTGGGTCTTAAGATGGATGGGAGGATGATATGATTATATAAATATATTAATTTTGCAATTGATTTTATATGATCTCATATTTTTGGCTTCAATGCCTCTACCGGCCTGGCGATCGACTACGCTCACTGGTCCTAGGCATATGGGAACCCAAAAATTTAGATCACGAACAAAAAGAATAATGTAAAGATTTACTTATATATAATATATAGCATTATCATAAGTTTGAGGGTTAGACTTAGTTATTTACTTTGCCAAAGTTTGATTCGATTATACCAAATTTGTCTGCGATTTAAGTAAATTTTGTTTTATTAACGTCGACACCTGAATTTTGTTTAAGTTTTTTTTTTGACCTTGCTAATTCGGATTGGTCTTATACATATTGTTTCTAACTTTGAGATTTTCTTTTATTGAGATTTTCAATTTCTTAGATAACCATTAATTTAGCTGGATTGTTTAAGAAACGCTTCTTTAAATTGTTCACCACCTTTTATTCCTTAGCTTAATCACACTACTGTTTGATTAAATTACTATATTAGAAGTTTGAGGGTATTAACTTTTATGATTAATAGGTAATCAAAGGAGTAAAATGCTACAATAGAGATGTCACCATACAAATCTAATTTTAGTACATTTTAGTTAATTCAACATTACTTGTAACAGGCGACTACCCATAAAACTACCGTATAACTTCAGTAGAAAAAAATTTATCTACAACATCTTTATATATTTCAACATATGAAATATGATCACTATAATCATCCAATTCAGTTTCACAAATACGAGCTAATTATCTTTAATGATCCATTATAATTTATTATCCGTTTGTAGGATCAGCGTTAACCATCCGATTTATAGCATCTTTTATAACATGATTATACTTTTTTCTAACACTAATAGCCTTTTTCAAATTATTTGATAACAATTTGAAAAATCCACCGTAATCTTAAGAACCCTACAATTATAATATAATTATACCGATTCACCCGGGATAGTCAGTTTTGCAATATAAAACTTCATATTATGAGGAGTGGTGGCTACAGCATTATCTATTATAACGAGATGATTTTCTTATAATTCTTTAAAGGTGGTTAGATAGGGACTGGTGCCTCCGGATTCTGTCATGACCTCACCATACGCACATTTAAATGCTATTTCAACTTACTAGATAGTTAAAATTATAGGGATAGAGTTGATATTTTTTAAACATTCGTCCAATGATTTTAAAAAAGGTTACAGATCTTCAGCCTAGGATCTAGGTTAACCAGGCTAGCCCTTAGCAGCCTTTTTATCTTCCGTTTTATCTTCTTCTTCCATCTTATCATCACTCGCACGAGGCACTTATTGTTCACCACCCTTTTTATTTTAAGTAACGTCAGCTTTCTCGTTGTAATCTCTTAATATTCTGCATATAGTTCTGACAAATGTAGTTAAGGCCTTAGCAGAACTAACACGTTCATTTTCTCCATCTTCAGTTTTCCCATCTACAAAAAAAACTGGCTTCCAAATTTAACTGCTTTCACCAAAAAAAGTAATAAAAGAAAGGATTTACGCAACGGTCTAATTCTGAAAATCGACTTAATCTGGGTAACGCCCTTCTTTAAATCCCTCTATCAATTTGGGAACAAAACCGGGTGCTATATTACTAGCAGCGGCTAGTAGAGTTTAATCTTATCCTGCTAATCCACTAAAAAAAGTAACAAGATTTTCAGCCCTAAAAAATGCCTTGTATTCTTCTTCTAACTGAATTGAACCAAATTATTTGTTCGTGTAAAATAATTTATTTTTTTAAAATAGCTAAAGTTGCGAATTTTGTGGATTTTACATTTTTAAAATTATAAATATCGTTTATATTTATAAAAAATAATATGATAAATATCATTTTTTAGGCTTGCTGTACTTAGATATCCGGCCAAACTCTCTCTAAAGAGTATTAGCAATAACACGTTTAAAGTATCTGTGATTTTAGGAAACTGTAGGCAGCTGCACATCTATAAAGGAAGAATAGAAATCAAATTTTAATAAATCTTCAGAACTACAATCCTACCAATCATTTGATTTATTTTTTGTATACAGTTACAATAATGCTATTCTACATGATTTTTATGAACTATCACGTAATTAAGCAAACACTAAATTACGCAATTCACTAGATGCCTATTTAAGAAGAGCGTATGAATCACGGTTATCTTACCAATAAGCATATACATCTTTCTACAACTGCAAGGCATCATAATCAGCACCTGGCAATGAATTTAGTTGCTAGACTTACTCTTCAGTTATGTTAACTGAAGAATCATCTTCTTGAGGGGTAGGTGTATTCACGTGTGTCGGAGGTAGCAGTGTAAGGTCTACACATTATTCATCATAAGGCAAATGTGTCTCACAGCGGCTGGATAGGTCGAAGTGCAAGTGGGTCGAATGACGGTCAGAGGAGAATTACATTGCTATTAGATTTCAATTAATAATTATTATTATATTAAATCATATTCCGTTTATATAACACCAAATGACGTCATAATTAATACCGATAAATTGGCGTTATCTCGACTATGATGACGCACTATATTGTTATATAAACAAATCAATAATCTTAATTAACAAACTTTAATTTGAAAATCAATCTAATCTATGCAACAAACAAAATGCAGTCTATAAAATCAAAGACGGATCCCAAATCAACTTATTTCAAAACTCAGCAAGGTAGAAATTGGACAGGCACCTGGTTTGGAAAAGACCTTGACGAAGGAATAAATCAATTAAAACTTAATTGTTTATTCTTTATTGCCCAAGTTGAACAGTGCCCTACTACAACTAGAGAACATCTGCAATTTTTTGCTCACTTCAATGCAAACCAAAGAGCATCCAAAATCATGTCCTTACTGCCAGGTGCCCATGTAGAAATCGCTAGAAACACTAACGCTTGCATAGACTATTGTAGCAAAGACGAAAGCCGAATTCGAGGCCCTTTCACTAACGGAGTCCCTCCAAGCACTAAATAACTATAAGGTAAAAAATTAACTGTAGACGAGGCCTTAAATTTAAATGAAAATGAATTAAGACAACTTAGTTGCCATAGTTATATCGTTACAAAAAAGGCTATAGCCAGTTGTATACTAGAACCATTAGAAACTGATGAATGCCGCGGAGAATGGATTTTTGGACCACCAGGATCAGGCAAGTCTTTTTATGCTAGGACAAACAATCCGGGAGTGTATATTAAAGCTCAAAATAAATGGTTCGACGGATATACCACTCAATCAACAATTCTACTGGATGACCTGGACGTGGCTAGAGGATCTATTGCGTCTCATGAAATTGGACACATGCTAAAAATTGTCGCCGATAGATACAAATGCTTCGGAGAAATTAAAGGTGGAACCGTTGCTTTACGCCATACAAAGTTTATAATAACTAGCAATTATCTGCCAGAAGACATATGGTAAGATACAATGGTAACAGCCATAAGAAGAAGATTTACGTTCATACACAAATTAAACCCATTCGAGAAAGATGTGAATGCACAAATAAACAACATTTAATAAGAATGATTCATATATTTTTATTAAAATTTAAAAATTAAAATGATTTATATAAACATTATTAATAATATGAAAAAAGACAAAGAATACAAAATTAAAAGAAAAAAAGGGGACGATAAAATATTATAAGATGCATTTGATACAGAGGTATTAGATTTAGAATTAGGTGAATTTGATACAATATGGGATATTCCAAAGAACGTAAATAAAAAAATAAAAAAAGTGGCTGAACGCTATACTAAAAACAGTTCAATAGGGCGAACAATTAATAATTCAATTATAAAAAACGATGGCAACGCAAGCGCAAGGGATATTTCTAGGATTTCTAAACAACTGTCTTAATCATACGGCATAAATGAATCAACAGTGGCAGGAGTTATATCAGGATCACTCGCATATGGAAGGCGATTCGTTTAATCAGGAGGTCCAGCCAAATTAGAAAAAGTAGGACTAAATATTGTTAGATAAATAGCAGTTAACTCAGAACCAGTTGCAACAATAGCGGCCGAAGCCGCTGAGGTAGTAGCTTAACAATCTATATACGAAGGAGTCGCAGCAAGTGCATTGGAAGGAGCGTAATTTAAAACCATATTTTTATAGAGGCGTCATACTATCGCCAGAAATCATAGTCCCTGCATTGATAATCGGAGGCCTCGTTAAAATTGGATACGACTTATTCAACTGAATATATATATACATATTATAAATAAACATAAATAATAAATAACTATAATAGTAATTTTCAAAAAATTTAAAAATGGATATTTAATAACAATAACATTCATACGTATAAAAATAAGGCAATTAGTTTGTCAATAATACCGTACAATCGCATAATTCAACCGGCACAAGGTCTGTACAATTCAACAAAGTATAATAGATTACCCAGCTTGATTCAAATGCATGGATGATGCCCCTTTTTAATACATTCTTCATTGACCTAGTAATGTATATTTTTAATTTTTAAGGGGACTGGTTCAAACCAAAGACCAGGAAGTGCAATCTATATCCATAGAATAGAATGTGCATATACTATTGTTGAAGACCCTGTTAATAACGTAGGACCAGATGAAATACTTGCTAACACCAATGGTGACGCTACTGAAAAGTGCCTCACCGATCCCAGATTCAGAGTTATGGTTGTAACCCCTAAATAACAATACAGAAATCTACCCACCACAGGAACGCTCGCCGCTCCTGTTTTTCCGTATTTCAGCGCTACGTAGTCTGGAACCGTTTATGAACCTATCTCATCGCCTATTGCTTTCGATGCTGCTGCTGATTTTGGCATGTAAGCATTACCAGACCCTCAATTCTACCATACCGATTACGACGACATCAAAAATCTATGCATGGGAAAAATCGGAATGGATAGTGGATCATTCAGTTTCTTAGTCCGAAAAAGATTTGATTACTTCCCCACTGTTACAGGAGCTATTGCATGCAATGATAGTGAAATTCAATAACTTATTCCTCAAATCTGGTTCTTTTAACCACCTCAATATTCAACTGGAACCACCAAAAACGGATCTAAAATGTTATTCTCCTTCTCTTGTAGAATGATTTACGATTCAGCGACCAATTGATTATATATATTATTTAAACAAATATTCAATTTAAAATATAATACAATTATTTTTTACCATAAATATAAAATGAATTATTACGATTCATAACATTCATACATTTAATATTAAGATGGAGAATTTATTAAAGTTTAAAAATAATCCTCAGACTCGTCAACTTAGTTGAAGCAACTATTTGGCAAATAAACTATCGATACCCCACTCATAAATTGCTACTGGATGATGCCCCTTTTTGATGCTATAAATATCGCGATAGTATATATATAATATATCTTTTAAGGGGACCGCATCAACCGAAAGAACAGGAAATTCAATTATTATAGAAAAAATAGATTGTTCATATTCATTTGTTGAAGACTATAGTAATAACCCTGGTCCAGATGAAATAAGAGATGCAGCTTCGGCAAATAAATTTAGTATTGCTCACATCATCACCGATCCCAGATTCAGAGTTATGGTTGTAACCCCTAAATAACAATACAGAAATCTACCCACATCAAGCGCAGATGGTATTAGCCGCAACTTCCCATACTATTCTAACACTGCATCCGCGACATTTCCCGAACCAATAAATCTCCCAATCGGTACCATTACCAATGTGGATGAAGTAATGACATCACTCCCAAACCCTAAAAAATACAGAATACATTACGACGACGTCAAAAATCTATGCCTGGGGAAACTAGCAATGGATAGTGGATCATTCAGTTTCTAAGTTAATAGAAGATTTGAATATGATAGTAGTAACAATGGGGTTGGTACAATCATATGTCCAGATAATGAAATATAAAATTATATCCCTCAAATCTGGTTTTTTATGGCCCCTCAATGGAATGGAGATTCTCCAACTCCAAGTATTAATGCATCCAGATTCATTTTTTCATACGCTGTAAGATGCTACTACAGAAACGCAGATTGATAAAAATAATACATACAACCATTTATAATAAATATAAAATTTAAAATTAACACTAATAAAAAACATATTCCAATTCCTATCTAAAAAAGTTTGGTATTGGTATTAAGGTCCTTAGGTAATACTAGGACCTTAATACCAAGGATTACTCTCTTAATTATTTTTTTTTCACATACCGATTTTGTATAGACTGAATTTTTTATTCTTATTTAATTTTAATATTAATTTTAATAATAAATTTAATACTAATTTTAGTGGCGTTATGTAATTTTAAATTTGAATTATAATCTTAAATCTGATTGGCTTATTTAAACCAAATTAAATTTTAATCGTCTATTTAAACTCCGATCGCCGATAGATTATAATAACAAATTAAAATAAATGAATTAACTATCTACGATCAAAGAAGAACTTGATGAGCTTGAAGACTAGGAATACTGGGCTGAAATAGACAGAATTTTGAGGAAAGATCGAATAAGAAAAAAAATTCAAAAAAGAAGAGAAGCCAAATGGGTCGATCCAAAAGAAATCATCCGTGATATAGAACGAAAGTCACATGTAAGCAACACAGAGTTTCTCATAGAAGATATCCAGAACAAAGAAAGCCTATACTTACTCAATACAATTGAGTAGTTGAAAAAAAAAGTTAAAACACTAGAACTCACATTAACCACCCAACCCCAACCTCCCAACCCCAACCCCATGCCCGCTTCGCGGACCCTGTACAAAGCGCCTTCGCCTAATGTTTTTTTATATATAATAATTAGCCACCACCTAAAAGCATTGATCATCAAATTTAAATTAGAATGACCAATGATTAAAATTTAAGACCGTTCCAGACACTTCACAGAGTTCTTTTTGAACAATTAAGAGACAACGCAGATGGAGAGATGCCGGCTTTAATTGCATGTGTACGTCATATGAGTTACGAGGACATACAAAAAAAAAGTGAATAAATATAATAATAGATGCTTCACACAAAATGCGTAGCACGATGGAAAT
>JGI25911J50253_10000499_pt1 | contig 13121 bp, 14 predicted proteins | sample LauGreSBDMM110SD_3_FD_50253 | JGI IMG/M metagenome (IMG submission 50253) | reverse complement strand
CGTGGTGGTCCATCACGGCGTAAGTAACAAGCCGCCCCGTGCGGCGCGTGAGCGCCTCAATGTCACGCATGGCCGCCAGCAACTGCTTGCGGCCTTTCCCAATCAGTCCGCTATGGCGCCGCACGCGCGGAACCAAGCCAAGCGCACGTTTGAAGTCCGCCTCCCACGCAGCGCGCGTGGCGAACACACTGCTGGCATTCCATTTGTAATTCTCGGGTACATTGTCACGGGTTGGAAGGTCTGACGCGCTCATAGTTACGGTGGTCTCCATTTGNAGAAGTTTAATCTGATGCTAGACTGCATTATATCTGCTGCCAGTCTGCAACTCTTAACATTACTGCCTCTCCGCCGGTAATAGCAGGCGAACNCAGCAAATTATGTAGCGTGCTACNTGACTGCCCGCTCCGCACAACTCACGGCAAGCAGCGGNCGCAATGCCCTGCAGCTAACCGCACCCGTGGGTTGCCAAGATAAACTTGGCAATACTATTCACGATTTGGTATTATATTCATATCTTAGTCCCGTCTGCCGGTTACTTTTGCCGGCCAATCAACCGTACAGGAGAAATGCAATGAAGACTCGGAATGACATCTTAGTTGGGTGCGCATCGCTGCTCAACCTAGTTCAATCTTTTAGCAAACCGGAGTAAACAACATGACAACAGCAGTTCTTATCGGCGGGTCGGAAAAAGTAGCGGCAATGAGTAAGTTGTGGTGGGTCGGGCTCGTAGCGGCGGCGGCGGCCTGCGTGACCAATGCGATTGTGTACGCGCTGACGCAAGTGGCGCTCGGCGGCCCGGTGGTAATGCCTTTGCAACCGGGCACAACGCCCACGGCCATGCCGTTCCTGACAGTGATGTTGGCCAGCGCGATTCCGGCCTTGGGAGCCACGCTGCTGTTGGCCGCGCTAGGCAAGTTCACTGGCCGCCCGGTGACGATTTTTCTGGCGGTTTCTGTGGCTTTTCTGCTCCTTTCGCTGGGTGGGCCTCTCACGTTGCCCATCAGCGGCGGGATGCAGTTTGCGCTGGAGCTGATGCATGTGGGCGCGGCGGTTTCCACTGTGGGCGTGCTGGTAACGCTTGGACGCCGTAGCGGATAGTTCCGTTTTATCCAACCACGCCCCCTTGTTTTAGGCCCTGCGCGCTACCCACAGTGCGCAGGGTGACAATCCATTAGGTGGGTATAGATAGGCCAGACCGGGATGGGGAAGCAACGCATCATCCGTTGAAGTAAGCTGCGGACTTGGGCACTGAGCCGTTCCCGGACCTGGAGTTCAACCAGACCTTGGGTAGGTGACACCGCGCCGCAGGAGTAATGGTACGCGCGGCACGGCGGGTAAGAGTGTGCACTAGTTTCTGCCGGAGAGCAGCTGGTGCTTTGAGCTGCAGGATGCTGGTGGCGTGTTGGCGATGAAAAGTCGGGCGGCCAGTTTTGTTACGGCGCAGGGCGCAGCGCTCCGTAATCTTCGGGCGTGTCGATGTCCTGCAAAATGTCTGCTGACCAATCCACCCACTCAGTTTGCGCGGCATATTTGTCAGCCACGGCGCGCCCGCCAACATCACCACGCTGCTCTAAAAGTTCGGGGAACAGCGCGCGATCAAACAACACCGGATTGGCGCGCCGGCCATCCACTCGCGGCGCAACAACCATTGCACCGCTGCTGCGGTGCAGCGCAATCAGCGCAGCAAGCAACTCGGTGCCAACGTGCGGCAGGTCCACCGGCAAGAAAATTGCAGCGCCCGTGCCCGACTTCAATGCGCGCAGCGCAGCAGCCACAGAAGTGCTCAAACCGGCCTGCCAGCGTTCATTTGGCACCAGTTGAATTTTGCGGGTGCCAAGCACCTGTTGCACAGGGCCACTTAAGTTGCCCACCACCACATAAGTTTGGGTGCTGCCTATGCGCAGCGCAGCGTCCGCCGCACGGGTGAGCAAACTACCCTTTCCCCACGCAAGCAGGGGCTTTGGTACGCCCAGGGCAGCCATCCGGCTCGACGCCCCCGCAGCCAGAATTACAACCGCCACCGGCTCCACCCGCTCGCAAACGGGATCGATTTGCCGGGCCGAACCGAGCACTGCCGGCAGGCCGTAAGCCTCGAGCAGCCGCTCTGCCAGCGCGCGTGCGGCTAACAATTGCTCCGCTGACTCCACTTTATTTATAAATGCGGTCCAATGGGCTGACGCGGGCACACCTTTGCGGCCTCCCAGTGGATGCGCCAGAATCGCTGCGGCCATCTCATGCGTAACTGGCTGCCCCAAGCTGGCATTTGCCAGCACGGCCGCGCGATCCGCCCGGTGCACGCTGTCCTCCACAAGCAGCTTCCCAAACACATCAGCCCCCACAACCGCGACAACGTGCGTGCTGCAAGCCGGGATTACGGGTTCGTGCTCAGCCGGTGCCTTAAGCGGCCGCATGCGCGAGCCGTCTGCCTCCACTAACACTGCATCCACACCAGTGCGCAACAACTCGGCCACCATTTGCGGCGCCACGCCAAACGCTTTGCCGGCTGCCTCATCAACCGGGCCAGTGACCAGCACGTGGGCGTGGCCCGCCAATTGGGCAGCGAAGGCTGCTGGCAGCTGTCCGGGGTCAGCGAGGGCGATGTGATGCGGTGCCAGCCCAATCTGGTTTGCAAAAATGCGCGTGGTGGTAGTGGTGATTACCCGCCCGCCACCGGCCACTATTTCGGCTGCAAGCCTAAACATCAGGCTGGTCTTGCCGCCGCCGCCCACAAACGCCACCACGGCGTGCGGCTGCAAGCGCAGCGCTGTGCGCAGGTTCATGCTCGGAACTCAATTGCTGACATAAAAATAATCTCGCAGGCTTGCGCTGCCAGCTGCTTGCAACGCTCTGCCGGGCCGGCGCCACCGCATCCGCTCACGAGCAACCGTGAGAAAGTAACCCGGCTCAACTCAGGCTTGCGTGTAGTACGGCTTCGAGCACTCCGCCGGCAATTGCGAGCGCCTTGTCTGAGATCGTGAAGCAATGCGCCCGGTTGGAGCGCGGATCCACGTCACCGATCTTCTCGCCTTCTGCAACCTGCAGGCCGGACTGCATTAGGCCGCGCAGCACGCCCGCAAATGGCGCGCTAACAACGCGCCCCGCCACAGTGCACACCACAGCCCCCGGCTCAAGCAGCGCGCCAATTTCAACCTGCGCAAGCAGCGCACCGTTGCACGGTGCGCGCAGTACGCGCTCAGCAGTGTGGCCCGCAACCGACTCAGGGATGCCGGTGTCAGGCAGTGCGGCTGCTCCCGGCGTCGCGTACACGCGTCCAAGCGTATGCCCGCGCTGTGTTTCTACAACGGCATGGCAATGCTGTCCAACCACAAAACCCGGACCAAGGCCCACCACCAGCGGCGCCATTTCCAGGCGCGTATCCAGTGTGCGCTTCTTGAGGCGCGCATCAACTAGTACCTGCGGGGCAAGCACAGGCAGCAACTCCATACGCTCATCAATAAACACCGGCACAGCGGAAGCAGTGGAGTTGCCATCCGAATTTACATTGTCAATTGTTGTCGCGTCCGGCAGGGCAGCACTTGCCCACGGCTGACCATTGGCGAAAGCTGCGGCCTGAGAATTGCTGGCAACCATAAAACGCACGCCTTCAACTGTGTGGCTGCCACTAAACAAAGCTTGGGCTGCGGAAACTGCGCGCCGCACGGCCCGCGGCTGCGCCAGCTCCAAGATTGCAATGCGAAAACCAGCGCGCTGCAGGCGCCATGCAACACCGGTGGCGAGGTCGCCGCCGCCGCGCAGGACGACCAGCGGGCGCATGGCTGCCGTCACCCGGCTGCGTGCAATGCCGCCAGCACGCGCGCCGGCGTCAGGGGAAACTCGTCGATCCAAACCCCGATCGCTGCATGCACGGCCGCAGTCACCGCCGGTGCGTACGGCAGGTATGGCATCTCTGCCATGCCGCGCGCGCCCCACGGCCCCTGCGGGTCCGCGTACTCAAGGATCACGGACTGCACTCGATCAGGCACATCAAGCACAGTGGGAATAAGATACGTGGAAAGATGTTTGGTTTTGATTGAGCCGCCGTCCGAAATAAAATTTTCAAGCACGGCATAACCGTGCGCCTGCACGATGCCGCCTTCGATCTGCCCCTCCACTTGCTGCGGGTTGATGGCGCGGCCCACATCATCGGCACAGACCACATTCAGCACGTGCACATGACCGGTTTCAACATCCACCTCAACATCCACAATCTCGGCCACATAACCGTAGGAAATATTCGGGTCACACTGGCCGGTCTGTGCATCCAGCATCGTTGTCGGGCGCGGCACATAACGGAAAGTGGCCAGCGCGGGACGCTCTTCATCGCGCCACTTTTGCAATGCAAGCTCGGCAGCGCCGCGGATGGAGTTGCCGGACATAAATGTGAGCCGCGATGCCGAAGCGCTGCCAGAATTTCCGCTGCTGGCTGTGTCCGAAAAGTCACCGGTAACTTTTTGCAGCGGCAGGCCCAGCGCACTGGCAGCCATCTGCAGCAGCACGGCGTGTGCGCCCTGCCCGCACTCGGCGGCGGCGTGGCGCAGCACGGCGCGCTCAATCTGTGCGGTGCCGTGCAGTTCAATGGTGGCCACGCATTCTTCAGGTGCGCCAAATGAGAAGCCGATATTTTTTAGCGCGCACGCAATGCCACGCCCACGCTTGAGATGGGCTGCGCCAGCAGCCGGCAGCTGCCCGCCCCAGCCCGCTTGCTGGGCGCACTGGTCAACCACTTGCCGGATTGTGACACCCGCCGGGAACGCAGTGCCAAACGCACCGATTGCCCCCTCGCCAATTAAATTGCGGCGCCGCAGTTCAACCGGGTCCATGCCCAGCTGATGCGCCAGCTTGTTCATTTGGCTCTCCACCAAGAACGAACCCTGCGGTCCGCCAAATCCGCGGAACGCACCACTGGGCACATTGTTTGTAAGCACAGCGTATGCATCAACGGAAACATTCGGAATGTCGTACGGCCCGATGCACATGAGCGTGGCGTTGTTAAGCACCTTGGTGGAGGTGTAGGTGTAAGCACCGGCATCTGCCACCAGCTCGCACTCGGCGCCAACACGCGGCCGCTGGCGTCTGCGCCAAACTTGGCGCGCATAAAGTATGGGTGGCGCTTGTGATGGCCGACGATTGACTCTTCGCGGCTCCAAATAATTTTCACGGCGCGCTGAATGCCGCGCTGCGCAAGGCGCCACGCAGCCAGTGCCAGCACTACTTGCACCGTCATGTCTTCGCGGCCGCCAAACGCGCCGCCTACACTGGCATAGCGGATGCGCACCTGGTCCACGGGCAGCCCAAGCGCATGCGCTACTTGCATTTGATCTTCATGCGTCCACTGCCCCGCCACTTCCACCATTACGCGGCCCGCGTCGTCCATGTAAGCAAGCCCGGCCTCTGGCGCAAGGTACGCATGCTCCTGCCATGGCGTGTGATAGGTGCTGCTTACCACCGCCGCGCACTCCGCCCATGCGGCCGCCACATTGCCCTGCCGCAGGCGGTTGTGCTGCAAGATGTTGGTATCGAGTGTGTCTGAAAGCAGCGGCGCACCGGGCAGCATCGCCATGCGTGGATCAGTGACAACCGGCAAGTCTTCCCAGTCCATCTGCAGCAGCCGCGCAGCCGCAGCAGCCTGCTCCTCGCTTTCCGCCACCACCAGTGCCACTGTGTCCCCCTCGCAGCGCGCCACATCGCTGCCCGCCTTGGCAGAACCCGGCCCCACAATCACCGGCTGGTCATATGTGATGAGGCCGTATTCGTTCACCGGAACATCTGCGGCAGTGAAGACGGCCACTACACCGGGCGCAGCCAGCGCAAGTGCTGTGTCCAGGCGCAGCAGCCGCGCATGCGGCCGGCCCGCAAAAACTGTTTTCATGTGCAGCATATCCGGCCGTACCAGATCGCCCGGATACAGCGAGCGGCCGGTAACCTTGTCCATGGCATCCGCACGCGGCGGCGACACGCCAATTGCGCTGGAGCCGTTTGTGGAATTGCTTAATCAAGGACGGGTGCCGCGCCGGCATGCTGCAGCGCATCCAATATTTTGTAGTAGCCGGTGCAGCGGCAGAGGTTTCCAGTGATGGCTTGCTGCGCCTCCCAGCGCGTGGGCTGCGGGCATTCTTCCAAAAGTTTTGCGCCGGACATCAACAAGCCGGGCGTGCAGTATCCGCACTGCACCGCGCCGTGCTCCACAAAGGCGCGCTGCACGGCATGCAGCTTGCCATCCGGCGCTGCCAGTCCTTCCACCGTGACAATCTCCGCGCCGTTTGCGCACGGCGCCGGCACCATGCACGCCATCACCGCGGCGCCATTCAAAAAGACTGTGCACGCACCACACTCGCCTTCTGAACAGCCTTCCTTGGTGCCGGTGAGGCCTGCGTCTTCGCGCAGCATGCGCAGCAGCGTTTTCTTGGACGCACCGCTCAGGGTCACTTGCTGCCCGTTGATGCGCGTAACAATTGGCGGCGCCCCACCGTTGCCATCTGACTGCCACGCAGCGCGTTGTAAAGGCGCAGGGCTGCTGCCGTCGCCGCCCCACAACATCACAGGCTTCTCAGCCGGGAACCAGCCGCGCGTGTCACCCGCCACAATCGCGCGCAGCGCGCGCCCCACCGCCACGCGCACCATGCTGCGGCGATACGCGGCCGGGCTGCGCAAGTCATCAATCGGGCGCGCTTGTTCTGCGGCAAGCTTCGACGCCGCATCAATTATTTGATCATCCAGCAGCTTGCCAACAAGGAACGCTTCAGCTTGCTGCGCGCGGAAGACCGTGGGGGCAACCGCGCCAAGCGCAACGCGCACAGAATTTGCGTGCAGGCCCGCTGCAGTCTCAGCTCCATCCACAATCACGGTGGCATTCGCCAGCGAGATAGCCTGTGCCTTGCGCAGGCCCATCTTTATAAACATGCCGCGCTCGGTTGCTTTCATGGGCGCAAACGTAATCGCAACCAGCAATTCATCAGCCTGCATCAAGGTGCGGCGCACGCCAGTGTAAAAGTCTTGCAGTGCAACGCGCCGTTCGCCGCGCAGCGAGCGCAGCGTGACCGCTGCGTCCAGCGCCAGCAGCGGCGTGATCGTGTCATTCGCCGGCGACGCCGTGATCAGGTTCCCGGCCACCGTGGCACGGTTGCGGATCTGCGGCGCGCCAACTTCCCAGCACGCCTGCGCCAGCGGCCACGCCCGCTCCACAATCAGCGGCGCAGCCACACACTGGTTGTGCGTCACCAGCGCCCCCAGCTCAATTTCACCCACCGCATTCAATGCTATCGTCGCCAAGCCCGGCACATTGGAAATGTCCACAATCACATCCACGTCCGGGCGCACCTGCCGCTCCAACTCATTCAACAAGTCCGTGGCACCAGCCATGATGCGCGCACGCACACCGTGCTCGGCNAGCAGCGCAAGCGCGTGCTCCAGTTCAGTTACAAGGTGATAACTTTGCCACATAATNAATTATTGGCGGGCGGATATTTGGGTGCCGTGACCTGCCGTCGCAAAACTCTGTCCACCCTCACAGCAAACTGCACGCACCAATTGGTTGTACATTAAACGCTGCCGCTGGCAGCTGCCGGCTTGCCGGCTGCAGCCATCGGAGCGCCGCTGCCACCCCGCCGCAGCATAATAATTTCAGCCAGAATGCTCACCGCAATTTCTTCCGGTGTCTCCGCGTTTAACTCAAGGCCCATTGGCGCATGCACGCCTGCCAACTGCGCAGCGCTGATGCCGCGTTCCTGCAGCGCATCCACAGTTGTAGCCCAGCGGCGCTTGGAACCAATCACGCCAAAGTAGGCATGCGGCTGCGCCAGCAGCATCGGCACGTAATCCAAATCCACAGCCATGCCGCGCGTGGGCAGCACAATGTGCATGTTGCGGTGAAACGTAAGCGCAGCCGGCAGAGCCGCAGCGGCCAGCACCAGGTACTCGTCCGCACCCGGCACCGCCTGCGCATTGCAAAACTCCGCGCGATCGTCCGTAAGCACCACGCGAAAGTCCAGCCAGCTGCCAAGGCGCACGAGCGCAGCGCCCACGTGGCCGCCGCCGATTACCAGCAAGGTGGGCAGCGGCTCAGCCGGCTCCACAAAAATCTCCATTGTTCCGCCGCACACGCCGGGATCCCCAGCCTTCTGATCTACAAGCGAGTATTGCACCAACTGCGGCTGGCCGCTGCGCAGCGTTTCGAGCGCCACAGCAATCACGCGGCTCTCCATCTGGCCGCCGCCCACGGTGCCCAGCAGGCTGCCATCCAGCCGCACCAGCATCTTTGTGCCGGTGCTGCGCGGCACCGAACCGCGCGTGCTCACCACCGTGCAGAGCGCCGCACTCTCGCCGCGCCGCAACAGCGCGTCCAGCTCTGCCAGTATGCGCTGCATCAGGCTTCACGCACAAACCAGCCCAGGTCCGCCGGTGCGCCAACCAACTGCTGCTCCGCCGGCACATCCATCAGCAGCGCTTCAGCCTCGGCTGCAATGCCGCCGCCCGGCAGCTGCAGTTCCGCGCAAGCCTTTGTACTGCGGCCGCGCTGGCGCACCAGCCAGCCCCGCCCGCGCAGCGCCACGCCCACAGGCACCGGGCTGCGATAGCGCACTTCCAACTTGGCGGTAAAAGTAAAGTGCGCCGGGTCGGCAACCATCAGCGTGCGGCCGCACAGTTCATCCAGCACCGCCGCCACCACGCCACCATGCGCCATGCCCGGGTAGCCCTGAAAATGTTCGGGGATGGACAGCGTGCAGCCAACTTCGGCCGCACCCACGTCATCAAAAGCAAGGCGCAGCCCAAACGGGTTTTGCACCCCGCATACAAAGCACATGTTGGAACTGGGTTGACGGCGGCTCATAAGTTTTTGCTGCGGTACGATGATAGCACGCACAGCGCAGGTTCCGCGCAGCGCGCTGCAGCGGACAACTGTTTTGGCGGGCTTGCCGGCCGGCTGCCCGCGGGCGGGCTGCAGCCGCGTTCAGTTTTTGAGAGCAGAGAGCATGCTGAAAAGTTCAGGCAGCAGCTGCTGCGCCTTGTCCACCTGCTTCAGCACCGGAGAGAAGTCGCTCACGCTGTAGGTTTCGGTAAAACTGCGCAGCGCAGTTGCGCTTGTGAGCTGCAGCTTCAACGCCCGCAAGAACCGCGCATGCAAGTCGGCCGCCTCTGCCGGCGGCACATATGCCAGCGCCAGCTCGTTAAGCACCGTCAAGTCCTGCGCCAGATCGGCAATCTCAGCGCGCCAGCCGGCGTCAAACACCAGCATTGGCTCGCGCACCTCGCGCTCCACAATATTGCGCTGGCGCTGCAGCAAGTCCGTGGTTTGGGCAAGTGCCGGCCGCATAAACGCCGCGTAGTGGATCAGCTGCCGGCCACTTTGTACAGCCGCAATTTCGCAGCCGGTTAGCAGCAGCGCAGCCAGCAACCCACCCGCTGCCTTTGCCAGCACATGTCGCATTGCATTCCTCACAGCAATCACCACACCGGTGATGCCATTTCCGTGCCAGCACGCGCGGCTGCTTAGCGAAGTTTGCTGTTGGCGAGACCGGTGACCACCTGCAAATCCTCAGGCAAATCAACATCCATTGCGAGGCCGGGCAAATTGCGCTCGCAGTACGGCACTCCGGCCGCGCGGGCTGCCGCTGCATGTAGCTGCAGGCTGCCCGGGCCAAAAGCGTACTTGATTGCGCCGGGTGGCTGCACAAGCAATGCGTTGGTGCCGCTGCCGTGGCGGTCCGGCGCAGCCACCACTTGCGGGCCAGACTCGGCGTCCGCCAGCAGCGCCTCCAAATCCGCAGCCGCCAGCAATGGCAAATCAATCGGCAAGATCAGGACTGCTGCTGCGCCCTGCAGGCGCGCAGCTTCCGTTGCCCGCTCCAACGCCGCGTTCAACTCTGCGGCGGGTCCCTCGCTTACGGTTTGTACGCCAAGGTTGCGGGCAATGCGCAGCGCACGCTGGTCCCGGCTAACCACAAGTATGTGCTCTACAGCCGGCAGCTGCCCGAGGATGCGCAGCGTATGCTCGAGCCACACTGTGGCCAGCGCAGCGCGCTCCTTCACCGTCAGCACGCCAGCCAGGCGGCTCTTGCCGTTTTGCAAATGCTTCACCGGCACCAGCGCCCACACCGCCATCAGCCCGCATCCTTGCGCACACTGAGCGTGGCTGCAAACGCCAAAGTCTCCGCAGCCAGGCGCGCGCGATCTGCGGCGCTGGTCATCACGGTATCCGCAACCAACACAGCCACGCCCCCAGCTCGGATCGAATCTGCGGCCGGCGCATCGGCGCGGTCAATCACAAATCCATCCAGTAACCCTCCATAAAACTGCGCCACTGCGCCCGCCGATGGAACATGGCCCAGCTCAGTCATCATTTTGGCAGCCGGCCCCTTCAACGCCTGCCCGCCCACAATCGGGGAAACCGCCACTGCAGGCGCCGTGCGTGCCAGCAGCGTTCCCGCACTCCCGGCAGCGCCAATATCGGCCCGATGCTCACATAGGGATTGGATGGACAAATCACGATGGCGCTGAGGCCAGTTTGAGAAATACTGTTCAGCGTGAAATTGGCACTTGCATACTCGGCTCCATCAAATGCAAAACCGGTGACCACCGGCTCGCAGCGCTGGCGCACAAAATAATCCTGAAAGGGCAAGGTGCCGGCGGCCGTATGCACAAGCGTGCGCACCGGCGAGTCGCTCATGGGCAGCACTTGCGCCGCAACCCCAAGCGCAGCACAAAAGCCGGCAGTGATGCGCGAGAGCGGCTGCCCGTCCGCAAGGCGGCGCGTGCGCTCTACATGCACCGCCAGATCGCGATCGCCGAGTCGAAACCACGCGTCCCCACCCAAGCGCTCCAATGCACCAAGAAATTCCCACGTCTCCCCGGCCAGTCCCCAGCCGGTCTCCGGATTGTTGATGCCGGCCAGCGTATACATCACAGTATCAAGATCCGGGCANATGCGCATGCCCAGATGNTCAAAGTCATCACCAGTGTTCACGATAACGGTCAGTTCGCCGCGGGGCAGCACGGCTNGCAGCCCGGCAGCCAGCTTGGCGCCGCCCACGCCGCCNGCAAGTGCAGTTACCGTCATAGCCAGTGCACCATTTCNGCCNCTGCTCTGCGCACGGCCGGCTTGCCGGTAGAGGCAGGCTTCCCAAGCGTAATCAAAGCTTGCGGCTGCCAGCTTGCGGGCAGCTGCAGCACCGCTGCCACCGTGTCCTGGCAAAACATGGGCGCACACATCCAGCACGCACCCAGTCCACTGGCGTGTGCTGCCAGCAGCAAATTTTGCACGGCCATCGCCGTGCTTTGCACCGCCATCATGCCCTCGGCTGCCGTGCGCCGCTCATCCGCGTAGGAATCCATTTCAGCCACGGTCATGCACGCCACAATCACCACCGGCGCTTCCACAATGCGCGCGCGTGAGCGCTCNGCGTCCTGTTCCACAATTTCGGGCGCATCGCCATCGGCCAGGCGGTCAGCGCGCAGNCGCGCAGCCATTGCAGCAGCAAGTTTTTGTTTNACAGATTCAGATTGGAGCACTGCAAACCGCCACGGCTGCCGGTTGTGGGCAGATGGCGCCCAGCCGGCAATTTCCAAGAGTTGCAGCAGTTCCTCGCGCGCAACCGGTTCGGCCGTGTAACGCCGTACCGAGCGCCGCTCGCGCAGCGCACGGAGCAGGTCAGCGCCCACGTCAACCCGTAACGGATACGTGTTCGGGGGCAATCCGGTAGGTTACGCGCGTCTCGCCACCGTAATACGGATACAGCTTGCCAAGATATTTTTCGGACAAATGGTCAATCATGTCGCGCGCACCCTCCTCCGTTACCTCCACCACACGCCCGCGAATTTGCATGTAGCGGTACGGGTCAGCCGGATCAGAGATGGCCAGGGCCACCGCCGGTTTGCGGCTCAGCACGCGGTCCTTAACGCGCCCGCGCGCGCTGTTCACAATGATGTGCTCGCCGTCGTAGTCAAACCAAACCGGCGTAACTTGTGGTGTGCTGTCGCGCAGCGTAAGCGCCAGATTCGCAAACGCCTTCTTGTCATAGGTCAGCAAGTCCGCAAACTTTTCAGGAATTGTTACAGGCATTGTTGCACGCTCCATTGATATTTTCTAGCGAAATAAATCCTGATCTATCGGACGGATCAGTTCGCGGGCCGTGCCGTTGCGCGAGCCATACGGCACACCGCGCAGATGCACCACCGGCAGCCCCTCACCCGCCTGCCCCATGATGATGGACGCTGCGGCTGCCAGCTCGTCCGCCAAACCAACTTGCGTAATTTGCAAGCGCTCGCCATACAAGTCCGGCCAGCCGCGCAAATCCATCAAAGCCGGCACGCCGGCCACACCCAGTGCCACGCCCACCGTGCCACTGCGCCATGCACGCCCATGGCTGTCATTGATGATAACACCCGGCTCAACGCCACAAAGTGCGCCCAGTCGCTCACGCAGCGCTGCACAAGATGCGTCGGGGTCAGCGGGCAGCAACAGCACCTGCCCGCCGCCCGCATGCTGCTCCACATTGGAGTGGTCAATCCCGGCATTGGCGCACACAAACCCCAACCGGTGCTCAACCACCAGCGCACCCGCACGCTGGCGCAGCACCGCGCGCGACTCGCCCAATATCAACTCCACAAGGCGCGCATCTTTCTCCACCATCGCACCCAGTTCAACCGCGCGCGCCGACGGCGTTACGCTTTCCAGCGCAACGTAGCGGCCCTCAGCCTTGGACACCACCTTTTGCGCCACAACAAGCACATCGCCGGCCTGCAGCTGCAAGCCAGCGCGCTGCAAGCCAGCCGCAATCAGCGCAGCNAGATCATCNCCGGGCCGCACAAGTGGCAGTTCCGGCAGCGCCGTAAGCACCAATGATTGATTAGCCATTTGAATTNTTNTTGNTCAATTGGGCAGGCGCTTTAGCGCAGCGTGCAGTCTGCGCAGGCACACCACACGCTGTGCGCGTTCAGTGCGCGGCAGCTCAATCGCCGCGCGGAATGCCCGTGATGCGAATGCCGGAGTTGGGAACCTTGTAACGCCGGTTAAGGCTGATCAGCACCGGCGTCAGCGACTCAACTGCCACGGCGTTGGCCAGCGGGCCGGCATGCCAGGCCACCATGCCGGCTGCCACCGCCAGCCGCACAATCGCTTCGCGCGC
>JGI25911J50253_10000495_pt1 | contig 13167 bp, 15 predicted proteins | sample LauGreSBDMM110SD_3_FD_50253 | JGI IMG/M metagenome (IMG submission 50253) | reverse complement strand
GGTTGCGGGGGAAGTTGTCGGCACTGAAGCGCGGCATGCCGCGGCGGATGTCTTTGGCGTCGAGTTGGTCGATGTCAATCGGCTTGCCGCACAAAAACCCACGCGCCACGGGGCTGAAGGCCACAAAGGTGGTGCCCAACTCGCGGCAAGCATCGAGCACGGCGATTTCGGGGTTGCGCGTCCACAGCGAGTATTCGGTTTGTACCGCTGCGATGGGGTGCACCGCATGGGCTTTGCGCAAGGTGTTGGCCGAGACCTCGGACAAACCAATGCTGCGGATTTTGCCGGCGCGAATCANATCGCTCAAACCGCCNACGCTGTCTTCGATGGGNACTTTTTTGTCCCAGCGGTGCAGGTAATACAAGTCAATCACATCGGTTTTCAAACGCCGCAGCGCGTCTTCGCAGGTTTGGCGCAAGGTGGCCGGTCGGCCATCGATGACGCGCACCAATTTGCCGTCTCCTTGCACGTCCACGCCTTGCATGCCGCACTTGCTGGCCAGGGTGAACCGTTGCCGATGGGGCGACAAAGCCTTGCCCACCAATTGTTCGCTCACGCCAAAACCATACAAGGCGGCGGTATCAAAGTGGGTGACACCCGCATCCAAAGCGGTGAGCAATAAACGCTCGGCCTGCTCGGGTGGTGTTGGGTTGCCATAGGCATGGCAAATGTTCATGCAGCCCAGGCCAATGGGCGAGACTTGAAACGGCCCCAGAGCGCGCGTGCTCATGACAGTTGTTGCTCCAAGTCGTGCAGCACCTGNTAGCANGGCAGCACTTGGGCCACGCTAGCGTTGGGCTCGCGGCCCTCTTGAATGGCGGCAAAAAACTCGCGGTCTTGCAGCTCAATGCCGTTCATTGACACCGCCACCTTGGACACATCAATTTGCTCCTCTTTGCCGGTGTACAAGTCGTCGTAGCGGGCCAAATAAGTGGCTGTGTCGCCAATGTAGCGAAAGTAGGTGCCCAAGGGGCCGTCGTTGTTGAAGCTCAGGCTCAAGGTGCAAATGGCGCCATTGGCGGCTTGGAGTTGAATGCCCATGTCCATGGCAATGCCCAGTGCGGGGTGGATGGGGCCTTGCACCGCATTGGCTTTGACGATGGGACTGCCAACTTGGTAAGCAAACAAATCCACCGTGTGGGCGGCGTGGTGCCACAGCAAATGGTCGGTCCAGCTGCGCGGCTGACCCAAGGCGTTCATGTTGGTGCGGCGAAAGAAATAGGTTTGCACGTCCAGTTGCTGGATGTTGAACTGCCCGGCCTTGATTTTTTGGTTCACATACTGGTGGCTGGGGTTGAAGCGCCGGGTGTGGCCGCACATTGCCACNTTGCCTGTGGACTGGGCCAAGTCGACCACGGCTTTGGCGTCTTTCCAGCTGTCGGCCATGGGGATTTCCACCTGCACATGCTTGCCCGCTTGCAAACACGCCAGCGACTGCGAAGCGTGCATTTGGGTGGGCGTGCACAAAATCACCGCGTCGACCTCTTTGATCTTTAGGCTGTCATTCAAGTCGGTGCTGACATGGGCGATGCCGTACTTTTGGGCGATCTCTTGGGTTTTGGCGAGTTCACGCCCCACCAAGGAAATCACTTCAACGCCAGCGATGTTTTTGATGCCGTCCAAATGCTTGGTGCCAAAGGCACCCGCACCGGCCAGGGCTACTTTGATGGTCATATTGATTCCAAATGAAGTTGAATAATGAAACTGAGTTGAGTTTAATTCAGTGCGATGACAAAGTCTGAGACAGCGTCGCAAACGGCACCACCTTGGCGATGTCTGACAAAGGCCATGCATGCTCGACCGGAGCCACCACATAGGCGCGGCTGAGTTGCAGGTCGGCACAGGCGTTCCAAAAGCCTTTGGTGACGCGCGGCGCGTCAGACAACTTGATCTCAAAGCCGATGCGCTCACTGCCCGTATCGATCACGGCGTCCATTTCGGCACCTGCGCTGGTTCGGTAGAAATACAGCGACGCATTGTCCCCAAACCCTTGCGACATTTGCGCGGCCAAATGGTTGATGACCAAGCCTTCCCATGAATAGCCCGCCATGGGGTGACCTTGCAGGTCATGGGCTTGCCCGATGTTGAGCAAGGCATGGAGCAGACCCAGGTCTCTGAAATAAACCTTGGGCGACTTGACCAAGCGTTTGCCCAGGTTCACGAAATAAGGCTCCAGTTTTCGAACAATCAGCGCGTCGCAAAAAATATCCAAGTAGCGACTGACAGTGATGGGCGAAATCCCCCCCATGGCCACAGCCAGCGCAGAGGCATTGAACAGTTGCCCATGCTGATGCGCCAACATTCGCAAAAACCGCCACAGGGTTTCACTGGGAATGGTGATGCCCAAGGCCAACAGGTCACGCCGGACCAAGGACTGCAGGTAATCATTGCGCCAGCGCAATGATTTGGCATCTGTGGGTGCCAACAAGCTCAAAGGCATGCCACCACGCAACCAATACTGCTGGACAGCGAGCAATTGCGCCTGATGGGTCGACGAGGGCGCCAGCAAAGAGGATTGCACCTCATCCCACAGCAAGGGCGACAGTTCCAGGTAGCTGACACGCCCAGCCAAAGACTCGGCCGATTGGCGCAGCAACACACCGCTGGCCGAACCGAGCAACAAAAAGCGGCCAGCATGCCTGGCCGCGTCTATTTCTGGGCGCAACTGCGCAAATAATTCAGGGAAAGTTTGCACTTCGTCGATCACCACCAAATGGTTTCGATGTGCCGCAAAAAACGCAGCAGGGTTGTCCAGCCGCGCTCGATCGGCGGGCAACTCCAAGTCCAAGAAAACGGCACCCGGGGTTTGCTTGGCGATGTACCGCGCCAGCGTGGACTTGCCCACTTGACGGGCACCCAGCAACACAACCCCAGGGTAAAAGCTCAGGCGGTCTTGCAGTTCAGAGACAAATTGGCGCTCAATCATCCTTGCATTTTATGACTGTCAGTATCAAAATGCAAGGATAAATTTACTCTCTGACAGCCGACTCACCGGCCCGGGTTTTCCAAAATCATGTGCCCCACCGCCGTGTTGCTGGCTGGCACATGGTAGAAGCGGTGGCGCAGGTTCAACTTGGGCTGGGCAAGGCCTGGGGCACGCAAGGCCACATCTTCCATGGCACCCCGCGCGATCAACCACATCACCATCTCAATGCCTTCGCTGCCGGCCTCGCGCACGTAATCGATGTGCGGGATGTTGACCGCGGCTTCGGGGTCGTTGACCAGGTGGTCCAAAAAGGCAGCGTCAAATTCTTTGTTGATCAGGCCTGCGCGCGGGCCTTGCAGCTGGTGACTCATGCCCCCAGTGCCCCAAATTTGCACGTTCAAATCTTGGTCAAAGCTGTTGATCGCATTGCGAATGGCACGCCCCAACTCAAAGCAACGTCGCCCGCTGGGTATCGGGTACTGAACCACATTCACGGCAAACGGGATCACCGGGCACGGCCAAGCCTGGGGTTGGCCACACATCAGCGACAAGGCACGGTCAGTCCGTGGTCCACGTCCATTTTGTTGACGATGGTGAGGTCAAAGTCTTGTTGGATGACCGAATGCGCAATGTGCGAGGCCAGTTCGGGGTGTCCATGCACCATGGGCACGGGCCTGGGGCCCCAGCCTTCGTCGGCGGGCTGAAACTGCGCGGCGGTGCCAATGGCAAAGGTGGGGATGAAGTCCAAGCTGAAGGCCGTGGCATGGTCGTTGTAGACCAAGAACACCACATCGGGCGGGTTGTCCTTGAACCACTGCTTGGAGTATTCGTAACCCTTGAACACCGGTTGCCAATAGGGTTCGGCGGTTTTGCCCAGGTCCAGCGCTGCGCCAATGGCGGGCACGTGCGAGGTGTACACAGAAGCGGAAATGTGTGCCATGGTCTCAAGCCTTTGCAGTGTGGCCAGCGCGGCCCTGGGGTTGTCGGTGGGCCTGGGCGTCGCCGTCTTCGCCAACCACGCGGTTGCCATTGGCGGAGCGTCCACCGGCGACCATCATGTTGCGGTACTCGTCCTCGGTCATGCCCGTCATGCTGCCGGCCATTTGCTGAAAGCTTTTGCCGTCGGTGGCGCCGATCTTGGCCAGAAAGTAAATGTTGCCGCCGGTGCTGATGCACCAGTTGAGGTCGCGTGCGATCACCGCATCTTTTTGCTCTTCGGTCATGTCCCACTCGTCGAGGTAGGCGCGCTCATTGGCTTTGAAGCGCTCGCGGTTGTCGGCCTTCATCAAGGACATGCAAAACTGGTTCAACCAGTAACCGCGGCGCGACTGCTCGGCGTCAAAAATGGTGGTGCCTGGGACGTCCAGGTACGGTTTATCGAGTGCCATGGTTCAGTCTTTCCAAAGTTCGGGCCAATACAGCCGGGTGGGGTTGTCCACCAGCAAGCGGCGTTGCAAGTCTGCGGTGGTGGCAATGTGGGGAATGAAGTCGACCAACAAGCCGTCGTCGGGCATGTGGTCTTTCAAGTTGGGGTGTGGCCAATCGGTGCCCCACAGCACGCGGTCGGGAAAGGTCTCGACCACATGGCGGCCAAAGGGCACGACATCGCGGTAGGCGTTGCGCTCGCCATTCAGCGCCGCAGGGCCTGCCAGCGACAAGCGCTCTGGGCAAGTGACCTTGCTCCACACGTTGTCGTGTTGCTGCATGAACTTCATGAACAGCGCAAATTCAGGCCCATCCACCGGTTGGTTGATATTCGGGCGACCCATGTGATCGACCACCACGGTGGTGGGCAGCGCGGTGAAAAAGTCCCACANCTCGGGCAGNTCCACCGCTTCAAAATAAATCACCACATGCCANCCCCAGGCTTTGATGCGGGTGGCGATTTCCAGCAACTCATCCTTGGGCGTGAAGTCCACCAGTCGTTTGACAAAGTTAAAGCGCACACCGCGCACACCCGCATCGTGCATGGCTTGCAACTCGGTGTCGGTGACACTGCGCTTGACCGTGGCCACGCCNCGNGCNTTGCCACCCGAATGCAGCAAAGCGTCGACCATGGCGCGGTTATCGGCNCCATGGCAAGTGGCTTGCACCACCACGTTTTTGGCAAAGCCCAAATGGTCGCGCAAGGCATACAACTGGTGCTTGGACGCATCGCAGGGCGTGTATTTGCGCTCAGGNGCGAAGGGAAACTCCGCGCCAGGACCAAANACATGGCAATGCGCATCCACCGCACCGGCGGGCAACACAAATTGGGGCTTGCTGGGACCGGCGTACCAGTCCAGCCAACCGGGTGTCTTTTCAAATTGCATGCTTCACTTTCTTAGCAGTACCCATGAACACCCATGCGAGCCTTTGTCGCATGGGGCGGTTCATCAGTCGATGTAGACCAAGCCGGCCTTCTCCAGCGGCGCGCGCATGTTGAACATGTCTAAACCCAGTTCACCATTGGCGAGTTTGGTGCGCTTTTCACCTTCGTTGGCCTCGCGGGCAGCCGCCGCATCGGCCGCTTGCGCTGCGAATTCAGCGGGCACCACCACCACGCCGTCATCGTCGGCCACGATGGCGTCGCCCGGGTTGACCAAGGCACCGGCGCAGACCACGGGGAAATTGACATGGCCCAAGGTGGACTTGACCGTGCCCTTGGCACTGATGCATTTGCTCCACACGGGAAAGCCCATGGCGGTCAACTCGGACACATCGCGCACACCGGCGTCGATCACAAATGCGTGGGCACCCCGCGCTTTGAAGGAGGTGGCGATCAGGTCGCCAAAGTAACCATCGGTACACGGCGCGCTGATGGCCGCGACCACGATNTCGCCAGGTTGCACCAGCTCACAAGCCACGTGCAGCATCCAGTTGTCACCCGGGTGCAGCAGCACGGTCAGTGCCGTGCCCGAGACCCGGGCACCGGGGTAAACCGGGCGCATATAGGTGTGCAACATGCCCACCCGACCCATGGCTTCGTGCACGGTGGCCACGCCGTATTTGGCCAGGCGTTCCACCGCCGTTTTGTCGGCGCGGTGGATGTTGCGTTTGACTTTGCCCATGTTGTTCATCAGTGACCTTTCTGTTTTAACAAGCTGTCCAAGCGGGGGAACACGCGGCGCACATTGCCTTCATAAATGGCGTGCCGATCGGCATCGCTCAAAATTTTGCTGGCCTGGATGTAGCGCTTGGTGTCATCATAATAGTGACCGGTTTGCGGGTCGATGCCGCGCACTGCACCAATCATCTCAGAGGCAAAAGCACGTTTTTGACCGGGATCACGGTGTTGAGCAAATCAATGCCGGGCTGGTGGTAGACACAGGTGTCAAAGAAAATGTTGTTGAGCAAATGCTCTTCGAGCAATGGCTTTTTCAGCTCTTGCGCCAAACCGCGAAAGCGGCCCCAGTGGTAGGGCACAGCGCCGCCGCCATGCGGGATCAAAAACTTCAGGGTCGGAAAGTCTTTGAACAAGTCGCTGTTGAGGCACTGCATGAAGGCCGTGGTGTCGGCGTTCAAATAATGCGCGCCGGTGGTGTGAAAGCAAGCATTGCAGCTGGTGGACACATGGATCATGGCGGGCAGGTTGTGCTCGACCATCTTTTCGTAAATCGGGTACCAATGGCGGTCGTTCAAGGGCGGGCTGGTCCAGTGGCCGCCCGAGGGGTCGGGGTTCAAATTGATGCCCACCGCGCCATACTCTTTGACACTGCGCTCCAGCTCGGGAATACAAGTCGCCGGGTCCACACCAGGCGACTGGGGCAGCATGGCGACGGGGACAAAGCTGTCAGGGAACAGTTTGGACACCCGAAAGCACAATTCGTTGCAAATCGCCGCCCAGGTGCTTGACACCTGAAAGTCGCCAATGTGGTGGGCCATGAAGGACGCACGGGGTGAGAACAGGGTGATGTCGCTGCCGCGCTCTTTCATCAGCTTGAGTTGGTTGGTCTCGATGCTGTGGCGCAAATCGTCGTCGCTGATTTTCAGATCTGCCGCTTTGGGCATCTTGGCGGGGTCTTGGATGCCCGCAATTTGCTGGTTGCGCCAATCTTCCAGCGCTTTGGGCGCGGTCGTGTAATGGCCGTGGCAGTCGATGATGAGAGACATGGTTTTCCTCAATGAAACAAGAAATAAAAATTCAAACCCAGTGCATGCCGTGTCGGCGCTTGATCGGCTCCACCTCGGCACTGGCCAAAAAATCCATCCAAGCGCGCACCGCTGGCGCGCGCTGTGCATCGGCTGCGGCGGACGCGCCCATGCCGGTGGAAAACACGCTGATGTAGGCCACATCGGGGGACAACTCACCCAACAAGGTGATGCCTGGCAACGACATCAATTCGCTGAGTTGCTGAAAGCCCAAACTGGCCTCGCCCCGGGCCAGTAAAGCTCCCACGGGCACCCCTGGCGGGGCTTGCAACAAACGGCCTTGCATGGCAGCGGTGATGCCCCACTGGTCAAACAACTTTTCCAAATACACGCCGCTGGGGCCGGTGGAGAAAGCCACTTTCGTCGCCGCCAGCACAGCCGCCTTGAGCGCTGCCGCGCTGCCAATGTCGGGGCGTGGCGCACCTTGGGGCACGGCCACCGCCACGGGCGAGCGCACCCAGTCCACCCGCGAGCCCGCCTGCACCTGACCAGAAACGATCAAGCGGTCGATGGCGTCTTGGGCCAAGATGACCGCATCAAACACCTCGCCGGCTTGAACCCGGCGAGCTGCATCCACACCACCCACGGCCTCCACCTGCCACAGCATGCCGGTTTGCGCTTGATAGGCCTGGGTCAACTCGGCCAACACGGCTTGGGTGGCTTTGGAGGAAATGGCGGTGAAAGTGTGGGGGGTGGCAGACTGCGACATGGCTGCATTGTGAAGCTTCGCGAAGCCCACCCATGCACCACAGGGCCACTATCTGATATACGTTTTTTGAATATCAGATAATTCGTTATATCAAAATTAATGACATGGACCTCCAACAACTGAAATCTTTTGTGGCCGTGGCCGAGCAGGCCAGCTTTACCCGGGGCGCCCAGGTGCTGGGCTTGGCCCAGCCCGCCTTGAGCCGCCACATCCGCAGCTTGGAGGTCGAGTTGCGCCAAACCTTGCTGACGCGCAACGGGCGGGGGGCGGTCACCACCGATGCGGGCAAGCTCCTGCTGGAACACGCCCGCGGCATCTTGCACCAAGTGGCCCGCGCCCACGAAGACCTGGACCAACTGCGCGGGGGCATGAGTGGTCGCGTGGCGTTGGGGCTGCCACCCAGCGTGGCCCGGGTGCTCACCGTGCCGCTGACCCGCGCCTTTCGCGCCGAATTGCCCCATGCGCAACTGAGCATCCGGGAAGGACTGTCAGCCGATTTGGCCGAGAGTTTGCTCAATGGTCGGCTGGACATTGCCGTGCTCTACAACGCCCAAGCCACCGAAGGTTTGCAGCGCCAAGCCCTGATCGACGAGGAGCTGGTGCTGGTACAGGTGCGCCCCCCTGGGCTGGCCGAAGAGCCGCCCCCACCGCCCTTGGCTTGGCGCGAGCTGGCCAACTTGGCCTTGGTCACCCCCAGCCGGCCCAATGCCATCCGCATGCACCTGGAGGCCGAGATGGCCCGACATGACTGCCAGCCCAAGGTGGTGCTGGAGATCGATGGGGTATCGGCCATCTTGGACCTGGTGGCCGACGGCGTGGGCCATGCATTGCTGAGCCGCCAAGCGGTGGCCCGGTCGACCAAACCATCGGCCTACCAATTGCGCCAAATAGGTTCCCCGCCATTCACCATCGGCTTGTCCTTGGTGAGCAGTGACAGGCGGGCCACCACCCCCACCCAACAACACACGGCCGCCTTGGTCGGCCACATGGTGCGGACCCATTTGGGCCGACTTTGACAGTCCCCTCCCAACAACAAAAGTGTCAGATTTTTAAGGGCACGACAGTTTTGTCTGACACAAACCGCTAGAATGTTCCATGCTTTTGCACGTGATTAAACATATCTAAAGTATATTTTCCCTGGGAGAACAACATCAATCACTACCTCAATTTTGTCAATTTNGTCCGCGCCTTGGCCGATCAGGAAGCCATCCCCGACCTGGACGCCAGCTCCAAGCAACTGTTGGATGAGATTGCACTGTTCCAACTTCGCGAAAAAGCCATGACCGTGACCGAGTTGATGAACCTGGCCCACATCGCCTCTCCCGCCACCTTGCACCGCAAATTCACCCAATTGCTCGACCTGGGCTTGGTTGACGCGGTGTTCAAAGACCGCAACCGGCGCACGAAATACGTGTTGCTGACTGCCGATGGCCAAGCCTATTACAAAGCCATTGGACGGGCATTCGAACAAGCCCAAAAATCCGTTGCGTGAGGGGATCGGGTTTNGTGCCCTGTCACGCCGCTTCCCCAGCTTGAAAACCCCTGGCTGAGGCGCAGCCTTGAAGGCTGCTCAAAATGACCACAACGCACCGGGTTGCCACAGCGCCAAAACCGCTCCGGCCAAGGCCAGTGATGGGCCCAGCGGGATGTGTTGGTCTTTTTGGTATTGACCGCGCCACATCAAAACAGCGGCGAACAACAAGCCCAACAGCGAAGCCCCCAACACCAACCACGGCAAGGCCTGCCAACCCAACCAAGCACCCAAAGCAGCGAGCAATTTGAAGTCGCCCCCACCCAGGCCGTGCTTGCCCGTGAGGCGCAAAAACACCTGGTAAACCAGCCATAAACTGAGGTAGCCCGCCACCGCGCCCCACAGCGCAGCGGACAAAGGCAGGCCTGTCCACCCCAACTGAGCAGCGATCAAGCCAGCCCACATCAAGGGCAGTGTGAGCGCATCGGGCAACAACAGGGTGTCGGCATCGATCAAGGCCAAAGCCAGCAAAGTGGTGAAAAAGCCCGCCCATGCCAGCGCCGTCAAACTGCCCCCCCAATGCCAGGCACACAGGCCCCAGACCAACCCCACCACCACCTCGACCAGCGGGTAACGCGCCGAAATCGGTNCCGCGCAATGCCCACAACGGCCGCGCAACCACAGGTAGCTGAGCACCGGCACCAAATCACGCCAAGCCAGCGGNGTTTGGCANTGCGGGCAATGCGAGCGCGGCGTGGACAGGTTGAACACGGGTTGCGCATCGGCAGTTAGGCCAGCGCTGGCCACTTGCCATTCGCGTTCGAGCATGCGCGGCAAGCGCCACACCACCACATTGAGAAAGCTGCCAAATTGCAAACCGATCAAGGCCGCCGCAGCGATGCTGAAAAGGCTGTCGGTAGGCATGGGTTGGGCCAGCGAGGTTTGTCAGGCGCGTGGCTTGGCCGTGTTCAGGGCAATCAAACGGTCGGCATAGTCTTGCCAAACGGGTTTGGCGGGCAAACCGTTGAACACACCTTGTGCGGCCAAACCCGCCACCCAATCTTGCTTGGTGGCAATGGCCGCAGCCATGGTGGGTGCCACGCCGGTCTCTTGCACGGTGACGGCCGACTCGCGCATTTCTTCCGCGCGGCGTTTGCCGTGCTGGACCACGCGGCTGAAAAAGTAAGCGCCTTGCTTTTCCCAGTCGATGGTCGGAAAGGTCTCGGCCATGGTGGCCAGCATTTGAGCCTCCACGCCATGCTGGCGGGCGGTGGTGTAACTCTCCACCACCAAGGCCTCCAAGCCCTTGATCATGATGCTGCGACACATTGATGGCACTGGCCACGCCCACCGTGTCGGCAGCGATCTGGGCGTCACACCCCCAAGCGAGCAAATGGGGCAACAGGTCTTTGGCGTGCGCGCCGCCCAGCTGCATGGGGGTGCGGATGCCGTGCGGTGGCACCGAGGTCATCACAGCGGCCTCGACATAACGCCCACCCGCCGCGTTGATCACGTCGCTGCAATGCTGCTTGGTGCCCGGCGAGGCCGAGTTCAGGTCCAGAAAAAACGCACCCGCGCGGATGTGCGGGGCCACGGCTTGCGCCACCGCGGGCGCATTCGAGGCGGTGACCGCCGACACCACCAAGTCGACTTGCTGCGCCAACTCCTCGGCCGAGGTGCAAGGCTGCACGCCGTGCAGCTGGGCATGCTCGAGCATGGCTGGGCCGCGCGTCGGGTCGACAAAGCCCAGGTCCCAGGTGCCGGTCCACGACAGATGGGGCTTGAACCCCAGGGCAAAGGTTTTGCCCACCTCACCGTAACCCACCACCCCCCAACGTGCGATGCCCATCTTCAGCCCCTTGTGGCGGTCATTGTTTTTCGATTTTGGCGCGGGCAATCACCTCGGCCCAACGGCGAATGTCACCGTTCAAAATATCTGCCGCGCCTTCGGGCGTGCTGCCCTGGGCGATCACATTGAGGTCGCTCAAGCGCTTTTTCACATCGGGCGCATTCAGAATGGTTTGGATCTCTCGGTTGAGTTTGAGCACCACCTCGCGCGGGGTTTTGGCCGGCACAGCCAAGCCGTTCCAAGACGCCACATTGAAGTTGGCCAAGGCACCACCCGTTTCACGCAACACCGGCACCTCGGGCAAGCCTGGGAAGCGCTTGTCGCCCATCAAAGCCAAAGGGCGCAAGGCTTTGGACTGCACCTGGGGCATGAGCGGGCCCAAGATATCGACCATGGCATCGATCTCGCCGCCACGCAAAGCGTTGATCACAGGGGGCGTGCCGTTGAAGGGCACGATTTGAATGCTCAAGCCCGCCGTGCTGGCAAACAACTCGGCGGCCAGGTTTTGGGTCGTGCCAATTTGCGGCGTGCCCACATTGAGCTTGCCAGGGTTGGCGCGCGCAAAGCTCAGCAAGTCGGCAATGGTTTTGAAGCGCCCCGTCTCAGACACGGCCAGCACCAGATCAAANCTGGCCATTTTGGTCACAGGGGTGAAGTCTTTGATGGTGTCAAAGGGCAAGGCTTTGAACAAGGACGCGCTCACCGCCGTACCGCTGGAGATCAGCAACAGGGTGTGGCCATCGGCTTCAGCGCGGGCCACTTGCTCGCCCGCCACCACACCACCGGCACTGGGTTTGTTCTCGATCACCACCGACTGACCCAAGGCTTCGCTGAGCTTTTGGCCCACGGTNCGAGCGGTGATATCTGCCGCCCCGCCGGCCGCATTGGGCACCACGATCTTGAGGGCTTTGGTGGGGAAGTTTTGCGCCCCTGCGCCTGAGGCCAGGGCCAGCGTGCTGACCGCCACAAAAAGGCCTTTGGCCAAATGTCGATGGATCGAGGACATAGACAGCATGAGCGGCTCCAAAAAAAACAGCGCTGAAAAACCCCAGCGCACAGGCAATGGGCATGGACTATAACGCGAGCGACTTTGTGGCACAGACACGGCAGCCACATCGTCTAACATCTCGCACCTAACAATGGAGTAAGCCTCATGTCCCTGCCTTTCCTGCCCGCCCGCTATGACCACGTGGGAAGTTTTTTACGCCCTGACTATTTGCTGCAAGCCCGCGCCCAAAANGCCAANGGCGAGATCAANGCCGAGCAANTGCGCGCGGTCGAAGACAAAGCCATCACCGAGATCGTGCGCTTTCAAGAGAGCGTGGGCCTCAAAGCCATCACCGATGGCGAGTTTCGCCGCACCTACTTTCACATTGACTTTTTGGACCAATTGGGTGGCGTCAAAACCGACATCCCGGTGACCATCAGAAAACCCGATGGCAGCGAAGAGTTGGCACCGCCGGCCATCCGCGTGATCGACAAAGTCACCCATGTGCGCGACATCCAATTGGAAGACTACAAGTACCTGAAAAGCCAAGTCAGCGCCGGCCACACACCCAAGGTGACCATCCCCTCGCCCACCATGCTTCACTTTCGCGGCGGGCGCGGTGGCATCAGCAAAACCGCTTACCCCGAGCTCGACCCCGTGTTCTACGACGACGTGGCCAAAGCCTATGGCGACGAGTTGCGTTCGCTGGCCGCTGCTGGCTGCACCTATGTGCAAATGGACGACACCAACCTGGCCTATCTGTGCGACGACAAAATGCGCGAAGCCGCACGCCAGCGCGGGGACGACCCCAACGAGCTGCCGCATCGCTATGCCGCCTTCATCAACAAAGTGGTGGCCCAAAAACCCGCAGGCATGACCCTGGCCATGCACCTGTGCCGGGGCAACTTCAAAAGCACACATGCCGCCGCTGGCAACTACGAACCCGTGGCCGAGGCGCTGTTGTCAGAGATGGACATTGACGCCTACTTCTTAGAGTACGACGACGACCGCAGCGGCGACTTCCGCCCCCTGCGCTTTTTGCCCAAGGGCAAGCTGGTGGTGCTGGGCCTGGTGACCACCAAGTTTGGTGCCA
>JGI25911J50253_10000488_pt1 | contig 13280 bp, 14 predicted proteins | sample LauGreSBDMM110SD_3_FD_50253 | JGI IMG/M metagenome (IMG submission 50253) | reverse complement strand
ATTACGAAACCATTTCTGGTGGAAGTGGAGCAGGAGACGGCTTTGACGGAACTAGCGTGGTGCAAACGCATATGACCAATTCGCGNTTGACAGACCCTGAGGTATTGGAGTTTCGCTTTCCNGTGCGATTACAAAGCTATGAGATACGCGAGGGCTCTGGAGGTGCTGGGCGTTGGCATGGTGGCAACGGAGGAATCCGTCGCATTGAATTTCTAGAACCTATGACGGCCAGTATCTTGTCGAATGCGCGTGTGCATCCTGCGTTTGGTATGGCAGGTGGTAGTGCTGGGGCTGTGGGTATCAACCGCGTGGTGCGTAAAGACGGTACGCAACAAGATGTGNCGCATATTGCTCAAGTNGAAATGCAAGCAGGTGATGTTTTTGAAATACATACGCCTGGTGGTGGTGGCTATGGGAAGTTAGATAACTTATGAACTTTTGTTTGGTAATCATTGGTTATGGCGCCATCGCTGCTGAATTGATAGACCGGTTACGCTTTTAGCAAGTTGCGCCAATCAGACACCGAGGCTTTCCTTGAGTTCATGGCGCGCGTCCATCAGGCTATTGGATGAGCCGTGCCAAATGGTTTGCCCTTTTTCTAAAATGAAGTGGGTGTCGGCCAAGCGCATAAGAGGCACTAGATTTTTGTCGATCACCAGTACCGACAAGCCCGACTGCTTGAGGGTTTGCAAACAATGCCAAATTTCTGCGCGAACCAAGGGGGCTAGTCCCTCTGTGGCTTCATCCAAGATCAGTAAACGCGGGTTGGTCATCAATGCACGACCAATCGCCAGCATTTGTTGCTCACCTCCCGACAAGTTGGCTCCGAGGTTGCCTGCACGCTCTTTGAGAAGAGGGAACAACTGATAAACGCGATCCAATGTCCAAGGCTCGCGCTGGTTCAAACGGTTGTGCGCAGTGGCCACCAAGTTTTCATAAACAGTTAGGTTGGCAAACACTTGGCGTTGCTCTGGTACCAAGCCAATACCTAAGCGGGCAATTTGGTGTGAAGGCAGGTGCGTGATGTCTTGGCCCGCAAACACAATGCGACCTTGACGCGGGGGGATGATGCCCATAGTCGAGCGCACGGTAGTGGTTTTGCCCATACCGTTGCGCCCTAGTAAGGTGACAAATTCACCCTCTGCAACGGTCAGGCTGGCACCAAACAAAGCTTGTGCATCGCCATAGCAAGTTTCCAAGTCGTGAACCTGCAGCAAAGGCGTTGCGCTCATTCGGGTAGCTCCTCGTCACCCAAATAGGCGGAGCGAACATCTGGACTTTGTCGAATATTTTCGGGTTTGCCACTGGCAATGATGGCGCCGTTGACTAACACCGAGATAGTGTCAGCTAATGCGAATACGGCTTGCATATCGTGCTCTACCAAAAGGAGCGTGTACTGGCCTTTGAGACCTGCGAGTAAGTCGACCACCTTCATCGATTCTTGGTGGCTCATGCCCGCCATGGGCTCGTCCAACAGCAACACTTTGGGTTGACTCACCAACACCATGGCCAGTTCCAATTGACGACGTTCGCCGTGTGCCAATTCGGACACGCGTTGGCTGATGCGGTGACGCAATCCCGCTTTGGCTATTGCGTGTTCCGCTGCGTCGACCAAATGCGTGCGTTTTAGCAGTGCACGCCAAGCGCCAAAGCTGTGGCTTCCATGTGCTTGTTTGGCCAAGGCCACGCTCTCGAGCACTGTAAATTCAGGAAAGGCGGAAGAAATTTGGTACGAGCGCGCCAAACCGCGTAATGCACGATCAGCGGCGGGCAGAGCAGTGACGCGCTCACCTTGCAAAAAAATATCGCCGCTGTCAGGCTGGAGTTCGCCACCCAGTTGACCAATAAGAGTGGTTTTGCCGGCACCGTTGGGGCCAATGATGGCGTGTAACTCGCCATGGACCAGGCTCAAGCTCACATTGTCGGTGGCCAGCAATCCTCCGTAGCGTTTGACCAATGATTGCGTTTGGAGGGGGGCTTTGCTGAGCGGTGTCATGGCTGTACCTTTGCTTGAGCATGGCGCGCATCCCAATCCAGTGCCAAGCCGATCAAGCCGCGCCGCGCGAGCAGCACCACCAACACAATCAGCGGTCCTAAGATGATGGGCCAGTGCTCAGTCATGCCCTTAAGCAGTTCTTCACAGCCTAACAACGCCAACGCACCCACCAATGGACCCAGTACGGTGCCCATGCCACCCAGCACCACCATCACAATGAGCTCTCCGGATACTGTCCAAGCCAGATAAGCGGGTGAGGCGTATCCGGTGAGGTTGGCGTACAAAAAGCCCGCCACACCCGCGATCACGCAAGACAACACATAAGCACTAAGTTTGTAGCGTAGTGTGTGAAAACCCAAGGCGCTCATACGCCGCTCATTCATACGGCAAGCTTGTAGAACCATACCAAAAGGCGCGCGCACCATATGTTGTGTCCAGACTACCACTGTCAACACGCAAGCAAAGGAGGTGTAGTAAAGGATGAGGGGCGATCCCATGTCCAAGCCCCCAAAGTTGCTACGCAATGAGATCGATAAACCGTCGTCCCCACCGTACTGTTTGAGGCTGACGAATAAGTAATAAAACATTTGGGCAAACGCCAATGTGATCATGATGAAGCCAATACCACTTGTTCGCAGACATACCCACCCCGTTGCTAGCCCCACCACAGAGCACAACACAACGGTCATCAGTAATTGCATCGCACCGTTGTCTATCCCGTGGCTTGCCGAAATGCCCACGCTGTAAGCCCCCAAGCCTAGATATAGGGCGTGTCCGAAACTCACCATTCCGCCTAAGCCGAGCACGATGTTCAAGCTGAGTGCAGCCAAGGCCAGAATCAAGGCGCGGGTTGAAAATGTCAGCAAGAAGGGTTCTTCTAACCAGCGCGCGTACAAAGGCAGTATGGCTAATACGAGCAAAAGGCCTGCGGTGATAACTAACGTGAGGCGTGCTTTCATTTGTTCTTCACGGGAAACAAGCCTTGCGGCCGCAGTGCCAACACAGTAGCCATAAATATGCAAGTCAGCATGGACGCAATAGCAGGACCTGCGGCTTGGGCACTGCTGCGATCAATGAATTCACGAAGCAGCATGGGCAAAAATGCACGGCCTGCGGTATCAATCAATCCCACCATCAAGGCTGCATAAAAAGCGCCTTGCACCGAGCCAATGCCGCCAATGACGATAACGATCATCACCAAAATCAAAATAGGTTCACCCATACCCGGTTGTACCGACAAGATAGGACTGCTCATCAAGCCCGCTAACCCAGCCAATGCGCCGCCTAGAGAAAACACTAAGGCATTGAGCAAGCGAATATTCACACCCAGGGCAGCCACCATGGTGGGATTGAGCGAGCCAGCTCGAATCAACATACCCACCCGGGTTTTTGCGATCAACAGATAACACCCCAGAGCAGCAATCAAGCCAGCGCTGATGATGGCAAAGCGATACTTGGGGTACATCACGCCCAAGATATCGAGCGTTCCCGATAAAGCGGGTGGCACGTTCATGTAAAAGGGCGATGCGCCCCATACCCAACGTGCCAGTTCATTAAAAAACAAAATCAGGCCGAAGGTGGCCAGAACATGGTCAAGGTGGTCACGCGCATACAAACGCCGAGCCACCACCCATTCCACCAACGCTGCCAACAAGCCACCACCGACCACGGCTGCCACACCTGCTGCAACAAACGAGTCGGTGGCCGCATAAACAGTCGCCGCGAAGTAGGCGCCCATCATGTAGAGGCAGCCGTGCGCCAAGTTGACAAAGCTCATGATGCCAAACACGAGCGTCAAACCCGCTGACAACATGAATAGCAGTACCCCGAGTTGCAGTCCGTTGAGGAGTTGAATAAAAAACAGCGACGACGTCATGCGCTAAGCCCATGACGTGTCACAGGTCCTATCGCTTTCAAAACACGCATTAGTTCATGGTGCACTGGCTGGCGTAAGCGTCGGCGTGGTCTTTGAGTACCACGCCTTTGTTTACCAAGGCTACTTGGCCACTGCTGTCTTTGGCCACGTCAACACGGTAGAAGTTACGGATAGGGAACTGGTTGTTGTTGAACTTGAAGGGGCCGGCCACTGACTTGAAGTTGGCTTGCTTCAAAGCAGCGCGGAACGGTTCACGATCCAATTTGCCTTGCGTCTTGAGCAAGGCTGAGTTCAACAGCATGGCTGCGTCATAGCTTTGAGCAGCGTATAGAGATGGAAAGCGGTTGTACTTTTTGCGGAAGTCATCGACAAACTTTTTGTTTTGCGGATTGTCAATGTCAGGGCTGTAAGGTGAGCTTGTGATTACACCTAGGGCTATGTCTTTGAGCGCGGGAAGCGTGGTGCCATCTACCGTAGCCGCCGACAACAAAGGCACCTTTCCCAGCATACCGGCTTGTTGGTATTGCTTCACAAAGTTCACACCCATACCACCTGGATAAAAAACATACAACGCATCAGGTTTGGCGGCTTGCATTTGTGCAATTTCTGCGGAGTAATCCGGTTGGTTAATTTGGGTATAAATCTCGTCTATTGCAGCACCTTTGTACTGGGCTTTAAAGCCTGCTAAAGCATCTTTGCCAGCTTGGTAGTTAGGCGCCATCAGGTACACACGCTTGTAGCCTTGCTCTCGTGCATAAGCACCCATGGATTCGTGCAACGAGTCGTTATTCCAGGAAGTTGAGAAATACATAGGGCTGCAACCCTTACCGGTGATGGGCGTGGGGCCTGCGTTGGAGCCAATCAAGAATATGCCTGCATCGGTGATGGGCTTGTGCACCGCCATCATCACGTTGGAGAAAGTCACGCCAGTGATGATGCTGACTTTTTCTTTCTCAATCAATTTCTTGGCCAACTCGACGCCTAAGTCAGGCTTGAGTTGATCGTCTTCTTTGAGCACTTGTACAGTGCTGTTGCCCAGCTTGCCATCTAAGTGCTCGATGCCGAGCATGAAGGCATCGTATTGGTCTTGGCCGAGTGCACCGGCGGGGCCAGAGAGAGTTCCCAAAAAACCAATCTTCAAAGGTTGTTGAGCGTAATTACTCACACCGGTGAGTGCTAAAGCACATGCGAGGGAGAAAGATTTGACAGGTAATTTCATCATGGAAGGCCTCTTGGTTTTAAGTGAGAAAGCTAGATTAATTTTAATCTTGAAATAAATTATGGTGTTAGGGTTTTTACGAAACTTTGTCCATCAATTTGAAGGAGTCAGGTATCACGGCGGTGGCCTCAATTTCCACCAGGGCGCGGTCTTCCACCAAATCGGCCACTTGTACCAAAGCCATCACGGGGTAATGGCGACCGATGACTTGCTGGTAAGCCAGTCCCAATTCGCGGGCTCTGGCGAGATATTCTTTTTTATTCTTGATATACCAAGTCAAACGAACGATGTGTTCTGGGCCCGCTTGAGCGCAAGCTAGGGTGTCCACGATATTTTGTAGCGCTTGTTTGCATTGCGCGACAAAGTCGTTGGATTCAAACTGGGCTTGTCGATTCCAGCCGATCATGCCAGCGACATAAATTTGTCGCCCTCTGGCTTCAATTCCGTTGGCATAGCCTTTGGGTTCGAGCCATCCTTCAGGTTGCAAAACTTTCCACATAGGTGTCCTTTGGTTATTTCTGGGTAGCCAGTTGACGAAGACGAAAGCGTTGTAACTTGCCAGTTTCTGTGCGAGGCAGCGCAGCGATGAATTGAATTTGTCTGGGGTATTTAAAGGGGGCAATGCTTTGCTTCACGAAATTTTGCAAGGTTTCGACCATCTCAGCGTCTCGCTGTATTCAGGCTTGAGCGCAACGAAGGCCATCACGACTTGCCCACGCTCGGAATCCGGAACACCCACGACGCCGCATTCGGCTACTGCAGGGTGCTGTAGCAACGCGCTTTCCACTTCAGGGCCTGCAATGTTGTATCCCGCAGAGATGATCATGTCGTCATTGCGTGCCACGTAATAAAAGTAGCCNTCTTCATCCATCGAAAACGTGTCGCCAGGCAAATTCCAGCCATCATTGACGTANTTGGTTTGTCGTGCATCATCCAAATACCGACACCCTGTGGGACCACGCACGGCCAAGCGGCCGGGTGTGCCAGGAGGCACCGGTTGCATGTCGTCATCCACGATGCGCGCTCTGTAACCGGGGATTACCTGGCCAATGCTGCCTGCGCGCACCTGCTTACCCGCACTTGAGATGTAGATGTGAATCATTTCGGTGCCACCAATGCCATCGGTGATTTCAATGCCCGTTTTTTCTTTCCACAGTTGTCGTGTTGCATCGGGCAAGGCCTCGCCGGCCGATACGGGGTGNCGCAGNCTGCTCAGATCAAAGCCANCAGCGAGCAAGGCCATTTGGCGATAAAACGTAGGCGCTGTGAAGCATTGTGTGGCGCGATAGCTNGCTAACGTATTGAGCAAGGTTTCGGGNGTGTGTTTTTCTAATAAAACTGTAGAAGCGCCGTAGCGCAAAGGGAATGTCAGCAAGCCACCCAGTCCAAACGTGAAGGCAATGGGTGGCGTACCGCACACCACATCGTCTGGCGTCATGTGAAGGATGTGGCGAGGGAATAAATCACACATGGCCATCACATCTCGGTGAAAGTGCACCGTTCCCTTGGGGCTNCCAGTGGTGCCACTGGTGAAGGCAATCAAGCAAGCATCGTCACGCGAAGTGGGATGCGCCTGAAAAGGATGCGTGTGCGAGTGCATCAAGGCTTCTAAGCCGNTGCCATCGGCGCGACCGAAGTGCAACACCTGTTGGAGTGTTGGTGCATGGTGCGGATGAGCGGGGTCGATGCAATGGTTCAACTCTTCCGCCAAGTGGGACATGCACAGCGCCGCGGTGATATTGGCTTTGTGAATGACCTGATACAACTCTGCTGCGCGTAACAAAGGCATGTGGGTACCATGACTAAGCCCGCTTTTAAGCCCGCTAAAAAACAAGCAGCCATCATGGGCGTGTTGCCACCGCGCAAGAGCAAACGGTTGCCGGCAACTAAAGCCATGTCTTGCGTCAATACATGGGCAATCCGATCAACATGCTCTTGAAGTTCGGCGTAACTCCAACAGAAAGGTGCCGTGCCGTTATGCCCGTGCAAAGCAGGTCTAGCCCCATGCCCTTGTACGATGTGTGTGTCGACTAAATCTGAAGTGACATTCAGGCGTTCGGGATACGCGAGTTCTGGCCGATCGAAATCGAACTCAGGCCACAGCGCAAGTGGGGGCAGTTGTGTACGAACAAATGTGTCGACATGCGAAGAGGGAAGTAGCGCGTGTGATGCCATATGAAACTCAATTCGCTTTGAGTAATTCACGTCCGATGATGAGTTGCTGCACCTCGGTCGCACCTTCATAGATACGAAGTGCACGAATTTCGGTAAAGCGATTCAACGATGCAACCCTTCTTCACACCCATGCCGCCATGCAATTGCACTGCCATGTCGATGATCCGCTGAGCGTTTTCAGTGGCGGTTAATTTGGCCATCGCCGCTTCTTGGGTAATGCGTTGGCCTTGATCTCGCAACCATGCGGCGCGATAGGTGAGCAAACGTGCCGCATCGAGAAGGGTAGCCATCTCCGCCAATTTGGTTTGTGTGATTTGAAAATCAGCCAAGGCTTGACCAAACATTTGGCGCTGCTTTACCCAGGCCAGTGACTCGTGCAGGGCACGCGCGGCAAAGCCCAATGCGGCTGCCGCCACGGAGGTGCGAAAGACATCTAACGTGGCCATCGCCACTTTAAAGCCACCGCCACTATCTCCAATGCGTTGTGTCGCTGAAATACGCGCGTTGACAAAACGCAAGCGCGCTAAGGGGTGGGGAGCGATTACTTCAATCCGTTCGGCGATGTCTAAGCCTGCGCAAGAGGCATCCACAATGAACGCACTGATGCCTTTGGCGCCCGGCGCATCATCGGTGCGCGCAAAAACGACATAAAAGTCAGCTATGCCGCCGTTTGAAATCCAGGTTTTTTCGCCATTCAAGATGTAGTCATCGCCTTCGCGTGTGGCGCTGCAGCGCATCGCTGCTACATCGGAGCCTGCTTCCGGCTCACTTAATGCAAAAGCTGCAATCGCGCTGCCTTGTGCCACGCGGGGAAGGTAGTGTTGCTTTTGTAATTCAGAACCAAACAAGCTAATGGCCCCAGAGCCTAAGCCTTGCATGGCAAATGCAAAGTCCGCTAACCCATGGTGCCAAGCAAGTTCTTCGCGCAACAAACAAATGCTGCGGGTATCGACACTGTCGTTAAGAGCGCCATAGGCTTTTCCCGCAATCGCATGGCGCAACCAACCTGCTTGTCCGAGTTGGTGCACCAAGGTTTGGCATTGTGCGTCCACATTCGATTCATCAGTGTGGTCTGGATGGATGTGAGCTGAGGCCCATGCAACCAACTCCTGTTTGAGTTGGCGATGGGACGCTTCAAAAAATGGCCAGTCCATTTGGCGATGGAAACTCACCTCAATCCCCTTCAAATATAGGTGTTTGTTTAGCAACAAATGCGTGATAAGCCCGATGGAAATCGTTCGTCATCATGCAGATCGCTTGTGCTTGTGCTTCGGCTTCTATGGCTTCATCCACGCCCATATTCCATTCTTGTTGAAGCATTTTTTTTGTCATGCCGTTGGCAAAGGTAGGCCCAGTGGCTAATTCATATGCCATGGCTTGTGCTTGTGCCAGCACATCTTCAGGTGTGCACAGACGGTTGTAAAACCCCCAGCGTTCGGCCTCTGCGCCGGGCAACCCGCGTCCGGAATAAAGCAACTCGGAGGCGCGTCCTTGACCAATCACACGCGGCAACAAAGCGCAGGCACCCATATCGCAACCGGCTAAGCCTACTTTGTTGAACAAGAAATATGTTTTACTGCGCTCCGTACCGTAGCGCAGATCAGAGGCCAAAGCCAACAAAGCTCCGGCACCGGCGCAAATACCATCGATAGCAGCCACGATTGGTTGAGGGCAGGCGCGCATGGCTTTGATGACATCACCTGTCATGCGCGTAAAGCTCAAGAGACCAGGCATATCTAACTTGGTGAGAGGGCCGATGATTTCATTAACATCGCCGCCGGAACAAAAGTTTTGTCCTGCGCCTGTAATCACAATGGCATGCACATCTTGGGCGTAACTCATGGCACGAAACAAATCGCGGAGTTCGGCATACGAGTCAAAAGACAAAGGGTTTTTTCGTTCAGGTCGATTCAAAGAGATAGTGGCCACCCCCTCTTTGAATGCATACAGCACAAATTCGCCTTTGTAGTTGGCTAAGCTGTGGTTGTGCCGTGGCAGTTGGTGAGGTTCACCGGGTAAATAGCGCTGACTCATGTTGCCTCCTTGCGAGATGGGGTAGTGTGTTGCCTATGTATGTCAGTTTTGAGATGTCCTAATAAATCGTTGAGCTGTTCTTGGGCGTGTTCATCCAGTCCGCTGAAAAGATCGACCACCCATTGCTCGTGGGCCACAGCCATGCGGGCGAACGATTTACGGCCTGATGCGGTGAGCAGCACCTGAAACGATCGACGGTCGGCGGAAGCCACTTTGCGTTGTACCAACTGTTCTTTTTCCAATTGGTCCACGATCACGGTGATATTGCCGCCACTCACCATCATGCGGCGTGACAACTCGCCCATNGTCAGACCTTCGCGGTGACGTTCGAGCTGCGCCATCAAGTCAAAGCGCGATAGTGTGATGTCAAATTTCTCGCGTAATTTTTGTCGAATCGTTTCTTCGATAAGCGTGGTGCATGAGAGCAAACGAAGCCATAAGCGCAACGAGGCGTGGTGGTCTTCGTGTGCACGTAGCTCTTGGTCTTGGGTTTCGGTCGCCGCATTCATCCCGCCAACTCCCCACCGTCGATAGCGATGGCTTGCCCATTGATGGCACCGCTTCCTGGCCCGCATAGCCACAAAACAGCTTGGGCGATTTCTTCTGGTTGCACCAATTGCTTTTGTGGATTTCGATCGGCTAAAGCCTGGCGCGCTTGTGTCGGAGTTTTTCCAGTCTTGGCTACGATGTTTTCAACAGCCGATTGCACAATGTCTGTTTCGGTGTAGCCTGGACAAATGGCATTCACGGTAATGTTTTTACGCGCAAGCTCAAGTGCCAAAGCACGCGTCAGACCGATGACGCCATGCTTGGCAGCGGTGTAGGCGGATACATACGCGTAGCCTTGCAGGCCTGCTGTGCTAGCCACATTAATGATGCGGCCAGGCGCACCGCTGGAAGCCGCCTGCAACATCGACGGTAATGCCGCATGCGTGCAAATGTAGGTGCCAGTGAGGTTGGTTGTGATCATGGATTGCCACATCGCCAGGTCTGTTTTGTCGAAAGGCTGACTGCTGGCTTGTCCTGCGTTGTTAACCAAGATGTGTATGGGACCCAGCGCTTGTTCGGCAGCTTGCATCGCAGTGTGGACCGCCGCGTTGTCGGTGATATCAACAGCTTCAGTATGAACGCGTGTCAACGCTCGCAGTTCTGCAGCAATATTTTCTAAGCTATCACGTGATCGGCCGATCAAGGTGAGGTGCGCACCGGCATGTGCAAGTGCGCGCGCAATGGCCGCACCAATGCCACGTGAGGCGCCCGTGACCACGGCATGGCGTTGTTGGAGCAAGGGAGTGTTATTCGGCATGACTATTTGCTGATTGGCGTGGCGAGCGCGGCTTGTACGGCAGCACGCTCAAAATTAGTTTCCAGCTGTCGTTTGCCAGATATGTAGGGTTTGGGCCACGGCATGGCTTGGTAACCAATACGCGCTGCTTCCGTCAAGGTCCAAGCGGGGTTGGCCAAATGGGGACGCGCCACCGCACACAGGTCGGCCCGACCAGCAGCAATGATGCTGTTAACGTGATCGGCTTCGCTTATGGCACCCACCGCAATCGTGGCAATGCCGGCCTCTTGACGGATGCGGTCTGAAAACGGAGTTTGAAACATACGACCAAAAACGGGTTTTTCCCGCTTGCTCACTTGTCCTGAAGAACAGTCAATCACATCAGCGCCGGCGGCTTTGAAGGCTTTGGCAATCAGCACCGCATCGGCGGGTGTGATGCCACCTTCAACCCAATCATGCGCAGAGATACGCACGGACATGGGCAGATGCTGAGGCCATGCAGCGCGTACCGCTTTGAACACGGCCAGTGGGTAACGCAAGCGGTTTTCCAAGATACCGCCATACGCATCGGTGCGCTGATTGGTCAACGGAGAAATAAAGCTCGATAACAAATATCCGTGTGCGCAATGTAATTCAAGCCAGTCAAAACCCGCCTCCGCGGCACGAAGTGTGGCTGCAACAAAGTCAGCGGTCACGCGGGCCATGTCTGTTTCGGTCATGGCCCGTGAGGTTTGACTTTCACCGTCGATGTATTGCTGGGGGGAGGCGCTGATCAAAGGCCAGTTGGGCTCGGTGTCGTCAGATGCCAAGGGTTGGTCAATGCCATCCCAAGCACGTCTTGTGGAGCCTTTGGCACCAGCATGGCCTATCTGCACCGCCATGCGCGCCCCGCTATGTTGATGTGCCCAGTCGACGATTTTTTTCCATGCGAGTTTTTGTACATCGTTCCACAAGCCCGGACAGCCGGGGGTAATGCGGGCATCCGCGCTCACGCAAGTCATTTCAGCGAACACCATGCCAGCACCACCCATGGCGCGCGCGCCGAGGTGAACCAAGTGGTAGTCGGTGGGAATGCCATCATGTGCGGAATATTGCGCCATAGGAGATACGACTACACGGTTTTTGAGCGTGATGGATCGCAAGGTGTACGGGGTGAACATGGGGGGCGTCGTTGTCACTGCGGTCGATGCCTCGCTCATGAACTGCTGGGCAAACCAATTTTCATAACCGTCCAGCCATGTTTTGTCCCGCAGACGCAGGTTTTCGTGGCTGATGCGCTGGCTGCGGGTCAACATCGAATACATGAATTGTTCAGGTTCAAGTTGGTCGCAATAGCGCTCACCACAAACTTCAAACCACTCCATGGCATTCCATGCTGCGTTTTGAATTTTGAGTGTTTCGATGCGCCGGCTTTCTTGGTAGTCGGTGAGTACATTTGAAATGTGAGCGGGCTCACAGCCATGAATTTCGAATTGGTGCGTCAGTTCAATTGCATCTTCCAAAGCGAGTTTGGTGCCCGAGCCAATCGCAAAGTGGGCCGTATGCACAGCGTCACCCATCAGTACCACATAGCTACCGTGTTTGTTTTTTAGCCACCACTGTTCGCACACAACGCGCTGAAAGTTCAACCAAGCGGAGCCTCTCAGATGACGCGAGTTGGTCATGAGTTTGGCGCCTTGCAAGTTGTCTGCAAAGAGTTGTTCGCAAAACGTAATCGATTGCTCTTGGCTGGCCTTGTCTAAACCGTGTGCCAGCCACACAGACTCGGGGCACTCGGCAATAAAAGTGGCCGTGTCATCGTCAAATTTGTAAATATGTGCCTGAAACCAACCGTGTACAGTTTTCTTGAAATCAAATGTGAAGGCGTCGTATTGGCGGTGGGTACCTAGCCAAATATAGCGATTAGGGCGCGTGGCAATATCGGGTTTGAATACATCTTCGTATTGCGTGCGAATTTTGGAGTTGATGCCATCGCTCGCGATAATTAAGTCAGCATCAGGAAAATCTAAGTCTGAATTCACATCGCAATCAAATTTCAGGACAACGCCTAGTTCTTCGCAACGTACTTGCAGAATATTCAGTAATTTTTTACGACCTATGCCTACAAAGCCATGACCACCGGATCTTATAGTTCGACCTTTGAACAAGAGTTCAATGTCATCCCAATGGTTGAAGGCTTCTTGAATTTGATCGGCGGTAGTGCGATCCCATTGCCGCATGTTGTCCATCGTGGCATCGGAAAACACAACACCCCAACCAAACGTGTCATAGGGTAAGTTGCGCTCCACCACAGTGATTTGGTGGTCGGGCCACCGAGCTTTCATGAGCAAGCCAAAGTACAAACCAGCTGGACCACCACCAATACAAACAATGTTCATGCTCCGCTCCAGATTTGCTTTTATATTGAATATTTCAATATTAAAATAAATATCTTCGAAAATTCATGAACTGTCAATAGGGGTTTTAAATCTTTTTTAGAAAAAGAACTCAGTAAGGTTTGACTGATCTGAGTGCGGCGTCAGCAGGGTCAAACTGTAAATATTGTCTTCAGTATGTACTCTAATGAATGGGCTAATCGACTTGGGTTCGAACTAGTGACCTAAGGTTTGAGAGCTAACCCATTCACCAAAACACCTTGGTCTGAGAACTGTTGCGCCTTAGCCTTGCCAATACCTGCAACGCGAGACATCAAATC
>JGI25911J50253_10000486_pt1 | contig 13305 bp, 14 predicted proteins | sample LauGreSBDMM110SD_3_FD_50253 | JGI IMG/M metagenome (IMG submission 50253) | reverse complement strand
CCGTGTGTCAGCACCAGTTTATCGCCAACGCGATGACCGAAACGTCTGGCGACCTCCGCCCCCAGCACCACTTCAGACATGGCATCGCCATTGTCCGCAGGGTTGCCAAAGGCGCGCCCCTGAGTCCATTGCAAGCCTTTACCTTGGCTTTTGAATTCAGTGAACAAAGTTGCAGTCGTGCCCAGCACCGGGTGCCCGTTGTAAGAGTCTCCCAGCTGTATCGGCACCGCCCATCGAACCTGGGGCATGCGGCGGATTTCCTCATACCCGCTGATGCCCATGTTGCGCGACGGCCGGCCGATTTGAAACACGCTGTAGAGCATCAATTCGGTGGCGCTGCCGCGCGGGCCGACGATCAAGTCAACACCGCTCAGTGCGTTGGAAAAACTGCGTCTGGCGTCTTCCCGCAATTGCTGTACACCGAGCAAAATCAAGACCGATACGCTGACAGAAACTGTTACCAAGGCCAAAGCAAAACGGCGCGACCAGGCGCTGTGCCAGGCAAGAGAGATCCACAAACTCATGAGTGGCCTCCGGCGTGCATTTCAAACACCTGGTCAAAGCGATGCGCCAGCCGCGCGTTGTGGCTCACCATGATGACGCTGGTGTTTTGCTTTTCAGCGGTGTGCAAAAGCAGATCCAGGAATTCGAGTTGCCGCGCGTCATCCAGCGCTGAAGTCGGCTCGTCAGCAATCACCAGTTCCGGCGCACCCATCAAAGCACGCACGGCTGCCACGCGCTGCTGCTGACCAACCGACAACTGGTTGATCGGTTGACGCCACATTTTTTCTGCCAGACCCAGGGCTTGAGCCAGCGCTTTGGCTTGATCAGCGGGGCTACCCCATGCACGAGAGGATGCAGCGGCCCGGCTTGGAAAGAGACGCGTGGGCATCAACACATTGGCTTGCACGTCCAGGTAAGACAACAAATTGAACTGCTGAAAAATGACGCCCATTTGCTCACCGCGCAAGCGGTCGCGTTGCACCGCAGTCAAGGCAGCCATGTCCTGACCCAGCACCTGACAGACACCGTTTTGCACCGCTTGCACACCGGCAAGCAAAGACAGCAGCGTACTTTTGCCGCAACCGCTAGGGCCTTGAATGAACAAATGTTTGCCCTGAGTCACAGTCAGTTCTTCGATTTGGAACAACGGCGGCTGGCCGGTCCAAGCGTGGGTTAACGCACGAAGGTGAATCGCAGACTTGCTCACCAGCGCAACACCGGGTCTTTGGTCTTGACTGTCACTGACTTTTGGCCTTTGGGGCTGACCATGTCGACTTTCAAGCTGCCCAGGCGCGGGTGTTTGGCAAACAGCGGAAATTCGATTTGGGTCAAGGCCTCAGGCTTGGCGCACTCAAATTCAAGCTCGGCATCCAAGTCTGCGTGCTCGGATTTTTTACCTTCAAACATGACAGATTCAGTTTTCATTGATTTTTCCTGGCACTGTGCGGCAGCAGGAAAGCTCATGAAATAAGCAGCCTTGGCCACGCCTGCCTTCAAATTGGCCATGGCCTTTTTTTCCGCAGCACTGCGGGGAAGGTATTCATGACCGAGCAGGCTTTCCATGGGAATCTCAAACGTTGCTTTAACGGTCTTACCTTGAATGACGAGTTCAAGCATACCCATTCCGTGGCTGTGGGCGGCGTGTCCTTGCTGATCCGCTGCGTGAAGAAGCGCAGCAGACATCAGCAAAGGTAAAACTAACAAGGAATGAAGGGATTTCATCGGTTTTTTACTCAACAAGTCCATTTAACTGACTGAATTATGCGCTTTAGCCATGCCAAAAATGACCGACATTTGCATTTTGACTACCGCAAAATGGTGAGGCAAGCCAATCAGTCGCCCGCCACTTTCAACATGATTTTTCCGATGTGTGTGGATGACTCCATCAATGCATGGGCTTGAGTTGCCTGGTCAAGATCAAACACCTGGTGAATCACTGGAAGACACTTACCCTGCTCCATCATGGGCCAGACGTTTTGCTTGAGTTCAGCCGCCATTTGCGCCTTGTCGGCTAAGCTGCGTGGGCGCAAAGTCGAGCCGGTGAATGTGAGACGCTTGACCATCAAGCCTATCCAGTCAACCTCGGTTTTAGAAGGTTGCAAAAATGCAATCTGTACCAGGCGACCGTCAACCGACAAGGCCTTGAGATTGCGTTGCATATAGTCGCCGCCGACCATGTCCAAAATAATGTTGACGCCTTGCTGCGCGGTTGCTGCCAGGGCTTCATCGACAAAGTCCTGAGTACGGTAATTGATAGCCACATCCGCACCGGCTTTCAAACAAGCCTGCACTTTGTCTGCATTACCGACGGTACACAAGACGCGCGCGCCAAAAGCCTTGGCCAGTTGAATCGCCGTCAAGCCTATGCCGGAAGATCCGCCGTGCACCAGGAATGTTTCGCCCGACTGCAAACGACCGCGCTGAAAGACATTGGTCCAGACGGTGAAATAGTTTTCCGGCAAAGCCGCGGCTTGCAACAAGTTCAATCCTTTAGGCACTGACAAGACCTGGCCTTGAGGAATGGCCACGTACTCTGCGTAGGCACCGCCGTTGGCCAAGCCGCAGACTGCATCGCCAACGCGCCACTGCGTCACACCTTCGCCCACGGCAACCACATGGCCTGAGGCCTCCAGACCCAAAATGGGGGAAGCACCGGGAGGCGGCGGATAGCGTCCACTGCGTTGCAGGCAATCCGGCCGGTTGACACCTGCGTAAGCCACTTTGATCAGCACGTCGCCGGGACCGGCCTGGGGCGCGCCGGTTTGCGCCGGGTGCATCACCTCGGGGGCACCGCCAGTGCCGTGTTCTATGTAGCGCATGGAAGATGTCATGGTCAGCCTTTAATCAAACAGTTTCGGTCAATCAACGAGGATAGCACCGCTCAAACGCAAGGCCTGCCACTGAAGCGCCCATCATCTTTTGTTGACAGGCCCTCACAACCAGACAACTGGCTCGAAATGCACGCTGCCGCGGCTGGAACTCAAGGTCATCCCTGCTTCCTGAATCGTGACTTGTAATTGCATGCTGCGTTCAGCCATGGCCGCCATGTCTTGCGCAGCTTGGTGTGGAATTCTCACCACCCCCAGTTTTTGCTGCCGCTGCAATTTGTTTTCAATGCCACGCCACCAGATATCTGCCGAGGATGAAAACGCATAGACCAACACCCGATCCGATTTGCTACCGGCGCGTTGCAAGACTTTGTCGTCAGGTTGACCGACCTCTATCCACAAACGTTTACGTCCAGTGAAATCGGTCAGCGATACATCCGGGTCGTCGGGGTCGGACAAGCCCGCGCCAAAAGCCAGAACGCCGTCGCCATTGCAAACGCTTTGTAACTGGTAGGCGTTGAGCGACAAGGCGGCCAATCTGACCATCATGCGCTCGTCGGTTTCGCTAGGATGCCTGGCCAGCGTCAGTGCGTGGTCGGCGTAATATGAGTTATCAATATCGGCAATTTGTAATTGCGCTTTGTAAACAGTAGATTTAAGTGCCATGGCGAATCATAGTCGCCGACGCCCGGTAAAGCGCTAACTTAAGGCTTAACTGCTCTCAAGCTGGAGTACAAACGGGACACAGGGCGGCTTTTTTGCTCTGCTTCCTGTGCCAACTGGGTACGGATACGTTCGAAGGTATTGCGAATAGGTGTGTGCTCTGAGGGTACATACTGGTAGCGACGGTCTATTTCGACGCTGCTGCTGTCGGTTTGCAGATGGAGAGGCTTGTACATGAATGATCCGTTAATAATCTTGAGACTGATAACGGATCAAGTGCAAAACCGGATGACAGGTTTTGCATAAAAAATAATTAAGCTTATGATTAAATATAAATTAATTATAAAATACAATAAAATTAAATTTTCGTATTATTTTTAATGGCTTGCACATTTTGAGGGTTATTGCTAATTTTGGCGTTTGCATGCTGAACCATAGTGCCCTTGAACTGACCGCCGCGCTCGATTTCGATATCAGAATAATCCAATTGACCGGAAACGCTACCGGTACGGTGTATCAAAATATGGTCGTGGCAGACAATATCGTCAGACAGAAGTCCATGCACATCAATGACTTTGGCTTCTATCTTGCCTGCCACATTGCCTTTGGGCCCGATTTGCAAATCGGACACGTTGACTTCCCCCTTGACGGTGCCATTGATGCTGGCAGTTCCAGGCGCATAGATGGTGCCGGTGAAAAACACGCCTTCTCCAATGATCAAACTGCTTTGGGTGACTTGATCGGCCATGTTATTCCTCAATAGTAAACATTCATGCTAAGGTACCTATTCTAAATCAACTTTGGTAATATTTTTCTTTTATAAATTACATCACATATGCAAATAAAGGAAGTTTCATTACTTCAATAAACTACGAATTGCAGCTGATGTCGCACAAAGCTGCTCAAGTACAGGCATGATCAGCCGATCCAAGTAATGCAAGAATGGCTTGCAAACCGTGGTCAATATTGACTATTTCACTTTCCCCTATGTCCAACCTGAGTAAATACCTGATCATGGCGATATTGATGACTGCCATCAATGTGCCTATGTATTTTTATTCGAAAGCGCTCCTTAAAGGACCGCAGCCTGATGCTGCGCCGCAACAAAATATAGCAAATCCGCCACAGGACGCGCAGGGCAACGACCATGCATCATCCACAGATCACGGTTCTGACGATGCTGCTGCCCCGGTGGAAAGATCGAACTTGCAAGAGGAGCTTGCCGCTCAGGAGAGACCTAAACGCTTTCAGCCCTTGGCCGGCCTCTACAAACCCCCATTGCTGGGCAAATGCAAAAAACTGTTCGAAAGATTTAACCGTAAAAAATTTCCCGACAAACCCTACAAGGCGTTTGTCTACAGCTTTGATGGCGAAGCCGCTTACTGCGCAGATGCATACACCGACAAAAGTCAGGAAGCCGCAGAAGAAATCGTGATCAGAGATTGTGAAGAACACCACGCAGGCTCAGGTAAATACTCCCCGTGCCGAATTTATTCATCTGAATGAAAGACACAGGTAACACCATGGAATGCGGCGCTTGCGGAAAACCCATCTCACTGACTGCGAAATTTTGCGGCAAATGCGGCGCGCCCGTTAAACGTCCTGCCCCTGTTGTAGCCGAAGAAACAAGCGATGCCCCTTTGCTACAAGCCACCTTAGCAGAATTGCCTGTCAGCACAGAAAGCGTTGGCGACACAGGCAAAGAGGTTCAAGACCTGGTCTTGAGTCTGGAAACGCCTCAACCTCCCGCCCAGCACACATCTATGTTGAATATCGACCTGGATCTCATGGTTAAGGCACAGGATGAAACCATCCATCATGTAAATGAGGACAAGCCGGTAGCGGTTGAACACGAAACAGTCAGTACTGCGCAAGCCTTGTCCATCGATTCATCAGCCGTGAATGGCCTGGCGATTGCGCCGGAGTGGTTGGCAGCACGCGAGCAATCGGAAAACGATATAAAACAGTTGCTTGAAAAAAACTCGCAATTGTTGGATTTCATCTCCTTAAATTCCCAGCAGCTGAGTCATTTCCAATCTTTACCTAATCCGACAGAACAACTGCTGCGCGAGATGATGGAGCGGCAAACACAACTTGCCACTCAACTCCATACATTGCAAGAGCAATTGCGCATACCCCCAGAACCTGTTGTCATCAAATTGCCGGATGAGTTCAAACTCACGCTGGAAAAGCAAAGAATCGAATTGCAAAAATCATTCGGTCAGAATATTGCGCAAAACGCCACCAATGTAGAGGCCGCCAACCAGCAGACCTTGGCGCGCATTGAAGAGTTGATGGCAGAAAACACGCAAGCAGCCAAAGCACTGGAAAGTAATCTGACGCCCTTAAGTACGTCGGTCAATGAACTCAAAGCCAAACTGCAAGCCATTGGTAAAAAAGTTGATGAAACAGCTGCCAAAACAGCCAAAGCTACCAGCCTTAAACAAGAAGACAGCACCGAAGGCAGCGGGGGATTCATTATTTTCATCATCGGTTTGCTCTGCGGACTGACCGTGGTCTTGAGTTCTCTGGCCATCTACAACTTCCTGAGCCGGGAAACCGCACCTGCATCCAAAGCAGGTCACGAAGCTTCAGCGGCTGGTGCCGGCCACGATGCCCCTGCCCACGGCGAACCGGCACATGACTCAACGGCCAAAGAAGATACCGGCCACGGTTCAACTTCATCGCACGACAAACCCGCCTCAGACAGCAGCAGCAAAGCTAAGAGTCATTGACAGTGATGGACATCGAAAGCCAGCCATGATTTGCACCAGCTGCTATTTCATCAATCCCAGCGAAAATGTGTTTTGCCAAAATTGCGGCTCACATCTGCCGCATGTGGAGAGCCATAAACCCAGCATTTCACCGCTGATTCTGGCCAATACGCTGGATAACAGTTCGCTGTTGATTTCGCGCGGCCCGTGGCAAATGCGCATGGACTTGTGGATGCCGTTCATCTGGCTGGCCATGCTGGTGTTTATCCTCACGCTGAACAACAATTACGCGCTGGGTATTCTGGGCATCGGACTGGCTTTTGCTCTGTACAAATCTCATGACACTCAGCAAATCATTCAGCAAAACATACCGGTCGAGTTGATCAATAAGACCATCATTGCCTATGGTCCGGCCAATACCACCAGTCGGTTTTCATTGCCCACCGGGGTGTTGTATCTGCTGTCGGATGGCTTGTATTTCAAATCCTTTGACAGCAACGAAGAGATTTCATTTATTCACATTGAAATCTCATTCACCGACACTGCGGTGCGCAAAGGCGGTTTGTCTATTTTTTCAAACTGGCATGAAATAGAAATGAACAACGGCATGAAAGAACGCTTCACCTTCACCGTGCAAAACGGTGGCGAATGGATGCTATTGATGAAAGTGATTCGCAGCGAGCTGAGCAAACGTTGATGCGACGTGTGTCAGGTCTTGAACAGGGTTTCCATTTCGCGGCGAACCTTGTAAGCCGGTAATCCGGTGTCCATGGCGACATCGTCCCAACACAAAGACTGTCCTTTTTTCACCGGCCGTATCAGCTTGACCTGGTGCGCCAAGCCCAGCGGCAAACCTCCCATGCGTGCCGATGTGTGTGCAGGCAGCAATTTGCCCCAAACCGTGTAACCGCCCTCGCCGTCCAGTATTTCACCGGCTTGCAAATCACGTTTGGCAGTCGCCACGACATCGGCATGCCAGCCTTGGGCCACACCTGTCGCTTCGCCGCGCAGAGCGACGCTGGCCACCGACATACCGACTTCCAGTCCGATCAGGTGCCAGCGCTTGTACAGCGTGAAATAGCGTCCGCTCGGGTCAGTGTGGGCGTTGTATTCCTCGAAGCAATGTTTGATGTAGTCGGTTTCGGCTTCCACTGTCACCCACACGCCCATGCGTATGTCATAAGGAATGACGCGACCATCGGCTTCTAGCGAGGAAATCACTTCGACCATGCCCTTGCGCTCGAGCACACCGCCTTCGCTGACGGGCCGGGTGACGAAAGGAATGTCTTCAACGCTGGCCGGTGGATACAACAAACCATTAGACGGCACATGCAAACCAGTGGCGTTGGCTACGGCAGTGCATTCAATCGAAGGTTTGGAGCCATCCAAAAAGCTGTTGAACATTTTGGGATTCAAACCGCCACGCGCGGCTTGCTCAGGCGTTAAACCGTAATTGCCCCAAACTGTTTCAGGTGTGGACTCGCTGAAATGCGGCAGCCATTTGTGGCCGCGACCAGCAGCCGTGACCGGAAAGCCGCAGGTGCGCGCCCAATCCACCAAATCGCAAATGAGCGCAGGCTGATCGCCAAAAGCCAAGGAATACACCAGACCTGCGTCAGCCGCTTTGCGAGCCAGAAGCGGTCCACAGAAAGCATCTGCCTCCACCGTGACATTCACCACGTGTTTACCGTGGGCGAACGCAGACAGGCAATGCTCTACCGCGGCAATCGGGTTGCCGGTGCATTCGACAACCACATCGACCAGCGGGTGCGATACCAGCGCCTGCCAGTCTTGGGTCAAGTAGGTCAGGCCTTGCTTAAACGCATCATCCAGACTCTGGGCCGAGGCCTGGTGCGCCGGCCAGCCGACACGCGCCAAGTTGGCACGCGCGTTATCAATCGACAAATCAGCAATGCCGACCAGATGAACACCGGGGGTACGCGGCACTTGCGCCAAGTACATGGCGCCGAACTTGCCAGCGCCAATCAGCGCGACCCGTATGGGCTTGTTGTCAGCGGCGCGTTGTTGAAGTTGTTGGTACAGGCTCATGCAGCAGTTTTGGTCTGGTCAATCGGTACATCCGTGGTGACCAGCGCACTGGCAGGCAAGCCCTTGGCCCAAGGCAAATCAACAGGGTATGACTTTGTCAGGCAATCGTCGGGCAGGCATTCGATGGGTGTGAAATCGCGGTGAGCGATGAACTCGGGCCGCTTATGGCGGCGGATGTGGTTGGAGACGGCGCACAGGCTAAGGTAAACGCTGACCCGGTTCCAAGGCGACAGGTTGCTGGCCGAGGCATGAACCAAACAACTGTGGAACAAAATCATGGAACCCGCCGGACCAGTGGGGCTGACGATGCCGCCTTGTTTGCCGCCGGCACGCTCCACCAGTTGGGAGATGAGATCGTTGTCCACGGTCCACAGTGGGTAGCTGGTGGTGGTCAAGTCATGTTTGGCGTCGACCACGCCTTTTTTATGGCTGCCGGGAATGAACATCAGCGGGCCGTTGAACTCATTGACATCGTCGAGAAAAATAGCCACGTTCATGGCGCGCTCGGTGGGCATCATGTCGTCGTTCAGCCAAGTGCCGTAGTCTTGGTGCCATTGCCAGACATCGCCTTCAAAAGCCATCTTACCGTTGATTTTGAACTGGTGCATGTACAGCTTTTCGCCGAACAAGTCCTCGACCGGATCGATCATGCGCGGGTGGCGGGCCAATTTGGCAAACGGCTCAGAATACATGTGCGCCGCGAAATTGGTACGCACCGCGTCCTTGCCTTTTTCACGCACGTTGTAAGCCTCGTGACGGCTGTACAAGTTGGGGACTTCATCCACCAGGTTTTTGGTTTCCTCTGGGGTAAACAAGCCGGGGAAAAACAAATAACCTTCGCGGTCGAATTCGGCGTGTTGTTCAGGCGTCAATTTCATGGGAACTCCAGTTGCAAATCTAACAATATCCAATCATTATCTAACCAACTGACGGCCCCTACTGTCAACTTGGTGCCAACTCTGCATAATGCTGCCATTTCCGCTTCTCGGCCCCTTGAAAGAAAACCATGACCAAACACCTGTTAATTGCTGCCTTGCTCGGCTTAAATTTTCACGTCGCCCAAGCTGCCGACGTGTCCGGACCTTCAGCCGCCGGCTCAGACCTGGGCAACGCCAAGGCGCAGATCGAGAAAAAAGACTGGCCCGGTGCCATCTCCACGCTGGAGAAATTCGTCAAGGCCAACCCTAACGATGCCGACGGCTACAACCTCCTCGGTTACAGCCTGCGCAATGCCAAACGCTTCCCGGAAGCCGTCTTCAATTACAAGGAAGCCTTGCGCATAGACCCGCAGCATCGGGGCGCGCTTGAATACCTGGGCATGGCCTATGTGCAAACCAAAGAGATCACCAAAGCCAAAGAGTTACTGGCCTCGCTGGAAAAAATCTGCGGCCTCAAGTGCGAGGAATACGTGGATTTAAAAAAGGCGATTGATAAAGCGCCCAAATAATATTGATTAAATACCGCTTCTCAAGTTATTCAAAAAAACTGCCACCAAGGCTTCTTTTTCCAAGCTGAACACGTGTAAGTAATAGGTTCAGCTTGCCCTTGCCCTGAAATACTGGTTAATTCCATCATTTCTTTAGAAAACCTGAGTGTTGACACCACATCTTGTGATAAATCGCCAATTGCCTGCGAATTCGGCGTGATTTCTTTGCGGATTATTTCCAACTCCACCGCATCAGTTAACAATTTAGCCCGATAACGCAACTCCGTACGTAAGCCTGTGGCTTGGTTTACTGATTCAGAAGAAGCAGTGTCTTTTCCAAATACTCCGCAGTAAGGAGAATCTGGCGACCAGGTGACGCATATCTGCCGTGTATTCAATTGAACAATATATTGACGTATAAATCCATTCCATTGATGTGATTGACGTGCTTCGCAAAAATATTCTGCTGTATTCCGATCAGAGCAAGCCTGAAGACAAAGTAAACATAATATGAAAAAATACCGCATGGCTGCTAAAACCAGTCATTAGAGCACTGCCCAAGGAATGAAGAGTTTTCTTGAATCAGTCCATTTTTTCCTTCAATGAGTCCTGCCCCTATTGACTGAATATCAATTCTGAGTTGCTGGCGAACCTTATCGTATTCAAAGGTATAGCGTGTTTTGTTAATAGCCTGGTCGATATAACTGCCTTTTATCCAAGTTGGTGAAACAAGCGCAAAGTTTGTTTTTGGACTCAACTCTTTGTAGTAAGGGAACCGCTGACCGTCTACCCATAACTGCGTCTGACTGAATTTTATTTTGTGAGAAAAAGGAAGTGATGCTTCTTGTATCAGAACAGCATCGCCGTATTCCGGCATCCAGTTTCTTTCAGCGTGACCCAGCCCTGAGCATGTTTGAGTCGGATAAATAATACCTTTGGCAAGTATGCCTAACGGCATACAAATAACCATGAAGGCAATAGCCCATATTTTCTTATCATTCTTTATAAAAGAAGGCGGCTTTTGAACTGTGGTTGTCGCTGATTTTGTGTCAGAGAATGATTCAGTCATTAAATTCACATCCGGATTTTCAAGTATCTGATCTGATTCTTCAAAGTCTGTTATTGCATTTGTATCCGATTCAGTCAACTCTTCAAATTGAAGACTGACTTTGGCTTGAACGTCGGCATCAGATTCAGACTTCTTAGCACTGAATGGCACTTGCTTTAAATTAGAATATACCGAAGTACTCGCGATTGAACTCAGAACTTTGTGTAATTTAATTGGAACGAGTTTGTCCAAATTGGAATGAACTAAAGCAATTTTGCTTTGTAAGTTCAAAACAAGCTGGGCATCTATCAATTTCAACTTGTGATCTTCGCTTTTGATAACAGGAATATCTGAGGCTTTTGAGCTTTGGCTGAGAGAGACAAAGTCAGTGTTGAAATCAATCGAAGAAGTGTCTAGCGCTAGGGTTTGGCTGGTTAATTTGTCAACGCCGCCCGACTGTTTATTGGTAACCGGCATCAATGCGCCGACTTTCTGGCGATTGGAGATCGCAGCCGATGCTTCAATTTGCTGAATATTTGCTGTGAGTGCGTCGGCTACAGTTTTCTGCCGGTTTGCAGATTCAGCAGAAATTTCAATTTGCTGAATATTAGTAGCCACATTTTCAGCATCCAGGTTCAAATTCTCTAAAACTATGTTATTTTCATGAGCGCGCTGGATATTTTCTGATTTATTTTCTGCAGGTGCCAGTTCTAGATGCGTTTTCAGACCTTCATTAGTCACTGGCAACACTGGCTGTAAACGACTGATGGCATTATTCTGTACGCTGTCAACATCGGATTGACCGGCAAAACTTTCATTTGCCTGTTTAACATTGTCCTGCATTGTCCGGGTAACAATGGAACTCAATTCCTTTTGGTCAATATTGGAAACCCATTCACCGCCGTCTTTGTCGCTGCCGACTGGAGTATTGCTTGTGGAAGTGCTTTCAAGCTTTTTGTTATGCCTGACTTTAAATGTTCCAGTTCGTGAACTGTTATTTTTCGAACTGACACGCGAATGAAATGAACCAGGTGCGCTGTCAGTGTCGAATGGCTTGATATTTTTAATTCTTATAGTTTCGTAATAACTTTTAAAATTGGACATGGAAACAGTAAAAGCAGTCAGCATGTTTTGAAATAAATTATCTTCTATCACGTCTATTTTTCCATCGGCCATCATGGAATCACAAACATTCAACAAGATAAATATTTTTTGATCTTGTGTCAGCAATGGGCTTGCTTGTTTAAGAAACAAGTTCATTTTGACAGAGCGAACGGTTTTCATGGCAGCCGCCTGCAGTCCGTCAAATTCACCGATGACGACTTGAAGTTGACCAATTTCTTCATCTGCAATATTTCCATCGGCGGCCATCATGTAGAGCAAGCTACAAGCCAGTGGTAAATGTGCTGACTGACCGTTCAATATCAAACTCTCTGAGTTAAATGTTCCAAGTAATTTTTTATCATTCTTAATTTTTAAATTATTGAAATGAGCTTGAAAAGAAATTTGACTAATCCCAAACGAATCAGCGATCAAGCGGAACAACTCAAGTTCATGGTCTTCAGTCACACCATCGGATAAAAGACAATCACATAAATTTGTCAAGATGCAAAACTTGTCATCCAAGTTCAAGATTTCTTTTGATTCGATCAAAAAATCTTCAATACGGGTGTCTTCAGCGTATTCAATAGCAATTTCAAGCAATTCGGCGTGATCACCCACCACGGCCTGCAACTGACTCGATTCATGGTCATCAATTTCACCGTCTGCCGTTAACATGTAGATCAACGACACGACCAAAGCCAAAAAAGGCGTCAATTGGAAATTGTTCGAGCTATTTTCCTCGCCCTGATCTGAATTATCTTCGCTCAAATGCGTTGACTCAATTGATTTACCCATGAAATCAATTTAACTTAAGAGCAAACAATGACACCCTGATTTACTGGTCAAACCTCATAAAAACACATGGTTTTTAAAGTAGTTTGAAGCTATGATTAAGCTTCAATTATTCGTTAAAGACCATACAAATTGCGATTCAAGCAGTTATTTTTTTTCTTTTTTATAGCTTTTAATTGCTCATACAGTCACGCACTGATTTTTGCTATCGATTTCAAACAAAGCTATTTTGTGGATTCAATCTCAGAATTNACAATCAGGGAAATTGAAACCAAACAATTCACGCCATACAAAGATACTCTACACCTAGGGTTTCAAAAAGGAGATGTATGGTTAAAAATAGAAGTATCGGATACCCAAGTTTCCAGTGAAAAAAAAATCAATGAAGACAGAATACTTATCCTAAGCCCTTTTATTGTCGAAAAAATAATCTTATTTGAAAAACAAGACTCAGCTTGGCTGATTCAATCCGGGGGGAGTCTATCGCCGACAAAAACAACAAATAGATTATGTCCCTACGGGATGCATTGTTTTACTCTTTCCTCTGATGGGAAATATCAGCAAAAACCATTTTTTGTGAAATTACAACATACGGGCTATATCACAGTAAAAACAGAAATATCCACACTTTCTGCACTTTCTCAAATAACTGCTGCTCACACTGAAAGCATTACTTTT
>JGI25911J50253_10000483_pt1 | contig 13356 bp, 12 predicted proteins | sample LauGreSBDMM110SD_3_FD_50253 | JGI IMG/M metagenome (IMG submission 50253) | reverse complement strand
GCCGTGGCGGCGGGCACCGTAACCTACGATTTTGCGCGCATGCTGCCCGGCTCAAAAGAAGTAAAGTGCAGCGAGTTTGGCGACGCAGTAATTCGCGCCATGACAGAACGCGAAGCGGTGCTTGCACTGGTGCAGATTTTGCGCGCATGCTGCCCGGCTCAAAAGAAGTAAAGTGCAGCGAGTTTGGCGACGCAGTAATTCGCGCCATGACAGAACGCGAAGCGGTGCTTGCACNGGTGAATGCCGAAGTTGCCAAGCCGCCGGCGCGCAAGCCGGCCCGGCGCACTACAAGCGCTGCCAAGCGCAAGCCGGCCAAGCGCACTGCAAGCGCTGCCAAGCGCAAGCCGGCCAAGCGCACCAAAGCCGCCCAAAAGGCGCGGCCGGCAGCCAAAGGCCGTGTGCGCGCCAAGCCCGCTGCAAAGTCTGCGCGCCCGGCGCGCAGTACAACCCGGCCATCCGCCCGCAGTGCTGCGCGCGGCAAAGCCAAAACGCGGCGCGCACGGCGCTAATTCAACGCGCTCTACGAGGCGAACATGGCTACAACAACAATGTTTTCATTCGCATTAGTGCCTGCGTTGGCACTTTCCGTGGGCGGCAGCATGGCCTTGCAGCCTTGTTACAATTTGCCAACAGGGTGCCGGCGGTGAATCGGCAATCGCCACACTTGGTGCCGGAGCGCGCAGTTAATACTGGCATCGTCAACGGTTTGTGGCAGGGCATCAAGTACCGCGGGGGCACCGGGCAGCTGGCTTTCATCGGCCACCGCCTGGCGGGCCTGGGCACGCTGCTCTTCCTCATCATTCATGTCACCGAGACCTCAGCGGTGTACTTCAACCCGCAGTTCTATGCAGATGTTGTGGCGCGTTACCAGCACCCCGTCTTTATGCTGGGCGAAATTGGCCTGGTGGCAGCCGTGCTTTTTCACGGACTGAATGGCCTCAAGATCATCGCCTTCGACTGGAAACCAGACCGCTGGTCGCCGGAGCGCGAGCAGTTCTGGTCGCTGGTGGTTTTTGGCGCCACGTTTGCGCTGTGGCTGCCGGCAGCATTTGTGATGGGGCGCAGCCTGTACCTGCATTCCATTCTGATGGAGCCAGTGCCAGCTGCAATTACACCAGAACAGGTAGGCACCGGCTGGGCCAACGTGGCCGTGATTTCACTTGTGGCCTTGGGCGTGGCCGTGGCCTTCACTGCCAGCGCGCGCGGGGGCAGCGGCCGGCACGTGGCCGTCAAGCCCACGCTTGAGACGCGCATGTGGATGTTCATGCGTTACTCCGGTGTGCTGCTGATCCCGCTGGCCTACGGCCATGTCCTGATCAAGGACATTCTGCACGGAGTGCACCTGATCAACCTCGCTTATGTGGACCTGTACTGGCAATTTTTGGGCTGGCGCATTTATGATGCAGCGCTGCTTTCGTTTGCGCTGGCACACGGCGCGTACGGGCTAAAACAGGTTTCGGAAGATTATGTGCATGCGCCGCTGCGCCTGCGCCTCACCAAGTATGCAATTTTAGCGGGGTGGCTGATTATCACTGCCATGGGCGCAATTGCGCTGGTGGGCGGTGTTGGCGCCACTCAAAGTTGAGCAAAATATGACAACAGTCCATCAGTTTGACACGGTAATTATTGGCGCCGGCGGCGCGGGCCTGATGGCAGCGCTGCATGCCAGCCGCTCTGTAAACACCGCCGTGGTTTCCAAGCTGTATCCCACGCGCTCGCACACCGGCGCGGCGCAGGGCGGCATTGCAGCCGCACTTGCCAACATGGAGCCGGACAGCTGGGAATGGCATATGTTTGACACCATCAAAGGCGGCGACTACCTGGTGGACCAGGACGCAGCCGAGGTGCTGGCGCGCGATGCGATTGAAGCCGTGCTGGAGCTGGAGCACATGGGCCTGCCGTTTGACCGCACGCCCGAGGGGCGCATTGAGCAGCGCCGCTTCGGCGGGCACACCGCCAACTTTGGCGAGCGCCCGGTGATGCGCTCCTGCAAAGCCGCCGACCGCACCGGCCACATGATTTTGCAAACGCTGTACCAGCAATGCATCAAAAACCGCGTCAACTTTTATGATGAGTTTTTTGTGGCAGACCTGATCATGGATGCGGGCGCTTGCGTGGGCTGCGTCGCCATCGAGATTGCCACCGGCGAAACGCACATCTTCCATGCCAAGTCTGTGGTGGTGGCGTCGGGCGGGTTTGGCAAAATCTTCAAGGTGACTTCCAACGCGCATACGCTTACCGGCGATGCGGTGGCGGCGGTGTGGCGGCGCGGGCTGCCGCTGCAAGACATGGAGTTCTATCAATTTCATCCCACCGGCATCTACAAGATGGGCATCCTGCTTTCCGAAGCCGCGCGCGGCGAGGGCGCCGTGCTGATTAATGGCAAGGGCGAGCGCTTCATGGAGCACTATGCCCCCACCGTAAAAGACCTGGCGCCACGCGACATGATCTCGCAATACATCCAAAAGGAAATCCGTGCCGGGCGCGGCATCAACGGGTCAGACTATGTGCATATGGATTTCCGCCCGGAGACCATCAATCGCTATCAGAGCGGGCCGGGTGGCCGCCCGGTAACCGCTGCGCACATCTCCAAAACGCTGCCGGACATCACAGACTTTGTGCGCGTGTACATGGGCATTGACCCGCTGCTGGAACCGGTGCCGATCCAGCCCACAGCGCACTATGCCATGGGCGGCATTCCCACAGACAACGACACGCGCGTGCTGGATATCAACGGGCGCGTGGTGCCGGGCCTCTACGCGGCTGGCGAGTGCGCCTGCGTTTCTGTGCACGGAGCCAACCGCCTGGGCACCAACTCGCTGGTGGATCTGGTGGTATTTGGGCGGCGCGGCGGCCGCGCTGCCGCGGAGTACGCAAAGTCTGCTGCGTTTGGCAGCCTGCCGGCCGAGCCGCACGCAGAAGTAACTGCCGAGCTGGAGCAGCTGCGCAATGCCAGCGGCAGCGAGCGCCCGGCGCAGCTGCGCGCCGAGCTGCAGCAAACGATGACCGATCAGGTGGGCGTGTTCCGCAACGCCAAAGACATGCAGCAGGCGCTGGATAAGATTGCCGAATTGAAGCAGCGCTACAGCGATGTGCGCATCGACGACCGCGGCAAAGTGTTCAACTCCGAGCTGCTGGAGACATTTGAAGTGGGCTGCCTGCTTGATGTGGCCGAGGCCACCGCTGCGTCCGCCCTGCGGCGCACAGAGTCGCGCGGCGGCCACTCGCGCGAGGACTTCCCAAAGCGCAGCGACGAGCAGTGGCTGAAGCACACACTGGTATCGCGCAGCGCCGGCAGCAGCGCCAAGCCCACGCCCGCTGGCGCGATCTTGAACTTTGGAGACCGGCCGGTGCGCCTTGGGCGCTTTGAGCCCAAAGAGCGCAAGTACTAGCACCGCCACCTGCAGCCCGCATAACAACCCAAACCAAAATGAAAGTACAAGTCAAAATTAAACGCTTCAACCCCGAACGCGACAGCCAGCCGTGGTGGGGCGACTACGAAGTAGAGGCGGAACCGACCGACCGCGTGCTCGATGTATTGAAACAGATCAAGTGGTTCCAAGATGGAACCTTCAATCTGCGCAGCTCTTGCGCGCACGGCGTGTGCGGCTCGGATGCCATGCGCATCAACGGCCGCAACCAGCTGGCCTGCAAGCTGCTCATTCGCGATGCCGGCACGTCCATCACCATCGAGCCGCTGCACGGCTTGCGCGTCATCAAAGATTTGGTTGTGGACATGGAGCCGTTCTTTGAGCACTACCGCTCGGTGATGCCGTATCTGGTGAACGACGAAGTGCCGGCGGACGGGCGCGAGCGCATACAGAGCGTGGCCGAGCAAGAGCGCTTTGTGGAGGGCACCAAGTGCATTTTGTGCGCCGCCTGCACCACCTCCTGCCCGTCGTTCTGGGCTAACGACAAGTACATCGGGCCGGCGGCCATTGTGCAGGCACACCGCTTTGTGTTTGACTCGCGCGACCGCGCTGCCAGCGAGCGCCTCGAGGTGCTCAACGGACAAATGGGTGTGTGGCGCTGCCGCACCGCCTTCAACTGCACCAATGCCTGCCCGCGCGATATTCCCGTCACGCGCATCATTGGCGAGCTGAAGCGCGCGCTCACCACCGGCCGCCTCGACTAGCAGCGGCCGCGGCTTGCGGGTCTGCTGCCCGCCCACTACAATACCGAAGCAGCGCTGCCGCGCCCCGGTAGCTCAGTTGGATAGAGCGAGGCACTCCTAACGCCTAGGCCGGGGGTTCGAATCCCTCCCGGGGCACCATACTTTTTACGCCGCCAAAAGCCTACTGTTTGCGGGCTGCAGCCAGATCTTCAACCGCCTGCAATACGCGCCCGATCTCCTGCGCGGTGTTGTAGTGCACCGCGCCCACGCGCACCATGCCGCCGCTATGCGCCAACCCAAGACGCTCCACAACTTCCACTGCATAGTAATTGCCGTCCCACACAAAAATATTTTGTGCACCCAGCGCCTCCGCCACCTGCCGCGGCGTATAGCCCGCCAGCGTAAATGACACCGTCGCCACGCGCTCTGCAAACTGCTGCGCATCTGTGATGCCGTAGACGCGCACGCCGCGAATGCGCTGCAGGCCTTCGATCAGCTGCTGGCTGAGCGTGCGCTCGTAAGCCTGAATGGCAGCCAGCCCGCAGGCCAGCGTCTGCCGCCGCCCCGCCAGCTGCTTGAACTGCGCCGCATGTGCACCGCCTTCGTGTGCACCCACCCATTCAAAATAATCCACGGCGCCCAGTACGCCGGCCAAGCCTTCGTGGCTCTGCGTGCCGGTTTCAAATTTTCCGGGCAGCTCATCGGAGGCTGGCCGCACCTTATAAGCCGGCAGCTGCTCCAGCAGCGCCTGGCGGCCCCACAGCACACCCTGGTGCGGGCCAAAAAACTTGTAGGCGCTGCAAGCCAGCAGGTCGGCGCCCAGCGCTTGCACATTGGTGGGTCCGTGTGCCACCCATTGCACTGCATCCACAAACAGCAGCGCACCAGCCGCGTGCACCTGCGCCGCAATTTGCACAATCGGATTCACCGTGCCAACGGCGTTGGATGCATAGCCCACGGCTACAAGGCGCGTGCGTGGCGTCAACAACTGCTGCAGCTGCTCCGTCTGCAGGGTGCAATCTTCCACGTCCACCTCCAGCCACTTCACCGTCATGCCGCGCTCAGCCGCCACCGCCAGCCATGGCGCAATATTGCCGTCGTGATCCAGCCGCGTCACGATCAGTTCGTCGCCAGCCTGCCAGCCTTGCGCCAGAGAGCGCGACATCGCAAAGGTGAGGCTGGTCATGTTTTGGCCAAAGATAATTTCCGCGGGCGAAGCTGCATTCAATATGTCTGCCATGGCACTGTGTGCCTCGGCCTGAATCACATCTGAGTCACGCGAGGTGCGGAACGCGCCGCCGTGGTTGGCGTTGTTGTGCACCAGGTAGTGCTGCATGCGGTCCAGTACCTGCTGNGCCACCTGCGTCCCGCCGGGGTTGTCCAGATAGATGCGCGGCTGGCCCGCNTCCTGCAGGCTGAGCGCGGGAAAGTTGGCACGAATGCGCGGAAGATTTAACATGTTGGCTCCGTTGAAGATGAGTGCGGCGCGCGNCGCGCNCGGCCCGATGATATACTACGCGCATGGATTCACGCGGCGGCGGCAGTGGGCGCCCAATGGACAACTTGCAGGGCTATGTAAAAGTTCTAATGAACTATGACATCAACCCGGAGTCTTCCAGCGAGTACTACAAGTACATGTTGAAGAAGATGGTGCCGGACCTTGAGAAGCTGGGCCTCTCGATGGTGGAAGCATGGCACACTGGCTGGGGCGAATATCCCAATCGACTGGTGGCCTTTGTGGCTGAAAACCGTGATGCAGCCGACCGCGTGCTGCAAAGCGACGAGTTTTCCGAGCTTGAAGAAAAACTGCAGGAGTTCGTCTCCAATTACTCATGCCGGCGCGTCCCGCTGCGGGACCACTTTCAGTTTTAAGCCGGCGTCCCGCCGGCCCGCATGAATAGCGCAGCTGCCCGGCCGCGGAGCATGCGGCTGATTTTGTCCGGCTTGTGGCTGCTTCTGGGCTTGCTGCTGCTGGCAGGCGCCTATCAAATCCCGTACGTAAACGAACACCTGTATTGGCGCGTGGAGACGCTGCGCGTGCGCCTGCAGAATCTGTTCAGCCCGCCGCAACAAACGGTGCCGCTGCCCGGTGCCCGTTCCGCGGCGAGCGTGCCCGCGCCGGCTGCGCTGGCCCCGGCAGTGCCTGACGCGCTTGTAGAGGTGGAGCCCGGCGGCAAACTGCAGCCCTTCCCCACTCCGTTCGTCGCGGCGCCACTGCCGCCCCGCGCAATGATCGCCGGTACCACGCACATTTGGCAGCATTGGAACAACTGCGGACCCGCCACACTTGCAATGACATTAAATTTTTGGGGCTGGAATGGCACGCAAGCCAATACAGCCGCCGCCCTCAAACCGAACCGGCTTGATCGCAATGTGTCCGTTTCTGAGATGGCAGCGTTTGCCGAGAGCATTGGCTTTGCCGCAGAGTACCGGCCCAACGGCACCCTTGACGGCGTGCGCCAGCTGCTGGCAGCGGGCTTCCCAATAATATTTGAGCGCGACCTGGAGCTGCGCCAGGAAGGCTGGGCCGGGCACTACGCGCTGCTGATTGGCTACGACACTGGCGCGCAGCGCTTCATCACACAAGATACTTTTCAGGGTCCGGAACTGCCCGTCACCGATGCGCAACTGCTCAAAATTTGGCGGCCGTTTAATTATGCGTATCTGGTGGTGCTGCCGGCCGCGCGCCACGCAGAGCTGCTGGCGCTGCTGGGCGCGGAAGCAGACACCGAGATTGCCTACAGCCGCGCAGCGCAGCGCGCGCTGAAGGAAATTCGGCAGACCGANGGCACCGCGCAGGCCATGACCTACTACAACCTTGGCATCAACCTGCATGCNGTCGGCGATATCAAGGGCGCNCGCAGTAGTTTTGACCAAGCGCGCACGCTGGGCATCCCCTATCGCATGTTGTGGTACCAGCCGGAAATTTACGCCGTNTATTTTGAGGCGCAAGAATTCAATGAGGTGATCCAGCTGGCGAATTTTGCGCTGGCAACAAACCAAAGCTCGGAAGAGGCATTTTTTTGGCGCGGGCGCGCCAATGAGGCGCTGGCCAACCAAAAAGATGCCATCAGGGATTATGCGGCAGCTGCCGAATTGAACGCCAACTACGAACCCCCGCGCACAGCACTGACCCGCCTGGGCGTGGCGCCCTAAGCCGCGCAGCCGTTTACGGCTGCTAAAATCGTCAAAATTCATGGCTCCCTTGGTTGATTTAAACACTGCCGACCTTGCCACACTGCTGGGCGCAGCTGTGCTGGATGCGCGCAAAGCGGACTTGATTATGCAAGCGCGCCCGTTCTGGGATTTTGCCGAGCTAAAAATGCTGCCGGGGTTTGGCGCAAAGACGCTGCGTCAGCTGCGCGAAGTGGCGGAGGTGGTGCCGCCGGCGCGCGTGAACTTGAACACATGCGACCAGCGAACGCTGCAGTCTGTGCCGCATGTAGGCCAGCGGCTTGCCGAGCGCCTGATTGCGGAACGCCCCTTCGAAGATTTTTCCGAGGTCTCACTTGTGAAAGGCGTAAACGCAGCGGCATTGATTGCGCTGCAAAACCGCACGCTGCTTAGCATGGCAGGGTTGGCGCCGCGCGTAAAACCCGTGCCCGCTAGCATGCCACCCGCCGCGCCGCAGATAGTGACGCCGCCAAATGCTGCTGCAACCAGCGCAACGCAAACTGCGCCCGAACCAAACCCTGCGCCAAATGTGCAGCCCGCGCCGGAAACACCGGGGCGTGTGGCAAATCCCGTGTTCGATGCGCTGCACGCTGCCCAGCTGCGCGCGCAGCGCATGCGCCCCTCCAAGCACCAAGCTACCAAACCGCCGGCACCCGCCAGCACGCGCGCCGAAGTGCCCACCGTGGATGTGCTCACCGAAGAAGAATGGGTGACGATGCAAGAGTACCCGGAGGTTGCGGTAGCAGCCGCTCCCGGCGCACTGCAAGTGCAAGAAATACAATACTCCCTGGCCGAACATCAGATAGCTGTACATCAGGAAATCCGCCGCCGGCTGCCGGTGTTCTTTTCCGGCTGGGCATTTGCCTCTGTGCTGCTGGCAGTGCTGCTGGGAATGTACGTTGCAGGGTGGCTGCAGTTTGGGCCGGAGGTGCCGGCCGTGGCCGTGCTTGAGCAGCCAGCAGCCACGCAAACCACTGCACCTGCTCCGGCAGTCGTCGTCAAGCCGGCAGCAGCAGCCAACGAACCGGCCACGCCGGTTGTGGTTGCACCAACAAGCACCGCGCCAGTGGTGGTGCGCGCCGCCGGTTCCACTCCGCTTTCGCAGTCAGACATTGGCAAACTGTTGTTCACAGAAATATTTGCGCCGGGCGACTATTGGACCCAGACCGGCACGAACAATGATTCAGCGATCGAGATTACGCAGGACCGGCTGCAAATCAGCCTGACGCAGTCGCCGGCCATCAGTTGGAGTGTGAATGCGTTTCGCAGCGCAAATTTTTTCTACCAGGGCACGGTGGAGCCGCGCAACTGCAATGCGGGTGATTACTACGGACTCGTGTTCCGCTATCAGGATGACGCCAACCTGTATCTGTTTGGGGTTTCGTGCAATGGCGAGTACCGCGTGTTGCGGCGCAGCAACGGCGCATACACGGTGCTGGCGGACTTCACTGCCAACCCGGCAGTGGCAACCGGCAACAAGCAAAACTTGCTGGGCGTGCATGCGAACGGCGCCGAGTTGAACTTCTATGTGAACGACATCAGCGTGGGCGGGTTGAACGACGGCAGCGTGGCCGAGGGCTTCTTTGGATTCTTTGCGAAGACGGAAGGCAACCCCGGGCTGCAGGTGTACTTTGATGACGCGGGCGCGTGGGGACTCAAAGCATCATGAAGGCGCGCGGGCCGCGGATTGACTTGAACACGGCAACGTTGGCCGAACTGGTGCGCTTGCCGCGCGTGGGCGAATCGTTGGCGGGTGATATTGTGCGCGCGCGCCCCTACCGCAATGTGCGCGCGCTGCGCAATGTGCCGGGCGTGGGCGAGAAGCTCTTTCATGTACTGCGTCCGCTGGTGCAGGTGGGGCAGCACGCGGAGCCTGAAGTTGGCGCCCTGCCCACAACCCGCGTGGCCGCCGACCTGGGCGCCGCCGACCGCAGCGGCCGGCTGGATGTGAACTCTGCCACCATGGCCGAGCTGATGCGCCTGCCCGTGATGCGCCTGGCACTGGCCGAACAGATTCTGCTGGCCCGTCCGTACCAGAATCTGACGCAGCTCCTGCTGCTGCCCGGCATCGGCGAAAAGCTTTACCAGCAGCTGCGCGAGCATTTGCGCGTGGCAAAAGCTGCGGCTGCCGTTCACGGCCCAAGCTTTGACTTGAACACCGGCAGCCCGCGCGCACTGCTCGAGCTGCCCGGCATGACGGCTGATCTTGCGCTGGCCATTTTGGACGGGCGCCCGTTTGCTTCCATGGCCGACCTGCGCCACCTGCCCGCAATCACAACCGCGCAATATCAGTTGCTCTTCGATTATGTTTCTGTGGCTGCGCCGGCGCCCGTTGCGGTGGCTATAAACCCAATCGCGGAAGCAGCTGCGGACACGCAGCCAAGGCTGCCCAGCTGGCTGGAAGAACCACCNNTTGCACCCGCCAAACCGGCAGCTAAGGCAAGTGCGGCAGCCANCACAAAAGAAGGCGGTGCGCCATTTTTAGAGGGGCCTGCTGCCGCCGAAGTGCANCCGNTAACACGCGGCCTAACGGTGGACACACCCGCAGCCGATGATGGCGAGCTGCCCCAGTTTCTGCGCGCCGCCGGCGACAAGCGCGCACAGCCGGAATGGGCGCTGCGCAATCGCTTTAAACGACCTGAACCAGTGGTCACCACTTTTGAAACCGAAGAGGTGCCGGAAGCAGGCGGGCCTACGATTGAAAAAGCAGCGCAGACCGGGCCGCGCACCGTGCGCATGGTAAATGCTGATGAGCCACTGACCGAGCCGCACCCGGTGCCGGGCACGCGCCGGCGCAGGCGGGGCATTCCGGTAGCGTGGGCTGCAGGTGCAACACTTTTATTGGCGGTAGTTGTGGGCGGGGGCACGGCGTGGTATTGGACGCGCGAGCCCGCTGCTGCGGAAACACTTCAGGCTGCTGCTGCCAGCGAGCCCACCGCAGCGCAGCTTGAAACAGCCGCAGCAGCCACACCAATACCAACCGCCACAATGGAGCAGCCCGCAGCCACCAGCATGCTGGAAGCCACCGCGCTGCCACAGCCCACGGCAACGCAGATGCCCACTGAACTTCCCGCCACCACTGTGGTGCCAACGGAGCTGCCCACCGCCACACCCGAGCCTACCGCAGCACCCACCGCCGTACCCACCGCCGTTCTACCGCCGCAGCTACCATTTGCGCTTGGGGCTGCGTTGTGGTCAGAGAACTTCGACCCAGCCACCTTCACTTGGGGCAAAGGACTGCGCACATTCGCCGCATCAGGTTTTGTAGATGGCGCGCTGCAGGTTAAGTTCAATGAAAAAAGTGCGCACTATTGGTCGGCCGGCCCCAAATACACCGTCAGCGGGCGCAACTTTTATTATGACAGCGATATCCGCGTTGGCCCGTGCCTGCCCAAAGACAACTACGGCTTGGTCTTCCAATCAGACGCAAACAGCTTTTTTGCAGTCACCATCACTTGCGAAGGCGGCTACCGTTTCTTCGTGCGCGTTAAAGGCGAGGATCAACTGCTCCGCGCCAAGCTATCCGCGCTGGTGCCCGCCGGCCCCGGCACACACCGTGTGGGTGTGCTGCTGGTGGGCGACTCTTACGCGCTTTATGTAAACGGCAATCGCGTTGATGCAGTGGTGGTGCGTGATCTTTCCCGTGCGCCACTCGGCAACTTTGGTGTTTACGCGCGCGCCGTGGAAACTACAGAACTGCTGGTTGCCTGGGACAACATGGCCGCGATAACTGTGCTGCCCTAACCAGCACGCCCGCCGCACCATGCTGCCCACAGTGACAATTTACAGCGACGGCGCGTGCGACCCGAACCCCGGCCCGGGCGGCTGGGCTGCACTGATTGAAGGCGGCGGCAACGCCCGCACGGTGCAAGGCGGCGAACGCCAGACCACCAACAACCGCATGGAGTTGACCGCTGTAATTGAGGCGCTGCGCGCCCTGCCCGTGCCGAGCGCCGTGCGGGTAAGCACGGACTCGGAATACTTGCAGCGCGGCATCACCGAATGGCTGGCCAAGTGGCAGCAAAAAAACTGGCGCACGCAAGCGCGCAAGCCCGTTGCCAACCGGGATCTGTGGGAACAGCTGCTGGACGCGGAAAAACGCCATAGCGTGCAGTGGCTGTGGGTGCGCGGCCACAATGGCGACCCGCGCAATGAAAGGGTTGACCGCCTGGCCCGCTCTGCAATTCCAAATTAACCAGCGGCACCAGCGCTGCGCAGCCAAACCCGTGCGTGGGTGTGGCGCGCAGCTCCATTTTTGAGCTGGCAGCCCGTTTGCGGGCCGGCAGCCAGCTTCCAAAAACTCGCTGAAATTCCCCTTGCGGAAAATCCAGATTTGTGCAAAAATCAGGGCAGATTCAGTCCAAGGAGAAAATCATGGCAGATGCAAAGAAACCGTTGAACAAATCCCAGCTTACCGCGCTCGTCGCGGAAAAGACGGGCCTGAGCAAATCACAGGTAACCCACGTAATGGGCGCACTTGGCGAGCTTGCCCATCAGGAACTGGGAAAGAAGGGACCGGGCTTGTTTGTGGTGCCCGGCATGGTCAAGCTAAGCGTGACCATCAAGGCGGCCAGTCCCGCCGGCACCCGTGCAAACCCCTTTAAGCCAGGGGAAATGATGGAAGTAAAGGCCAAGCCGGCACGCAACGTTGTAAAGGCGCGCGTGCTCAAGGTGCTGAAAGACGCCGTATAAACGACGCCCGCCGCAACCCTGCATAAAAACGGACTGCAATAGCGCGGTCCGTTTTTGTTTTAAGCGCCGTGGCGGACGCGGCTAAAATCACCTGTAGACTAAGCCAATGAGCGCTGTCCAACAAGTTCTGCTGCGCGCCGCACAACCGCGCGACATGCGCCGCATTCGCGCCATTATTCGGCGCGCGCGCATTAACCGCCTCGGACTGCGCTGGCGGCGGTTTACAGTGGCCGTCAGCGGCACGCAAATCATTGGCTGTGTTCAGCTCAAGCCGCACCGCGACGGGACCGTTGAACTGGCCTCGCTGGCAGTGGAACGTGACTGGCGCGGCCGGGGCATTGGCGACCAGCTGGTTGCGGACTGCGTGGCCCGCCACGCGGCCGCGCTGCANTTGATGTGCACGCACAAACTGGTGGCCTACTATCTGCGCCTGGGCTTTGCAGTGGTGGCGCTGCCNGACCTGCCACCCTATTTTCGCCGGCTTATGCGCGTGCTTGCAGTTGTGGCACCGCGCGCCATCAAACGCAGCCGCATTGTNGTGATGGCACGCGGCACNTAGCTCGGCTCACGCAGCGCCCGGCTGCTGCTNNCGGGTGCCAAGCTTTTTTTGCGCAAAACTGAAGTATGCTGACCGAATCTACGATTAACGCAGCACTGGCGGGCTTGGCACTGGGCCACCCACTGCACTGGTTTGAAAGCATCGGCTCCACAAACGATGCTGCCAAAAAGCTGGCGGCAGCCGGCGCCGCCACTGGAACACTGGTGGCAGCCGATCTGCAAACCGCCGGCCGCGGACGCGCCGCCAACCAGTGGCAGACGCCGCCGGGCAGCGCGCTAGCCGCAACAGTCATTCTGCATCCAGCGCTGCCGGCAGCGCAAACTGCACAACTGGCGCTGTTGGGCGGACTCGCGGCACAGCGCGCCATCACGGCCGTCACCAAACTAGACGCGCTCCTAAAATGGCCCAACGATGTGCTGCTTGGCGACCGCAAAGTTTGCGGCGTGCTGGCCGAGAGCAGTTTTGCCGGCGACCGCTGCGAGTGGGTGGTGCTGGGCTTTGGGGTAAACGTAAACGCTGCGCCGCAGCTTTCCACCGCCGCAGCGCTGCCGGCCACTGCCCTCGCCGTTGAAGCGGGCGCACCGGTGAACCGCCTGCATCTGCTGCACGCACTGCTCGCACAGCTGGCAACACTGCTGCCCATGCTTGGCACCGCCCAACTCAGCGCCGCGTGCAATGCTGCACTGGCGTGGCGCGGTGAGAGCGTGGAAGTGGATGGTACAGCACCAGCAGCCGGAGTGCTGCTGGGCGTTAGTGCTGATGGCGCCCTGCAGTTGCGCACGGACGACGGGCCTACCGTGACATTGCACACCGGCAG
>JGI25911J50253_10000482_pt1 | contig 13360 bp, 8 predicted proteins | sample LauGreSBDMM110SD_3_FD_50253 | JGI IMG/M metagenome (IMG submission 50253) | reverse complement strand
ACATTAGCTAAAGCAAAAGCTTTAAGAACTTATGTAGAGCCATTAATTACCAAAACAAAGAAAACTGCTACTAAAGAAGAAATTAGCCATAACCACAGAGTGGTGTTTAGCTATTTGAACGACAAAGCGGCTGTAAAAGAATTATTTACAGTGGTAGCACCAAAAATTGCTGCTCGTCCAGGTGGATACACTCGTATCATTAAATTAGGCATTCGTCCAGGTGACAATGCTGAAAAAGCAATGATTGAGTTAGTCGATTTCAACGAAGTCTACGGCAATTCAATAGCTACGGCTGGCGAACCTGCTAAGAAAACGCGTCGTAGTAAATCAACGGCTACAGCTACTAAAAAAGCACCAGCAAAGGCAAAAGCGGAAGCTCCAGCTGAAGAGGCTACTGAAACTGCAACAGATTCACCTGAAACTGCTGCTGAATAATGAATTTAACGAATTAACATATAAGGCAAGACTAATCGTCTTGCCTTTTTTTTGCGCTTTTTCGTCATTTCTTTTGATTCAGACCTAATGTTTAAAAGTTATTATGGAAAAGTAAAAAATTGTTTCTTTTTTTGTATAATAAATACGATTACCCAAATGAGCGCACAACCAGCAATTTTAGTTTTAGCCGATGGCCATATATTTCACGGTCAAGCCTTTGGCAAAATTGGTACTACCACCGGTGAAATATGTTTTAATACGGGCATGACAGGATACCAAGAAGTTTTTACCGATCCTAGTTATACCGGACAAATCATTATCATGAATAATGTGCACGTGGGTAACTATGGTGTTAGAAAAACCGATGTAGAAAGTAAGTCGGTGAAAATTCATGGATTAATTGGGCGCAATTTAGAAGAAAAATATAGCCGCTTACTTGCCGATGGTAATTTGAATGAATACTTGGTTGCTAATAATATAGTTTCTATTGAAGGCCTAGACACAAGAGCCTTGGTAATACATGTTAGAAATTCAGGAGCCATGAACTGTATTATCTCTTCAGATAATTTAGACGTAGATTCTTTAAAAGCGCAACTAGCTAAAGTACCTAGTATGGATGGTTTAGAATTAGCCAGCACAGTGAGTACGAAAGAAATTTATGAGTTGGGNGATACTAGTTCAAAAATAAAAGTTTCTGTTTTAGATTTTGGAGTGAAGCAGCATATATTACAATGTTTAGTGGATAGAGGAGCGCATGTTAGAGTGCATCCCGCTAAAACCGATTTTGCTACTTTAAAAGCATTTAATCCTACGGGTTATTTTTTATCCAATGGCCCTGGAGACCCAGCACCGATGGACTATGCCATTAAAACTATTAAAGAAGTTTTAAAAGAAAAGAAACCNTTATTTGGTATTTGTTTAGGCCATCAATTANTAGCCTTGGCCAATGATATTCCTACTTTTAAAATGCACCATGGTCACCGTGGATTAAACCACCCAGTGAAAAATGTAATTACAGGTTTATGTGAAATAACTACACAGAACCATGGCTTCGGCGTAGATCCTGATGCAGTGCGCAAACATCCCAATGTAATTGTTTCACATGTGAATTTAAACGATGACTCTATTGAAGGTATTAAATTAAAAGACCGTCCCGCCTTTAGCGTTCAATATCATCCAGAAGCAACACCTGGTCCGCACGATAGCAGATATTTATTTGATGATTTCGTATCTTTAATGAAGGCTAACTAATATGACATCACAAAATCAAAACCATGCTTAATATTACCATCATCAACGGGCCTAATTTAAATTTATTGGGCAAGCGTGAACCAGGTGTGTATGGTAATGAAAGTTTTGATGATTGCTTATTGCAATTAAAAGAAGCTTTTCCTCAAGTCAATTTCACTTATTTTCAATCTAATGTAGAAGGGGAGATTGTCAATGCGATTCAACAATATGGTTTTAACCAAGATGGTATGATCTTAAATCCTGCTGCTTATACTCATACCTCTATTGCCATTGGCGATGCAGTGGCTGCTATTAAAACACCGGTAATTGAAGTGCATATTAGCAATGTACATGCCAGAGAGGATTTCAGAAAAATATCACATGTTTCGGCTAAGTCGGTAGGTTCTATTGTTGGCCTAGGTCTAAAAGGCTATGCCTTAGCCACTGAATGGTTTTTAACCAAGGCAGGGGCTATTCAATAAGTTTTCATACATTTATTGGGTGGTAGTATACTATTGCATATAAAAAAACGCTTTATGCCCCCACGTTCAATTAATTATCAGCAAAAACTTTGGTGGCTTATTGGAATTTCAGTTTTTGCTAAAATTCTACTTTCCTTTTTTCTTGAACTAGGGAATGATGAAGTGTATTATTATACCTATGCGCTTCAGCCNGATTGGAACCATTTTGATCATCCCCCCATGGTAGGTTGGATGATACGTATTTTTACTTTAAATTTAAATTGGCTTTCTGCTTTAAGTATGCGTATAGGTAGTATTGTTTGCGCTGCGCTTACCACNATTGTTATTTTTGAATCGGGTACTNTATTAAAAAATGAAAAGGCAGGATGGATAGCAGCCCTATTATACACATTATCTATTTACACTAGTATTATTGCGGGCTTATTTGTTATGCCCGATAGTCCTCAACTTTTATTTTTTACCTTAAGTATATATGTGATGTTGAATTGGGTTATCAAGCCACATATGTTTACTTTATTCGGTTGGGTTTTATTGGGCTTATTTATTGGGCTCGCTACACTAAGTAAAATACATGGACTATACCTATGGGTGGGCTTTGGCTTATACGTTATTTTTAATCAGGTGGAAAACTTAAAAGAAAAAAATGGATACATTGCTATACTAGTTACTGTATTATGTATTACTCCCATTCTATATTGGAATTTTCAAAACGATTTTATTACCTATCGCTTTCACTCTAAAAGAGTCATGCATACGGGTATTTCTTTTTCCAATTTTATTACACAGCTAGGAGGGGAGTTCTTTTATCAAAACCCCTTAGTTTATATAGCGGTATTAATTGCTTTACTGCGCACTCAAAAAGTAAAATTTCAAGCAAAAAGCGCTAAAGCCATAAATTTACTTTTATGGTTAAGCCTTCCTTTAATTTTTATTTTCTGGGGGGTCTCTTTATTCAATGCCACACTACCTCATTGGACAGGTCCCGCTTTTATACCTTTATTTTTATTAGCAGGCGTTTACTGGGCCTCGTATTCTCGTAAAGTCATTCCTGTGCTCTTAAAATGGGCCATTGGTTTTATGATACTGCTTGTGATAGGTTTTGTGGGTATTGTAAAATTTTATCCTAAGCAATTAGGTGCTGAAAAATTAGAAAATTTAGGAGAGTATAATCCCATTAACGATGTGTCTGGCTGGGCTTATTTCAGTGATGTATTCAAGAATATGGTGGAAAAGGATGAACTAGAGGGCAGAATGTCTAAGCAAGCACCCATTGTAGTGCATAAATGGTTTCCAGGAGGGCATTTGTTATTTTATACAGCGCCCAAAGTGAATGCAAGGGTTATTGCCATTGGAGCCTTAGAAGATGTTCATAAATTTGCCTGGTTAAATGAAAGTCAAGAAGCAGTAAAAATAGGGGAAGATGCTTATTGTATAGTGCCTTCCAATTTACCTGCCGACCCCATTGCTTTATACGGTGCTTATTTTACCAGCATTGAAAAGCCAGATACTATACCTTATATTACCAAGGGGGTACTACTCAGAAATTTTTATGTATATAGGTTAAAAGGCTGTAAGCTTATTCCAGCTAGTATATTAAAGCCTAAAAAATAAAGCCGCCTAGAAAAGATTATCAAAATCTTTACGATAAGAAATACTCAAACCCTGTCTATTTCTCCTACCTAAATTGCTTCCCGTTATATCTAAGCTATTTCTATTAAATACAATAGCGCGTAACTTACGGTCTCTTGTTAATATAAATTCAATATTTAAATCGGGCAACCATTGGAAGGTTCCATTTTGTATACTAGTAGTATTACGTACATTAAAATCTAAGTCGCCTCCTATATTTACAATAATATTATCATTTAAAAAGCTTCGGCCTAATTTTAAATTCACTCTTTGTCTGTCTATCTTATTGGCATTAATGGCTAAACCAGCGCCTGTTGGGTCAATTAAATTAGCGCTATTGTATACCGAAGAGCCAATATCAAACCTTAAATTTTTATCTCCGGTTACCTTGTTTAAAATATTGGTAACAGATTTATTAATTTCCTTGGTCAATAAATTTGAAATGGTATTAATACCAATAGTGGTTGCCGTATANGCATTGCTATTATTGCTATTACTAAAGCTTACAGGGGCAAAGGAGTTAAATACAATTAAAAAAGAAACCTGTTTCAAAATTTCATTATCATCTCTTTCTAATCTTGATATAAATTGAGAGAACTCATTGTCTGTGCTAATGGGGTTGCCAGGCGGGAAGGCCAGGCTAAACTTAATATCGGGTTGCGATAGTTTATTTCTAAGCCCTGCAATGACATACACACTACCTCTATAAGTTCTGACTGCATTGCTAAAGTTACTACCACCCACTAGTTCATTTAAACTAATTCTCTCAGCGGTATACCTAGCATCAATGTGTAAGTCGGCTTCGTAAGGATCGCCAGTCCATTCAATAAAATTACCTGCTTCTGGAATTAAGTCAAAAGGTTTTTTGATAAAGGATTGAAAGTTGAAATCGTATTTTCCAGACTCTATATTGTATTTACCTCTTATTGTTAAAGGTTCAATATTGCCTGCTCTTATTTTTAATCTTCCATTACCTACGGCTTTAATGACATCACCCGTAAGCTCATCTAAAATAAGGTCAATCTTTGTTTTATTATTGGCTGTCACTTCAAGGTCGACTACTAAGTTATAGGCAGGTATATCTGCATTATTTTTAGTGGCTTTCCCATATTTTTTAAAAACAATATAATCCGATTTTCCACTTTCCTTGCTGGTAGAATTGGGTAAGTAAATATGGGCGCTATCGTTTACATCAGCACTTATAAACATCTTAATATTTTCTTCAGGCCCTTTAATGGTCATGCTAGCTTTTCCAACAGCCTGCCCATAAAAATTGGCATTGTCTATAGCATTCGTATTTAATAATTCTATTTTAGGGCTAGTCATTTCCATATCATAGTCTAAATGTTTAAAGCCTTGATTCAATATTTTACCTTTGAATACCGCTTTTCTATTTTTACTATCTCTTACTACAACATTTCCAAAGTCTATCCCTTCGTTGTTGAAATTAATAATACTGCTATCAATAAAGTAGTGCACTTTGGTATAGTCTACTATAAATGAGGCTTTCGCTAAGGTGGCGGAACCTAGCAAATAAGGGTTTTCAATTCTGCCTCCAAAATGAAGTGCGCCATTGGCTTTCCCGTCTAAATGGGTAAGTACACCACCAATAAATTGCTCTACTAAACTAAATTTACTGTTACGCATATAAAGCATGGCGTCTAAGGGACTAGTATCGTTTTTGATAGTATAGCTTCCTATGGCGGCTAAATTATATTCGGTATTAGGGCAATTCAAGTTAAAAGGAACTTTNCCGGTTGAATGTTGGTAGCCAATTTCTAGATTGGCAATTCCAATAGAATCGGCGTTAAATCTAAATTGTGCTAATTTTAAATTGGCATCTAATTCAAAGTCGCTTAGTATATTTTTAAATTGAATTTTCCCATTGGTAATACCCTCTAGTTTAGGATAGCTGAAAAATACTTTTGTAAAGTCGCCTAAAATAATATTTTTTAATTCAAGTTCTAGTGCATTTTTAGAGGTAGTAGAATTTGAAAGTATAAATTCCTGTATTCCTTGTGTAATGTTTAAATTGGATGCATTTACATTATTCTTTCTTAAAACAAGGCTACCTAAATTATTGATATTCCATTTTTTTTGGTTCAAAATGAAATAAGAGGGTTGCCATTTTATCGAGATACCATCATTGTAGGTTTGTACCATGCCCTTGAGCATTATTTCTTCTAAAGCTGACTTACTTAAAGCAAATATAGAAATGATAGATCGGTCATTGCTACTATGCACACTAATATTGGGCTGTAAAAATTGAGTACTATCGGTTATATTAATAGCAGCTGCTATAATATTTACATAAACAGAATCCTTGGTGCCTGTGCCGGTAATTTTACCATTTTTGATTAAATAACTGTCCCAGCTAGCAAAAGGAATGCTAGATACTAGGCTAATATTTTGTTTTGCAGAATTTAAGCTGCCCTCTAATGATAAATTATTAAATCCAGTTATTTCTTTTTTAAATAATCTTAAATAAGGTTCGAAATAATTGGTTTTAATTTGAAAAGTAAAATCCTGATTGGTGGGGGTATTTTTGGGTGCATTAATATAAGTAGGGAAGTAGCGTTGCATAAAGTACTGAACGCTCGTGGGTAAGTTTATAATATTAAATTTACCTGTAATGGAGGCCTTGATATCTTTGCTAGATAATGTTATTTTCTTAATTCCATTTTGAGTACTAGATGCTATTGTTAAGGAATCAAAATCTAAGTTGCTGGTTTCGCCTTTTAAATTTCCTTTGTAAAATTTAGCATACCCAATGAAATTATCAATACTATCTCCTTCAAAATTGAGGTCTAACTTGCCAGCAAGTTGTATATCATTTTTAGAAATATTTAAGGCTTTTAAATTGGCGTTGTATAAATCGCTGATGGCAATAATTTTAGGCCTTCTTTGATTAAAATCAAGATTAACCTTACTCGTAAAATTTACATTCTCATCATTAATATTTATGAAACCACTAAAGGCCTTTTTTTGTAAAATACCTTTTGTACTTATATGTGTATATATGTATTTATTAACTTCAATAGAGTCGATATTACCTTGTATATTAGTTTTTATATTTTCTAAATTAAAAGAACTGCCCGCAATACTTCCTTTGAAATTTACTAGACCTATTAAATCATTATTTAAAAACTTACCAATATTAAATCGATTGGTTTCTAGCAAGCCTTCATAACTAGGTTCCTTTTTTTCTGGAAATTGTAATCGTATTTCTGTTTTGGCTACACCTAGTTGTGTACTAATTTGCCCTTTTGTAACAAAGTCGTATAAACTGCCATTGAATTCACCTTTGAAGTTCATATCACCTAGGCTATTTACATTTAACTCACTAGTAGTGGGTAAGCTAGGGATCCAATTAGAAATATCATTGTAGTTAGCAACTGCCGTTACACTAGTAAATTTAACTTCTGTATTACGCATATCAGGAATGCCTTTCATTGATAAGTTTCCACTAAGAATAGACTTATTATAAGACGCTGTAAAGTCTTTTGTTTCAAAACCAGCTACTGTACCTAAAAAATCAAAACTTGTGTTAACCTTTTGATGTATGTTCTTAAGTGCAGGAGCAAAATAGGCGATATCATCGAAGGCTACACTCGCATTAGTCAAATGCGCCTTCATGGTTACCTTGTTAATATAAGAAGAGAAATCATAGGCTAAGTCCTTGTACTGCATTGCATAATAACTACCAATGCTGCTATTATTGGTTTTTAATAAAAACTTATTAAACTCCATTATTTCAGGAGTCATTTTAAATTGTGTACTTAGTTTTTTTATTTCAAAGCCGGACTGCTCTTTTACGCGTAAGCTAACAGTGGCCTTAATGGTATCTTCCATAAAACTTGCCCTTCGAATATTAGCATTGATATCCTTCATTCTAATGTGATCGACATCAAAATTCGAAATAGGTTCATTGAATCCGTTTTCAATCCATATTTTACCGTTGATGAGCTGTATTTCATTTGCAAAAACTTGAAAATGATTGTTATTAAAATAAAGTTCACCTTTTTTTCTTTTAATGGCTTTCGCAATAGTTCTNTGTAGGGTTCAGTCCCTCTTTATTTTGTAAAAGATAATAAGGCTTATTGGCTATGATTTGATCTATGTTAATATTTTTTCCATTAATAGATTTTATATTAACTAGTATATTATTAGAAGAAAAAATAGTTTTATTNCCCATCCACTGGTCATCGCTAATAAATTGAAAATTAGAGATATCTAGTTTTTTAAGATCAAATTGAGCCGCTTTTTGATTACTGTCTGAAGTCTTATTTAATTTATCTAGAATAAATTGATAATTCCATTTCGAGGTTTTACGGTGCAAATACAATTTGGTATTGACTAAGCCAATGTATTTTATAATAGGCGTATTATTGGAGAAGTATAAGTCACTTAATCTTAATTTTAAAGATTCGGTATAAACTAGTGTGTCCTTATTTTCATCTCTAATAAGTATATGTTGAACATCTAATTTGTCGAACAAAGAAAAGCGAACTTGACCCAGTTCTACGGGGGCTCCAATGGTTTTGCTGAAAGAGGAGGCAATACGATGTGCTACTGTGTTTTGCACCCAGGGCAATAAGAATAACAGATAGGTAAATAAGCATATGCCTACTAACGCTGCGGCAATAATTCTAAGTATGGTAAATTTCTTATTTAGCAATGAAGGGGTTTTTGTAAAAATACAAAAATTAATAGCCAGCTACGCTATCATCACCTCTTTTATCTCCTGCTGCCATTCGTTTGCCATCGCTTGAAATAAGAATNCCATCCATTCTACCAAATTTGCCTCTTCTGATGGTTTTATAGCCCATATTTTTCAAGCCATTTTCAATATNTTCTGGGAAATCAGATTCTAAAGCAACTACATCTGGAATCCATTGGTGATGGAATCTTGTGGCATCAATAGCTTNTTTGANAGTCATTTTAAAGTCTATAATATTCACTAAAACTTCATATACTTGGTTGGGAATAGTGGTGCCTCCTGGAGTACCAATACTTATATAAGGTTTNCCTTTTACAGTGACAAGGGTAGGTGTCATAGAACTTAACATTCTTTTACCTGCTTGTATTGAATTGGCTTCTCCACCCAAGGCCCCATACATATTAGGTACACCTGGTTTTACACTAAAGTCGTCCATTTCATTATTTAATAAAAAGCCTGCACCCGCCACAATGGTTTTATTGCCATAGGTATCATTTAAAGTGGTGGTAATGGCTACCATATTTCCTTCTTTATCAATGACACTTAAATGTGTGGTTTGCTCACTTTCAGTTACCTGGCCAGCTACTGTTATTTTACTAGTTCCTGCCACCCCTTCTTTATAATCGCTCATTCTTGCTTGCGCATAACTATTACTTACTAAAGTTTTGGTAGGTACTTTCCAATAATCAGGATCACCCATATGTTCTGCACGATCTGCATAGGCTCTTCTTTGTGCTTCCACCATTAAATTNACNGAAGCAAGGGTATTCAATCCCATNTTNTCTANATTNAANGGGGCAATCATTTGCATCATTTGTGCAATTAATATTCCACCACTAGAAGTAGGGGCAAAACTTATTACATGGTGGTCTCTGTAATCAAACTCGATGGGTTTTCTAAATTTAGGTTTGTAGTTTTTTAAATCTTCTACACTAATATAGCCACCACTATGTTTCATTTCTTTAACTATATATTCAGCAGTTTCACCTTCATAAAAACCTGCTAATCCTTTTGCTTGAATGCGTTTCAGTGTAGCTGCTAGTTCAAGTTGAATAAGTGTATCACCNGCTTTCCAAACTTCTTTTTGTGTAAATGCACTTGGTGCAGAACTATACTTTAAAAAATTAGCACGGTCTGCATTTAAACCCTTGGCTTCTCTTTCTGAAATCANATAGCCAAATTCAGCAAACTCAATGGCGGGTTGAATCAATTTTGCAAACGGCAATTTAGCATAAGCATGTGTACTTATCATGCCTGCAATACTTCCTGGAATACCAGAAGCAGAAGTACCTCTTGTTGATTTTCCATCAATAGGATTTCCTTGCGCATCTAAATACATATCTCTACTTGCGCTTGCAGGCGCTGCTTCACGGTAATCAATACCTATTAATTCTCCATTTACTTTTCTAGCTAACATAAAACCTCCTCCNCCAATATTACCTGCCCCTGGAAATACCACGGCTAAGCTAAGTTGAGTAGCAATAGCTGCATCAAAAGCATTGCCTCCCTCTTGCATCATAGTTGCACCTACCATACTGGCCAGTGCATGTGCCGAGGTAACGGCCCCATTTTCAAATGATTTTTCTTTCACCACTTCATATTGATAAGGATTAATATGAGGATGCGCTTTTAAAAAGGGTTGGGCCATTAATTTGCCTGTAAAAAGAAGGACAAAAAACAACATTATAAACTTGGCAATAGAGAAGGCTTGCAGCGCTTTTTTCATAGGGTTTCAATTGAGCAAGTAATTTACTTAAATATTTAGTATTCAACAAACTAGGGCCTACCATTTGTGTAAAACTATCCTTAGATAGCCNCNTTTTAAGCCCAAACTTCCTTATTTTTAGGGTTATAAATAGGCCCCTTATTCTATGAAATTTAAGTGTAAAAAAATGAATTTTTTTNAACNATGCGTAAAATAGTTCTATTCATTTCAATTTGTTTTTTATGCAATNCATCTTTGTATGCGCAAAAAAATAGTGCCGAAATTTATGCCCAGATAAAAAAAATGGGGGTAGTAGGCAGTGTTTTATATGTAGCAGCACATCCCGATGATGAAAATAATAGTTTCCTTCCTTATTTGACAAAAGAAAGAATGTATAGAGCTGCTTATTTAAGTTTAACCAGGGGCGATGGTGGCCAAAACTTAATAGGCAAAGAGCAAGGTGTAGAATTAGGCTTAATTAGAACACAGGAATTATTAGCAGCCCGCGCACAGGATGGAGCAGAACAATATTTTTCTAGAGCCTATGAATTTGGTTATAGTAAATCTTCAGAAGAAGCCTTAACTATTTGGAATCATGAACAAGTTTTAAGTGACGCCGTTTGGGTGATTAGAAAGTTTCAACCCGATATTATTATTGCGCGTTTTCCACCAGATGCAAGAGCTGGTCATGGTCATCATTCAGCCTCTGCCATTATTGCCAATGAAGCATATATAGCCGCTGCTGATACCACTAAATTTATAGAACAATTTAAGTATGGTGTGAAGCCTTGGAAAGCAAAAAGAATACTTTGGAATACTTTTAATTTTGGAACCGTTAATACCACAAGTAGTAGTCAATTAAATATTGAAGTGGGTGGATACAATGCTACGGTGGGTAAAGGCTATGGTGAAATTGGGGCTGAAGCAAGAACCATGCATAAAAGCCAGGGAGAGGGCAGGCCAAGAAGAAGAGGTGCTAGTTTTGAATTTTTTGAAACCACAGGCGGCGATATTCCTAAGACCGATATAATGGAAGGGGTGAATACAAATTGGGATAGATTGCAAGCGCCAGGTATTCAAGTTGCTATTAACGATATTCTAAAGCAGTATGAAATAGAAAACCCCGCTAAGTCGGTTCCTGCTTTAGTGAACTTATATAAATCAATTGCAGGGCTTCCAAATTCACTTTGGAGAAATTATAAATTAACTGAACTGCAGGCTATTATTAAAGATGCAGCGGGTATTTATATGGAAGCCAGTTCGCAACAGCAAGAAGTTTTTCCAGGAACGAACTTACAAGTGCAATTCTTTTTCAATCAAAGGTCAAATGCTCTTGCTGTCTTAGAAAAAATTTCTTTACCTGGTAAAGATTCTGTTTTTGGTAAAACAGTTTTGAATAATCAAAATAGTAGTTGGGACTATTCTTTTAAAGTAGCCGATAACCAAGCTATTTCACAGCCTTATTGGTTAGTAGAACCTAAAACCGAAGGTATGTTTGTAGTGAAGGACCAAATGCTTATTGGTAAGGCAGAAAACGATGCTGTTTTCACAGCTACTTGTTCGGTATTCATAGAAGGGCAATCTTTTTCATTTACTATTCCTATTCAATATAAATATGTCGACCTAACCAAGGGAGAGGTATTTCAACCCATTGTAGTNGTGCCCCTGCGTGAAACCAAGTACGATAAAGAAGTGGTCTTGATGAATGCAGGCAAACCGGTTAAACTAGGCTATCAAGAAATTAATCATACAGGCAATACTGTGCATCAAGAAGTGGAAGTAAAATTAGCTAGTGAAAATTTACCCACTGCCTTAGATCAATTATATAAAAGAACTATTCAGTATGATCATATCCCCACCATCACTTATTTCGCCCCAGCTACTACTAAATTGGTGGAGCTTACTTTTAAAACCAAGGGCACTAAAGTAGGCTATATTGATGGAGCAGGAGATAAGTTGCCAGAAGCCCTCATTGAATTAGGCTATCAAGTGACTTTATTAAAAGAAAGCGATATAGAATTAAATAAATTAAAAAATTTCGATGCTATTATAGTGGGCATTAGAGCTTATAATATGTTTGAATTTTTAACCACTCAAAATGATATATTGAATGCCTATATTGAACAGGGAGGTAATTTAATAGTTCAATATTTAAAAAGTAATCAAGTAGGTATTCGTAAACTGAAAGTAGGGCCTTATGCTTTTACAGTGAATTCAGGTAAAAGAGTGTCTCAAGAAAATGCAGCTGTTAATTTTATTTTACCCACGCACTCGGTATTAAATTTTCCTAATAAAATAGAGCAGTCCGATTTTGAACATTGGATACAAGAAAGAAGCACTTATATGGCAGAAAATGTGGACGCTCATTTTGAAGCGCCTCTTTCCATGAATGATAAAGGAGAAGCGCCTTCAACGGGTAGCTTATTAATTGCCCCTTATGGAAAAGGCAATATGGTGTATTTAAGTTTAGTTTTATTTAGACAATTACCTGCAGGGAATCCCGGAGCTTATAAATTATTAGCCAACCTTATTTCACTTCCCAAGCATTAATTTAATTAATTCAAAATTATGAGACGCAATGTTAGCATACTTACTTTATTAATTATTGGCCTGGGTGTTGGCTACTTAATTAAGAATGTAAAAATTGGATTAATTCTTGGTCTAATTATTGGAATACTTATAAGTGGGATAGGCACTAGGAGTAAATAGCTATTCAGCCCCAATCCATTTAAACTTTTTAGCAATAAAATAGGCAATTAAGCCTAGGCTTATTACGGTGATTCCACTCAGCATCATTTTAGTACCTGTTGAAAAAAAGATACCTCCCCAAATAATAATGGCTAAAAATAAAGGCAGGGGATAGAAGGGCATTTTCCAAGGGAAAAAACCTTTGCCTTTTCTTTTAAATAATAATAATAGACCAATGGCCTGTCCTATAAATTGAATTAATATACGCATGGCTAAAATACCGTCAATGACTTCTTTGAGCCTGAATAGTAAGCTAAATACAAATGCAATACCTCCCAACACTAATAAAGACCGGTGGGGAAAATGTAATCTAGGATGCAGTTCTTTAAAGAACGGGAAGAAGGACCTGTCCTGTGCAGCAGCATAAGGAATTCTACTATAACCCAAGGTAGCAGAAAATAAAGAAGCAAA
>JGI25911J50253_10000475_pt1 | contig 13446 bp, 14 predicted proteins | sample LauGreSBDMM110SD_3_FD_50253 | JGI IMG/M metagenome (IMG submission 50253) | reverse complement strand
CGACGCGCCACATAGGTGCGCTCTGGCGTGACCCGCGCCCAGTGCAACAGCTTGTCTGTCATGCGCTTTGGGTAACTGCCCAGCGGCACATCGGCCAGCACGTATTGCACACCGTCGTCGCGTGTTTGCACTTGCACGCTGGTGATGCCATAGCGCATGGCGCGGTACTTGGGTACGTTCATGTTTTTTTCTCTACCTTGGCGGCGCGGCCTTTTAAAAATGCATCTACGCGTGCTTTGGCCTCGGGCGCGGCTTGGGTGATGGACGACATCAAAGACTCGGTGACAAANCCGTGGTCTGCGGCTTGTTCGGCGATGCGCGGCAGCGCGTGCATCAGCGCGTAATTAGTGAGTGGCGCATTGCCTGCNATGTGTTTGGCNAANTCCATGGCTTTGTCGAACGAAGTGCCGGCGTTCACCAGGTATTGCGCAAACCCGGCGCGTTCGCCGTCGACCGCGTTGTACACGCGCCCGGTCATCATCATGTCGGTCATGCGCGCCACGCCTATCAGTTTGGGAATGCGCACCGCACCGCCGCCGCCGACAAATATGCCGCGCGAGCCTTCGGGTAGCGCGTAAAACGTGGTGTCATCCGCTACGCGAATATGGCAAGACGCAGCCAACTCCAAACCGCCGCCAACGACAGCGCCGTGCAACGCGGCCACCACCGGCACAGATCCAAACTGAATCTGTTGAAACGCCTGGTGCCACATGCGCGAATGCAACATGCCTTCGCCAGCATCGCGTGATTGCAATTCGCTCAAATCCAGACCGGCACAAAAATGCTCACCTTCGCCGTGTAACACCGCTGCGCGCGCATGGGCGGGCAGGGTGGCGAATACATCGCGCAAGGCCAGCACCAGCGCGTCGTTCAAGGCATTGCGTTTGGCCGGGCGTGAGAGGCGCACCACGGCGACGTCGTCGTACATTTCAAAATAAAGATCGGGGTTTGTCATGGAGTGAGTAGGTGGTAATTACTGAGAAGGTTAGGCTTGGCGCACTGGCGGCAAGCGCTGTCTGAGCTGGTTATAGTCAATAAAACTATCTTAAACGACCATGAATCACCAGGACTTGATTGCGATTGACATACACACCCATGCAGAAGTGAGCTGCTGGAACCCGTTTGACAACTACGGCGAAGAGTACGACCGCGCCGCCGACAAGTACTTCGGCTCTGACCGCCGCCCGACCATAGAAGAAACCGTAGCCTATTACCGCGAACGCAAACTCGGTCTGGTCATGTTCACGGTGGACACCGAATCGCACATGGGACGCCGGCGCATACCTAACGAAGAAATCGCCAAGGCCGCGCGCGACAACAGCGACATGATGATTGCGTTCGCCAGCATCGACCCGCACAAAGGCAAATTCGGTGCGCGCGAAGCAGAACGCTTGATCAAAGAAGAAGGCGTCAAAGGCTTTAAGTTTCACCCGACCGCGCAAGGCTGCCACCCTTACGACAAAATGGCCTGGCCGATTTACGACGTGATCAACGAATACAAGCTCCCGGCGATTTTTCATACCGGCCACAGCGGCATAGGCAGCGGCATGCGCTGCGGCGGCGGCCTGCGGCTGGCGTACAGCAACCCCATGCACTTAGACGATGTCGCCATCGACTGGCCCGACATGCAAATCGTCATGGCGCATCCTAGTTTCCCGTGGCAGGACGAGGCTTTGTCCGTCGCCATGCACAAACCGAATGTGTGGATAGACCTTTCCGGCTGGAGCCCAAAATACTTTCCGAAAAACCTGATTCAGTACGCCAACACTTTGCTCAAAGACCGCGTGCTGTTCGGCAGCGACTACCCGCTGATCACGCCCGAGCGCTGGATGAAAGACTTTGAAGTGGCCGGCTTCAAGCCCGAGGTGATGCCCGGGATATTAAAGGGGAATGCGGTGAGGTTGTTGGGGTTGTGAATGGATTTAACTGTAGGTGGCTGTCAGATCGGTAGCAACAGTGACAGTTTTACCCACACTTGCAACATAAGATTTTGATCGAACTGTATCCACACACACGAATTCACCTTTGACGCTGCTGGCAGTCACAGTCATTAACAAACAACCGCGTCTTTTTGTGTCAACGTAATTGACATCGTGAATCAGACCGGCTCTTGTACCGTGAAAACCCAATACATATGCCGACTGTCGCTGATAAATATCGCCAAAGTTAATCACGGATCAACTGCCTGACTTTGCCGCTTTTAGTCAACAAGCCTGCATCAATCAGAAATTGACGGGCGGCACCGGGGGTAGACAGCGTTTTTTGTGGAATTCATCCATGTCAGCGAGCAACTCTTGGTGGGTCGAAAAATGTTTTGTGACCTTGTCGCCATTGACAGCCTTGCTGGTCTTGCTGCTTTTGCCCGGTCTTCACTGACCTCATGATTCAGTCTTAAACACCGGCATCACAAATGGCTGCACAGACTCATACGCACGTGCCGCCAGGCGGCACTTCGTGGCCGACTTCGAAGGCGGTGATAGGCATTTGCGGCGTGATCAGCAAGTACAAGGGGCTTGTCAGCAAACTTAAGTGCTGCCCCACACCTCTTGCGCTGTCTCAATCACCAAACGCAACTTGTTGCGCTGGTCTTCCACCGCAATATTGTTGCCGTGTACCGTGCTGGAAAAACCGCATTGCGGTGACAACGCCAGTTGCGACAGCGGCGCGTATTTGGCGGCTTCGTCGATGCGGCGTTTCAAACTGTCTTTGGTTTCCATGGCACCGAATTTGGTGGTTACCAGACCCAGCACCACCAGCTTGTCCTTGGCCAAGTAGCGCAATGGACGGAAGTCGCCGCTGCGGTCGTCGTCGTACTCCAGGAAATACGCGTCTATGTTCATCTCGGACAACAAGGCTTCAGCCACGGGTTCGTAGTTACCGGCGGCGGCATGCGTGCTTTTGAAATTACCTCGGCACAAATGCATGGCCAAAGTCATGCCTGCCGGTTTTTGCGCCACCACTTTGTTGATAAATGCTGCGTAGCGGTGCGGTAATTCATTGGGGTCGTCACCACGGACGCGTGCGGCTTCACGCATTTTGTCGTCGCACAAATAGGCCAGGTTGGTGTCGTCGATTTGCACATAAGTGCAACCGGCGGCGGCCAGTGAACGCAATTCATCGCCGTAGGCCTTGGCCACATCGTCATAAAAAACCGGGTCGAGTTCGGGGTAAGCGTCTTTGCTGATACCGGCGCGACCGCCGCGAAAGTGCAGCATGGTGGGCGAGGGGATGGTTACCTTGGGCGTGCTGCCTGTGGCGATTTGCGACTTCAAATAGTTGAAGTCAGCNAGTTGAATNTCTTTCACATGACGCACTTTGTCGATCACGCGGATCACGGGCGGAGCCAGTTCCTGGGTGCCGTCAGGTCGCTCGATGGTGACGGGTATGTCGGTTTTTACGCCGCCCATTTGCTCCAAAAAATCGATATGGAAATAAGTGCGGCGGAATTCGCCGTCGGTGATGGATTTCAAGCCCACGTCTTCTTGGAACTTGATGATTTCGCTGATGGCCTTGTCTTCGACCACACGCAGTTGCTCGGGCGTGATTTGGCCCTTGGCTATTTGTTCGCGGGCTTCCAGCAAATAAGCGGGGCGTAAAAAGCTGCCGACGTGGTCAAAGCGGGCGGGTATGTGTGGCGTTGGCATGGTGTGTCCTTAGGGATTTATGACGTTCTGGCTTGATTTGAGTATACAAAAAACCTTGATTTACAAGAAAATAGCCAAATTTCGAAGGTTTTTCAGCATGAATGTATACAATGCGTATGCATGAAGCACGAATTTACTGACCATGTCTTCTGAACCAAGCTCGCCTGCCAACGACAACCCGGCCCACTCCCAGGCCGTGCGTGCGCAACTGCGTTTGCGCGAAATGATTTTGGCGGCTGAACTGCCGGCTGGTGCGCGCATTGCGGAACTCACGCTGGTCGACAAACTCGGTGTCTCGCGCACCCCGATTCGCACTGCGCTGATGAAGCTGGAGCAAGAAGGTTTGCTGGAGTCTTTGGCCAGCGGTGGCTACGCGGTGCGCACCTTCACCGAGCGCGATGTGTCAGATGCCATCGAGTTGCGCGGCACGCTCGAAGGCTTGGCCGCTCGCTTGGCCGCAGAGCGCGGTTGTGCGCCTGTGCTGTTGGTGGAAGCGCGCGAGTGCTTATCAAAAATCGACCAGTTGCTGGCTACTGGCAGTTTGAATGAAGACGCCTTCAGCGCTTACGTCACGCACAACGAAGAGTTTCACGCCTTGCTGGGCGAAATGGCCGGCAGCGATGTGTTGCGCCGCGAATGGGAGCGGGTGATAGGTTTGCCGTTCGCTTCTCCCTCGGGTTTTGTGGTCAGCCAGGCCCACAGTCCGCAAGCCAGAGACATGTTGATCGTTGCTCAAGACCAGCACCGCCAGGTGTTGCAAGCGATTGAGCGGCGCGAGGGCGCACGCGCAGAGGCCATCATGCGCGAACATTCGCGTCTGGCCCAGCGCAACCTGAGTGAGGCCATGCGCAACACCGATTTCAATCAACTGCCTGGTGTGCGCTTGATCCGCCGCCGTGGCTGACTACCTGCCCGCCTAAAGTTCTTGCATGGCCCAGAGTTTGCGCCTGCTTAGTTCCTTGTGCGGTAGGCGAATTTGATTGTCCGCTCGGTTAAGCTTCTTCCTTGTGATTGCCTTGGAGTATTTGAATGAAAACATTGTTGAATTTGCGCGCCCTGTTTATCGCCGTGGGCATGTGCTCTTTGTCTGTGCAAGCGCAGGAAGTTTTCAAAATCGGACTGATATTGCCNATGACCGGGCAGCAGGCAACCACTGGCAAACAAATTGAAGCTGCCGCGCGTTTATTCATGGCGCAAAACGGCAACACAGTCGCCGGACGCAAGATCGAGCTCATCATCAAAGACGACGGCGGCATTCCGGATGCCGCCAAGCGCATCGCCCAAGAATTGGTGGTGAATGACAAAGTCGGCGTGCTTGGCGGTTTCGGTTTGACGCCTTTGGCGCTGGCCACTGCACCTATTGCGACCCAATCCAAAACACCGATGGTGGTCATGGCCGCTGCCACATCCATCATCACCGAAGCATCGCCCTACATCGTGCGCACCAGTTTCACGTTGGCGCAATGTTCTGTCGCCATGGGCGACTGGGCGCCTAAAAACGGTATCAAGCGCGTGGTCACTTTGGTCAGCGATTACGGCCCCGGCATTGATGCAGAACGCTTCTTCAAAGAACGTTTTTTGCTCAACAGCGGTCAAGTCATTGAAAGCCTGCGTGTGCCTTTGCGTAACCCGGACTTCGCACCGTTTTTGCAAAAAGTGCGTGACTTGAAACCCGACGCTTTGTTTGTGTTTGTGCCCTCGGGCGCGGGCGCGGCTGTGATGAAACAGTTTCTCGAGCGCGGCATGGACAAAGCCGGTATCAAATTGATCGGCACCGGCGACCTGACCGACGACGACCAACTCAACGACATGGGCGACGGATCTTTGGGTGTGGTGACCAGCCACCATTACTCGGCCATGCACCCAACGGCTGTCAACAAAAAATTTGTCGAAGCTTTTAAGAAAGCCAATCGCGGCATGCGACCCAACTTCATGGCCGTCGGCGGCTATGACGGCATGCGCGTGATTTACGAAGCCTTGAAAAACACCAAAGGTGGGAAGGGTGGCGGGGACGCTTTGCTGGCCGCTATGAAAGGTCAGATTTTTGAGAGCCCGCGCGGACAAATATTCATTGACGCGCAAACCCGCGATATCGTGCAAAACATTTACCTGAGACGCGTCGAGAAAAAAGACGGCGAACTCTATAACGTTGAGTTCGATGTCATCAAAGAAGTCAAAGACCCCGGCAAGTCGAAGTAAATCGCATGCTGACCCTGCTGTTTGACGGCGTCGCTTACGGCATGTTGCTGTTTGTGCTGGCCATTGGTTTGTCCATCACGCTGGGTTTGATGAATTTCATCAACTTGGCGCACGGTGCGTTTGCCATGGCCGGTGGTTACACCTTGGTGTTGCTGATGCAAAAAGCAGGCTGGCCGTTTTTGCCCTCCGTGTTGATGGCGTTTGCGGTCAGCGCATTGCTGGGTTTGCTGCTTGAAGTCACGCTGTATCGACGCATGTACCAAAAACCGCATTTAGACCAGGTGCTGTTTTCCATAGGCTTGACCTTCATGGCGGTGGCGGCCGTGGACTACTTCGTCGGCTCTACCCAGCAACTGGTGCAACTGCCTGAATTTTTGAAAGGCCGCACCGAACTCTGGGACGGCGCTTTGGGCATGGGCCATTACCGGCTTGCCATCATCCTGGTGTGTGCCTTGCTGGCTATGGGCTTGCAATGGTTGCTGGTGCACACACGATTCGGCGCGCAACTGCGCGCTTCGGTGGACGACAGGCGCGTGGCCGCAGGCATGGGCATCAACGTCAACACCATCTTCATGGCGACCTTTGCGGTCGGCTCCGGTTTGGCCGGTTTGGGTGGCGCACTGGGTGCGGAAGTGCTGGGGCTTGACCCCATCTTTCCCTTGAAGTTCATGATTTATTTTTTGATCGTCGTTGCGGTGGGCGGTACCAGTTCGCTTACCGGCCCTCTGCTGGCTGCTTTGTTGTTAGGTATTGCCGATGTGGCCGGTAAATACTATGTGCCCAAACTCGGCGCTTTCATTGTCTACACCTTGATGGTCTTGATACTCATGTGGCGTCCGCAAGGTTTGTTCAGCCGGGGCAATACATGAGCGCAGTCTCTGACAGTCTTCGCTCAAGAGCTGGCGCGCGCTGGTGGGAATTCGCCATCTGGTTGTTGTTGTTGGTGCTGCCTTTGCTGCTGCCAAAGCATTCACTGCTCATCAGCGAAATCACCATCATTGCCTTGTTTGCCATGTCGCTCGATCTGGTGCTGGGTTACAGCGGCATTGTGTCGCTGGGGCATGCAGCGTTTTTCGGTGCCGGTGCTTACACCGCTGCGCTGTTTGCCAAACATATCAACCCCGACCCTTTGACTGGTCTGGTGTTTGCCACGGCACTCACCGCTGTGCTGGGTTTGGTTTGCAGCCCGGGCATATTGCGCGGCTCTGACCTCACGCGTTTGATGGTGACGTTGGGCATTGCGCTGATATTGCAAGAACTGGCCAACAAAATGGACCAGATCACCGGCGGCGCTGACGGTTTGCAAGGCGTGGTCATGGGCCCGGTGCTGGGTTATTTTGAATTCGATTTGATGGGACAAACCGCAGCCTGGTACGCCTTGGCTATCACCTTGCTTGTATTTTTGATGTTGCGAAAGTTAGTGCATTCGCCGTTTGGTTTCAGTCTGAAAGCCATTCGGGATAACCGCCTGCGCGCGCAAGCCATAGGCATACCGGTACATGCGCGTTTGATCACGGTGTACACGCTGGCTGCGGCCATCGCCGGTTTGGCCGGTGGCATGCAAGCGCAGACCACGAGTTTTGCTTCATTGGATGTGTTCGGTTTTGACCGTTCTGCCGATGTGCTGTTGATGTTGGTCATTGGCGGTACGGGTTGGTTGTGGGGCGGAATCATAGGCGCGGTGGTGTTCAAAACTTTACACTCCATGGTGTCTGCTTTGACGCCGCAGTACTGGACTTTTTGGATAGGTTTATTTCTTGTTCTGTTGATGTTGGTGGGGCGTGAAAAATTGTTGCGCCCGTGGACCTGGGGACGCAGGTCATGAACACAGGCATTGTGCTTTCCTGTACCGGTCTGGTCAAAACATTCGGGGGCATCACGGCAACTGACAACGTGAGCCTGCAATTGCTTCGCGGCGCAAGGCACGCCTTGATTGGGCCCAATGGAGCCGGCAAAACCACCTTGATCAATTTACTCACAGGCGTATTGACACCGACTTTGGGTCGCATCGATTTGCTGGGCGAGGACATCAGCCGCTTGGCGCCGCACCTGCGTGTGCAACGCGGGCTGGTGCGTACGTTTCAAATCAATCAATTGTTTGATGGATTGACACCTTTGCAAACATTGGCGATGGCGGTGTCGCAACAACTGGGCTTGGGCGCATCGCTGTGGCAACCGCTAGGCAAGGATAAGCGTGTCGCAGAGCGTTGCGAACAATTGTTGGATCAATTCCATCTCACAGAAGTGATGGATTTGCCTACGCCGCAGTTGGCCTATGGCAAACGCCGTCTTTTGGAAATGGCGATTGCCTTGGCGAGTGAGCCGCGTGTGTTGCTGCTTGACGAGCCGGTGGCCGGTGTGCCTGCGGGCGAGCGCGAAGAGTTGTTGCAAACAGTGGCCAACTTACCTGTGGATGTGAGTGTGCTGTTGATTGAACACGACATGGACCTGGTGTTCAGTTTTGCCAAACGCATGACGGTGCTGGTCAACGGCGCTGTCTTAACCGAGGGCACGCCAGAGCAAATTGCATCAGACCCGCGGGTCCGCGAGGTCTACTTGGGTCACGGAGACGCACATGGCTGATTTGCTGCAACTGGACAAGGTCACCGCTGGTTATGGCGAAGCGGTGGTGTTGAACCAGGTCAGTTTCACATTGGCTGCGGGTGAAACCTTGGCGCTGCTGGGGCGCAACGGCACAGGCAAAACCACTTTGATCAACACACTGGCTGGCACCACGCGACAACACGCAGGCCGCATCTTGCTTGATGGTGTGTCTTTGCATAGTCTGGCCTCGCATGCACGCGCAGCGGCAGGTATTGGTTGGGTACCGCAAGAGCGCAATATTTTCAAGTCCCTCACCGTGCTGGAAAACCTCACCGCCGTTGCCAGACCCGGTGCTTGGACGGCGCAACGCGTGTTTGACATGTTCCCGCGTTTGGCAGAACGTCAAACCAATATGGGCAACCAGTTGTCCGGCGGAGAACAGCAAATGTTGGCGGTCGGGCGTGCGCTGGTGCTCAATCCTAAATTGCTGTTGCTGGACGAACCCTTGGAGGGGCTGGCGCCCATCGTTGTGGAAGAGTTGTTGCGTGCGATTCGCCGCATCACCCGCGAAGAAGGCATGTCGGCCATCATCGTGGAGCAACACCCGCAAGCCATTCTGGCCATCAGCCACCATGCAGTGGTGCTGGACCAAGGACGGGTGATACACAGTGGCAATGCGGCTGATTTGCTGCAACAAACTGACTTGCTGGACCGCTTGCTCGGTGTCAAACAACATGTTTGATTTTTCAAGCTTGATGCACGCGCTTCAAAGCAAGCCCGGCTTATGGCCTGTGCTTGCTGGTTTGACTGGTTTGCTCATAGGCAGCTTTCTCAATCTGCTGGTGTGGCGACTGCCGCAAATGATGCAGCGCGAATGGGAGCAGCAATGCGCTGAACTGCAAGGGCAGACAGTTGCAGACTTGCCTGTGTTCAATCTGGCGACGCCGGGCTCGCATTGCACCTCGTGCGCCACGCCGCTGCGCGCGCGCGATCTGGTGCCGGTGCTGAGTTTTGTGTTTCTCAAAGGCCGTTGCGCGCATTGCCATGCCAAAGTGTCCTGGCGTTACCCTTTGGTCGAATCAGCGGTTGCTTTGTTGTGGGCGTTTTGCGCCTGGCATTGGGGCGTGAGTTGGGGCGCATTGGCCTGGGCCGGTTTTGCCACCACGTTGCTGGCTTTGGCTTTGATTGACGCAGACACCATGTTGTTGCCGGACAGTTTGACTTTGCCGCTGATGTGGGCCGGTATGTTGCTGGCCTCAGCCGGTGTGATCAATCTGTCGCTGGCACAAAGTGTCTGGGGCGCGGCTCTCGGCTACGCGGTGCTGTGGTCGGTGCAAACCGTGTTCGGTGCTGTCACCGGTAAACAAGGCATGGGCGAGGGCGATTACAAACTGCTGGCGGCTTTGGGCGCCTGGCTGGGCTGGATGGCCTTGCCTGCGGTGGTGTTGATCGCCTCGGTCAGCGGCGTGCTGCTGGCTTTGTTGTGGCGCTGGCGTGGCCGTTTGCAAGCCGGTCAGCCCATGCCGTTTGGGCCGCAACTGGCAGCCGCGGGCGCGGTCTCGGCGGTCTGGCAGACAATGCCTTTGGATTTATTCGTTGCGACATTCTGGAGTTAAGCCATCATGAGCCTGGTCATCGATTGTCACGGTCACTACACCACCGCGCCCAAGGCCTTGGAAGATTGGCGCAACCGCCAGATCGCAGGCATCCAAGACCCGGCGAACATGCCGCATGCATCCGAGTTGAAGATCAGCGACGATGATTTGTGCCAAAGCATAGAAAGCAATCAACTGCGCTTAATGAAAGAGCGTGGCAGCGACATCACTTTGTTCTCGCCGCGTGCCTCATTCATGGCGCATCACATTGGCGACTTTGCGGTGTCTTCCACCTGGGCAGCGATTTGCAATGAATTGTGTTTCCGTGTGTCCACTTTGTTTCCAGAACACTTCGTGCCAGTGGCCATGTTGCCGCAGTCGCCAGGCGTGGACCCGGCGACGTGCATACCTGAGTTAGAGAAATGCGTCAAAGAATACGGCGCGGTTGGCATCAACCTCAACCCTGATCCTTCCGGCGGCCACTGGACCAGCCCGCCTTTGAGCGACAAACACTGGTACCCGATTTTTGAAAAAATGGTTGAGTACGACTTACCGGCCATGATCCATGTGTCCACCAGTTGCAATGCGTGTTTCCACACCACGGGAGCGCATTATTTGAATGCTGATACCACGGCTTTCATGCAATGCCTGACCAGCGATTTGTTCAAAGACTTTCCGACCCTGAAATTTTTGATACCGCACGGCGGCGGCGCTGTGCCTTACCACTGGGGACGTTTTCGCGGTTTGGCGCAAGAGCTGAAAAAGCCTCTGCTCGAAGAACATTTGCTCAACAATATTTATTTCGATACCTGCGTTTACCACCAGCCCGGTATCGATTTGCTCAACACTGTTATCCCCGTGAAAAACGTGTTGTTTGCGTCTGAAATGATTGGGGCGGTGCGCGGTATAGACCCGCAAACTGGCCACTATTACGACGACACCAAGCGTTACATCGCCAACAGCACTTTATTGTCAGATGCAGACCGGCACGAAATATTTGAAGCCAATACGCGACGTGTGTTTTCGCGTTTGGATGTGCGCTTAAAGCAGAAAGGTATGTGATATGCATTACCCGCTAGGAACAGTCAAACGAAACATCGTGCGCGCCGATAAGGCCGTCACCGATCAACTCGGTCAATACGGCGTGGCCACTGTGCACGAAGCCATGGGACGTTTGGGTTTGATGCACACCATCATGCGACCGATTTACAAAGGTGTACGTGTCAGCGGAACCGCTGTCACGGTGTTGCTGCACCCAGGCGACAACTGGATGATGCATGTGGTGGCAGAGCAAATTCAACCCGGCGATATTGTGGTGGCTGCCATCACAGCGCCTTGCACCGATGGGTATTTCGGCGATTTATTGGCCACGTCTTTCATGGCGCGTGGCGCACGCGCGTTGGTGATTGATGCGGGTGTGCGCGATGTGTCTGAACTCACCCATATGGGATTTCCCGTGTGGAGCCGCGCCATCAGCGCCAAAGGCACCATCAAAGCCACGGTCGGTTCTGTGAATGTGCCAGTGGTGTGTGCAGGCGCAGCTGTCACTCCCGGTGACATCATCGTTGCAGATGACGATGGTGTGGTGGTAGTGCCCGCATCCATTGCTCAGCAAGTAGCAGATGCATCCGCTGCGCGCGAGGCACTTGAAGGTGAAAAGCGCGCCAAGCTGGCATCCGGTGTGTTGGGCTTGGACATGTACAAGATGCGCGAAGGCTTGGAGAAGGCCGGTTTGAAGTACATCGATTGATGCCGTTGCCAGTGATGCATAAACCTACCTCCGGCGATTTCACCAAAACCACTGGCTGGCTGGATTGGTACGACGGCCCCGCCAAGCCGCGCTTTGTGCTGCCTTCCGGTGCGGTGGACGCGCACTGCCATGTGTTCGGCCCAGGCGACACTTTCCCCTATGCGCCCGAGCGCAAATACACACCGTGTGATGCATCAGTCGCGCAATTGTTTGCGTTGCGCGATCACTTAGGCTTTGACAAAAACGTCATCGTGCAAGCCACTTGCCACGGTGCTGACAACCGTGCATTGGTGGATGCGTTGATGCGCGCTGAAGGCAAAGCACGCGGTGTGGCTACGGTGAAACGCAGCATCAGCGACGACGAACTGCAAGCCATGCATGATGCCGGTGTTCGCGGTGTGCGCTTCAACTTCGTCAAACGCCTGGTGGACTTCACGCCCAAAGATGAGTTGATGGAAATTGCCTCGCGCATCAAAGCCTGGGGCTGGCATGTGGTGATTTATTTCGAAGCCGTGGACTTGCCCGAATTGTGGGATTTCTTCACCGCCTTGCCGACCACCGTGGTGGTGGATCACATGGGCCGCCCGGATGTGTCCAAGCCTTTGAACGGCCCCGAGTTCAGCCTGTTCATGCAGTTCATGCGTGAGCACCCGAATGTATGGAGCAAAGTGTCTTGCCCCGAGCGACTCAGTCTCAGCGGTCCTCAAGCCTTGCATGGCGAAACTGCACCTTACCGTGACGTGGTGCCGTTTGCACGTCACGTGGTCGAGAGTTTTCCGGAGCGGGTGTTGTGGGGCACGGATTGGCCGCACCCGAATTTGAAAGACCACATGCCCGACGACGGCTTGTTGGTGGATTTCATTCCGCAGATTGCTTTGAGCGCCGAGTTGCAGCAAAAGTTGTTGGTGGATAACCCGACACGTTTGTATTGGTCTGAGCTGAAATGAAAGACACACATGGCACTTGATAAACCTTACCTTGACGTTCCGGGCACGACGGTATTTGACATGGAGCAATCGCGCAAAGGTTATGGCTTGAACCAATTTTGTATGTCACTCATGAAGGCCGACAACCGCGCGCGTTTCAAAGCTGATGAGCGCGCTTATCTGGATGAATGGGACATGATCGAAGAACAAAAACAAGCGGTGATGGCGCGCGACTTGAACTGGTGCATACGCACCGGCGGCAATATTTATTTCTTGGCCAAGATAGGTGCGACTGACGGTAAGAGTTTTCAGCAAATGGCTGGCAGCATGACCGGCATGACCGAAGACGAATACAGAAACATGATGATCAGCGGCGGGCGCTCGGTTGAGGGCAACCGCTACATCGGCGAAGACGGTACGGCACAAGCGCACAAACAGCCCCAAGGTAGCGCAGGCAATGCAAACAGAACAGGAGGCGCATAAACATGGCACGCATCAGCGCATCGGTTTTCACTTCGCACGTGCCCGCCATCGGCGCGGCGCTGGACATGGGCAAGACGCAAGAGCCGTATTGGCAACCGGTGTTCGCCGGTTACGAATACTCCAAAGAATGGATGAAGCAAAACACACCGGACGTGATTTTTCTGGTGTTCAACGACCACGCCACCGCGTTCAGTCTGGACATGATTCCAACATTCGCCATAGGTACAGCCGCGCAATACACACCCGCCGACGAAGGCTGGGGCCCGCGTCCCGTGCCTGTGGTGTATGGTCACCCTGAGCTTGCC
>JGI25911J50253_10000473_pt1 | contig 13474 bp, 13 predicted proteins | sample LauGreSBDMM110SD_3_FD_50253 | JGI IMG/M metagenome (IMG submission 50253) | reverse complement strand
TCAAACCTTGGCATGTATGGCATCGAGCACTTTGCCGCGATCATCAATCCGCCGGAGGTGGCAATCCTTGCAACCGGTGCGGTGCAGGAAGTTGCGGTGGTGCGCAACGGGCAGGTTGTGCCCGGCACAATCATGCGCGCAACACTTTCGGCCGATCACCGCGTGACTGATGGCGCGGAGGGCGCGCAGTTTTTGCAATACTTCAAGCAGCTGCTGGAGCAGCCCTTGCGGCTGGTGATGTGACAAGCTGTTGTTGCTCTGGTTTCGCCTCGATCAGTAGTTAGTACCGCCGTGGTCCAGTAACTTTTACACCGGCTGACAGCCCTGTGATCAAGTTGACTTTTGTTTTTCAGCGCCCGCAGCGCATAGCGGACTTTGAGGAGCACTGGGCAAATGAGTTTGTGCCGCTGGTTGAGCAGCTGCCGGGTCTTTGCCGGGTTTCCGTCTCAGTTGTGATTGGCGAGCCGGGCGGTCCGTCTAACTTCTACAAACTGCACGAGCTTTATTTTTCTGACCGGGCAGCATTGGATGCCGCGCTGGCGTCGGAGCAGGGAGTAAAAGCTGAGCGCATGCTGAAATCATTTGCGGCAAAAATCACCACGCTCTTGTTTTCTGAGTATTTTGAGGAAAACATGCTGGCGGGCGCTGCCGTTTAGTGCGGGTGGAGATTGGTTGATGCAGTCTAGTTTGGTCAAGCGCGTCGCTGTTGTTACCGGGGCCGGCGGCGGCTATGGGCGCGCGGTGGCACTGGCTCTCGGCGCAGCGGGCGTGTGCGTTGCGGTCAACGACATTAATCCGGATGGCGCCCGGCGCACAGTCGCTGAGATTGATAGTGCGGGTGGCATTGCTGAAGCGTACATAGCAGATGTGAGCAACAAGCTTGGACTGCAGACAATGTTTTACAACATACTTGAAAAATGGGAGCGCATCGAAATTCTTGTCAACGCGGCAGTGGTGCGGCCGCAAGCNACATTGCAAAAATGTGATGAATATGAGTGGGAGCGCTGCGTGGGCGTGAATTTGAAGGGCGCGTTTTTGTGCACGCAGACTGCGGTGCGGGCAATGGCGAGTACTGGCGGTGGTACGGTAATTGTGCTGCAGGCCGATGGGGAGCGCGCTGGGTCCGTGGCTTACGCGGCAAGCCTCGCCGGTTTGGAAGGCCTTGTGGCCGGGGCAGCCCGTGAGTTGGCCGGCAGCATGGTGCGGGTGGAGTTGTTGGCTGCGGCNGGGCCGCCTGCTGCCGTTGCCGCAAGCGTGCTGAGAGCGTGTGCGCTGGCAGCAGTTAGCGTTGGTGCAGTTGCATGAGTGACGCCCTGATTCTGGTTGAAACGCACGGGCGGGCGGGTGTTATCCGAATTAACCGCCCAAAGCAGTTGAATGCCCTAAACGGCGCGGTCATGCGCGTGCTAGTGGACGCCGCGCTGGCATTTGATGCGGATGCCGCGGTCGGTGCGATTGTAATTACCGGCGATGAACGCGCCTTTGCGGCGGGCGCTGACATCAAGGAAATGGCATCGGCATCGGTTGTGGAGATGCTGCAGGCGAACCGCATCGAGCTTTGGGATGCGCTGCGCGGCATCAAGAAGCCTCTGATTGCGGCGGTATCCGGCTGGGCGCTCGGCGGCGGGTGCGAGCTGGCAATGGCGTGTGACATGATCGTCGCATCCGAGACGGCGCGCTTTGGCCAACCCGAGATCAATATTGGTATTATCCCCGGAGCCGGTGGTACGCAACGCCTGACGCGTGCGGTGGGCAAGGCGCTGGCAATGGAAGTAATATTGAACGGGCGCTTTTTAGATGCAGCCGAAGCCGAGCGCTTTGGACTTGGTAAACCGCGTGGTGCCGGTGGAACAGTACCTGCGCACAGCCATTGAGCTAGCGCAGCAAATTGCAGAGCGGGCACCGCTCGCAGTGCGCCTTGCCAAAGAGGCGGTCAATCAGGCGCAAGAGAGCGCGTTGGCGGAGGGCATGGCTGACGAACGCCGAATGTTCTATATGCTGTTTAGCACGGAAGATCAAAAGGAAGGCATGCAAGCCTTCTTGGACAAACGACCTGCACGCTGGCAGGGAAGGTAAGGTGCCCAATGGGTCAAATCATCACGCTCATATTTGTAAGTTTATGGCTCTACCAGCTTGGCACGCGCGGCTGGCAAGCCTATCAGGCTTGGGATGCAGACCGCAAGCGCAACCAGCCGCCGAATCCAGTGCCGCAAGCACAGGCATCCCGCCCATCTGACGCATCCCAGCCGGGTGACTGGGAAGTGATTGGCAACTCAGAGCGCGCGGACGGCAGCAAAGTTTTCACAGAGATGTTCCGGCCGCATGCGGACTGGGCCAAGCGCACGTCTGGGGACTGGGAGCGCATTATTTTGCGCTATGCCTACTATGTTCTGCTTGGTCTGTTGCTGCTGGCTGGTGTTGTCTTGCTGCCCGTCTGGTGGCTTACCAAGAGTTGATCCGTGCTATGATGCGAATTTAGCATTGTGGACAAGATGACTGAGCCCGCCAAGATCACAATTGTAGAAGGTCCGCCGCCGCGCTTCGAGCCCTCGACTGACTCGTGGGTGGAAGCGATAACTGAAGGACCGCGCAACCGCCACTCTGCGCGCTGCTTGCTGCGCACCATGAATGGCGCGCAGCTTGTTGAGCGCTGCCAAGACGCGTGGAGTGAAGGGCGTGAAGCTCACTTGGAATATCGCACCAGCAGCGGCACAACTGAAGTGGCGTTGATTGTGGCGGTCAGAACCGGCAAGGTGGATGCCGGGCAGGTGCTGCATTTGTGGCTGCGCCTTGACCGTATGGCGGAGATGCTCGAAGAAGCGGCCGGTGGCCGGGACGAAGACTTGGACGACGACTCCGACGGTGACGACGAGGGCGAGGATAACTGATCCGTCACGCGGTGCTTTGGCCTTATTCAAAAGCGGCGCCCACATTTGTGAGGCGCCGTTTTTATTTCTGTTTGGGGTAAGTTGCCGTTTGGGTTAGCGGGCAATGTTTCGCAATCGGGCTTCGTAGTCGGACAGGTCGACGCGGGCGGTCATATCCAATGAGAGCGGCGTGACTGAGACCAAGCCGCTGACCGCGATAGCATGGGCGTCGCTGTCCGGTTCGGCATCGGCGGTGTCGTGCCCGTAGGGCAGGCGCAACGGCTCTCCCAGCACATACGACTGCACTGCGTGCGGTATGTAGTAACGCAAGCGCGAAACGCGCGTGATGCGCCACGCCGAGGCGGTGGTGGCTGCAATCGGAACATCCACTTTGAGCACATCCACATCATGCGTGCGCGGTGCATCCAAGATCAGGCGCGCCATTACGCGCGTAAAGTGGGCGGCTACAGTGAAGTCCACAGCTGCGGAGTGCGAGTGGTGCTGGTCAACCGCCGTCTCAAGTGAAATTGCAAGCGCCGGCACACCCATGCTGGCAGCTTCAAGTGCGGCACCGACGGTGCCTGAAATGGTTATGCCAGAGCCAACATTCTCGCCATAATTTATGCCGGCAACCACCAGCGCAACCGGGCGCTGCGCGAGCACAAGCAAGGCGCGCTGTACGCACTGCGCCGGCGTGCCATCCACTGCATAGCCAGCGTGGTGGCGGCCCGCAACAGAAATGCGCTGCGCGGTAATTGCGCCGCTGGTATAGTTGGGCATACTGCGGCCGGTGCCGGACTGCTGCACAAGCGGTGCGACCACCAGCACTTCGCCCAAATGTTCGAGGGCCGTAATGGCGGCTGCGAGTCCCGGCGAGTGCACCCCATCATCGTTCGTCAACACTATCAATGGTTTATCGTTCAATGGCATTGCGTGACTATAACAGCGGCGCAGCCCAACACCTCAGGTGACAATGGTTGAATCCTATGTGTCGTGGCTGCGCGCCCGCATCGGGCCGCGCAAGGTGCTGCTGCCGTGCACGGGTGCGCTGGTGCTGAATGACGCAGGCGCAATTCTCTGGGGCTATAGCGAAGATTTTAAATGCTGGGGTCTGCCCGGGGGATATATGGAGTTGGGCGAGTCAGTGGTCGCCGGCGTCCAGCGCGAAGTATTCGAAGAGACTGGTCTGCAAGTGGAGCCCACACGCTTGATCGGAATTGTTACGTTTGACTCGATCTATCCCAACGGGGATGAAGTCGGAGGACTTTCGTTCACACTTGAGTGCCGGATAGTAACAGGCATTCTTAAGCCGGATTATGGAGAGGTGCGTGAATTGCGATTTTGGGATCGTGGAACTCTCCCTGAAAAAGTTCTGCCGGAATGCGCTCGAGTTGCGAAGGAATACTTTAATGAAAATGTCCCCAGCTTTGAGTCACCAACTGGCGGTGTAGCACCAGGCGCGGACGGGCAGGATGTCCGCNNACTTGTGGGCACCAGCCGCATGCTGACGGTGGGAGTGGGCGGAATTGTGCGCAATGCTGCTGGCCACATTTTGCTCACCAAGCGGGCGGACTCCGGGCTGTGGGGATTGCCCGCCGGCGTAATGGAACTTGGTGAGACTCCGGCTGGCACGGTTGTGCGCGAGGCTCGTGAAGAGCTTGGGATTGAGGTGCGCCCAACGCGATTGCTTGGCGTGTTCTCCGGCCCACAGTATCAGTTGAAGTATCCGGACGGGAACGAGGTGCAGGTCACATCGGTCTTGTTTGAGTGTGAGTGGGTGGGAGGCAGCATGCGGCCGGACGGAGTTGAAGCGCTGGATGCGGCATTCTTTGCAGCCACGGCGCTGCCCCCAATGTTTTGGGTGCACGAAGACATTCTGCGCCGCGCACTCGCATCACCTGACTCAGCGATTTTTATTTAGGTGCGATCGTGCAATCACTGCAAGTGCCAGACGAACCGGGTTTAAGTTCGCCAGAAGTGCTGCGGTGTAAAATGCCGCCATGCCTAGAATGTTTTAGTGTCGGAGGTTTCAACGATGACTAGTGAACGGATCGTAATTTCAACTGAGAGAGCCCCCAAGGCATTGGGGCCATACTCGCAGGGCGTGCGCAGCGGGGAGCTGGTGTTCACCGCCGGTCAAATTCCGCTCAACCCGGCAACGGGAGTACTCAACACCGGCACGATTGAGGAGCAAACGCACCAGGTGCTCGGCAATCTTGCGGCAGTCCTTGAAGCTGCGGGCAGCAGCCTGCACCATGTTGTGAAGACTACGGTGTTCCTTGCAGACCTGAATGACTTTCAGCGCATGAACGCGGTGTACGCCGGCTACTTTAGCGACAAGCCGCCGGCGCGCAGTACGGTGCAAGTGTCCAAGCTGCCGCTGGGCGCAGCCATCGAGATCGAATGCATTGCGGTCGCAAAGTAATCTGGCTGGCATGTGCCTTGGCTGACCGGTTTGTTATACTTGCATGCAAGGGCGGTTAGCTCAGCTGGTTAGAGCATTGCGTTGACATCGCAAAGGTCGTAGGTTCGAGTCCTATACCGCCCACAACTTCATAGCAAAGGCGCTGACCGGGAACCGCCGCGGACGCGAGCTGACAGAGATAGGAGGGCAAGGCTGCAACCCTTCTTCAGCACTGCGCTGCGGTACACCCCCCGCGAGCTGAACCCTGAACTGCAGTAAGGGAACCGGGTAACCCCGTTAACGGTTGAAGAGATGGCCGCGCGGTGCGGCTAATCTGGGTGGAACCGCGAGAGCCTAGCTCTCGCCCCAGTGCGGGGCGGGAGCTTTTTGTTTTTATATTTTTGAGATTTTGCGCATGAGCGAGCGAGGATGCGATGGCTAAACAAACTGTTGAACGATACGAGGAGACCGAGCTGTACCGGGTGCGCCATTCGGCTGCGCATGTGATGGCGCAAGCGGTGCTGCAGCTGTTTGGAGGCGACGCACGCCTTGCAATCGGTCCGCCGATTGAAGATGGCTTCTACTACGACTTTGAGCTGCCGCGGTCACTTACGCCTGACGACCTGCAGGCGATTGAAACCGGCATGCGGCGCATTGTCCTGGGCAAGCATGCCTTTGTGCGGCGCGAGGTAAGCGCTGCTGACGCGCGCGCGGAATTTGCTGCGCAGCCCTATAAGCTGGAGTTGATTGACGGCCTTGTGCGCGGCGGCCAAGACGATTCTGGCAAGCCCGCGGCCGATGCACCGGCAATCACGTTTTACACCCAGGACACTTTTACGGATTTGTGCCGCGGGCCGCACCTTGAGCACACCGGCCAGTTGAATGCGCAGTCCTTCAAGCTGCTGAGCGTGGCCGGTGCGTACTGGCGGGGCGATGAGAAGAACACAATGTTGCAGCGCGTGTACGGAACCGCGTGGCGCACGCCGCAAGAGTTGAAGGATTATTTGTGGCGACTGGAGGAGGCGCGCAAGCGCGACCATCGCAAGCTTGGCAAAGAGCTGGGCTTGTTTCACTTCTCTGAAGACATCGGGCCGGGCCTGCCGCTCTTTACGCCCAAGGGCGAGCTGCTGCGCCACCAGATGGAGACGTATGTGCGCGAGACCCAGACGCGCTATGGGTACCAGCATGTGTGGACCGGGCACATTGTTAAAGAGGATTTGTACAAGCGCTCTGGCCATTACGAAAATTATAAAGATGCCATGTTTCCGCCGATGGTGGATGACAACATTACATTTCGCTTGAAGCCGATGAACTGCCCGAGCCACATGACGCTTTACCGGGAGATGGGATTGCACTCTTACCGCGAGCTGCCCATGCGCTTTGCCGAGTTTGCAACGCTGTACCGCTATGAAAAATCCGGTGAGCTGAGCGGGCTGACGCGTGTGCGCTCACTCACGCAAGATGACTGCCACATCTTCTGCACGCCCGNGCANGTGGGCAGCGAGTTTGCACTTGCGCTGCNGCTGATTACCGAGATCCTCAACCGCTACCGCTTTGCAGATTACCGGGTGCGGCTGTCGCTGCGNGGCACGGCTGGCAAGTATGTGCAGGATCCGGAAAAGTGGGAGCAGGCGGAAGCGGCACTGCGCGCGGCGCTCGAAGTAAGCGGGGTGGACTACTACGAGGCCGAAGGCGAGGCGGCTTTCTATGGCCCCAAAGCAGACTTCATGGCGCGCGATGTGCTCGGGCGGGAGTGGCAGCTATCTACAATTCAAGTGGACTTTATTCAGCCAGCGCGCCTTGGGCTGGGTTATATCGGGGAGGATGGCCAAGAACATGTGCCGGTTGTGCTGCACCGCGCGGTGACGGGCAGCACGGAGCGCTTTTTGGGGGTGCTGATTGAGCATTTTGCGGGCGCATTCCCGGCCTGGCTGGCGCCCGTGCAGGCAATGCTGGTGCCGATTACGGATCGCAATCACGCCTATTGCCAGAAGCTGGCAGCAAGCTTGACCGATGCCGGTTTGCGGGTTGATTGGGATGGCGGAACTGAGCGCATGAACGCCAAGATCCGCAAAGCCCAAATCTCCAAAATACCCTATATTCTAGTGATTGGCGACCGGGAGGAAGAGCAGGGCGGGGCAGCGGTTCGACTGCGCTCGGGCGAGGACTTGGGCGCCAAGCCTGCGGCGGAGATTATCGCTTTGATGTTGGCGGCTGTGGCTGACGGCACCTGATGGCGGGCGGCGCGCAAATATTAGAGCTTTGTAAGAAATATTTCCGAGCCATTGACAGCGCCATATTCCGAGAATATCATCAGGCCGTTAGCACTCAAGTGACGGGAGTGCTAATTATTCAATAAAGTCAAAAATTTGATGGAGGCAAACAAATGTCGAAGAAACAGTCCGTGAATTTGAAACCGTTGGGCGAGCGCTTGATTATTGAACCGATCGAGCAGGACGATGTGACCCTGAGCGGTATCGTGCTGCCGGAGACGGCAAAGGAGAAGCCGCAGAAGGGCAAAGTGCTGGCTGCTGGCCCGGGCTCGCGTGATGAGAAGGGCAGCCGCGTCCCGATGGATGTGGCGGTGGGTGACACGGTGCTTTTTGCAAAGTACGCCGGCACCGAAATCAAGATCGACGACAAGAAGCTTCTGATTCTGAAGGAAGCGGATGTTTTGGCGATCGTTCTGTCCTGATACAGATCAGGCGCATAATCAATCAACAAGAAAGGATTTGAACAATGGCTGCAAAAATTTTGATATTTGACGAAGACGCGCGACGCAAACTGAAGTCTGGCATCGACCAGCTTGCAAATGCAGTGGCGACGACGCTGGGCCCGAAAGGCCGCAACGTAGCGCTGGACAAGAAGTTCGGCGCGCCGACGGTGACACATGACGGTGTGACGGTTGCCAAGGACATCACCCTCGAGGATCCGTTTGAGAACATGGGCGCGCAGCTGCTGGCGCAGGCCGCAACCAAGACGAATGACATTGCTGGTGACGGCACCACCACTTCCACGGTCCTGGCCCAGGCGATTGTGACCGAAGGCTTGAAGCTGGCCTCGGCCGGCCTCAACCCGATGATGGTCAAGCGCGGTCTGCAGGCTGGAACCGCTGCTGTGGTTGCGAGCATCAAGGCGCAGGCCAAGAAAATCACAACCAAGGAAGAGATTGCCTCCGTGGCTTCGATTTCTGCGGCAGACACTGAGATCGGCCGTTTGATTTCTGAAGTGATGGACAAGGTGGGCAAGGATGGCGTGATCACGGTTGAAGAGTCCAAGGGCTTGGCTTTTGAGACCGAGTACGTGGACGGCATGGAGTTTGACCGCGGCTACATCTCGCCTTACTTCGTCACCGCGCCTGAGTCGATGGAGGCGGTAATCAACGACCCCTACATCCTGATTCACGACAAGAAGATCTCTGCGGCTGCGGACATTGTGCCGTTGCTGGAGAAGCTGGTGCAGATTGGCAAGCGCGATCTGGTCATCATCTGCGAGGATGTGGACGGCGAAGCGCTGGCCACACTGGTGCTCAACAAGATGCGCGGCATGCTGAACGCGCTGGCAGTGAAGGCGCCGGGCTTTGGTGATCGCCGCAAGGCCATGCTGCAGGACATTGCAGTGCTGACCGGCGGAACCGTCATCACCGATGAGCTGGGCCGCAAACTGGAGAGCACAACCGTTGCAGACCTCGGCCGCGCGTCGAAGGTTGTTTCCACCAAGGATGACACCACCGTCATTGACGGCAAAGGCGCCGAGAAGAAGATCAAGGGCCGCATCGAGGAGATCAAGGTTGAGATCGACAAGAGCACTTCTGACTACGACAAAGAGAAGCTGCAGGAGCGCCTCGCCAAACTGAGCGGCGGCGTGGCAGTCATCCGCGTCGGCGCAGCCACCGAAGTTGAGCTGAAGGAAAAGAAGCACCGCGTTGAAGATGCGCTTTCGGCCACGCGCGCTGCGGTGGAAGAGGGCATCGTTCCAGGCGGCGGTGTGGCATTGCTGAATGCAATTCCGGCACTGGACAAGGTGACCATGGAGCACGAGGATGCGCAGGCGGGCGTCAGGATCCTGAAGCGTGCACTTGAGGCGCCGATCCGCAAGATCGCGTCGAATGCCGGCCAGGATGGCTCTGTGATCATTGACACTGTGCGCCGGCATCAGGCTGCGGACAAGAAGCATGGCAAGAACATTGGCTATGACGTGATTAGCGAGCAGTACTTGGACATGGTAGCCGCCGGCATCATTGATCCGGCCAAGGTAACGCGCGGCGCGCTTGAGAATGCCGCTTCGATTGCCGCCATGATCCTCACGACTGAGGCGCTGATCACCGACGCGCCAGAGGACAAGAAGTCGCCGATGATGCCGCCCGGTGGCGGCGGCGGCGGAATGGATTACTAAGCCGCGTTCAATCGCAAAAAAGCCCTCCGCATGCGGAGGGCTTTTTTATTTCCGGGGGAAGTTGATCGGCACAGGTTCGCGCGGGTCGCTGTCCTCCCGAACCCACGCCAGCAGTATTCCCAAAGCCACCACGTTTAAGGCAGCTGAAACAAGACCGGTGCTGCTGATACCCGCAGCCAGCAGCCGGCCGCCCACCAGCGCGCCCAGCATGCGCCCCACCGCATGCGATGCCATAAATGCGCTCATGACATGCGCACGAGCATCTGGCATGGTTTCGCTCATGAGTGGGATGAGGGTGACGAGCGTGAACTCGAATGAGAGATAGACAAGAAAGAGACCGCTGAGTGCGCCGGGCAGGGTGCGGCCTAAGGCCGGCAAGACAGCGTAAGCCCCAATGCTGGCCACAAGACCCCAAATGCCCGCCCGGCGCTTGCCCAGGCGGTCAGAGAGCACCATTACGCCGCCCTCACCGAGCAGCTCGGCAACCCCAATCACCGCGGTGGCCAGGCCGATGGCCGTGAGCGCCAGCGCAAAGCTGCCCTCGAGCCACGTTCCAAATACCACACTGAGATTCTCGTTGGCACCAGAAATCAGCACGCCCACGGCGAGGCCGCCAAGTACGCGTGGGTTGCGCAGCACTTGTGCCCAGCCCGGGCCGGCAGTGCGTGCACTGGCATGCGCTCTGGGTGGGTCGTGCGGCATCACCAGCCACAGCACGGCAGCTGCCAGCAGACCCAGCACTGCCAGCGGGCCGAAAGGTGCCCGCCACGCATCGGCCGGTGAAGCTGCATTGACTAGCAGCCAGCCAACCACCGGCAAACCAAGAAAGAATGCGCCCGACCAACTGAGCTCAAGGAAAGCCATCACCCGGCCACGGTGCGCGTAGGGCACCCGCTCGCCAATATAGCTTTGAACAGAGGTGTCGAAGAGAATTTTGGCAGCGAGCCCAAGCACTGATCCAACAGCCAGCGCAATCAAGCCCGGCCACAGCGCAATGAACGCCATTGCTGCGCTGAACACGGCAAGCGCAAGGTACATCATGCGCCGCCGGCCAAAGCGGTCCGGCAGCTGCGCAAGCAGTGGCGCGCCCACTGCCAGTGCGGATCGAATACTCAGCAGCTCGATCAGGCGCGGCACGGGCACACCGAGGCCGCGGCTGAACACCGGCAAATATGGGTAGGGCATGCGCAGCGCAGTATTGAGCACAAGCCGTGCGGCAGTTGCCACCAATACCTGCACATTCATCGACGCGCCGCTGCGCGGCGGTTGGTTTGCTTCCATTGCAGAATCAGGCAGCGGGGTAGCCGTGCGGGTGGCTGCGATGCCAGTCCCACGCNGTGGTGAGAATGCCATCCAGATCCGAGTGTTGCGCGTGCCAGCCCAGCTCGCGCCCAATTTTGTCAGGTTGTGCAACCAGCCGCGCTGCATCGCCAGCGCGGCGCGGCGCCTCTACTGCGGGAATGGTGCGGCCGGTGATGGCGCGCGCNCGCTCCAGCAGCTGGCGCACCGAATAGCCGTGTCCGCTGCCAAGGTTATAGGTGAGCGCCGGTTGAGTGCCAAGCGCCTGCAGTGCCAGTAGATGCGCAGCGGCGAGGTCTGCAATATGAATGTAGTCGCGAATGCAAGTGCCGTCCGGTGTGGCGTAATCTGTGCCGTGGATGGAGAAGGCTGCCTGCTGCCCGAGTGCCACCTGCATCAGGCGCGGAATGAGGTGCGTCTCCGGCTGGTGCGCTTCGCCGCGGCCGGGCAGCGCGCCACAGGCGTTGAAGTAGCGCAAGGCGGCGTAGCGCAGGCCGTGCACTTGATTGTGCCAGTGCAGCATGCGCTCAATCATCAACTTGGTTTCGCCATAAACGTTTGCGGGCTGCAACGGGCTGTCTTCCGTCAGTGGATCCGGGCTGCTGGCATAGACCGCAGCGGTGGATGAAAACACAAACTTCAAGCTGCCGGCATTTATGGCGGCTTCGATGAGATTGAGTGATCCGCTGGTGTTGTTGCGAAAATAGCGCGCGGGCTGCTGCATTGATTCGCCGGCTTCGATCAGCGCGGCAAAGTGCAGCACGGCTTCAAAGTTGGCGCTGGCAAGTGCGGCCGCAAGCGCCGCCCGGTCCTCCAGATCCCCTTGAATGAAATGCGCGCCGGCCGGGATTGCAGTGCGGTGCCCGCGCGAGAGGTTGTCGTAGACCGTGACTTGGTGGCCGGCTTGCAGCAGCGCTGCACACGTGGTGCCGCCAATGTAGCCCGCGCCGCCGGTGAGAAAGATGCGCATGCGTTAGCTGGCGCTGCGCACGCGGGCAGCAGCTGCCAAAAGGCAGCGAGCCGGCTGGCGGCGGGTGATTGCTGACTGGTGCATTCGCAAGCGCTTCACGCCGGCAGCGCTTTGAGCTTGCCCACGCGCGCCATGATCTTGCGCAGGCCGGCTTTTTCAAATGCCACGGTTGTCATTTCATCCCCGCCCATTGGCTTGCTTTCAATTACCACGCCCGCGCCAAAATCAGGATGTGAGACACGCTGCCCGGTTTGAAAAACTGCGCTGGGGGCGGAGCGCACTGCCGCGGGTGTGCTGGCCCAGGCAGTGGCTTGGGCAGCACTGCGCCGTTCGCCTTCGCGGGCCGGCACGCGGCCCTCAAGCAGCGCAGCGGGAATATCTTTCAGGAAGCGCGAGGGCAGGCTGCCACTAAACTCGCCAAAGTTGTTGCGCCGAAAAGTGTAGGAGAGCAGCAGCCGATGCTTGGCGCGTGTGAGGCCAACATACATGAGGCGCCGCTCTTCTTCCATGCCCGTGGGGTCTTCCAGTGAGCGGCTGTGCGGCAGCAAGCCGTCCTCCAGCCCCACCAGGAACACCACACCAAACTCCAGTCCCTTGGCGGCGTGCAGCGTGAGCAGCGTGGGCGCACCGCCCGAGCCTTCGGGCAGGTCGTCCACTTCGGACACCAGCGCCACATCCTGCAAGAATTGCGTCAAGCTTTCCGCCGGGCTCTCGGTGGCCACGCTGCGCAACTCGAGTACGTTGGCCCAGCGTTCGTCGCCTTCCACCGAGCCGTCATTGATGAACGCAGCATAACCGCTGGACTCAGTAATTAAATTTATAAGCTTGGGCAGGGTGAGCTGCTGGCTCTCTGCAATCCAGCGCACAAGCAGGCGCCCAAAATCCGAGAGCGCACGGGCAGCGCGGCCGGCTATGGCTGCCTGATGCGGGCTTGCGTCGCCATCAGTGCCCAGTTCCAGCAGCACCAGCGCAGGCGTGCTGCCGGCAGCNGNNGCNCACTGTTGCAGCGTTTCAACCGCCTTNGCGCCCACGCCGCGCGGCGGCGTATTAATCACNCGCATCAGGCTCACGCTGTCGCGCGGATTTTGCACCAGGCGCAGAAAGGCGAGCAAGTCCTTTACCTCGCGGCGCTGGTAGAAGCGCGTGGCGCCCACGAGGCGGTATGGCAGGCGCGCGCGCACAAACTCGTCTTCCAGTGCGCGTGACTGTGCATTCGTGCGGTACATGATGGCACAATCGCCGGGCGGCGTGCCACCGGCGGTCAGCGTTGCGATGCGTTCGAGCACCCACTTCGCCTCATCCGCCGGATCGTAGGCCTCGTGCAGCACAATTGGCGTTCCATCGCGCCGCTCGGTAAAGAGCTGCTTGCGTGTGCGCTGCGGATTGCGGTCGATGACCGCCATTGCCGCGTCGAGAATGTTTTGCGGGGAGCGGTAGTTTTGCTCAAGCAGAATCACAAGCGCACCCGGATGATCTTTTTCAAAGCGGAGCACGTTGCGGTGGTCCGCACCGCGCCAGCTGTAAATGGATTGATCCGGG
>JGI25911J50253_10000467_pt1 | contig 13569 bp, 11 predicted proteins | sample LauGreSBDMM110SD_3_FD_50253 | JGI IMG/M metagenome (IMG submission 50253) | reverse complement strand
ATCTCTGCCATTGTTGACAAAATCGGAAAAAAATCTACCGCTTGGATGGCCTATTCTCTTGACAAGATGGACGCCTATCGTGCGCGCGAGATGGGTTTAATCAATTCTGTAGTGCCTGTTGGAAAATTAGATGCCGAATTAGAAAGACTTCTCGATACATTGACACAGCGAGACCTCATGGCAGTCAAGGCGGTCAAGGAATACCTTCACGTTGCCCCTGAATCCGGACCTGCGGTTCGGTCTATGGCTAGCAACTTACTGGCATTGGCTTTATCCACACAAGCCGCACAAAAATCTTGAATTAATTCGCTATGTCTTCCATGGATTTTGTTGTTGAAGAAGCGACTATCTAACAAAGATTTAATGCTCAAATTCCGTGAAATTCTCGCTTTTATGCGGTTGGATTTCCTAACTGTGAGTGACGACCGGTCAAAAGGCGGCCTAGATGGGCCCGAAGCGTGGCGGCGCGACGCGGCGGCGCGACGCGGCCTCGTAGGCCGAGGCAATGCGCAAAATCACGTCCTCCTTGCCTGGCTCGGCCCGGAACACGAGCGAGAAAGGAAGCCCAGGCGCGGGCAAGCGGATCGGCCCGGAGCCCGGCACGGGGACGTAGCGGCTGCGATCTGCCGAAAGGGCAAAGACCGGATCATGTGCGGTGTGCACAAAGCCTGCGGGGATCAAAATCTCCGTCAGCCCCGCGTTAGGACCATAAAAAGATTCCAACGTGATATTGTGCATCCCGCCGCGGGGCTGATTGGCATGGCCGATTTTGCCCGGCACCCAGGGCGAATGAAGCCGCACGAAGCCATCGAGCCTGTTTTCGTACAGCACCATCATGTCGGTACGACGCAGCAGTTCACGTAGCATGATTCGTTCGTTGACGCCCTGCCTTCCGTCCAGCCGGTTGCGCATGTCCGACAGCGCATCCCAGTTAAGAAAGGCTGCGCGCTGATCGTCGCCCCAGAACTTAGACCGCGCATTCAGCGCGGCAAAATCGGTGAGCGTTTCGCTGAAACCAAGATCCTCCCAGTCGGCGACACGCCGCATTAGGTACTGCTGGATATGGAAGCGGAAGGTGGTAGCTAGTTCCTGTTCCTGCACTGTGTGGATGTCAAGATTGACGGGCGGCGCGATCCGTCCTTCCGCCAGTGCCACGCAATAGTCGATGGGCTTCATCGTGCCGCTGCCGAAGATGCGGGGTGGCATTGCTGTGGCCACGGCCCCCGCCGCGACAGCGGGCGAGGCGAGGCTGGGCATCCCGCCCGACACGAAGGGCGTGGGCAGGATCGCCTCGGCTACTTCCTTGTAGACGGGAAGGCCGTCCGCGCCAAGGCGGAACAGAAGGTCGGGCATGAACACCGGAACGAGGCGCGCCAGCGCCTTACGAAAGTCGACGGACATTTCTTCATAGTCTGGGTCGCCCGGGCTGAACGGATCGAAAGACTGCACGACCGTCGCGCCCAGATAATCACGCAGTATGGTCTTGATCTCTTGGCTGGCGGCAGAGACAATCGGAACCTCGGCTTGCGATCCGGGAGGAATTATCAGCGATTCCCGCACCAGACCGATGCGCAAGCCGGCCAAAAGGCCCTTGGGCGGGGATGACACCAGATGACTGATGAAGGGCGTAGCCAGCACCGATGACCGCGGCACGGTGGTGAAGGGGTCTCGCGGGTCATAGGCGCCATCCGGGCGATCAATCAGCGCGTCTAACACCTTGGCGCAATCGACGACGGACCGGCAGATCACACCGGTGCGGTCGGTGTAGATGTCGGCCCCCACTGCCCCGCCGTCAAAGCCGATCATCGCCTTGTGCGGCAGAATCAACGCCACGGAATTGTGGTTAGAGGGTCCGCGACAGGAGGCACGGGTTTCCTCGCCCAAGCTGGCCATTACAAGGTTAGTCGACACCGACAGAGCAGAGCCCGAGCTAGATCCCAGCGAGGCCGAACGCGTGGTGTCATAGGGGTTCGCCGGATTACCGCCCCAAGTTGAGCGCTGATAGCCCAGCGTCGAGGGCAAAATGCGGTCGGGCAGGTGGTGACCGCCTGGATCGCCCGCACGGCCGTTGTATTCGGTGCTGACTGCCTTAGCGTAGATGATCGCGCCCTTACGGCGCAGCTGGTCCACAAGGACGTGATCGCGAGCGGGAAAGTCGATGTCATATGCGGCATCCGCGCCGCCCATCGACCGCATGTCTTTACAGTCAAAAGGGTCCTTGAAGGAAAAGACCACGCCGAACAGCGGCAGCTCAGTCAAGTCGGGGTCTCTGCCCCATGCGGCATCTAGTGCTGCTGCCTGCTCCAGCGCGTCGGGATGGTGTCGGAAGATTTCGCAGACGGCCGGGGCGCCTTCGGGCAAGGGACCTTCAGAGGGGTGGCGGTCATAGTCGCCACGGCAAACGACCGACCGTTCCCCCCGGATGTTCAACGTGGACAGCGCATTGACGTGGGTGCCGTCGGGAATACCGGTGATCATGCCGTATTGCTGCTGCACGGTCGGGTCGGACATCGTGGGTTCCATCCGCCCCAGTTCCAGCGGCGTTCCTTGGTACTGTTCGAGATCGGGGTAGATTTCCGAGACGGGAACGGTCTCGACCGGGAACTGCAAGGGCGCTCCGGCCCGCACGGTGCCAGTCGCGGGGGTAATGGACGCACCATCGGAGGTGACAAGGCGGCTAGCCACACCATTGAAGGTCTGAGCACGGGCGATGTAGTGCTTCACTATCTGCACGCAGGTGACCCTGCCCGACCGAATCGCCTCATGCATATCGGCGATCGTGGCCTCTTCAAGGCGGAAGCCCTTCTGATCAGTCTCTTCGTTAACCATAGCGAATCCTTACTTATCTGGGTTGCAAGCCGAAATTTTCCTGAATTAAATTACCTTAACATAGATTTAAAGACTTTTCACACCATATTACGGAAGGCTTTTGTTACCCGCTTAAGAAGTCCCTGAACAATGGTTCGATTTAATTGATTGTGAGGGCATTGGTGAATATGGATTCATTTTGTCGATTAAGTTGCCTACTGATTCGGCCTTTGTTCTTTTTCTGCGTTTGCTCTGCTGATTTCTCGGTGTTTCACATCTTCTGGACGAACCTATCCCATGGTCAGCAATCGTCGCCTGACCATGCTTAGACTGGCAATTGCAAAGAGCATATGCAGCTAAGCGCGGTTCTTGGCCATGCCCTTGTATCGGACCTTGATAAATCCAAACTGGATATTGATGACTCGGAACAGATTCTCGACCTTGGCACGGAACTGGGCTTTCAGGGTTTCAAGCCACCTTATTACCTCAGCCTGGGTTGCCGTTCTCTTTAGTATTTAGAACTGAACCAGGCAAAGAAGATGTGGCTCTTCGCATTGCATCGAGTTATGAGCAAGCATCCAGGAGGAGGGTTCCCCCTCCTGCTTTCTCATAAGAATATCCAGCTAGCCGCTTTTAATTTTTAATAGCTGCGTTAACGCGCGGCATCACTTCAGTGGCAAATAGCTCCATAGAACGCTTTGCAAGTTTGGGGTCCATCCAGTCATGCCCAGCGTATAAAAGATTACCAAAGTCGCCCACATATTCACGGAAAGCGAGAATTTGGTCCACCACTGAATTGACAGTACCCGACAACACCAATTTGCTGGCAACGAATTCGGGAGTAATCAATGCGTCGTCCATGTTTGGGTCTGTTTTGAACAAATTGCTGCGGCCACCGTTCAACAGTTTACGAACCAATTGCTTGAAATAAAAGTGGTAAGGGCCGCCCGCATCTCTGGCGTAGCGTTTAGCCGTTGCCTCATCGTCTGCAACAAAAATACTCTTAGCGATTCGCCACTCATCAGGATGCGCCACAGCACCGATTTCAGTGCGTCCGTCCGCATACTTTGGCCAATGCGACTTGACCCACTCTGGCATTAAGAAGTTGGCAGAAATCGGTTGCCATCCGCGTTTAGCCATCTCAGTCACACCTTTCGAGAAAGGCGCCACAGCGGTACCCACAATCAGTGGATGGGGCCGTTGATAAGGCTTCATGATGTAGCCTTGGCCGATCTCAGGAATCATGGTTTGTCCAACAGTGACTTTGAAAAACTCACCTTCCAAGTTATAGGGTGGCTCAGACTCCCAAATCTTCAGAACCATGTTGATTCCTTCAACAAACATGGCGTTACGGTCTCTACCAAAGTTGCCAAAAACCTCCGCATCCGACATCAAGCCGCCGGGGCTGATACCCATAATGAATCGGCCTTTGAGCATATGGTCCAGCATGGCAGCTTGGGCAGCAATAGCAGCAGGGTGAGAGTTAGGCACATTGATCGTGCCTGTACCGAGCATGATGTTTTTAGTTTCAGAAATCAAGCTAGCCAAAAAAATCATCGATGAGGTAACGGTTTCTGCGGCATCTGTTACGTGCTCACCCACATACGCTTCGCTAAAACCCAAACGATCAGCCAAGATAATTGCTTCGCGATCTTCTGCCAGAGTTTCGGCAATATTGCGTCCTGGCGGATGCAGGGGCATCATGAACGTGCTGTATTTCAAATCGATCTCCTCAATAGTAAAAAGAATATGCGTTAAGAGGTTTCATACTCAACGCCTTGCAAATAATTGCCTTGGCAAAACAGCAATGTAGGTTTGCGCTCATACAAATATTTTTCAACTTGCCCTAAGAAAAGCACATGGTCACCAACCACCGTGCGTTGTATCGTTTTGCATTCGATCGTGGCAACACAATCGTTTAAGACGGGCAGTCCTTTCAATCCTTCACCAAAATCGACGCCTTCAAATTTATCTGACAGATTGCTGGAGAATTTCTTAGACAAGTCCACTTGCTGCAAGGACAATATATTGATCACAAAACGACCCGATGCGTCAAAGACGTCCAAGCTGGGTGACGTACTGCCCAAGCTCCATAAAACAATGGGCGGGTCCAATGAAACCGAACTAAATGAGTTGGCCGTGACACCAACGAGCCGGGTTTGTTTGCTTCCGGAAGTGACCACCGTCACACCGGTTCCAAAGCTACCTAAAGCGTTGCGTAAATCACGTTTATCGAAAGAAGGGAATGACTTGGTGTTCATGTGATCACTTTAAGATGATCAAGTGATCATCATATATAGGGTTTTCCCTAAATATATGCCCTATTTGGACTTTTTTGACTGCTTCGGTTTGATGATTTGTGGCAACAAGACTCTTGCCCCCGCCATAAAGTGCGCAATCGTCAGCCGAATCATTTCATCGACATCGTCTTCGATGGGGACATCGAAAATCCAACGCCTTTGTCCAAAGTAAAAAATACGTGCATTGATACTCCAGACCAACTCAATTTCTGACGTCTTGAACGGCATAGATTTGATATCTGGCAAACCCAGTTCTTGACGCAGCTCAATCGCTACAGGCTCAAGAATACGGCTGCGGAGCATTTCAAAATATTTCTTGTTGATGCTTTCTCCACGCAATCCCGAGAACATAAAAATACGCACCCAATCGCGCGTCAGAGCAGCTTTTGAGTACTCGATGTAGAGACTCACTAAGCGCTCTTCCAAGGGAATCGAGCGGTCTTGAATGACGGCCTCCCAAAACGGGTTCCATCGCCCCACATAAACTTCCTCGTACACCTTATCAATCAGCGCATCTTTAGTAGGAAAGTACTTATAAATCAACGACTGCGTAACCCCTAAGCGGCGCGCCAATTGCCGTGTGTCACCGCTAAAGCCCACCTCGGCAAAAAATTCAACCGCCGCCAAGACGATTTGCTTTTCCCTCTCTTGGCTAGTGAGTCGTTTTTTCTCTATGGATGGGTTTCTCAAAATCATGGTGTGTTGAGAAAAACTCAAACGGGTGCAGCAATAGTTTCAATACTCTTAGAGATCACAGATTTCATGATGGCCTCAAGTGCCGCCACATTGGCCAGCATTTCTTTATGCGTGACCGGGTAGTCTTGCTCACCTCGAATGGCCATTGCAAAAGCCTCTAAATTGGCAAGTACCGTGGGCGACTGGTCTGCAAAACTTGTCACGGGCTCTTGACCTTGCATGACACGCTTGATGTCCCACCCCGCAGGGTTTTCAGGGTGCTTGCGGTCGCGAATTTCAAACCAACCCTTTGAACCGTAGACAGCAAAACGGCCTTCAAAGGGTGTCGCCAACATAGCGCTGATGAGCGCATTGGCACCACCTGGAAAAGCCAACATGATGCCAAGCGTGTCACCGTTTTCGAAATAAGAACCGCGCGTGGCTAAATTCGCCCAAACTGACTCTGCAGGACCCAAAACAGCAATAGCCAAATCGACCAAATGAATACCAGTTGCCGTCAAAGGACCGACAGGTGCGTGTTTATTAGAAAGACGCCAATTGTCTTTGGGTAAAGCAAAGAATTTATCTTGGCTGAAGTTAGCCTCAATTTGCAAAATAGTGCCAAAGACTCCTGCTCCAATCTCTTTGCGCAAGGCAATGACTGAAGGCTCAAACCTGCGCTCATGACCGATTCCTAAAACCCGTTTGTGTTGGACACAACTTTGGATGGCGCGCTGCGCATCGCTAAAGGTTAAACAAAGGGGTTTTTCGCAGAACACATGCTTGCCAGCTTGCGCTGCATTGACAATTTGATCTGCATGTAGCAGGTGCGGCGTGCAAAGAATGACCGCCTCTAATTCAGTAATTTTTAGAAACGCGTCAAAACTGGATAAGACCTGCACATCTTTTAAAAATGGATCAGACGCCATTTGCTGGCGCATTCCCTCATCAATCTCAACTATTGCCAACAGTTTTAATCTATTAGAAGTTGCAATTTGCTTAGCAATAATCTTGCCCCACCAGCCGTAACCAACTAATCCAATGTGAACTGGGGCTATATTATTTGAAGTGTTGTTTGTGGAACTCACTGATGGCCTACTTTGGTAATGTTGTGACATGTTGTCTTAAATTAAACCAGAAAGAAATAGACAATTTGTCCATTGGCGCAAGACCCATAATGCGCCTTATGCTGATGAAAACCCCATTGCTTTGTGGACAATTTTGAGCGATCCTACACGCAAATAATTTTTTCCATATCGGCTAGCTCACGTAACTTAGGGAGTAAAAATGGGCCTTCGCTTTCTTGAACACCTACTCATACTGACCGACGATCCGGAAGGAACAAGGGATTGGTTTTGCCACAATTTAGGCTTTCGCAACGGTTACCACCCTGAATTTGGATTCCCCGTTTATTGGCTCTACATCGGCGAACAAGACGTCATCCACATTGGTAAAGCGCGTCACTCTGAGCACCAAGATACTTATTTAAAAACACCCTCTGATAAAGCCGGCACGGACTATTCGGCCGCTGGTGCCCCTGGCTCTGGACGCATCGACCATCTATGCCTCAATTGCGACGGCATGGAAGAGTTTGTGGACAGACTTACTAAAAACGGTGTTGAATTTAGTGAGCGAAAGGCCCACAACTCGAACCTCTATCAACTTTTTATGCGTGAACCCATTAATGGCATCAAAGTTGAACTCAATTTTGCTTGGGAAGAAGCCGCTCGCATGGGGCGGGTACCCGCTTGGACGGATAGTGGTGCCAATGAAAAAGCTACCGCTGATGTCATGGTTTCCAAATAAGCTCACTGCACCGTATCAACATTTAACCAAAGAGAATTATGAAAGCTGTTCGCATCCATTCCACTGGAGGGCCTGAGGTCCTCCAAATTGAAAATCTAGAGCTGCCGCAGCCAGCGGCTAGTGAAGTTCGCATACGACATACCGCCATAGGATTCAATTTTCAAGATATCTACACCCGCTCAGGACAATATGTTGCGCCACTTCCCACCGGACTGGGAACAGAGGCAGTAGGTATTGTTGAAAGTATTGGATCGGAAGTAAGAGATTTCAAAGTTGGAGATCGCGTTTGCTATGCCAGTGGCCCAGTACTGGGTGCATGCGCCACGCATCGCAACTACCCCGCAACTCGCCTACTGCATGCCCCTGCACATATGCAGGACGAACAAATTGCTGCGTCACTCCTCAAAGGCATGACAGTTGAATATTTGATGCACCGTTGCTATCCCGTCCAAAAAGGACAATATGTGTTGATGCATGCAGCAGCAGGCGGCGTTGGCTTATTGGCCGGCCAATGGGGCAAGCACTTAGGTGCGCACATGATTGGTGTTGCAGCAGGACCGGAAAAAGTCAAACTGGCTCTAGCCAACGGTTATGAATATTGTTTAGACAGATTGAAAGACGATATCCCTGCCCGTGTCAAAGAAATTACCAATGGCGCTGGCGTACCCGTTGTGTATGACTCGGTAGGAAAAAATTCATTTGACCAATCCCTCAACAGCTTGGCGCCAAGAGGGTATTTCGTTTCATTTGGAACAACAACCGGAGCACCCCCTCCTATCCCTGCCAGCACCTTGCAAAAAATGGGGTCTTTGTATTTCACACGTCCCACCTTGGTAACTTACACAACGTCTACTGAAGAACTAAGGCATTCAGCCCAAGCAGTATTTGATTTGTTTGCAAAAGGTGCTTTAAAAATCACGATTAACCAACGCTATGCGATGCAAGATATCGCCAAAGCCCATGCTGAACTTGAATCTGGTAAAACCAGTGGTTCTAGCGTCATCATCCCGTAATTTTCAACCCACGTTTAATAGGAGACAAACATGATTCTTAAAAAATTTAAAGTCACATTGATGGCTGCTGCTTTATCAACTATCTGTGCAACTGCTGCGCAGGCTGAAAACATCAAGCTTCGAATTGCATCTGGACACCCCAATGCAAATACTTACGTTAATTTGATGCAAAACTTCTTTGTTCCAGAGGTGACTAAACGCGTAGCGGAAAAAACCCAACACAAAGTGGAGTTTGTGGAAGGCTATGGCGGCTCCATGGTGAAAGTCGCCGACACCCTTGAAGGTGTCCAATCAGGCATCATCGATATCGGTGGATATTGCTTCTGCTTTGAGCCATCTAACTTACCTCTCCACGCATTCCAAGTCATGTTGCCCTTTGGCACCATGAGCCCCGATAAAAGCGTAAAACTTGCGCGTACTGTCTACAACAAGGTACCTTACTTATCGCAAGTTTTTGAAGACAAATTCAACCAAAGACTGCTCGCACTTATTGCTGACAATGGCTACAACCTTGGTACCACTTTTGAGTGGAACAACGTCTCTGATCTGAAAGGCAAAAAACTGGCTGGGGCTGGACTTAATTTGAAATGGCTTGAATATGCTGGCGCAGTTCCTGTTCAATCATCCCTACCAGAGGCCTACACATCTATGCAAACAGGTGTGTATTCTGGCTGGATCATGTTTCCATCTGCTTGGGTGAACTTCAAACTCCACGAAGTCGCTAAAAACTACACTGAAGTTGGTTTTGGTGCCATTACTTGGCATGGTTTAACCATCAACAAAAACAAGTTCAGTCGCTTACCCAAAGATGTTCAAGACATTATTCTTGAAGTCGGCAAAGAGTTTGAAGCAAAAACTGGTTCTGTCAATGAAGAGAACTACCCTAAACAAATTGCACAACTCAAGTCCATCGGAGTGAATGTCAAATCGGTTCCAGACAATACGCGTCTTGATTGGGCAAATTCCTTAAAAGACTGGCCACAAGCCCATGCCCAAGAACTGGACAAGCAAGGTCTGCCTGCCTCAACAGTGTTAAAAATTACGCTTGAGGAAGCTGAAAAAATTGCCCACAAATGGCCAGTTCGCTACAGCATTAAATAATTTAAATCTGCTACACAAAAACTGCGGCTAACAATTAGGTGTTTATGGAAATACTCAAAAAATTTAACCAACAATTGACTCAGGTACTTCTAGTTGTTGCCGCCGTTCTTGCTTTTTTACTTTGTTTTTTGGTCGTGACTGACGTCATTGGGCGCGTAGTCTTTAACAGTCCTGTCAAAGGAACGACTGAAATCGTTTCTTTATCTATTGTTGTCATTTGTTACCTACAAGCTGGGTTTGCGATACGTTCTGGTGGAATGCTTCACGTAGATATGTTTGTTAGCAAAGCGGGCCCAAGGGGCCAGAGCATCATGTCTGCGATTGCGGGGTTGGCAGGATTGGCTTTTTTTTCGTTTATTTGCTTTGGTAGCTTTGAAGGCGCGATACATGCTTGGACGAGCAATGAATTTGAGGGGGAAGGTGCCCTACGCATACCGGTTTGGCCCGCAAAATTTATTTTGGTTTTAGGCACTCTGATAGCGTCTTTTAGTTATTTTTTACTTTTTATCGAAGATCTTCTCCATGCGATTCGCGGTGAAGCGCCTGCACATACCTCGGCTACACATTAAAGGACTGCAATGTACGACGCCACCGACATGATGCTGCTCATCAGCACGCTTTTGGTATTGGTTTTTTCTGGTATTCATATTGCTGTAGCACTTGGTTTAGCCAGCATGCTGGGGATTTATTTATTAACCCAAGATTTCTCCACCATGCTCAGCTTTGTGTCAAATACTGGCTACGAAGCGCTACGCGATTATATTTTTGCAGTCATCCCACTCTTCATGCTGATGGGAGAATTTTTAGCCAAATGCGGAGCGGCGAGTGATTTATTCACACTTATCAACCGTTCTACACGAAGAATACCCGGGCGCCTTGGCGTTGCCACGGTATTGGCCAATGCAGTTTTTGCTTTTGTCACTGGAGTCTCTATTGCTGCGGCTGCTGCGTTTTCCAAAATAGCTTATCCTGAAATGCGGCGATACGGATATGAACGCCAATTTTCATTAGGTTGCATAGCAGGAAGCGCTTGCTTAGGAATGTTGATACCGCCATCTGTTCTCATGATTGTGTGGGGCGTACTCACCGAATTAGCCATTGGCAAACTGTTTATTGCAGGCATCATTCCTGGATTTATTGTTGTGACCCTCTACATCATTTACATCATTTGGGTTGCTAAAACACAGCCCCATCGCGTTGGCGAAGGCAATCATTTGCCTCCCGCGCAACAAGCTGCGCGTGATCTACAAGCCCAGCATGTAGAGCAAGATTTGTCTACTATTTTGTGGAGCACCGTCGGCATTATTTGCTTGGTTGTTTTAGTACTTGGCGGCATTTGGCTTGGCGCATTTACGCCTACGGAGGGCGCTGGTGTGGGAGCGACACTGGCTTTGATCTTAGCCATCTTGCGCGGCATGCGACCCAACGAAATGCTTCAAGCCGTCATCTCTGTGGGCAGAACATCAGCGCCTTTGTTGCTACTGCTAGTCACTGCACAGTTGTACTCTCGCGTGTTGTCGATGACGGGCGTGACTGGCGCCGCCAAAGAATTCTTTTTGGCCTCTGGCTTGTCACCCTATGCCATATTGGCTTTGATGATTTTGGTATGGTTTGTTCTAGGCGCCTTGATTGACTCCATATCCATCATCTTATTGACAGTACCTGTTTTTGCACCCATTGCAGTTGCCCTTGGTTTCGATCCTATTGCGTTTGCCATCATTGGAATTTTGGCAATTGAAACCGGATTGCTAACCCCACCTTTTGGCATATTGGTGTTCACTGTCAAAGCTGCAATAACGGACGAAAAAGACCTTAAAAATGGAGAGATTTTCCGCGGCAGCATTCCTTACTGGATTGCACTGCTCACTGCCATTCTCTTCATCATTGCTTTTCCACAAGTAGCCACTTGGTTACCTAATCTCGGAAATGCTGTTGCGGTTTCTTAACCCAACAAAGATATTCGTAACAATCGTCAACTAAAGGGGCTGTATGAAACGCCGTAATTTTCTTCCCCTTGTGGCTTTGCCCTTGGTAAGTTCATTTTCATGGGCGCAAAAATATCCAAGTAGCGCCTCCACCATCATCATGCCATTACAAGCAGGCAGCGCATCCGATGTCGCTATTCGGCACATGGCCGAACGATTGACCCAAAAACTTGGTCAAGGTTTTGCTGTCGAAAATGTTGCTGCTGCGGCTGGTCTTGTTGGGTTAGACCGCTTGAGTAAAGCCAGAACAGATGGACTGGTTGTGGCTGCACTCAACAACAGCATCATGACGATCTTGCCCCACTTGCAAGCCAAAAACATGAAAGTGGATACGCGCAAAGATTTTGTGCCCGTCGTTGGCGTTGCCAATATCCCAACTTTTTTTGCTGTACCTGGCAGCTCAAAAATTAAGAATGTGCAAGACCTCATCCAACAAGCAAAAAATACAGCGGCACCTGTCACCTATTCATCGGGCGGCGTGGGTAGTCCACAGCATTTGGCTACAGAGATGTTCAAAGCTTTCACCAACACCCAACTCACACACATACCCTATCGGGGCGCAAGCCAAGCCGCACTGGCAGTAGCCTCGGGCGAAGTTCAGGTGATGTCGATGGCACTTTCATTGGCGCAACCGTTTTTGTCAGACGGAAAAGTGCGCTTAATCGGCTATTGCGGAACTGAGCGACATGCGCAATTTAGAGACATACCTACTTTGCAAGAGCAAGGTGTAGCCAATTACGACTATTCTTCTTGGATAGCTTTGTTCTTTCACAAAGATGTTCCATCTGATGTGGTTGAGATACTGAAGCGTGAAGCCCAATCTATCAGTGAAGACCGAGACTTTCAAGTGCAACTGATTCGCTCAGGACTTGAGCCTTGGCCCAAAACTGCCAAGCAGTTAGAGCGTATCGTCGAGTCTGATTTTCAGCGTTGGAAAAAAATCATCCAAGACGCCAATATCCAAGGTTGAAGCGATTTCATGCTTCGCATAGCAGGATATCAAGGACCCTCTTCTATTCTGAGTCAGGGCTTAGCTTGTCTCGTTGAAACACTCAAGAGTGACGGATGGAAGTCAGACATCGACTGGCTGCCCAACGTCACAGACCATCAGGAAAAAGCAGCAGATTTATTCGCGTCTATCGAGAACGGCTCACGTCATATCGGCTATATGGCATCAGGCTATTTGTCAGCAAGGGTTCCTGAACTTGAGGTGCTTGAGCTGCCCTTCACGGTGGATAACCGCGAAACTGCTCTCGCAGCGTTAGACCGTTCTGCAGGCGAAATACTCACTAAGGCGGTTAGTCAAAAAACGGGGTTTCATGTATTGGGTTTTTGGGATAACGGTTTTAGGCATTTGTCTAATTCTGTGCGTCCTATCCAACACCCAACAGATGCAGTCGGCTTGAAAATTCGCACACTCGACAGCACGCTCTACCGAGCCACTTTAGATGCTATCGGCTTTCAAGCTCTCACAAGTGACGTCAAAGATTTGGTGGCATGGATACAGCAAGATGTTGTACAAGCCCAAGAAAATCCTTTAACTAACTTCATGGGGTTTGAGCTTTGGAAACACCATCCCTATGTCAGTTTGACGCACCATTTCTATGGCGTACTTCTGCTGGTATGTCCGATGGCTTGGTACGACACATTGGATCAAGAAGAGCGCCAACTACTCGCGCATGCCGTCAATACTTCTACTGCACTTCAACGTCAATTAGCTGCGGAGCAAGATGCCATCACGCTTAGGCGTATGCAGGACATTGGGGTCAAAGTTTTAACTAAAGATGCATTGGATATGCAGGCTTTTCATAAGTGTGTTGAATCAATCAGCTTAAAAACACGTGCTCAAATTCCCAAGGATTTACTAGCAGCTTACTTGGG
>JGI25911J50253_10000465_pt1 | contig 13606 bp, 8 predicted proteins | sample LauGreSBDMM110SD_3_FD_50253 | JGI IMG/M metagenome (IMG submission 50253) | reverse complement strand
CATCGCTTTCACAAGCTGTGTACTTATTAGCCGCTCCATTAGCAAAGACCGCAAGAGCTTTAGGTGCATTGCAGCAACAGAAATCTCAAGAGAACTAAATAAAGGAAAAGGGAAAACAAAATGGCAAAAATCGCAACAGATGATCTATTAGGCGCATTCAAAGAAATGACTTTGATTGAACTTGCAGATTTCGTTAAAATGTTTGAAGAAACATTTGGCGTAACAGCTGCAGCTCCAGTTGCAGTCGCAGCAGCACCAGCTGGTGGCGGCGCAGGCGGAGACTCAGGCTCTTCTGATCAAGATGAATTCGATGTCATCTTGGAAGATGGCGGAGACAAGAAGATCCAAGTTATTAAAGAAGTTCGTACCTTAACCAACTTACTAATTGAGTCTGCAGGCGGAAAAGTAACAGTCAAGTAATAGCAAAACGTTTGCAAAGAAATCCCCCACGAGCAGCACAAACTGTTCTTGGGGGATTCTTGTTTTTTAAGACATGGTGCGAATAAAACTACGAATTGTTGTTTGAAGGTTTATCCTTACCAAGATGGTCAAATTGATCATCAAAGAAATAAAACTGTTAGGAATTAATAAAATGGAAGTAGCATTATTAGTAGGTCGTTTATTTTTTGCACTATTGTTCATCGGTTCAGGAATTGGTCATCTTCGTCAAACCGCAGCAATGGCAGGTTATGCATCTTCTAAAGGTGTACCTGCAGCAAAAGCTGCAACAATCATTAGCGGTTTAATGATTTTGCTTGGCGCTGCATACATTGCACTTGGTTTTTACGCAGACCTTGGTGCTCTATTAATTTTCATCTTCTTAATACCAACTGCTTTCCTAATGCACCCATACTGGAAAGAAACAGATGCAATGGCAAAGATGAATGAAATGATTGCCTTCAACAAAGACATCGCATTAGCTGGTGCAGCACTTGCCTTCTTCTACATTTTCGCAAAACATGGCGAAACCGTAGGATTTGTGTTAAGTAACACCACACTGTTCTAAAGAAAATCAATTAAATGGGTCCTTGGGTAGCAATGCCCAAGGACTTTATTATTTTTGTTACTCGCTTGGGTAACGGGCTTGATAAATATAGCTTTTTAAGAGTTAAATTGTTTCCATGACAAGAACTGATAAGTCAACATTTAGTCACGGCGAAACCAACGATTTAGGTTGGAGAAATGTAATCAAAGCAGCGGGCGAGGCACATTTCAACGATTTGCCGCAAGGCAAAGTCTTGGCTGTGTTAGGCCATTTTTCTGATCTACATGTTTGTGATCCAGAGTCACCATCAAGAATTGAATATTTGGATCGATTGTGTGACCCAGATAGTAAGTGGCGCGAAGTGTTTGGACATATAGGAAGTTATCGACCTCAAGAAATTTTGACTACTCAAGTTGTTGCAGCAATGGTTGATGCCATGAATGAATTAAAATTAGGTCCGCTAACTAACGCTCCCATCGATGCTGTGGTTGTTACCGGGGATATGACTGATAATGCTCAACAAAATGAAACCAGTTGGTATCTAAGTGCATTAAATGGTGGAAAAGTGGAACCAGTTTCTGGCAACAGAAAAGAATCTGAATGGGTTGGTTCCCACAACGTTAAATACGATGAAAATTATTGGCATCCAGATGGTGCACCGGTAGGAAAAGAACTTGACCGACCAATTTCAAAATTTGGTTTTCCAATTATCAAAGGTTTGGTTGCAAAAGCAAGAGCAGCTTTTACTTCACAAGGTTTAAATGCTCCTTGGTTTGCAACCTTTGGAAACCATGATCAACTGGTCTATGGCACGGTTACCCCAAATCAATTAATAACTGAAATTTCAATTGGTTCTACCCGAGTAGTTGAATTAGCTAAAGATTCTGAGTTACCAGATGTGATTTCCAATGCAATTGGTGAAGTAGGGCCAATTAAATATCCCATCACTGCAGGATCAGAAACAGCATCAATTACTGAGGATCAAATGCGAGCATTCAATACCCCAGGAACATTTGCTGAGGCGCATTTATCTTCAGGTGGAAATCCGCTAGGACATGGTTTTACTAAAGAAAACGTCTCAAATAATACTGCTTACTGGTCTCATGATTTAGAAAACTTAAGACTGATTTCACTTGACACAGTTAATCCACATGGTGGTTGGCAAGGATCAATTGATGAGCAACAATTAGCTTGGCTTAAAGAAAAACTCATAGAAGCTAAAGATAAATATTGTGTGCTGTTGTCACATCATCCGTCCCCAACTTTAATAAATGATTACGCCCCAATAAATGCCCCAAGAAGAGTGATAAGAGACGAGTTATTACAAGAGCTCTATCAACATAAAAACTTGATTGTTTGGATAGCAGGACATGTGCACCGCCATGCAGCTGGAATTCACACCAGGCAAGATGGATCAACGTTTTTGGAATTAACGACCGCATCACATATTGATTGGCCCCAACAAGCAAGAGTTTTAGAAATAGTAAAAGAAGACAATGGCATAGCCATTGCTTCCACGGTGATTGATCATGCAGGACAGGTGCACTGGCAGGACCAAGAGTTGGACTACTTAACAATGGCAGGAATCTCTCGGTCTTTAGCTTTGAATGATTGGCAAAAAAGAGATGACGCCAACCCAGTTGCTCACGCCGGCAAAGTAGAGGATAGAAACGTGGTGTGGAGAGTAAGTGACCCTTTTCTCTAGGAAGAGGTCTCGAGCGCATAACAATTAGTCCCATGAGCCCCACAAACTTGACGAAGTGGGTAGGTGGGTGTTACAAGCAAGCAGCTTGCAGGTATGCTTTTATTTTGCATCCCAAATTCCAGCCCGCAAGGGCTCGTTTTGTTTTGCGACCAAAAGTTTGTAATGTGCCCTTCCGACGAAAGGACGCCACTTGGCATCTTCAGCCAAAGCTTCAGGAAAGAATCAGCGTTTATCTTTTGCAAAAATTAAAGAACCACTTGAGGTTCCAAATCTTCTAGATTTACAAATCGAATCATTCGATTGGTTAATGGGTAATGAAAAATGGCAAACACGAGTAAAGACCGCACTTGATGCAGGCAGAACTGATGTACCAACAACTTCTGGTTTAACAGAAATATTTGAAGAAATTTCACCAATTGAAGATCTGGCAGGATCTATGTCCCTGTCTTTCCGTGATCACAGATTTGAACCTGCTAAATACACAGTTGAACAATGTCGAGATAAAGACGTAACTTACGCTCAGCCATTATTCGTTACAGCAGAATTTATGAACAATGAAACTGGTGAAATCAAGTCACAAACAGTATTCATGGGCGATTTCCCAATCATGACCAACAAGGGAACATTTGTAATTAATGGAACTGAAAGAGTTGTGGTTTCACAACTAGTTCGCTCACCTGGTGTTTATTTTGAAAAGTCAATTGATAAAGCCACTGACAAAGAACTTTTCACAGCAAAAGTTATTCCTAGCCGTGGAGCATGGTTAGAATTTGAAGTTGATAAGAAAGACTTAGTTGGAGTTCGACTAGATCGTAAACGTAAACAATCAGCCACAGTATTGCTAAAAGCACTTGGTTTAACTGCTGATCAAATTGCTACAAAGTTTGCTAAGTATCCAACAATCCTTGACACACTTGCAAAAGATTCTGTACAAACTCAAGAAGAAGCTTTAGTTGACCTTTACCGCAAGATGAGACCAGGTGAACCACCAACAATTGAGGGTGGTCGAAACCTGCTTAATAATTATTATTTCAATGCCAAGCGTTATGACTTAGCAAAAGTTGGTCGTTACAAGGTTGGTAGAAAACTTGGTTCACAATTACCATTACAACAAAACACATTAACTGTTGATGATATTTGTGACACAGTTGAATACATTGCCGCATTGCATGCCGGTGTTACTGAATTAAATAAAACACGTGGTAAAACAGTTGTGGAAATTGATGATATTGATCATTTTGGAAACAGAAGATTAAGAACTGTTGGCGAATTAATTCAAAACCAAATTCGTACCGGTTTATCTCGTATGGAAAGAGTTGTAAGAGAAAGAATGACAACTCAAGACGTGGAAGCAATTACTCCACAAACATTGATCAACATTCGTCCCGTTGTTGCCTCAATTAAAGAATTCTTTGGTACCAGCCAATTGTCACAATTTATGGATCAAACAAATCCATTAGCTGGTTTAACTCACAAACGTCGTTTGTCAGCACTTGGTCCGGGTGGACTTTCACGTGAGCGAGCAGGTTTCGAAGTTCGTGACGTGCATCCTTCTCATTACGGCAGAATGTGTCCAATTGAAACTCCTGAAGGTCCAAACATTGGTTTGATTGGTTCACTTTCTTCTTTCGCTCGCGTTAATGAATTCGGTTTCATCGAAACCCCTTATCGCAAAGTAACAAAAGGTAAAGTTACTAACCAAATTTCTTATGTAACCGCTGATGAAGAAGATCGTCACGTTATTGCCCAAGCAAACGCTCTGTTAGCTGCTGATGGAACTTTCTCTGAAGAAAGAGTTTTGGTACGCCGTAAAGGCGGAGATGTTGATTTTGTTTTACCTGAAGAAGTTGATTTCATGGATGTTTCCCCACGCCAAGTTTGGTCTGTTGCCACTGCCATGATTCCGTTCTTAGAACACGATGATGCCAACCGTGCGTTGATGGGTTCTAACATGCAACGTCAATCTGTACCTTTAATTAGAACTGAAGCACCTTTAATTGGAACTGGTATGGAATATCGTGCCGCAGTTGATGCTGGAGACGTAGTTGTTTCNGAAAAAGCTGGTGTGGTTTCAGAAATAAGTGCAGACACAATTGATGTGGCTAACGAAGATGGATCTGCTACTACTTACAAAGTTCAAAAATTCCGTAGATCAAACCAAGGAACTTCTTATAACCAAAAGCCAATTGTTAAAGAAGGCGAAAAAGTTAAAGCTGGACAAGTTTTGGCTGATGGTCCATGTACCGATGGTGGAGAAATGGCACTGGGTCGAAACCTACTTGTGGCATACATGCCATGGGAAGGCCACAACTACGAAGACGCCATCATTTTGAATCAAAGACTTGTTCAAGATGACGTGTTAACTTCCATTCACATTGAAGAACACGAAATTGATGCACGCGATACCAAACTAGGTGCCGAAGAAATTACTAGAGATTTGCCAAACGTTTCTGAAGAAGTTTTAGCCGATTTGGATGAACGAGGTGTGATCCGCATTGGTGCTGAGGTTGTACCGGGTGACATTTTGGTTGGAAAAGTTACTCCAAAAGGTGAAACAGAATTAACACCTGAAGAAAGATTGTTACGCGCAATTTTCGGTGAGAAAGCTCGTGAAGTAAGAGATACATCTTTGAAAGTTCCCCACGGTGAAAGCGGAACTGTTATTGACATCAAAGTTTTCGATCGTGAACACGATGATGAAATGGGACCAGGTGTTAACCAAATCGTTCGCGTTTACATCGCTCAAAAAAGAAAAATTACTGAAGGTGACAAGTTAGCCGGACGCCACGGTAATAAAGGTGTTATTGCAAAAATTCTTCCTGCCGAAGATATGCCTTTCCTAGAAGATGGCACACCTGTTGACATTGTGTTAAATCCGCTGGGAGTTCCGGGCCGTATGAACTTAGGTCAAGTTTTGGAATTCCATTTAGGTTGGTTAGCTAAATCTGGTTGGGACATTGAAGGCAGTCCAAAGTGGGCCGAAAATATTCCAGACAACATGAGAAAAGTTCCACCTAACACCAAACTTGCCACACCAGTATTTGATGGTGCTAGAGAATCTGAAATAACTGGCTTGATGACAGCTTCCCTTCCATCTTCAAACGGTGAACGTTTAATTGGGGCAAATGGAAAAGCTCGTCTGTTTGACGGACGAAGCGGCGAACCATTCCCAATGCCAATTGCAGTTGGATACAAATACATTTTGAAACTTCTCCATTTGGTTGACGACAAGATCCACGCTCGTTCAACTGGTCCATACTCAATGATTACCCAACAGCCACTTGGTGGAAAAGCACAATTTGGTGGTCAAAGATTTGGGGAAATGGAAGTTTGGGCCCTGGAAGCATACGGTGCTGCATACGCACTACAAGAATTATTAACCATCAAATCAGATGACGTACTAGGTCGAGTAAAAGTTTACGAAGCAATTGTGAAGGGTGAAAATATTCCAGAACCTGGAATTCCAGAATCCTTCAAAGTTCTTGTTAAAGAAATGCAATCACTAGGACTAAACGTTGAAGTTTTGTCAGGTGACGGTAAAGCAATTGAAATGCGTGACACAGATGAAGACGTATTCAGAACAGCAGAAGAACTAGGTATCGACTTATCTCGTCGTGAACCAAGTTCTGTAGAAGAAGTTTAAGAAACTAGGAAAAGGGCGGAAAAAGAAAAGTGTTAGATGTAAACAACTTTGACGAATTACGTATCGGCCTAGCTTCTGCAACAGATATTCGTAGCTGGTCACATGGTGAGGTTAAGAAACCTGAAACCATTAACTACCGAACATTAAAGCCAGAGAAAGACGGCTTGTTCTGCGAAAAGATTTTTGGACCAACCCGTGATTGGGAATGTTATTGCGGTAAATACAAACGCGTTCGATTCAAAGGCATCATTTGCGAACGTTGCGGTGTTGAAGTAACACGTGCAAAAGTTCGTCGCGAAAGAATGGGTCACATTGAATTAGCAGCACCAGTAACACATATTTGGTACTTCAAAGGTGTTCCTTCACGTTTAGGTTACCTACTTGACCTAGCACCAAAAGATTTAGAAAAAGTTATTTATTTTGCCGCCTACATGATCACAGACGTTGATGTAGATGCACGTCACGAAGATCTGCCATCTTTAGAAGCAAAACTTGATTCTGAAAAGAAGAAAATTACCAATCGTCGCGACGCTGACATCAATGCTCGTGCGAAAAAACTTGAAGAAGACTTAAAAGCATTAGAAAAAGATGGTGCTAAGTCTGATCAAAAACGTAAAGTAAAAGAATCAGCAGAACGTGAAATGAACTCAATTCGCAGAAAAATTGATGCTGAAATCGACCGCCTAGCTTCAGTTTTTGATCGTTTTAGAAACCTAAAAGTGCAAGATCTTGAAGGTGACGAAATGTTGTATCGCGAAATGCGCGATAGATACGGTCGTTACTTCACTGGTGGTATGGGTGCTGCCGCAATCAAACGTCGTTTAGAAACCTTTGATCTAGTTGCCGAAGCAGCATTGTTGAAAGAATTAGTGCATTCAGGTAAAGGTCAGAAGAAAACACGTGCCCTAAAAAGACTTAAAGTAATTAACGCTTTTGATGCCACCACCAACTCACCAGCTTCAATGGTGCTGGATGCCATTCCAGTTATCCCACCAGATCTTCGCCCCATGGTTCAACTTGATGGTGGAAGATTTGCCACCTCAGATCTCAACGATTTGTATCGCCGCGTAATCAACAGAAACAATCGTTTAAAAAGATTGTTAGACCTTGGTGCACCAGAAATTATTGTCAACAACGAACGCCGCATGCTACAAGAAGCAGTTGATGCGTTGTTTGATAACGGTCGTCGTGGTCGCCCAGTCACAGGACCAGGAAATCGTCCGTTGAAATCTTTGTCTGACATGTTGAAAGGTAAGCAAGGACGTTTCCGTCAAAACTTGCTTGGAAAACGTGTTGATTACTCAGGCCGTTCGGTAATCGTGGTTGGTCCACAATTNAANCTGCACCAATGCGGNTTACCAAAACAAATGGCACTAGAACTGTTCAAACCATTTGTGATGAAACGTCTGGTTGATTTAAACCATGCCCAAAATATTAAATCTGCCAAGCGCATGGTGGAAAGATCTCGTGCGGTGGTGTGGGATGTATTAGAAGAAGTAATTACTGAACATCCAGTAATGCTTAACCGTGCCCCAACCTTGCATCGTTTAGGTATTCAAGCNTTTGAGCCACTATTAATTGAAGGTAAAGCAATCCAAATTCATCCTTTGGTTTGTACTGCATTTAACGCAGACTTCGACGGTGATCAGATGGCTGTGCACGTACCACTTTCACCAGAAGCTCAAGCTGAAGCTCGTATTTTGATGTTGTCTTCNAACAACATTTTGTCCCCAGCTTCAGGTAAACCAATTACCACACCAACCCAAGACATGGTGTTGGGAATTTATTACCTAACACTTCAAACAGCTGGTGCTAAAGGTGAAGGAAGAATTTTCTCTTCAGTGGCCGAAGCTGTGATGGCTTTTGACCGTCACGAACTTGATTTGCAATCAGAAATCACAATCCGATTGAGAAATGTTTACCCACCTCACGAACATGTAACACCAAAAGGTTGGTCATTTGGTAAACCTTTAACTATGAAAACAACGCTAGGTAGATCTTTATTCAATGAAGCGTTGCCAGATAATTACCCATTTATTAATTCAGTGGTTGACAAGAAAAAACTTGGCGCAATTGTTACTGAATTAACTGAAAAGTATCCAAAAATTCAAGTGGCACAAATTCTTGATCTTTTGAAAGAATTAGGTTTCCGCTGGGCAACCAGAAGTGGTGTCACCATTTCTATCGATGACGTGCTGGAACCACCAAGTAAAGATGCGTTGTTGAAGAAAGCTGAAGATGTGGCAGCTAAGGTTCAAAAGAATTTTGAACGAGGCATGATTTCTGATGCTGAACGCCGCCAAGAATTAATTGATATCTGGACCAAAGTAACTGCAGAAATTGCTGATGCAATGGAAAAGAATTTCCCTATTTCAAACCCGGTTTGGATGATGGCTCACTCTGGTGCACGTGGAAACATGATGCAAATCAGACAACTTGCAGGTATGCGCGGTTTGGTATCAAATCCAAAAGGTGAAATTATTCCTCGCCCTATTAAATCAAATTTCCGCGAAGGCCTATCAGTGTTGGAATACTTCATTTCCACACACGGTGCTCGTAAAGGTTTGGCAGATACCGCACTTCGTACCGCAGATTCTGGTTATTTAACTCGTCGTCTTGTTGATGTTGCCCAAGATGTAATTATTAGAGAAGAAGATTGTGGAACTGATCGTGGTCTCAAAGTAATTATTGGAGAAATTGGCCAAGACAAAGTCACTCGTGCAGTTGAATTTGTTGACACCACAGTTGCATCCCGTGTGTTAGCTGATGAAGTCAAAATTAACCAAGAAACACTTGCTCATCGTGATGATGAATTATCAATGAGTTTAATTAATGAACTTATTGGAGACGGTGTTACTGAAATTAGGGTTCGCTCAATTTTAACTTGCGAATCTAAACTAGGAACTTGTGCTCGTTGTTACGGCCGCTCAATGGCCAGTGGCAAGTTAGTTGATGTGGGCGAGGCAGTAGGAATTATTGCTGCTCAATCAATTGGTGAACCAGGAACACAATTAACAATGCGTACTTTCCACACCGGTGGTGTAGCAGGTGCAGACATCACGCATGGTTTGCCACGTGTTGTTGAATTATTTGAAGCACGCACCCCTAAAGGTGTGGCACCAATAAGTGAAGTAGCGGGACGTATTCGTATTGAAGAAACTGACAAGACTAGAAGAATTGTCGTTATTCCAAATGATGGCGCTGAAGAAGTTGCTTACCCAGTTTCTAAGCGAACTCGTTTAATGGTGGAAGACGGTCAAGCAGTTGAAGTTGGTCATCAACTAGTTGTTGGTGCCGTTGATCCAAAACAAGTCCTTCGAGTACTTGGACCTCGTGAAGTGCAAATTCACTTAGTAAATGCGGTGCAAGAAGTTTATCGCTCCCAAGGTGTAAGCATTCACGATAAGCACATCGAAGTAATTGTTCGCCAAATGCTTCGCCGCGTAACAATCATCGAATCAGGAGACGCAAATCTTTTGCCAGGTGAATTGGTTGATCGCGTAATATTTGAAACCGAAAACAGAAGAGTTGTGCAAGAAAGTGGTAAACCAGGTTCAGGAAGACCAGAACTTATGGGTATCACTAAGGCATCACTTGCAACTGAATCATGGTTGTCTGCTGCCTCATTCCAAGAAACCACCCGTGTTCTAACTGATGCTGCTATCAACGAAAAATCAGATTCACTGGTTGGTCTAAAAGAAAACGTGATCATTGGAAAACTAATTCCAGCTGGAACTGGTTTGCCTCGTTACCGACATGTTCGAGTTGAACCAACCGAAGAAGCAAAAGCAGCAATGTATGCCTCAATGTCAAGTTATGACGATATTGATTACACCTCATTTGGGGTAGGTGGCGGACAAGCTGTGCCTTTGGATGATTATGACTCAGGTGCAAATCAAAGATAATTAAGAACTAAAAAAGACCCCCGAAAATTCGGGGGTCTTTTTATTTAATCAATAACAGTTCGTCGAGGGCCAACACCCCAGGCAATGTAATTCCACATCCAATCAGCAATAACACTGATTCGGTTTCTTCCCCCAGCTAAATAGAAAACGTGTAGCGCTAACCAGGTTAACCAAGCAATTGTTCCATGCATTCTTAACCCACCAGGCATTTCCACCACAGCTCTTCTTCTGCCAATTGTGGCCATTTGTCCTTTATCTGTGTATTTAAACGGGGTTAAAGGTTTATTGTTTTTTAAACTTATTATTTGTTTAGCAACATGTTTGCCCATTTGTAAAGCAACCGGTGCGATCATGGGAAGAGGGTTTCCCTTGAATTGCAAATGAGCACCATCACCAATCACAAAAATTCCTGCACTGGTTTGAAGATTCTCATCTATCTTGATTCGATTAGATCGATCTGTTTCACCAAGGGAAGTCCAAGTTTGGTACGCCGCAACACCTGCAGCCCAAATGAGAGTTCCACCAGAAAGAATTTCACCACTCTTTAAATGAACATCGGTTTCATACATTCGATCAACAGCTGAATTAGTTTTAACAGATACCCCAATTTCTTCTAATTCAGATTGGGCATGTTTGGAAGATTTTTCATGAAACATTGGTAAAACTCTGGGGCCAGCTTCAACTAAAGTTACTGAAGCCATTTTGTAAATATTGGGAAATTCATGTTTCATACTTTTCTGTAATTCAGCCACTGCACCGGAAACTTCAACACCGGTAGGACCCGCGCCAATCACAACTACTTTGAGAGATTCTTTGGGTTTATGTCCTGCTTCAACTTCTTCATACATGCCCAGCAATTGTTTCTTGATTACACGGGCTTCCATAATTGATTTCATTTGCAAAGCATTTTCTTGCACACCAGGTACACCAAAGGTGGTGCCAGTACTTCCGGTGGCTAAAACTAAATGATCATATTCAATAGTTGATTGATCAGCCAAAATAATGGATTTGGAATTACTATTTACCTTTGTTACTTCACCTTTTCGAAAGCTAACTCCAGGAATAGCTGCTCGTACTGGATAAGCAATGTCATCTTCAGGTAGTCCACCTGTTGCTACTTGATAAAGCAGGGGAGAAAAAAGTTGGTAAGGATGTTTATCTACCACTGTGACATTTACATCTTTTTGCTGAGAAAGTTTTCGCGCAGCAGCAAGTCCACCAAAGCCTGCTCCCACAATTACAACTCTCATATATCTAATTATGGCTGATTTGTGAGGGATGGGCGACTTAAAATGGCACTTATTCTCAGGAAACTCTCAGAATAGTTTTAGATGATTTAAGGGTAAGCCCATCAAAGTTTAAGTAAGGCAAGACAACAGAAAGAGGAAAAAATGATCAAGAAAAGAACTGTACTAGCAGCTTTAGTTGTTACTGGACTAATTGCTTCAACTTCTTCTGCAGCATTCGCTAACCATGGTGGCGGAAACGGCGGCAGAGGTGAAGGTAACCGCGGAGGTGGCGCAATCGCATCTCTTGTTACTGCTGGAACGATTAACCAAACACAAGCTGATGCTTTTAAAGCAGCAATGAAAACAAAGCTTGATGCCAAGTTTGTAACTAAATTAAACACAGTTTTAACAGGTTTAGTTAGCAATTCAACCTTGACTCAAACAAAAGCAAATGCAGTTAAAGCTGCAGCAACAACTAAAAAATCAATTAGAGATCTTGTAACAGCAGGAACTATAACTACTGCTGAAGCAACATCAATTAAGACCGCACTGCGTGCTCTTCCAAAAGAAGACATCACAGTAATTAGAGACGAAGTTCTTACTTCCTTGGTTTCTAATAGCACCATCACCCAAGCTCAAGCTGATGCAATCAAGGCAGCCAAAGCAGCCTGGGTAGGAAAATTAGGAAGTCATCGTGGTGCTGATTTGGGAACCGCCCAAACTGCATCACTGACTTACTAAAACCGGTGGCTTGTAGAGCATCTTGCAAACTAAAGCGAATAGATTAGTAACCGTGACTAACTCCCTAGCTCGAATTCTGGTAGCAGAAGACGAGACGTCACTTAATGATCTATTGCAAGATGCTCTACGCATGAATGGTTATGAAACTATTTCTGCCAAACATGGCATGGAAGCTGTAAGACTTATTAGGGAAGAAAAACCCGATTTAGTAATCCTTGATATAAATATGCCTCAATTAGATGGTTTCGGCGTAATAGAAAAACTGAGAAATGAAAATAACAATATTCCCATAATTGTTTTAACCGCTCGAGATCAAAAAGATGATAAGTCAATTGGTTTTGGGTTAGGTGCAGACGACTTTGTTACCAAACCTTTTGGTTTAGAAGAACTACTTATGCGAGTGGCAGCAGTTTTAAGAAGATCCAAGAATAAGCCTACTGAGGGAAATGTATTAGTAAATGGAAATATATCTTTAGATATTTTAAATTATCGAGTGAGTGTTAATGATAAAGAAATTGAAACCTCACCAACTGAATTTAAATTATTGCAATATCTGATGGAAAATTCTGGACGAGTTTTAACTAGAGAACAAATTCTAAGTGTGGTGTGGGGGTTAGATTTTGCAACGGATGGAGCAGTACTTGACACATATATTTCTTACTTAAGAAAAAAATTAGGAGATAGCGCATACATTCGAACTGTGCGTGGTATTGGCTACCAGATTGAAGCCAAATGAAACTTAGGACAAGAATTTCAATTTTAACAGCCGTATTGTCTGCAATACCAACTTTTGCACTTGGCGGCATTGCAGTGAATAATGCGCAAAAAACATTTAGCGACTCAATTGATAATGCACTAATTACCTCTATAAGCCAACCAAGACTTTTGAAAGAATTACGTGGCGAAACACTTGCCCCAGCCAGGGGTTTAGCCGATTCCTATATTTCCATTGCGCGATTTGAGGCAGATGGATCTTTAACAATTCTTAGATCCGCAGGCATAAATGATGACGATGACGTATTTCCACAATTAACTCCTGCTCAAGTGTTTGAAGCAAGTACCAAAATAATCACAGTGAGAGATAAAGATTTCTATAGAGTTTTAGCATTTCAAGGTCGTGCCAATGAAATTTATGTTTTGGCTGCTTCATTGAAAGAGTCTCGAAGGGCAACCGGGGAAGTATTAACTAATACAGCTTTTGCGGCAATAATAATTTCTCTACTAAGTGGAATTCTTGCTTGGTTTACTGTGAGTAGATTCTTCAAACCAGTTATCCAAATGGTTGATGTGGCCCATGCAGTTGCAGAAGGTGATTTTTCAAGGAATATGCCTGGGGCAAAAAGTGGCACAGAATTTGGGGAATTATCTTTAGCTATTAATAAAATGATGCTGGCTTTA
>JGI25911J50253_10000462_pt1 | contig 13649 bp, 10 predicted proteins | sample LauGreSBDMM110SD_3_FD_50253 | JGI IMG/M metagenome (IMG submission 50253) | reverse complement strand
CCCGCCACTATAGTTCATTAATCCAACATGGATCTTTCCATCCAAGAATGTGCCGGCAGTTAATACTACGGCTTGCGCCCTAAACTCAAGGCCGCCTTGGGTTTTAACGCCAAAAACCCGATCGCCCTGGACAATTAAGTCGTCTACTGCCGCCTGAAACAAGCTTAAGTTTTTTTGATTTTCAAGACGCCGCCGTATCGCAGCCTTGTATAAGAGGCGGTCGCCTTGGGCGCGCGTTGCACGAACTGCAGGCCCTTTGCTGGAATTAAGAATGCGAAACTGGATTCCAGCTTCATCTGTCGCGGCTGCCATTGCGCCGCCTAGGGCATCGATTTCTTTTACTAAATGGCCTTTACCAATACCGCCAATCGAGGGGTTACAGCTCATCGCACCAAGGGTTTCAATGCTATGGGTTAGCAAAAGAGTTGTGCAACCCATCCGAGCAGCCGAGAGAGCAGCTTCGGTGCCGGCATGGCCTCCGCCCACCACTATGACATCAAATTTCTTGGAATAAAGCATGGATTGCCCTCTTGTCGGGCGTTGATCATAGCATTTTTACTGTTTCACGTGAAACAGAGTCGCCAATATCACTTAATTATTTTATAAATGATTGATTTAAATAGGAAAAAATGCTGTATACCCTGATTTCGCAATCAGAGCGAGCACAACCACCAAAAAGAACTTCTTAACAAAATGACTGCCATGCTGAATCGCCAGTTTCGTTCCAACTTGGCTGCCAACAATATTTGCAACCATTAAGCTTAAACCCAGAGGCCAATCAATAAAGCCAAGACTTGCAAGCATTAAGACGGTTGCAAAATTGGTAGCAACATTCACAAGTTTAGTTGCAGCGGAAGCGTGAAGAAAATCGAAATAAAAAATACGCACAAAGGCAAACAGAAAAAAGCTTCCCGTCGCTGGCCCAAAAAACCCATCGTAGAAGCCAATCACTAAGCCCATTGCAAGCGCTTTTAAAACCTCATTCTTCCCCACTTTATGAGCTGGTCGATTTTCTAAGCCAAGATTCGGGGCAAACCAGGTATAGATCAACAACACAACCAACATAAACGGCAAAGCTTTGCGCAAGGGCTCAGGGGGGAAAACGCTCAGCGCCAAAGCGCCGAGGAGGGCGCCCACAAATCCTGCAAAGATAGCCGGGCCCAAAATATTCCAAGGTAAGCGTGCGTGTTTTAAGTAACGCCGTGCTGCATTAATGGTTCCGCCAATTGAGGAGACCTTGTTGGCACTTAATAGTGTCGCAGGGTGCGCATCTGGGTATGCTGAAAATAGTGCCGGCACCTGAATCAGTCCGCCGCCGCCTGCAATCGCATCTACCAAGCCCGATGCAAAAGCGGCAAGCAAAAGCAATGCCCACAAATAGGATGAAAGATCGACTAGCGTTTCCACAAAAATTTACGTTGACTCTTGTATTCTTTTGCTCGAATTATTTAAANAGAATTACGAACAGCCAAAAACTTTGCAAGAGCCTCCTTGCAGGTTTCATCCAAAATATCAATCGGAATTCGTTGAGACCCCTGAACAATCATGAGGGCGTAAGGTTTGGCAAGCGCAGCTGCTTCTTTTGACAATACCAATTCTTCTCCCCGTGCTGGGGATTGTGAGCGCCAATAATTAATCGCGGCTTCTAATTCTTGAATAGTAATAAACAACATGCCGTCTCAAGGTATTAACCAAGATCCAGCATCGTGCCACGGCATTTTTTGCTACCGCAGAAACAGGCGTAATCTCTTTTTTCTTTTTTGCTTAACTTGCCATCAAGATTTAGAGAGTAGTCATAAAAAAGTTCTTCGCCGGGCAAAAGCTTTCGGCGAGCAAAAATAAAAACTCGGCTCTCGCCACTCACTTGAATCTCATCCGCCTCGCAGTTCGGTTTACAGGAGTGATTTATCCAGCGCGCCGCATTGCCGCCCACATTTGCATCAATAACCCTGCCATCCTCTAACGAAAAATAAAAGGTGTGATTTGGTTGTTCAGGATCATGCGGATGCCGACGTAAGGCTTCTTTCCAGCTAATGCGTTCACCAATATACTCAATTACGGCCGAACCCTTTGGGATATCTTTTTTTACAAAAACACCGCGGCCATGAATATCAGAATTTTTGACGGCAATATGGCTCTTTGCCACCACCTTAGGGGCTGTACGTTTTTTCATGACTTAAATATCTAAATTGCGAGCAATAAGCGCGTTTTTCTCAATAAATGCTCTACGGGGATCAACCTCATCGCCCATAAGGGTGGTAAACACTTGGTCCGCCATAATCGCATCTTCAATCTGAACGCGCAACAAGCGGCGCGTNGTTGTGTCCATCGTTGTTTCCCAAAGCTGCTGAGGGTTCATTTCACCCAAGCCCTTGTAGCGCTGCCGACTAATTGAGCGATCGGCCTCTGCAAGAAGCCACTCAAAGGCCCCACGAAAATCTTGCACAACATGCTCTTTGTTTGATTTTTCTGGGTCACCACGCCGCACGCGACTNCCAGCCAAAACTCGGCCTGAAAGGGCNGTTGCGGCTGTTACCAAGCTTTGGTAGTCATCGCTAGCAACAAAATCTGAACTTAGGNCAGAAAGCTTTAGGTTCCCATGAATACGTCTGGCAAGCAACAGGCGGTAGCGATCCGTGCGCTCTTCTTTTTGGACTGTGATTTCAGGGGTCACGGAGAGGGGGGCCTGATTTTCTAAGAATGCCCTTCTAAGTCGCACCGCAGACTCGCTCGCGGAATCCTCTGTATCAAAATTAAGGCTGACCCCGTCAGCTACTGCACGTAGGGCATCTTCATCCATGGTGCGCGCAAGCCGATCAACTACAGCCTGAATCGTTTGATAGTTTTTTGCTAAGTCCTCAAGGGCTGGGCCAGAAATTTTTTCTCCGGAAGGGGTTTCAATCGACGCCTGTTCAAGGGCAATCTTAAACAAGAGCTGATTTAATTCAACGTCGTCTTTAATGTATTGCTCGCTTTTGCCGTGTTTTACTTTATAAAGCGGCGGTTGGGCAATATAAATATGACCGCGCTCGATAAGTTCTGGCATTTGCCGATAAAAGAACGTAAGCAATAGCGTACGGATATGACTACCATCAACATCAGCATCGGTCATGATAATAATGCGGTGATAGCGAAGCTTGTCGGCTTTGTATTCTTCAACCCCGATACCGGTGCCAAGAACAGTAATTAGTGTGACCACCTCTTGACTACTCAACATCTTATCAAAGCGGGCCTTTTCCACATTCAAGATTTTTCCCTTGAGGGGCAAAATTGCTTGGAATTTGCGATCCCGGCCTTGCTTTGCTGAGCCGCCCGCAGAGTCTCCCTCGACAATAAATAATTCNGATTTAGCGGGNTCNTTTTCTTGACAGTCTGCCAANTTTCCTGGCAACCCAATTCCATCAAGGGCGCCTTTACGACGCGTCATTTCGCGCGCTTTTCTGGCGGCCTCCCGTGCTCTTGCCGCATCCACAATCTTGCCACACAAAATTTTTGCATCCTGTGGCTTTTCAGCAAGATATTCGGTTAGGGCCTGAGCAACCACATCCTCAACAGGGCCACGAACTTCACTAGAAACTAATTTATCTTTTGTTTGACTCGAAAATTTCGGCTCAGGTACCTTTGCCGACAAAATGCAGGTGAGGCCTTCACGCATATCGTCGCCCGATATTTCCACCTTTGCCTTTTTGGCAACCTCATTCTCATCAATGTATTTGTTAATAACGCGGGTCATCGCCGCACGCAAACCCGTTAGGTGGGTACCGCCATCGCGCTGTGGGATATTATTGGTAAAACATAAAACTTGTTCGTTGTACCCATCGTTCCACTGCATCGCCACCTCGACTGTAATCGTTCCGCCCAAGTCTGATGGTCGATCTGCAACGGCATAAAAGATATTGGGATGTAAAACTGTTTTATTTTGATTAATGTACTCAACAAAACCCTTAACGCCACCGGAAAACGCAAAGTCTTCTTCTTGCCCACTACGCTGATCTACCAAGCGAATGTGAACGCCGTTATTTAAAAAAGAAAGTTCGCGGATGCGCTTTACTAAGATCTCATAGTGATACTCAATATTTCCAAAGATTTCTTCATCTGCTAAAAAATGGACCTCGGTCCCACGGAGATCGGTGTCTCCAGTTACCGAGATTGGCGATACCTCAACCCCATTCTCTTTTTGGATATTTCTATTTTGTACAACCCCGCGACCAAACTCCATATAATGTGTTTTACCACCACGACGAATGGTGAGTCGCAGCCACTTAGATAGCGCATTTACACAACTAACCCCGACTCCATGAAGACCGCCGGACACCTTATATGANTTTTGATCGAACTTGCCGCCTGCGTGTAACTCTGTCATCACAATCTCNGCGGCGCTGCGCTTAGGTTCGTGCTTGTCGTCGTACTTAATGCCGGTTGGTACGCCACGACCATTATCAATAACAGATATAGAGTTATCGGTATGTATAACCACAGATATTTCAGTGCAATGGCCTGCAAGCGCTTCATCAATTGAATTATCTAATACCTCGAAAACTAAATGGTGGAGGCCTGTTCCGTCCGAGGTATCGCCAATATACATGCCGGGGCGCTTTCTTACCGCCTCTAGACCCTCTAATATTTGAATCGAAGCGGCACCATACTGCTCTACTACTTTGTTTTCTTCAGACATATCTTTTTATAACTTACTTTCTTTTTTGAGTCTAAATGCGCATTGGCATAACGACATACTTAAATGACTCTGAGTTTGGGAGTGTAATAACGGCGCTACTGTTGGCATCACCCAAGCTAATTTGAACATCACTGTTTTTTATATTAGCCAAAACATCCAATAAATAGGTCACATTAAATCCAATTTCCACCACCTCTCCGCCGTACTGAGTTTCAATCTCTTCTTGCGCTTCTTCTTGCTCAGCGTTGGTTGATTGAATGGTTATTTTGTTGTTTGAAAGAGAGAACCGCACCCCTTTAAATTTCTCGGTTGTCAAGATGGCAGCTCTTTGTAGGGCAGACTGCAGTAGATCGCGGCCAACAACTAGTGTATTTTTGTGACCCTTCGGAATTACACGCTGATAATCCGGAAATTTTCCCTCAACTAGTTTGGAGATTAACTCAATATCCCCAAAACTTAATTTAATCTGATTACCGCTAAGGCTAAGCTCTAGTGGTTCATCACCATCGCTCAGAAGATGCTGACACTCCAAAATAGTTTTACGGGGAATAATAATTTCTTGTTTCTGGCCGCTGCCCGTGGGGGCGTTCTCTAGTGTTGTTTGGCTAAATGCTAGACGATGGCCATCAGTAGCAACTGCAATAAGGTCTTTTCCCTCCAACACCAAAAGCATTCCATTTAAATAATAGCGAATGTCTTGCTGTGCCATTGCAAAATAGACCTGGCTTATGAGTTGTTTAAATGCCTTTTGGCTCATCTTCCACGAGGCGATTTGTTCACCGCTAGTTTGCATAATAGGGAACTCCGTGGCAGACAAGGTCTGTAAAGAAAATCGGCTTTTGCCGCTTTGCACAACCATGCGATTATCTTTCAAGCTCAAACTAACAGGCCCCTCTGGAAGAGCACGCAAAATATCTAAAATCTTGCGGGCGCCCACAGTAGTTGTTACCTCATCATCCCCAACACCAAATACCGCTTTTGTTGTTATTTGAATTTCAATGTCCGTAGAAACGAACGAAACTGTATTCGCAGATTTGCGAAATAAAAGATTGGCTAAAATTGCAAGGGTATGGCGTCGTTCAACAATACCGCTAACAACTTGTAGCGGTTTTAATAACTCATCCCGAGTAGCATTAACTAATTGCATTGTTTTTTATTCCTGTATATATATCAAAATAGTAATAGTAGTAAGGGTTTAGTTCTCTGTTAATAACCTAAATTTTATAGCGAAATCAGGGTGTTCCAAGAAAACTTTCTTGTGGATAAGTCTGGTAATGCGTGTGGACAAATTGTGTAGGCATCCCACATAAAAACACCACCACCACTTATCCACAAAATAACTCACAACTTAAACACATGGTTATCCAAGCCTTTGTCCACAGACTTGTCCACATTAATTTTTTAGGGACTGCTCTAGCACATGAAGCTCATGATTAAGATGCGAGTCGTGTTGCCGCTCCTCGGCGATCTTGCGAACCGCATGTAAAACAGTTGTATGGTCACGCCCGCCAAAAAGCTCCCCGATTTCGGGAAGACTTTTTTGGGTAAGCTCCTTGGCAATAAACATGGCAATTTGTCGTGGCCGGGCAATATTAGCGGGCCTCTTTTTAGAGTACATGTCTGCGACTTTTATATTGTAAAAATCAGCCACAGTGCGCTGAATACTATCAACCGAGATTTGACGATTTTGGATAGAAAGCAGGTCCTTAAGGGCGTTGCGGGCTACCTCGATGTTGACCTCTTTACCATGAAACCTAACATATGCCAATATCTTTCGAAGCGCTCCCTCGAGTTCGCGGATATTAGATCGGAGATGCTTTGCTACAAAAAAAGCAACATCCTCACTCATGGGCACACCCTCAGCAGCAGCCTTCTTCATAAGAATCGCTACCCGCATTTCAAGCTCAGGCGGTTCAATGGCCACTGTAAGACCAGAATCAAATCGTGAAATCAAACGCTCGTCGATGCCCTCCATCTCTTTTGGATAGGTGTCACTAGTAATAATGACCTGCGCGCCATTGTTAATCAGCGCCTCAAAGGCATAAAAAAACTCTTCCTGGGTTCGTGATTTACCCCCAAAGAACTGAATATCGTCGATTAACAAAAGATCGAGGGAGTGGTAGTAGCGCTTAAAGCGGTCAAAAGCCTTTTGTTGATAAGCGCGGACCACATCAGAGACGTACTGTTCTGCATGGATGTAGCGGATTTTTGCAGCTGGCTTTTCTTTTAAAAGGTGGTTACCAATGGCATGAATAAGATGGGTTTTTCCTAGCCCAACACCCCCATATAAAAACATTGGGTTGTAAGAGGCTCCAGGATTATGAGCCACCTGAATGGATGCCGCGCGGGCAAGCTGATTTGCTTTGCCGGTGACAAAACTCTCAAATGTAAGGGCCGGATTAAGCTTCGCCTGTTCGCGCTCTGCGGGGTTGCGAACGTCATCAATGGCATCAAAACCGGGGGTGGGCGCCTCGACTGCCTGCTCGTCAATCACCACATGAGGGGGGGTGCGCTCAACATCTTGGCCGATCAAGCGCCCGGGGGCGGGACCGCCACGATTGGCATCCGCACCCAGGGTGAACTGCAGGTTAACGGGGTAGCCAAAATAATCAGCCGCAATTTCATGAAGTCGTGAGGAAAATGTGCGCCTAATCCAATCTAATTTAAATGGGTTGGGGGCCCCGATTAAAAGTAGTCGCTCACTCTCTTCATAGCCCCTAATTTTAAGGGGTTGTATCCACGTTTTAAACTGCTGCGGCGAAAGCTCTTTTGCCAGCGTTTGTAGTGCCAAATCCCAAAATCCAAGGGGATTGAGTTGGGCCAGTAAGGGGGGGATTTCGGGTTTGCTCATAGATTTACTTAGAACTTGATTGTAGCGATTCATAAAAGTTATCCACAAGAAAGCCAAGGGTGGATAACATGTGGATAACTTGTGTAAAAACCATAAAAACCATTTAAAAACAGATGGATATCTAAAATTCGGTGCCCAGAAATATAAAAATTAGGCAAAACCCTTGTATTAAGTTGACGCTATGCAAACAAATAGAGAAAATAGAGGGTTTTCTTAGGACAAATCATGAAAAGAACATATCAACCCTCCGTAACACGCCGCAAAAGAACCCACGGTTTTCGCGTCAGAATGAAAACTAAAGGCGGCCGCGCCGTGCTAAATGCCCGTCGCTCAAAGGGACGCAAGCGCCTAGCTGTTTAAGAGCGTTGAAATCTAGCAGAATCGCAGAGCTGTTAAAAACACGGCCCGCAACGAATGGTTGTTGGGCGTTGTATTTAGAGGCCTCCATAAACCAGCAGCAACCCGAACTTGGGCTGGCTATTGCAAAAAAGCTGGCAAAGCGAGCTGTAGACCGAAATAAGTTAAAGAGGCTTAGTAGGGAGCTTATTAAATCACCCGCATTTGGCAGCAAGAGAGATTGCGTAGTTAAGCTACGTCAGGCTATTGGAAAAAACACGCAGGGAAAACTGCGCAAACACGAGCAGAATACGCTAAGGGAAAGATTGATGGAGTTAGCCCATGCCGCCAATTAATAAGGCCCTAAGCCATTTGGTGCGCGGCTATCAGCTTACACTTTCCCCCTTTTTTGGGACCCAGTGCAGGTTTGTACCAAGCTGTTCTGAATATGCCTGCCAGTGTCTTAAAGTGCATGGGCCAGTCAAAAGTCTCGTTAAAATCTGTTGGCGCATTTTACGCTGCAACCCCTGGTCAGCCGGCGGCTACGACCCGGCCGCTAAAGAGACTACCGAAAAATCATTTATTACCAAGACAAGCAATTAAAAATGGATATCAAGCGAACACTACTTTGGGCAGTATTAACGATTTCGGGCTTGATGCTCTATAACAACTGGCTCCTTTACGATGGTCGGCAGGCTCTTTTTGGACCAACCCCACTCACGCCAAACGTTTCTAAACCACCAGAGCCAAAAGAAACTCCATCGGGAACTCCGGCCGTGGCAAACCCGGCAACCCCACAAGCCTCTGCCGCTCCACCAAGCGCAGCCGACCTGCCTAAGCAAGCAANCCTTCCAAAACCAGAACAGGGCCCATCCATTAGTGTTACAAATTTAACAACGGGCGAGAAACATAGCATCAAAAATGAGGTGCTGGAGTTAGAAATAAGCGCAACGGGAGCGAGCGTAATAAACGCTAAATTACTCAAGCAATTGGGGGTAGACAAAAAGCCTATTACCCTTTTGCAGATCACACCGCAAAACCAATACTTTGTTCGCTCGGGCCTAATATCGGCCACCAGCAATGATCTACCAAATCACACAGCCACCTTTGTTCTGAGCAAAAGCGGGCGTGTCGATAATAAAAATTTTATAAGTTTTATAAGCGAAAAGGGTGGCGTACGTCTTGAGAAAACCTACTTTTTGAGCGATGGCAGTTATGTGGTTGAGGTAGAGCATCGTGTTACACAAATAGGAGCACAAGGTGCTGCGAATCTACTTGTTCTCTACAGCGAGTTAGTGCGCGATGGAACCGCTGTAAGCGATAGCGAGTTCTACAGCACATTTACAGGGCCTGCTTTGTACACCGATAAAGAAAAGTTTACAAAAATAGATTTTTCAGACATTGAAAAAAATAAAGTGACCATGCCAAGGCAAATTCCTGCTGGAGAACCCGGCTGGATTGCCATGGTTCAACATTACTTTGCGAGCGCTTGGTTGCCAAGCGATAAAACGGTGAGGGATGTCTATGTTGGAAAGGTTGAACAAAACTTATATCGCATTGGCCTACAAACCCCACTTGCCCCCTTGGCTGCCGGCGCAAGTCACATTGAAAAAACGCGTCTGTTCATTGGGCCACAGGAAGAAACTCTTTTAGAAAAAATTGCCCCGGGCTTTGACTTAATCAAGGACTATGGTTATCTGACGGTCATTGCAAAACCCATTTTTTGGCTACTGGAGCAAATCCACTCTTACGTTGCTAACTGGGGTTGGGCAATTGTTATCTTGACACTCTTAATCAAGCTTTTATTTTTCCCGTTGTCGGCCGCAAGTTATAAGTCAATGGCCCGCATGAAAGAAGTACAGCCGCGCCTCATGACCTTGCGTGAGCAACTAAAAGGCGACCCACAAAAACTTAATCGTGCCATGATGGATTTATACAAACAAGAAAAGATAAATCCATTGGGCGGGTGTTTGCCCGTTGTTGTTCAGATCCCAGTCTTCATTGCACTTTATTGGGTACTTTTATCGTCCGTAGAAATGCGCAACGCCCCTTGGATTTTTTGGATCAATGACCTTTCGGTGCCTGACCCCTACTATATATTGCCAGTGATCATGGCCGTATCGATGTACGTGCAGGTTAAGTTAAACCCAACCCCGCCGGACCCGCTTCAAGCAAAGATCATGATGTGGATGCCAATCGTCTTTTCGGTTATGTTCTTCTTCTTTCCGGCAGGATTGGTGCTCTATTGGGTTGTTAATAATATTTTATCAATTGCGCAGCAGTGGCAAATCAACCAAATGTTTGCAAAGCGAAGCGCTAATAAATAATTGTTTCCGATGGGGATCGTATGAGAAACCATCCCATCGCAGCCATTGCTACCCCACCGGGGTCCGGCGGGGTTGGCATTATTCGGGTATCGGGGCGGAACCTCGTTGGCTTGGCAGAGCTTCTGTTGGCCAAACCCCCCAAACTGCGCTTTGTCCACCACTTATATTTAAATGATTCACACGGCAATCGCTTAGATGAGGTATTGCTGATTTATTTTAAGGGACCGGCCTCCTTCACCGGGGAGGATGTTCTAGAGTTGCATTGCCATGGCGGAGCATTTTTGACGCAGATGATTTTGAACAGAGTGATTGAGCTAGGGCGCGATTGGGGCATTGTGCAGGCGGAGGCCGGTGAGTTTTCTCTTAGGGCCTACCTTAACGGCAAAATTGATCTTGCTCAGGCTGAAGCCATACCCGATCTTATCAATGCGCAAAGTGATGCCGCTATAAAGGGAGCAGCGCGCTCATTACAAGGACGGTTTTCGCAGAGAATTAACCAGCTGATCACGGAGATTACTCAGTTACGCATATTGGTTGAGTCCACCTTAGACTTTCCAGAAGAGGAGATTGAGTTCCTCGAGAGCTCCAAAGCAAATGAACTGCTTGCCGAGCTTTTAATAAAGCTTCATGAGCTGGTTGAAGAAACACGGCAAGGAAAAATCCTGCGCGATGGAATTCAGCTTGCGCTGGTTGGTTCGCCTAATGTTGGCAAAAGCTCACTATTAAATTATTTTGTGGGCGAAGAGCGTGCGATTGTTACCCCGGTGGCCGGAACTACCCGTGATCGAATTCAAGAGCGTATTTCCTTACAAGGAATGCCCATTCACCTAATAGACACCGCGGGCCTCAGAACGTCTACTGATTTAGTTGAGCGGCTTGGAATTGCAAAAACATGGGATGCTATTCAAGATGCAGACACAATTATTTTTATGCGCGACCTTTCTCAAGCACAGAGCTTCGAGGATGGCTTGCTTGCAGCGCAAGTAACGAAGCGCGCCAGTAAAAAAGCACACATTATTAATGTCTTTAATAAAATAGATTTGCTTGCTACAGAAAACCATTCGGCCCACCCTCTTCATGATGAAAGCGCTATTTATATTTCAGTAAAAACAGGTGCAGGAATGGATCACCTAAGGAAAAAAATTCTCGAAGGGGCGGGCTGGAACAGTAACGAGGCGGCTGGTATTTTTACAGCCCGCGAGCGCCACTTAAGCGCTATTGCGCTTGCAAAAGAATGTTTACTCAGAGCTCAGGCGCATGGTACAAATGGGAATCTCGCTCTAGACTTGTTTGCAGAAGAGCTACGCTATGCACAAGATGCGCTCGGCCAAATAACAGGAAAACTGTTGCCGGATGAGTTGCTTGGAAAAATCTTTAGTGAGTTTTGCATTGGTAAATAAGCCGCCGAATCAATATGACATAAATGTTAAAATTCATTTAATGAGATAGCATATTAAAAATAATACTGTTAACAAATAAGGGTTTCTATTTGAGGGCGTCATGAACAAACCAGCGAGTCGAAGCTATGTTAAAAATCCAAAGTTAATTCAATGGGTGCAAGAAAGTGTCTTGCTTACTCAGCCCCCTCAAGTGCATTGGTGTGATGGATCGGCCGCTCTCTGGGTCACGCCGACCTCAATTGGAACGGCTTAAGTTTGTCGGCTGAGCATTTTCATAAACCAATTCCAGTGCAGGCGGATGATTGGAAGATGGAGCTTGATTTACATCAAGAGCTTTTTGACAAATTGGCACATCACTTACCAATAGAGTTAGTCGAGACGCGCGCTAAATTACAAGAGCGTTTTGGAGCATAAGTTTTTTGCCCAAAGAACATATTGATGTTCTGATTGTGGGTGCCGGCATTGCCGGCGCTACCTTGGCTAGGCAGTATTGTCGGTTAGGCCTTGCGACAGGTTTAATAGATGCGCAAGCTGGTCCTGGAAGACTCACTTCGGCGCATGCAGGGGCGATTACCCACCCCCCAGTAGGGCGCACTGCCAGCAAACTTCATACCATAGCCTTGGGTGCATTTCATCTAGTTGTAGAGGATTGGCAAGATCGCTGGCAGGAGCGAGGAGTTTTTTTACAGAGTAAGCCAAATGCATCCTTTGATCAAGTAGCGCTCTCTGAAAAATTACAGCGATTAGGGATTGGTCCTGAAATGGGCCAGTTAATTTCTTCGCGTACAGCGCAGGATTGTTTTGGGATTAAGCGCTCGGGCGTTTGGTTTCCGAGCGCCGGCTCAGTCAATCTGGGGCGGCTGTGTGAGGATCTGGTGCAACAAAGTCCTGGGTTGCGTACGATATGGGAAAGGACCGTAACGCGTATACAAAAAGAAAACGGTATCTGGCTCGCGTTCGACCAAAAAGGAGATTTATTAGAACGGGCACATACAGTTATTTTGGCAAATGCATTTGGAGCTCAAGATCTACTAAGTCCGTTTGGCACCCATCTTTTTTTAAAGCCAGTACGGGGCCAACTGAGTATTTTTGGTTTAGCAAAAAACTCTAAACTGATTCATCAATTACCAAAAACAATTATCTCAGGTGAAGGCTATTGCTTGCCGCCNCGGTATGACACCCAGCAACAGTGCTATCGCTGGTTAGTAGGCTCAACCTACGATGAGCAAGANGATTATCTAGAGCCCAGAGCGATTAGTGACCACCATAACCTACAGTTAGCAAAAGGAATATTGGCCCCAACGGAATTGAAGATCGATGAGCTTCATCCCATTGACCAATTTGTGGGCTTGCGTTGCGTTACTAAGGATCGACTTCCATTGATAGGCGCTTTGCCCCAGTTAGAAAATATTTACGTGGCCACTGCGCTAGGATCAAGGGGGCTGTTGTGGTCTACCCTTGCATCTTATGTAATACCAGCACTATCTCATTCCTCGGCTTTCGCTTTAGACCGACTTGCACGCTTTGGCTTGGGCGCAGATTTGCTCGCATCTTTATCGCCCGCCCGTTTTTTTGCTGGGGCCTTAGCTTCAAACTCAAAACCAATTTTCCCACCTTCGCCTAAGGCAAGATAAGCTTTAAAGCCACGGCCAGTTCGATTCGACTTAAAATTTGTTAAGAGATCAGTTTTGCCTTCTGTCAGTAATTTCTTAATTTGTTCTGCAGAAATTTCTTGTTGAAGGACCACTTTGCCAGTTTTAAAATCACAGGTTTTGTTTGGGCCCGTATTGTGTTCGCATACATAGCGCATACCATCCTCATAAATAGCCCCAGAGCATTTTGGACATACGCCTAGTGCTTCCCTGCCAGTGAAGTCAATGACCTCCAAATCATCATCTTGACTGTTTCCAAAATCAAACTCTAGTTTAAATCCCGCATTGGGATAGTCGGAATCATCTTTGGGGATTTCAACCAGTTTAATAATGGCTGCAAAAGGCCGACCCATCTTGCTTCGAAAGCCTTGTAAGGGGCCGATGGTCTTATCTTTAAGAAGCAACTCC
>JGI25911J50253_10000461_pt1 | contig 13651 bp, 17 predicted proteins | sample LauGreSBDMM110SD_3_FD_50253 | JGI IMG/M metagenome (IMG submission 50253) | reverse complement strand
TCACTTGACCGGCCAGATGCCGACTTCTTTGTAGTAGCGGATCGCGCCCGGGTGGTAGGTCACGCCCGGCTGCTGCAGGGCCAGTTGGGCTGGATCCATGGCCATGAACGACGGGTGGGTGGCGACCAGGTCGGCCTTGTTCTGGTGCAGGGCCTTGACGACTTTGTAGACAGACTCATCATCGGCGTCAGCGCTGGTGCCCACCGTCATCGCGTACTGCATGAGGTTGGTCGTGCCAATCACCCCGTTGAGCGGCGGTGCGGGCGTTTGTGAGGCCACGGTGTACTCAGGTCGGATGGCGGCCATGGCAGCCTTGGCCTTGTCGCTGTTGTCCAGACTCAAAAAGCGGATACCCACAGCGGAATCCACCTCGGCCATCTTGGGCGCGCCAATGGCAAACAAGGTGGCGTCCAGGCGGCCGGCCTTGAAGTCGTCGGCTGCGCGCAGCAAATTGGCGGTGGGCACACCATCGACGTCTTTCAGCGACAGCCCGGCGGTGGCCAGCATGCCATTGGCCAGCGCGATGCCCTGCGGAAAGCCTTGCCAGCCGGTCGGGAAACGTTTGCCCTTGAGGTCGGCCACCGAGTTGATGCCGGAGTCCTTGCGCACCAAGATGCCCACCTTGAACGGAAACACCACGGCGGCCAGGCGCAGCTTGTCCATCGGCTTGCCCTGATGCTCATCCTTGCCCCGCACCGCAATGCCCAGCTCGTCATTGGACATGAAGGTAAAGGCCGCCTGGCCAGCTTGCACGGCCCCCATGGAGGCATGGGGCGAATTGAAGGTCACCACCCGCATTTGCATTTCAGTGGCTTTTTGCACCACCTTGGCAATCGCCTGGGTCTGCACATTGTTGACCGAACCCGGCGGAAGGGTGGAAATGCTCACAGTCTGGGCATTGATTGTTCCTGCAGCCCACAGGCCTGCGACCAGGCCGGCCGTACGAAGAAAAAGTGTTTTCACGGTAGTTGTCTCCAGTTATTCCGCTTGCGCGGGGGTTGATAGATATCAGGTTATGCGCCAGATGCGAATGCCCATGTCACATGTTGGTTGCGAGGCCAGCATCAAGCCGGTTTACCTTGGACCAGACTGCGNGCCTGATCAAAGGCGGCGGTGATCGCCGCATGGCGCCTGTCCAGCCAGTGCTGGGTGTCGGGGTGGGTAAATATATACAGTTCATTGGCCTCGATGGCGTCAATGACGCGTTGTCCGACCTCGGCGGGTGCCATGCCCCCTTTGAGCAACTCGCCCATGAAGTGGTTCTGCGGCCGCACGGTGGCCCCGCCGAGTCGCTCAGGGCGGCTGCGCTCGGACAGGTGGATGCGGGTGTCGACGGCAGCCGGGGCCAGGATCGAGACGCCAATCTGGGTCCCCTGCAGTTCGTTGTGCAGACCCTCGGACAGGGCCACTACCGCGTATTTGGTCATCGAGTAGGCGCTGGTCAGAAAATTCGGATTCACCTGAAAGCCGCCGATTGAAGCGGTGTTGACGACATGCGCCGGCCGCTGAGCCGCCAGCATGCGCGGAATGACGGCCTGTATGCCGTGAATGACGCCCATGATGTTGACGTCGATCACCCATTGCCAGTCGGCCGCTGAGATCTCGTGCAGAGGCACACCATGCAGGGCAATGCCAGCGTTGTTGCAAGCGATGGCCATGGGCCCAAAGGCCTTCTCGATCGCCGACATCGCCTCCTCCACCGACCTAGGGTCCGACACATCGACACCGAGAGCAAGGGCAGTGCCACCGGCCGACTTGATGAGCTGAACAGATTCAGCCGCATCGTCCTCGCGGATGTCGCACACGCCGACCCGTACGCCACGTTCGGCCAATGCCAGCGCGATGCCGCGCCCGATGCCAGAACCAGCACCGCTGACATATGCGCACATCCCGGCTTGGATTTTCAAGGGAACCTCCAGCTGTGTATTTCCGGTGACAACTCTAAAGGGCATGTCACGCGATGATTGGTTACGGACCCAAGCTGGGTGCGTGGGCGCGGCAGTTTGGTCGCTTGCCCGTTGTACCCATTGAACTTGGCAAGCGCCAGGGGCCACNGCGCGGACGAACCCGACAGAGCCTGCAACAATAAGACATGGTTACAACGGACAAGGCTAAAACCCCAGATGGCGACAGCAATGGTGCCGTTGATAGTGCTTACCGGCACATCCGTGGCGCCATCATTCGCGGCGAATTGGCTTCGGGTGAAATTTTGCTCGAAGCGCGCCTGGCTGAGCGCATTGGCGTCAGCCGCACGCCCGTGCGGGAGGCGTTGTCTCGGTTGGCCAGCGAAGGGCTGATCACGCTCGGTCGATACCGTCGGGCCCAGGTTGCAAGCTTTTCTATGGCTGATGTGGCTGAGGTGTTTCGACTGCGCGGCAAGCTCGAAGGCCATGCCGCGCGGCGGGCCTGCCGGCGCATCTCGGAGGAAGATATCTCGCGGCTTGAGGCCATCGAAGACGAAATGGAAGTTGCATTTGCCAAGATGGGCTGGCACAGCCACCTGCCGCGCTTTGACGAGCTCAACAACGCGTTTCACGCCATCATCGCCCGCGCCGCCGACAGCCCCCGTCTGGAGAAGATCCTGGCCTCGTCCCTGGAGTTGCCAGCCTCGATCTTCAATTACTACAACGAGGCGCTGGACGATCGAACTGCGCGCACGCACCGTCAACATCGGGAAATCATTGCGGCGCTGAAGGCGCGCAACCCCGACTGGGTGGAGGCAGCGATGAGCGCTCATCTGTTTTCGATCCTCAATGACCCAGCGCCTGATCCGGATTGAGCCTCTGGCATTGAACATCAAACATGGAGTGCGGGTGGGCTCAGGCGATTGCAGGCTCATTGGCCGCTGGTGTGGTGCCGCGCGCTTGAAGGTGGGGCATGACCTCCTTGGCAAACAACTCCATGTTCTTGCGCGTTAGCTCNGCTGGCAGTGTTCCAAACTGAAGCANGGTCAGCAGGTGACCAAAGCCAATGTCCTTTTGGTAATGCTCTAGCTTTTGGCGCACCGTTTCTGGGCTGCCGCAGATGAACATGCCCTTGTCCATGACGTCGTCGATGGTCTGCTTGCCGCCGATAGCTGACTTGGCCTTCATCACGCCGATCATCGACTTGAGCGACAGATAACCGGGCGGCAGCAGCATTTCTTTGGGCATGCGCAGGAACTTATTGAGGAAATTCTCGATGTGGGGCTGAGCCTCGCGGCGGGCGATCTCGTCGGTCTCGCCTACATACACCGGTACCGACCAGCCGAGCTGGTCTTCGGTGGCCTCGTAGCCGTGCTCGGCCGCCATGTCCTTGTACATCTGCATGTATTTGGCCAGCATCGCTGCCGGGGTGAAGGTCTGCAAATAGGTGTAACGGCGGTCCGGGTGCGAGGCCCATTCGATGGTCTCGGACGAGCCCTGTGAGGGGATCCAGATCGGCGGGTGCGGTGTCTGATAAGGCCGCGGCCACAGGTTGACATATTCGAACTGGTAGTGCTTGCCCTCAAAGGGGAAGGGGCCGATTTCGGTCCAAGCGCGCACGATCAGGTCGTGCGCCTCGTGAAAGCGCTCGTGGCTGTCGGCCGGGTTGGAGCTCCAGGCGTGGTATTCAGCGCCGATGCCGCGCACGAAGCCGGCAATGAAGCGGCCTTCGGTGATGTTGTCGATCATGGCGAACTCTTCGGCAACGGTCACCGGGTTGTTCAGCAGAGGCAGGGCGCGACCCAAAATAGCAATCTTGACGTTCTTGGTTCGCCGAGCCAGCGCGCCTGCCATAACGCCGGGCTGGGGCATCAGGCCGTATGCGTTTTGGTGGTGCTCGTTGACACATATGCCGTCAAAGCCGAGCTGGTCAGCGTATTCGAGCTCGTCAAGGTAACGGTTGTATAGCTTGGCGCCTTTTTTCGGGTCGTAGTAGCTGTTGGGCAGTGTGATCCAAGCCGAGTTGTGTGTCTTGTCGTAGTCCAGGTCCAGATCCGCATAGGGCATCAGGTGCATCATGTAGAGCTTCATCAGGCGGCCTCTTTGGTGAATTGGGTAACTTTGGCGACGAATTCCTGTGCTTTTTCGACATGCGGAAGGTGCCCGCACTGGGCGATGACATGCAGTGAAGACGAGGGTATCAGGTCGCGATAGGCCGGTCCATAGGCCGGGGGAAGCAGTTGGTCGTCGTCGCCCCAAATGATCAGGGTGGGCACTGTGATGCGATGCAGCCATTTGCGCAGGTGGGGGTTGTGCATGCGCGGGCTCCAGCCCAGCTTGGCTGTCATCAGCCGGTTCTTGAGCATCAACATCACCGCTTCTTCTGTGGCGGGCTGGGGGACCGATTGAGCCAAGTCTTGGTTATGAAAAAGCTTGCTGGCCAGCTCTTCTGGCGACCACATGAACATATCGCCCTTGCGCACGCCGGGTATGGAAATGCCAGCTGGTGCCACAAGGGTCAGTGACTTGATTTTTTCGCAGGAGCAGGTGGCCAGCTCGGCCGCGATCCAGCCGCCCAAAGACGTTCCAATCAGATGGACCGAAGCCAAGCCGAGGTGGTCGATCAAGTCGAGGTAAAAGTGGGCCAAATCGCCCACGTTGTCCAGCCACTCAGGCGTCTCGGAAGCACCAAAGCCGGGGTGCTCGGGCACGATCACATCGTAGTTTTGGGCCAGCATGTCCATGAAGGGCAGCCAGTTCGTGGCTCCCGATGCCCCATGCAGAAAGAGCAGGGACTGGCCCTGGCCCTTGCGCATGATCCGGATGCGGCATCCGGTCACTGTCTCAAATGTCTCTTGGTGTGCCATATGCTCCCCGGTTGATTCAAACTAGGTGCTGGACTGATAACGCAGCTCTTTAAAAAAGTGTACACCTTGACCATCGGTCAAAGACAAGGCTGTGGACCTGTCGGAAACCCTTAGTCGCCTGTTGTTAAAGGGGATTTGTGCGGCAACGACCAGGACTGCGCTTTCTAAATGATTGGATTGGGTGTAAAAAGCGGGTTGTTTGTATACCTTGAGGGGGGTGCTTCATGTTCAAGGATCTGTTTGGGATGGCGGGTCAGGTGGCGGCCGTCACCGGCGCGGCCAGCGGGCTTGGACTGGCCATGGCGGAAGTTCTGGCTGGCGCTGGTGCCACTGTGGTGCTGATGGATGTGGATGCCCGGGGTCTGGAGGTGGCGCGCGAGGCAATCACTGACGCCGGCGGCCGAGTTGAGACAGCTGTGCTCGATGTCTGCGACCGTGAGGCCATCCGTGCTGAGGTAGACCGCATTGCCGAACGTCACGGCCGGCTAGATGCCGTCATCGCCAACGCCGGCGTGACGGCCGGTCCAGGCTATCGCACCGAGATCGGTCAGATCAATGCGGTGCAAGATGCGCAGTGGGACCGGGTGCTGTCCATCAATTTGTCTGGNGTCTTTGTCACCATGCAGGCTGCGGCCGCGCACATGAAGCGGCAGCGCTCGGGCCGAATCGTGGCCGTGGCTTCCGTGGCTGGGCTCAAGTCAGAGGTCATGTGTGGCTACGCCTACACCGCCACCAAGGCCGCTGTGGTTAACCTGGTGCGGCAGGCAGCAATGGAACTGGCCCCATACAACGTCATGGTCAATGGCATCGCACCCGGGCCCTTTCGCACCAACATCGCCAATGGCCGAATCCGGCAGCCGGAGATCGAGGCCGAGTTTGCGTCCATGGTCCCATTGGGTCGCATTGCAATCCCGCAGGAGCTCAAGGGTCTGGCCCTGTTGTTGGCGTCACCGGCCTCGAGCTTCATGACTGGCACCACCATCCCGATCGACGGTGGCATCATGGCCAGATAGGACAGAGCCAGAGACCCATCCACCATGCGCAAATCGACCATATCACCCTTTCAAGGGCGGCTGATCCAGACCGCCTTCATCACCGACGATATCCAAGCCTCGATGCGTGAGTTGACCCGCACACTGGGCGCCGGACCATGGTTCCTGCGTGAGCGAGGTATTTTTGCCCATCAGGTCTATCGAGGCCAGCCATCCCAGACGGCCCTCGCCATTGCATTGGGCTATGCCGGTGACATGCAGTTCGAGATCATCCAGCAACTCGATCATTCACCCTCGGTCTACCGCGATCAGGTCGAGCGCAGTGGATATGGTTTGCATCATTTCGGTATCGCGGCCACAGACTACCTTGCCGCCCTGGTGCATTACCAGCAAATGGGCGATACCTTGGTGTACGAGGCCGAGGTCGCCAACGGCGCCCGTGTGGGCTACTTCGACACCCACGGTCGGCTGCCGGCAATGATCGAGGTCATCGAATTCTTGCCGGCAACCGAGGCCATGTTCGAGCGTTTTCGTGCCAGCGCTGACGAATGGGACGGTAGCGATCCGGTGAGGCTGCGCACTTAGGCCAAACCGGCAACAGGGGCTTGTAGCAAGGTCTTTCAGGATTTGATGGCCCTGCTGCAACTCTCAACTTTTACCCTGCTTGGTTATAAGGTCAGACGAAGCTAGGTCTTGGTCTTGCATTCTCCGCACATGAACATGTTCTGATTCAGGAAGCGCTTGAAGCTGCCCAGCGCCCGGGGCTTGTGCAAGCCGCATTTGTAGCAACTCATGCTGGCTACAGTGGCCGACACCCCAAAGGGACTGCCCCCTTCTTTGGATTTGTACCTGAGCCCATCGCCAGAAATTTTTGTTGTTTCGTCTTTACTCATGTTGCCCTTTTATTGCTCAAGTATGAATTTAAGGGGTCATGGTTTGAATGGGTGTGCTGGACTTTAAGAGATCGTCAATGATTTTCATGGCATCGCTGCTGGAAGCGGCGTAGGGGTCGAATTCTGGATGAGCCATTTGAACCATGGGATCATCCATAGACAGTTGAACCAGCGCCATAGACCACTGACCATACCGACGCTGTTCAATTTCTTCCATGGAGAGTATGACAACGGTGTTGTGCCGTGTATCTGCCATGATTCGAGAAAACAAAGCGCTGATGTCTGATCTTTGGCCCTCAATCACTTGCAGATATATGCCCGAGCCTTGGCACAGCACCCCAGTGATATCTGTTTTTTTGTTGTTGACGCTAGAGGCTTCTAAAATAGAAGTGGTTACATATGTGGTTATGGGGCCAACCGGTTTGCTGACATACAAAAGTCTAACGAGCATAAGTGTGTCCCTTTGACATGATTCGTGCGCCCAATCAAGACTGCGGGGCGGCGTTGTGATTCAAGAGCTTAACCCAAGCGAGCAAAGATGGCTTGCCTTTGTTTGAGGAGCACCTCGCTCACTCAAGAAGAGGCTTGCGACCTAAAATTCTCCAACTCTTTTCTCGCTTCGTACAACCGGTCACTCATGTTGCGTTGACCCCAAACCAGAGGGTCCATCCGTGCCCCCCTCAAAGCGAGACTATCCGACCTTGCTTCGGTGACCACAGTTCTGTGCAGTACACGCCATTGGCCTTCGCGCCGTTCAAAGTGATCTATGTAACGACCCCAATAGTCCCGGCTGAATGCATCTGTGGACTTGGCAAAATTTAACTCTTCACCCGTTGGGGCGCGAAGGCGACGGCTCACAAAATAGGTTTCCACGAGCGCAGAGTCACGACTGCCAAACTCGATCAGACAATTCCCTAGGAAATGCATTGAGTTATCAATGCCTTTGAACAAATTTTCCAGCCATGCAATGAGGCCGTTGATGTCACCCTGGTAGTCACCATGGGAATCGAAGGCATCCTCGTGATAAGTCGAGCGCACGAGATCCCAGTCCCCCCGATCAACACCACGGGCATAAAGGCAGATCGCTTCATAGATTTCTTCTTTGTCCAGTAACCGTTGCAAAGCTTCGTCACGGGTGCTTTTATACATTTGGCGATCTTCCCTTGGTCAATATTGTGTTTTAGTGTTTGTATTTGATGTCGCAGGTTGGGTTGATGGTCATCTTGCAGCATCTCGATATCTGCATTCAACTGGCGGTGATCAGGGCGGGGAGGAGGTTTATTCAACGTTCTGAGGTTCTTTCTTGGAACTCTGGGAGCGGCATCCCTCCGCCGTCGATGAAAAGGTCCTGCCCCGTGATGTAGCCTGCGGCATCCGAGCACAAAAATGCGATGGTCGCGGCGACCTCTGCTGCCCGACCATGCCGTCCAGCAGGTATCGCTCGGGCACGTTTTGCCAAGCCCGCCTCCAGGTCAACGAAGCCGAGCATTTCACCCGTGGTGTTGCGAGCCCGCGCGGTCAGGATGGATCCAGGGCATACCGCATTGACTGTGATGCCACTGCCGGCGACGTCCATCGCTAGCGAACGTGAGAAGCCAGAGACTGCGGCCTTGGAGGCAGCATAGGCCGTGCGGTGGAGAGCGCCATACCGGAACACCGCTGAAGACACATTGACAATTCGACCCCAACGCGCACTGCGCATGTGTGAAATGGCCGCTCGGGACATCAGAAAAACGCCGCGCACGTTGACCGCCATGACGCGGTCCCAAGCTTCCAGGGGAATGTCCTCGATGTCGGAGCGGTCCCGGCCATGGGGCGCGGCAGCATTGTTGATCAACACGTCGAGCCGGCCAAAGCGTTCCACCGCTTGTGCCACAAGGCGTGATGCATCGGGCTCGCTGGACACATCGCCTTGCAACCCGGCGCATTGACCTCCCGCGGAAATGATGTGGTCCACGAGCCGATCTAGTCCACCCTGTGCGGATGCCGGCGGTGAGGTATTTGACAGATCGCTGCCCATCATTGAAGCGGTCGCCGCCTGCGCATCCCTGACGACGTCGGTCACCACGACAGCCATTCCGGCTTGTGCCAGCGCTAAGGCGGTATGCCAGCCGATCCCATCTGGCCTGGAGCAACCGGTGACCAGGGCCACCCGCTGCCCATCAGGTCGTTGAGATAAGGCCATCTGTGCTTTCAATCAAGGTTGCCACGTGACACGCCAGCGAGTACGGTAATGGGTTTGGTTTGTGATGAGCAAAGCAAACCCGGCCCATGATTAGGTTTGCGACTTGGCGTCGAACAGCCCACGCGCGCCACCTACCCATGCACGTGCTTGTGAAGTCATGGCTGCCGCATCTGACGACAGGGTGATAAAGCGATAGCCTTCGGTGTGGAGTTGATCTGCAACAGTCGCAGAATTTGCATTCATGCCCGCCAGAATGTCACGCCGCCTGCACACCTCTGCAACCGCTTGACGGGCACGCAGCACAGCTTCGCGCGCTTCAGATTCAGTGAGGTCGCGCGTGCGCGGATCGCTGCGCAGGGACATCTCGTAATCTACGCCACCAAAGTAGATGCCGTCGATGCCCGGGACCGCCGCAATCCCTTCGAGGTTGTCCATTGCCTGTGCGGTCTCGACCATGGCGAATAGGTTGATGTTGCTATTGGCTGTTTTGGCATAGTCGGCACCATGCATCATCGCGGCACGGCTCATGCGGCTCATGCCCCGCTCTCCTGTGGGGGGATAGCGGCAGGCTTGGACCAAGCGCTGCGCATCTTCGACGGTGTTGATCATTGCCGCCGTGACCCCCATCACACCTGCATCGAGCAGGCCTGCGATCCAGGATGGATCGCCGCGTGGGATGCGCACCAGCGGGAGTACGCCGGCTGAATGGATGCTGCGCAACATTTCAACGGCCACATCAAAGCCGATGGACCCATGCTCCATGTCGAGGGTGACGCTGTCCCAGCCTTGAATGGCGTACAACTCGCAGGCCGCGGGGCTGGGCATAGACACATAGCCGTTCAGCACATAGCCGCGGGCCCGCCAAACGGCCTTGACCGAGCTGTATGGGGTCATTGTGAAGCGCTGGCCAATGCTCCACTTTCGCGCAAAGCCTTGGGCGTGCGCACTGCGTAGGTGTTGGCGCTGAGGTTGTAATAATGCCGCAGAGGAGAGTACTCGCCGCCAACGATGGTGAGGGCGAAGGTGTCATCGGACATGGCCTCGAAACTGTGGATGTCACTCGGAGGCACGACCATGGCGATATCTCCGACTTTCATCATCACTTCTTCCACCACCTTGAGCTCAGAGTGACCTTCAACGCTTTGGTCGTCTACGCGTTCGTAGGTCGTGTGCTTCAGCGTGCCACTGCAAAGCACCAAGGCTTCCCAGACACCATGGTCATGTGGTGGGATGAACTTGCCCTTGGGGAATTCATCGAGTTCTAGCGTCAACTGATCGTCGTAATACAGCCACTTGGCGTTTTCGATGTGGTTGGCTTGCCGTTTGACGCCCAGTTTGTACAGGTCTGAGCGCTGTGACACAGGAAGGGTGGCATCCAGCAGACCCTGGCGCAGTTTGACACTGTCGTGGTCCAGGGCATATGCATCAATGGTGCGGATCATTCGAGCCGCGCAGGTTCGAATGGAGCTTGGTGAGTCGGAATGGGCCATGGAGTCTCTCCTTAAAAACAGACGCTATTTATAGCAACAGACTGAGTGGTTGCAATTGGTTATTGCTCGACTTTGAGCTTTGCGCGCTTGATCACTTCAGCAGTGCGTATCGCGTCCTGGCGGATGAATTCGGTGAAGGTCGCGGGATCGGATAAGGTTGGCAACAAGCCGTTGCTCATCAACACGGATGTCACGTCGGGCGAGTTGACGGCTGCTCGAATGTCCCTGCTGATACGCTCGCGCAGACTTTCTGGCATGCCCAATGGGCCAAACACACCTATCCAGGAGTGGTAGTGGTATCCCGGTAAGGTTTCGCCGACCGTGGGTACGTCCGGCAGCAACGCAGAGCGCTTATCGGAGGTGATCGCAATCGCTCGCAGCGCACCCGTCTTGATGTGCGGCAGTGCAGCAGTGAAGGAGAAAATACCGAATGGAATGTGCCCGCCCAGTACGTTAAGAATGGCTGGCCCGGTGCCAAAGTGGTTGACTGTCAGCAATTCCACGCCGGCCATCGTCCGAAAAACCTCGCCAGCGAGGTGGTCTGCAGCGCCAGCGGAGGAGGTGGCGAACCCGAATGGCTCCTTGTCGGCATTTTTCTTCTTAATGTGCGCAATCAACTCGGTCATGTTCTTGGCCGGAACAGAAGGATGAACCATCACCGCATAACCTTGAGTGGTGACCTGCGCGATCGGCAAAAGTTGTTTGAGCGGTTCGTAGTCGGGCCGCTTGAAGAGAACCGGCGTAGCAACGATTGGGCCGTCCCAAACCAAGAGCAGGTTGTGGCCGTCGGGTGCGCTCTTGATGACCACATTGGCACCGATGATGCCGGACGCACCAGGCTTGTTATCTACCACAACCGACTGGCCCCACTGCTCTGAGAGTGCCTTGGCGACCCGCCGTGCGACCAGATCTGTCCCGCCCCCCGTGCCGACCGGTAGGGTAATGGTTACCGTTTTGGTGGGAAATGTGCTTTGGGCCAACGAGCCACTGGCCAAAAATGCCGTGAAGGCCAGTGCGCCAATGAGGCGCCGGGGGAGTTGATACATGTTGTCTCCTATGCTTTTAGGTCAAATATCGATCGCGACTCAGCAATTTTTTCGCATACTACCACGCAGAATTAGACTTGCTATAGGCTAAATCTTAGTGTGGTGTGACCGGCACAGGGCTTTGGGAAAATTCACCATCTAAGAGCGCCGCTGGGGTTACAAAAAAGCAAACTCAACGGGTGCGCGGCAGTTCAAAGCCAGCCCCTTGCTCGATGAATCGCACGATCTCTGTGACGTCCTTGTCGCTCATTCCAGCGCGCACGGCATCTCTGAACACTTCTCGTGCCATCTCGCACACCCGCATGGGTACACCCAGTGCACGGCCCTGTTCAATCGCTAATTCAATGTCTTTCATGAGCGTACGAATGGTCCGCCATAGGAGAAGCTTCGATCCAGCACAGATCCTGGGATCTTGTCCAGCGTCATGCTGTTGCGCCCGCTACCGGCATTGATCGCTGTGGTCATCACATCCAGATTCAGCCCGCCCTTACCGCCCATGACGAAGGCTTCGGCTGTGGCCGCCAAGGCCACAGCGGAGAGGATGTTGTTGGTCAGTTTGAGCACTTGCGCCATACCGGGCTGATCTCCAGCCAGCGTGATCAACCCCCATCCGTCAACGATACCTCGGACCTCGGCAACCTGCTCAGGCGACCCCGATACCATCACGGACAGGGTTCCTGCGCGGGCCCCAGGTGGACCGCCGCTGACAGGACAATCCACCAGGCCAATACCGCGTTGTGCAAGTGCTTGTGCCAAGCGCTCCACTTGCAGCTTGCCAATGGTCGAGGTGTTGATAACGATCTTGACCGCAGTGCCCATCACCACACCATCGGTCCCAAGCATTGCATCTGCAATGCTCTCTGGGGTGAGCAGGCACATGACAACCACGCGGCAGGAGTCGGCCACCGCACGGGGGGTGGCCATGGCACGAGCACCACGCTGTACCAGGGGCGCAAGCACGGATAAACGGATATCGCACACATCCAGACCATGGCCTGCATCTAGCAACCGCTCAGCCATGGGAAAGCCCATGTTTCCCAGGCCAATAAAACCTACCGGCGACGATGGCAGGTCTGTTGGCGGATTGCTCTGGCCGCTCATAACTTGTCTTCGCGGACCATCAGCTCTGCGGTGGCGTCGGCAATCTGGCGGATGGGAACAAATTCATTCAATGCGCATCTGGCAAAGCCTATTTCGCTCTTGGGTTTCACCATCTTTCGAATCAATCCTGTTTGAGATCTAGTCTCTTGACGATATCTTCCCAGCGCTTGAGTTCGGTCATGACCAGTTGGTCAGCTTGTGGCGTGGTGTTTTTCATCGTTTCCAGCCCCAATTTTTCCAACGCTGTCCGGGTTTCGGGGTCGTCCAGCGCTTGTTGCAGCAGCGCATTCAGGCGGGCCATCACAGGTGCTGGGATTTTGCCTGGGGCGGCCAAGATATAGGTTGATTCAAAAACGTAACCAGGGACACCGGCTTCGGCGATCGTCGGCAATTGTTCCCAACCCTTCATTCGTTTCTCTCCAGTGGTCGCCAATGCAACGATTCGGTTGTCTTTGAGCAGAGGCAGCGCCAGACTGGGGCTGGCAAAAGCCACCGGCACGCGACCGCTCACGAGATCGTTGACGGTGTCTGACACACCTTTATAGGCAATGTGCTCCATTGGCACGCCTGCCAGTGACTTGAAAAGTTCGGCGCCAAGGTGGGGATTGCTGGCTTGACCCGCAGATGAAAAGGCAAGTTTCCCGTCATCGGCTTTGGCCCGATTGATCAATTCTCTGACTGTTTTGACATTGAGTGAGGGAGAGACCACCAAAAAATTGGAGCTGCTGCTGAAGATGCCCACAGCCGACATTTCTTGCACGGTATAACCCGCCGTCTTGGGTCTCAGCATGGGACCCAGCGCATGGGCAAGGGTGCCGTTGACGACCAGGGTGTAGCCATCGGGTGCCGATCGGGCGACGACTGCGGTGCCAATCGTGCCACCAGCACCCCCACGATTTTCGACCGTGAACATCTGGCCACTCGCGCTGGCCATGTATTTCGCAATGGCACGGGCCATCAGATCTGTCGGACCCCCAGCAGAGTAGGGCACCACAATTCGAACAGGTTTGGTTGGGAAATCCTGCGCTGCCGATGTGATCGGCAAAGCAGTCGCAGACAAGGCCAAACAAAATGCAGCGATTCGCCCGCAGGTGCCCTGCCAATTTGAACCAAATAATAAATTCATGTTGTCTATCTCCTTTTTTGTTGAATGAGGGTGCTGATGCGCTATCG
>JGI25911J50253_10000451_pt1 | contig 13748 bp, 14 predicted proteins | sample LauGreSBDMM110SD_3_FD_50253 | JGI IMG/M metagenome (IMG submission 50253) | reverse complement strand
CGGCGTGAACCGCGACTTTCTCGCGGGCCTGCCGGCGGGCACGCAACGCCCAGGTTTGCTGGTGCGCAAAGTGCCGGGCGCTGAACACGGCACGGCGGACTCTTCTCAAGGCGTGGCGATGTCTCAGGCGCAATGCGAGCAAGCCATACGCAATGGAGTGGAACTGGTGCGCGATTTGCCCGGCAACGCCTTGCTCTTGGGCGAAATGGGCATAGGCAATACCTCGGCGGCGTCCCTGCTGTTGGCGCGTCTGGCGGGGCTGGATATTGAGTTGTGTACCGGCGCAGGCACCGGCCTGGATGCAGCGGCGGTGGCGCGCAAATGCGAGGTCTTGCGCAAGGTACTGGCGCTGCATGCGGATGCAATGCAACCCTTGGACGCGCTGGCTGCGTTCGGTGGCTTGGAGATCGCCACCATGGTGGGTGCGGTGTTGCAAGCCGCAGCCCAGCGGCGTGTGATTCTGGTGGACGGGTTTATTGCCAGCGCTGCGGTGTTGGTGGCGCACGCGCTGCAACCGCTGGTGTTGCAGCGCTGCGTGTTCGCGCACCGCTCAGGTGAGCGCGGCCATGAATTCATGTTGCAACACCTGGGCGTGCAGGCTTTGTTGGACTTGGGTTTGCGCCTGGGCGAAGGCTCGGGTGCGGCGCTGGCCTGGCCGCTGTTGCAATCGGCCTGCGCGATTCTGCGCGACATGGCCAGCTTTGCATCGGCCGGTGTGTCTGAAAAATCTTCATCGGTTATTGCATGAGAGCGCTGCGCCATTTTTTGCTGGCCTTGCAATTTTTCACGCGCATTTCGGTCACGGGACGGCTGGCTGATTGGGTGGGTTTCAGCCCGGCCATGTTGCGCGCGAGTGCGGCGTATTTCCCAGCAGTCGGCGTGGTCATCGGTGGCTTGGTGGTGGTGTTGACGGCGGTGCTCATGCATTACCTGCCCACGGCGTATGCGCCCTTGGTCGCGGCATCTTTTGGTACGGCTTGGAGCGTGTGGCTGACCGGTGCTTTTCATGAAGACGGTCTGGCCGATGTGGCTGATGGTCTGGGTGGCAGCTATGACCGGGAGAAAGCGCTGATCATCATGAAAGACTCGCGCGTTGGTGCGTTCGGCGCGATAGCTGTGGTGTTGGCCTTGCTCAGTAAAGTGGCGCTGCTGGCCTTGTTAGGCGCAGTCGGCGCGCTGTGGATGTGTTTTGTTTTGATGGCCGCGCATGTGGTGTCGCGCACCTGGCCTTTGCTCGTCATTCGCTGGTTGCCGCATGTGGGCGACGACGCGGGCTCCAAGTCCAAACCGCTGGCCGATCAGATCAGTACTGGTAGTTTGGCCGTCGCTGTGGTTTGGTGTTTGGGTGCATTGGCTTTGAGTTCGTGGGTCGCAGCGTCAGTATTGTCAGGAACCGGTGTGCAAACGCTGACAACGGCGCAGGTGCTGCCGGTGTTGAAAGTCTTGGCCTGCGGTGGTCTAGCCAGCGCGCTGGCCTTTGTGTATCTGCTACGTTTGTTTGCGCGGCGACTGCAAGGCTTTACCGGCGACTGCCTGGGTACCACGCAACAGTTGTGTGAGATTGCGTTTTACCTGGGCTGCGCGCTGGCCCTTGGCGGCGGCCTCTGACTGTCGATGGTTTCAGCAGCATGAAGCTCTGGATAGTCAGACACGCCAAGCCGCTGATCGAGAGCGGTGTTTGCTACGGCGCGCTGGATGTGGCGGCAGATGCACCACACACATTGCAAGCCGCCCGTGCTTTGGCGCAAGCGCTGCCCGTGCATTGCAAAGTTTGGGTGTCGCCTTTGCAGCGTTGCAAGCAGCTGGCCGAGGCCTTGTCTAAGCTAAGGCCAGCGCTGGAACCACAAACAGACACGCGTTTGCGCGAAATGGACTTCGGCACATGGGAAGGCGTGGCCTGGGACGCCATACCCCTGGCCGCCATGCAAGCCTGGATCGATGATTTCGGCGCACACCGTTTCGGCGGTGTGGAAAGCGCCAACGAAGTTTTGGCTAGGGTCGCAGAACTGTGGGACGCGGCACTGCAACAGCCTGACGAAAATCAAGTGTGGATTACTCACGCTGGCGTGGCACGCGCTGCGTTTCTGATTTCACAAGGCAGCCGAACCGTGGAAAACGCCAGCCAGTGGCCAAAGGATGCGCCGGGGTATGGCCAGTGGTGGTGTGTGGATGGCTAAGTGTCCACATTGATCAACGCTTTCAACTCGATTCCCGGTCTGCGCATTTGGCCTGAGTATTGGACTTATATTCAGCCCATGGACAGACTTCAAAACATAGAGACCTTTGTGCGGGTCGCGCAAACCCAAAGTTTTGCCGAGGCCGCCAGGCAATTGCGCGTGTCTAAATCTGTGGTGACCACCCGGGTCAAGCAACTTGAAGACTATTTGGGTGCGGCTTTGTTTCACCGCAGTACGCGGCTGGTCCGGCTGAGTGAATTGGGACAAACCTTTTTGCGCGACTGCACCGAATTGGTGTCACAGGCCAACAGCGTGGTTGACCAGATGCGCGATGTGCAAACCAAACCCGCAGGCACGTTGCGGGTACACGCATTGACTGGTTTGGTGTTGGGAAACTTCGCTTCCTTGCTGCACCAGTTTCAAACGGCATACCCAGATATCCGCATGGACTTGATCGTCAGCGATGTGGTGGTGGACCCGGTCAAGGCCGGTGTCGATTGCGCGTTGCAGATTTTTCCACCCAACTCCGATGAACTCATCTCGCGCAAACTGTTTCCGGTGCGCCGGGTGTTTTGCGCCACGCCACAGTATTTGCAATCGCATGAAACACCGCAGTCGCCACGGGACCTGCATAAACACAAGCTGGGTTTGTACTCAGGCTATCCCACGCGTGACCAATGGACGTTTTTTCACCAAGGCGAGTCGCTGACCATGTATTTATCAGCCAGCCTGTTGACCAACAGTGTGCATTTGCTGCGCGAATACGCGCTGGCGCATGCAGGTATCGTGTGTTTGCCGACCTTGGTGGCTGGCGAAGACATTTTGAAAGGGAATTTGCAAGTGGTCATGCCTGAGCATTTGCTGTCCTCGTTTTCATTGAGTGCGGTTTACGCAGGAACTTCTCGGCATGCGGTCAAGTTGAATTTGTTCATTGAACACATCGCCAACAAATTTACACGCGAGCCGCCGTGGGACGCGGATTTGATTGCCCGAGGTTTGATTCCCGGGACGCTGATTTCCACTTAAGCCCACGCAGAGGCTTTCGGGTTAACCCGATATATTGTTCGGTTATGGCGAACAATCTACTTTTTAACTGAGGTCTACCGCCTGCCGTTGGACAGGCCTACAGTCGCTTCATCCATTCGTTTGATGACAGAACTGCTCAGGAGTACCTACCATGAACGTGAATTACCACACCAATTTCGGCTCACTCAAGAGTTACGAAAAAGGCCGCGTCCAACCCATAGACGACGATGTGAAGCATTACGCATTTTCAAACTGTTTTGAAATCGCCAACACGTCCAAGCCCTATGAAAAGGTGGTGTTCGGACAAAACCAGATATATGTGTTGGAGACCTTGCGTGCCGAAGGCACCTCGCCTTGGTACACCTGCGCGCACGATGAATTTGCCCTCAGTATGGACGGCGATGTAGAAATTCACCTCATCAAACTAGAAGCCGCCCAGGCCGTCAAAGACGAAAACAAAAATGGCGCTGTGTTGGTGCAAGGCGAACCCAAGGGCATCAAGATGGGCTGGATGAAGATCAAGCGCGGTCACCAGGCATTGCTTCCGAAAAACACCGCCTACCAATTCAAAAGCACGCAGCCCGGTGTGTTGATATTGCAAACCTGCAAAGGCGATTTGTCGGTTGAGAAATGGGCAGACATCTGCCAAACCGCTTAAGGAGACACAGACATGAACGCACCTTCAGAGATCACCAAGGTTTTGGCTTCAACGCCGGATGCCACCATGGGCTACCGCGCTTATACGCTGGGCAGTTTCAATTTCCACCGTGATGAATATTTCGCTCACATCACCTGGACCACGCGCGACGGTCGGCCTTTGTCGCACACCATGGACATCGGTAATTTTTTGCGTGCCCTCATGCGCGATGTGGCTTGGGGCTTTTTTTACGGCTGGGTCAATTTCGACAATGTGTTTGGCACGGTGAACCATTACCAGTCGGTGGATATGTATGCGGGAAGTTACAACGGCACTATGAAAGCCGCCGGTGTCGATTTGCTGGAAAACTTTCCGACCGACCAGATCCGCGCCACCTTCGAGCAAATGCTGGACGACTGGACCAACGAAACCTTTGATCCATTTTCTGCGCCGCAAGAAACCGGTACACCTTATGGCCGCAAGAACGGGAACAACAACGCCAAGATCACACGTGCGCGCGAACTCGCCACCCGTTGTGTGGGTTTGAAAGGTGATTTGGATTTGCGCACCGATGCACGGGGTGCGCCCATCAATCGGGCGTTTGCCGATGTGCCTCAAGACATGCCTGAGTTGCACCCCGAGCCCGGTTTTGAAAACGAAGTCCATGCTTTCAACTTGTTTGCGTTTTTGTCGCGCAGCCAAGTCACTTGGAACCCGAGCTTCACCTCGGTGGTCAAGTACAGCTTCATGTGTCCGACGACCGAAGAACACATACTGCCGATCATTCACGGCAATGACCGTGTGGAATGGTTTTTCCAGATGTGCGACGAAATCCATTGGGATTGTGCTGACAAAAATACCGGCAAACCGCTGGCGCGCGTCATCATGAAAGCCGGGGACATGGCCGCCATGCCAGCCTATTGCAGGCACCAGGGTTACAGCCCTAAGCGTTCCATGCTGCTGGTGTGGGAAAACGGTTCTCCCACGCTGGTGCATGAAATTCAAAAGGGTGATGCACCGGAAGTACCGGTTCAGTTTTAAACACCCATTAGCCTGCGTTGAGGCAGGCCTTTTTTTTCACGGCGCTGCATGGGCTATGCGCTGCATTTCAAGGACGGTTATGGATTTGTCGGACATCCAAAAGGCGGTGGGTTTGAAATCTCCCATCAGACACCAGTTGTTTATCGATGGTGAATTTGTTGATGCCATCTCTGGTGAGACATTGGCCACACTCAATCCGCATGACAACTCGGTGATTGCGCAAGTGGCCATGGCGGGGCATGCCGATGTCGATCTGGCGGTCAAGGCGGCGCACAAAGCGTTTCCCGCCTGGAGCCGCATGCAGGCGGCGGATCGCGGACGCATTTTGTTGAAGCTGGCTGATTTGATCGAAGCCAATGGCGAGGAACTGGCTCGTTTGGAATCGCTAGACACCGGCCACCCCCTTCGTGATTGCCGCATGCTGGATGTGCCACGCACAGCGGGTTGTTTTCGTTATTTTGGCGGCATGGCCGATAAGTTTCAAGGTGAAACCATTCCGGTCGATGCCGGATTTTTGAACTACACCTTGCGCGAGCCTTTGGGCGTGGTGGGCCAAGTGGTTCCCTGGAATTTCCCCTTGATGTTTACCAGTTGGAAGATGGCACCTGCGCTCGCTGCTGGCAACACCATCGTGCTCAAACCTGCGGAGATCACGCCGTTGACCACATTGAAAATTGCCGAACTGATGCGCGAGGCAGGCATGCCCGCCGGGGTGGTCAACATACTGCCGGGTCTGGGTCATGTGGCGGGCCAATACATCGCAGAGCATTCGGACATCGCCAAGATTGCTTTTACCGGCAGCACGGCCACTGGCAAACGCATTGTGCAAGCCAGCGCGGGTAATTTAAAAAAAGTGCAACTTGAGTTGGGTGGCAAAGGTGCCAACATCGTGTTTGAAGATGCCAACCTGATCGCCGCTGTCAACGGTGCTGCATGGGCTATTTTTCACAACCAAGGCCAGGCTTGCATTGCAGGTTCGCGCTTGGTTTTGCACGAAAACATAGCGGATGCTTTTTTGGAAAAATTCATCCTGCTCGCTAACTCGATCCGCTTGGGTAATCCGTTGGACCCGGACACGGAAATGGGTCCTTTAACCAGTGCCATGCACCGGGACCGGGTGTTGAGTTATGTGGAAGTGGCCAAAGCCGAAGGCGGCGAAGTGCTTGCCGGTGGCGTATCACCCGGCGGCGACTTAGCCAATGGCTGTTACGTGCGGCCAACCATTGTGCGTGTCAAAAGTCACAAGGACCGGGTGGCGCAAGAGGAAGTGTTCGGGCCGTTTGTGACGGTGTTGACATTCAAAACCGATGCCGAAGCGCTGGAGATTGCCAACGGCACTGAATACGGTTTGGGCAGCGGTTTGTGGACAAGCAATTTGCAACGCGCGCATTTGTTTGCTCGTGAAATCCGCTCGGGCATGGTCTGGATCAACAGTTACAAACGCGTCAACCCGGGTTCACCTTTCGGCGGCACAGGACAAAGCGGCTACGGGCGTGAAATGGGATTTGATGCGATGCGCGAATACACCCAGGTGAAAAGTGTCTGGGTCAATATCGACGCACAAATCAAACCGCATTACCCGCGCTGATGCAAGCCTTTATTTACAACGCTCAGGCCGCACGCGTGCTGTTCGGTGCAGGCACGCTGGCGCAATTACCGCAAGAAGCCGAGCGACTGAATATGCAGCGCGCCTTGGTGTTGTGTACACCGGAGCAGTTGACGCAGACCCAGCGGGTGGCTGATTTATTGGGCAGCAAGTGTGTCGGCACCTATCACAAGGCGGTGATGCATGTGCCGGTTGAAACCGCGAGCGCTGCTTGTGAGGAAGCCAAACGCTTGAATGCGGATGGACTGGTAGCTTTTGGCGGCGGCTCCACCACGGGCTTGGCCAAAGCCATCGCATTGGAAACAGGCTTACCCATATTGGCGATTCCTACCTCTTACGCAGGCTCGGAGATGACCAGCATTTACGGCATCACAGACGGCGGCATCAAAAAAACCGGTAAGCACCCCAAGGTACTGCCGCGCACCGTGATTTACGACCCTGAACTCAGCCTGAGCCTGCCGCTGGGATTGAGCATCACCAGCGGCATGAATGCGCTGGCGCATGCGGCTGAAGGTTTGTACGCACAAGACCGCAACCCGATGACTCGCTTGATGGCCATGGAAGGCATTGCGTCTTTGGCCAAAGCCTTGCCGCTGATACGTATGCAATCGGACCATACAGAGGGCCGGGCACGGGCCTTGTACGGGGCTTGGTTGTGCGGCAGCGTGCTCGGCAGCGTGGGCATGGCTTTGCACCACAAGCTGTGTCACACCCTAGGGGGCAGTTTCAATTTACCGCATGCCGAGGTGCATACCGTGGTGTTGCCGCATGCCTTGGCCTTTAACGCGATGGCAGCGCCGGATGCCATGAACGACTTGGCCCATACACTGGGTGTAGACAACGGACCGCTGGGTGTGTATCAACTGGCCAAAGACAACGGCGCGCCCGTGGCCTTAAAAGATATAGGTATGAAAGCCGCAGACTTGGATTTAGCGGCTGACTTGGCTGTGAAACAGCCTTATTGGAACCCGCGTCCTTTCGGCCTGGCGCAACGCGATGAGATCAGGGCTTTGTTGCAAAGGGCATTTGAAGGAGTGACACCGGGTTACGGGTAAACCCAGTGGATTGTTCGAAGAAGCCGAACAATCTACTTTTCAATTAATGACTACCCTTGAATATCTCGCAGGTCTACAGTCGCAACAGCGTTGAAATTCGGCAGTGTTCGGATATGTGACAGACAGTTTTCAGTTCAGTTTTCAGTTCAGTTTTCAGCCAACCAGCATTCATAACAGGAGACAAGCATGACCTTGAATCGCAGAGCATTTATACAAAGCACAGCCGCAGCCGCAGCTGCCGTGAGCAGCACCAGTTTGTGGGCGGCTGACACCATCAAAATCGGTTTCGTCACACCCTTGACCGGGCCGTTGGCATTGTTCGGTGTAGCCGACAAGTGGACCGTCGAGCAGATGAAGCAAACCTTCAAAGACGGCATCACCGTGTCAGGCAAGAAATACAGCGTCGAGATTCTGATCAAAGACAGCCAGTCCAACCCGAACCGCGCCGCTGAAGTCGCCAGCGATTTGATTTTGAAAGACAAAATCACATTGATGGTGGTCAGCAGCACGCCTGAAACCACCAACCCGGTGAGCGATGTGTGTGAATTGAATGAAACACCTTGCATTTCTTCTGTCTGCCCGTGGCAGCCCTGGTTCTTCGGTCGCAAGGGCGATCCAGCCAAAGGCTTTGCGTGGACACACCATTTCTTTTGGGGACTGGAAGACGTGATCGGCAACTTCACCAACGGCTGGAAAAGCGTCAAGACTAACAAAAAAGTCGGTGGCCTGTTCCCTAACGACGGTGATGGCAATGCCTGGGGCGACAAGGCGGTTGGCTTTCCCAAGCCGCTGGCTGACATGGGTTTTACGCTCAATGATCCAGGTCGTTACCAAAACGGCACCCAGGATTTCAGTGCGCAGATTGCAGCCTTCAAAAAGGATGGTGTCGAGATCGTCACCGGCGTGATGATTCCACCTGATGCCAAAACCTTTTTGACCCAGTCCAAGCAGCAAGGCTTCAACCCCAAGGTGATCACCCTGGGCAAAGCTTTGTTGTTCCCTGTCGGCATTGAGGCACTTGGCGATTTGGGCATAGGCTTGACCACTGAAGTCTGGTGGAGCCCGTCGCATCCGTTCAGCTCTTCATTGACCAAACAAAGCGCCAAAGATTTGGCTGCCACATATGAAAAGAGCAGCAGCAAGCAGTGGACGCAGCCTCTTGGTTTCGCTCATGCGTTGTTTGAAGTCGCTGCTGATGCACTCAAGCGCAGCAAGTCGGTCAAGTCTGCCGATCTGCGCGATGCCATCGCCGCTACCGATCTGCACACCATTGTTGGCCATGTGAAATGGGGCGGTCCCGGTCCATTCAAAAACGTCAGCAAAACACCGCTGGTGTTGGGTCAATGGGTCAAGGGCAGCAAACACAAAGTTGACCTCGTCATCGTCAATAATGAGACTGCAAAAAATATTCCTACCGGAGGCACTCTTAAGCCAATGTAAGGGTGTGACACATGGCCTTGCTTGAGTTGCAATCTGTCTCCAAGGCCTATGGTGCTTTGCAGGTGATCCAGTCTGTCTCCTTGTCGGTTGACGTGGGGCAGACGCTGGGTATCCTCGGGCCCAATGGGGCGGGCAAGACCACGCTGTTCAATCTCATCTCGGGCGATGCAGCCTGTGACAACGGGCGGGTCATCTATGACGGGCGGGATATCACACGTGAAAAAGCGCACCAACGTTGCCGCAGTGGTATCGGTCGTTCGTACCAAGTGCCGCAGCCATTCGGCCATATGACGGTGTTTGAAAATCTGGTCACTGCGGCTTGCTTTGGTGGCGGCCAGGCCGAACGGGATGCCTGGGATACCGCCTACCAAGTGCTTGAACAAACAGGCTTGTTAGCGGATGCCAATAAGCCAGCCGGTTCACTCACATTGCTCAATCGAAAGCGTTTGGAGTTGGCCCGTGCCTTGGCAACGCGTCCCAAGTTGTTATTGCTCGATGAAATCGCTGGCGGACTGACAGCGCATGAAGCGCAGCAATTGCTGGATGAATTGCATCGCATCAAGGCCAGCGGTGTCACCATGGTTTGGATTGAGCACGTGGTCCATGCCTTGTTGTCTATTGCAGACCGCTTGCTGGTCATCAATTTCGGCACCACCCTAGCGCAAGGCAGCCCCGATGCCGTGATGAATGACCCTGAAGTACAGCGTGTCTATATGGGATTGGAAGTCGCCCCCGCATGAATGCCTTGTTGCAAACCCGGGGTTTGACCGCTTTTTATGGTGATGCCCAAGCCTTGTTTGGTATTGATTTTCAAGTGGACCAAGGCGAAATGGTCGCCATCATTGGTGCGAATGGCGCTGGCAAAAGCACCTTCATGAAAGCCGTGACCGGTCTGCTGGCGGTGCAACCCGCGCAAATCCTGTGGCAAGGGCAGCCCATAGGTGGAATGTCGGCCTCGGAGATTGCCAAACGCGGTATTGCGCTGGTGCCTGAGGGCAGGCGCTTATTTTCCAGTTTGAATGTGGAAGAAAACCTGTTGATGGGTGAGTGTGCTGAACGCAAAGGAGTATGGAATCTGTTGCGGGTGTATGAACTGTTTCCCATCTTGAAACAAAAACGTTTGCAAGCCTCCACCTCGCTGTCCGGCGGTCAACAGCAAATGGTGGCGATTGGCCGGGCCTTGATGAGCAATCCGGCTTTGTTGCTTTGCGATGAGCTCAGTTTGGGTTTAGCACCCATCGTCATCAAAGAAATTTACAGCGCCATGCCGCGCATTTGCGCAGAAGGCATGACCGTGGTCATGGTCGAGCAAGATGTCAGCAAAGCGCGCGAAGTCTCCAGCCGTTTGTACTGTTTTCAGGAAGGATCAGTTTCTCTGCAAGGCGTTTCTTCCACATTGACCGCAGAACAAATATCGCAGGCTTATTTCGGTTTGCCAAATAAGCACGGGGCTGCTCTGCCATGATGGACATGTTGCTGCAAACCCTGATGCAAGGCGTGCTGCTTGGCGGCTTGTACTGTTTGTTCGCTCTCGGTTTGTCGCTGATGTATGGCGTGATGCGATTGACCAACACAGCGCAAGGCGACTTCATTTTGCTCGGCTCATTCAGCGCTGTGGCTGGTATCGCCGCATTGAAGTGGCTGACACCTGACGCAACCTGGATGCCATTGTTGTTGTCGCCTTTGTTGTTATTGATCGCTTTTGGTGCCGGTTTTATGTTGCAGCGGCAAGTGCTGAACCGGGTGCTGGGCAAAGACCCGTTGCCGTCGCTGGTGGTGACATTTGGGTTGTCCATCGTGATTCAAAACCTGTTGCTGGAATTGTTTTCAGCTGACCCGCGATCTATAGAAACGGGTGGATTGAATATCGCCAGTGTTCAGTTGCCCGGTGGCTGGGCTGTCGGCGTGTTGCCATTGCTGATACTTGCTCTGGCATTGGCAGCCACTTATGGCTTGCAGTGGATGTTTGATCACTCGGCCTTGGGGCGCAGTTTTCGTGCAGTCTCAGACGATTTGGAAATTGCCCAATTGATGGGCTTGAATGCCAAACGGGTGTATGCCTATGCCACTGGCATCGCCTTCATGTTGATCACCGTTGCCGGGGTGTTGCAGGCTATGCGCACCACGGTGTCTCCGTCTGACGGCCCGATGCTGTTGTTGTTTGCTTTCGAGTCGGTCATCATTGGCGGCATGGGCTCGTTCAAGGGCACCTTGATCGGCGCTTTGCTGCTGGGCGTGACGCAGCAAATTGGTTTTTTGTTTGACCCCGGTTGGGGCATCTGGTTTGGGCACATCGTATTTTTGTTGTTGCTCTTGGTACGTCCGCAAGGGCTGTTTCCCAAAACTGTAGGCTGATCGCATGTCTACTTTTACAGTCACCCGCAGTAACCGCTCAAGCCGTACAGCCATGTGGGTAGCTGTCTTGCTGGTATTGACCGCTGCAACTATTCCTTACTGGGCACCTGAGGACAACCGCTCGGCGTGGATGCGCGAGTTTGTGGAAATTGCCTGTTACCTGGTGTTTGCTTTGATGTGGAATTTACTGGCCGGTTATGGCGGTATGGTCAGCATCGGCCAGCAGGCTTATTTTGGTTTTGGCGGATACACCATGTTGATGTTGAGTAATTTCGCTGGCATCAACCCCTTCGTGGCAGTGCCTGTGGCGGCCTTGTGTGCCGGACTGATCGCAGTGCCTGTGTCATTCATCGCGTTTCGTTTGCAAGGCGGTTATTTCGCCATCGGCACCTGGGTGATTGCCGAGGTGTTTCGTTTGAGCTTTGCGAATATGTCCATGGTCGGCGGTGGCTCGGGCACCAGCCTCACCGCATTCACCGGTATCAGCAAAGCCGTTCGCGAACAAACAACTTTCTGGATGGCGTTGGCCGGCATGGTGGCATCCGTGGTGCTGGTGTATGTGTTTTTGCGTAGCAAGAGGGGCCTGGCATTGATGGCGATCCGCGACAACGAGGTGGCGGCCGAATCACAAGGTATAGCGGTGCAGCGCACCAAGTTGGCAGTGTATGTGGTGGCAGGCTTGGGCGCAGGCTTGGCCGGTGCCATGTACTACCTGAGCAATTTACGCATCACACCAGATGCGGCTTTCAGTGTGAACTGGACCGCGTTCGCCATTTTCATGGTGGTGATTGGCGGTATTGGCCGCATAGAAGGCCCCATCGTCGGCGCTTTGATTTTTTGGGTGTTTAACAAATTCTTCAGCGATTACGGCAGTTGGTATTTAATGGGCTTGGGGTTGCTGGCCATCCTCGTCACCATTTACTTCAAACAAGGCTTGTGGGGCTATGCGCAGCAGCGTTGGGGCTGGGCACTTTTTCCAACCCAAAGGCGCTTGGACTGATAAAGAGTTGTGGTGCGAAAGATAGTTTTATTTACTCAAGGAAACACATGGTCAATATCAATGAGCATTCCATTACCCAAGCGGTGCTAGACCGATTGGACAACTGCGACAACCCGCGACTCAAGACAGTCATGACTTCACTCATACGGCATCTGCATGACTTTGCTCGCGAAGTGCAATTGAGCGAAGAAGAATGGATGACCGGCATACAGTTTTTGACCACCACCGGCCACAAGTGCGATGACAAACGACAAGAGTTCATTTTGTTATCTGACACTTTGGGACTGTCCATGTTGACCGTGGCCATGCAAAACGCCAAACCACCGGGTGCCACTGAGGCCACGGTGTTCGGACCGTTTCACATTGACCAAGCGCCCGAGTACCAGGCCGGTCAGGACATTGCCAACGGTGCCAGCGGTGAACCCTTGTTTGTGAGCGCGCGTATTCTCAATACCAAGGGTGAAGCTGTGGCTGGCGCTCGCGTGAATGTCTGGCAGGCTGATGCGGATGGTTTGTACGATGTGCAACGCCCCGAACTGCACAACCATCAGGTAAGAGGCATTGTGCACAGCGATAAACAAGGTCTGATAGCGTTTCAAACCGTGTTGCCGGTGTCATACCCCGTGCCTACCGATGGACCGGTCGGACAAATGCTGCTGGCCACCGGAAGACACCCGTGGCGCCCTGCACATGTGCATTTCAAAATCGATGCACCCGGTTACCAAACGCTGATCACTCATGTGTTCCGTGATGATGATGACTATTTGCAAAGCGATGTCGTGTTCGGTGTGCGTTCATCGTTGCTGGGCAAATACATTCGTCACGAAGCGGGNAAGTCACCGGATGGTCAANCCATGGCAACACCGTTTTACACCTTGAACTTTGACTTTGTGCTCGNCCCGAAAGCTGCGCCATGAGCCAAGTGCTGCATTTGGTGATGTGGAAACTCAAAGGCGACACAGNCGCCGACAAAGCGNCACATGCATCCACATTAAAAACAGCTTTTCTGGGCATGCAGCAACACCTGCCCGGTTTGTTGGAGGTATTTGCGGATGCGAATATGGTGCAAGTCGATGGCGCTTTTGATTTCGCTATCAGCATGCGGTTTGCTTCATGGGCTGATTTAAAGGCCTACAACATTCACCCGGCGCATGAGGACATCCAGCACCTGATGCGCGAAATTCGCACCGAGCGTGCATCCGTGGATTTTGAAATACCCGGTTGAAGGAGCGCAGATGATCAACAAAATTGCAGACAGCGTAGCGCAAGCCATCGGTCAGGTAGCTGACGGCGCCACCGTGATGATCGGCGGCTTTGGTACCGCAGGCATACCCGACGAGTTGATCGACGGATTGATTGCGCAAGGCGCGAAAAACCTGACCTTGATCAACAACAACGCCGGTAACGGCGA
>JGI25911J50253_10000446_pt1 | contig 13848 bp, 14 predicted proteins | sample LauGreSBDMM110SD_3_FD_50253 | JGI IMG/M metagenome (IMG submission 50253) | reverse complement strand
CATGTCTGGCCAAACAGTGGCCGGTGCTATGGTTTTTGAATTTTTCACACCGGGCATGTCCAACATTTTGGCCAATACCGGTGCCCGCTTTGCCATCTACGACATGGAGCACACGGGGTTAGGGTATGAAACTCTGAAATGGTTGTTTGCCACATGCCGCGGTTTGCCCATCGAGCCCATGGTGCGTGTGCCCACCGGCGAGTACACCTGGATTGCCCGTACTTTGGACATTGGTGCGCGCGGCGTTATGGTGCCCATGGTGGAAAGCCGTGCCCAAGCCGAACGTCTGGCGCAGGCTTGCCGTTATCCAGGTGTAGGCCGCAGAGGTGCTGCATTTGGTTTTGCCCAATGCGATTACATGGGCGGCGATGTGGTCGAAAAAATGCGCCTATATCATGAGCGTACTTTGCTGATTGCGCAAATCGAAACCGAGAAAGGTTTGGAAAATGTGGAAGAGATTGCAGCGGTAGATGGGGTCGATGTTTTGTGGGTNGGTCACTTTGATTTGTCGAATTTCATGGGCATTCCTGCACAGTTTGACCATCCCAAATTCACAGCCGCCATGACGCATGTGGCCCAGGTTGCGCGCAAGCATGGCAAGGTAGCGGGCTTTATGGCCACTGATCAAGTTTGGATAGAGCGCGCCAAAGGCATGGGCTACACCATGCTCGCCGCAGGCACCGACACAGGCCTAATGCAACAAGCCTTCGGCCAATTGATCGATGGTATTCATTTATAAAACATTGACCTGGGCCATGATCTCCGACATCTTGTGGCGCTCGGCGCTGCTGACCGCATCGGTGCTCAGCATCAGGTCTCTATTTTTCCAATGCTTGCATCACCGCTTGCCGCAATTGGCTGCGCTGTAACTTGCCCGTGCTGGTCATGGGGTAAGACGCCAACCACACCAATTGGCGCGGCGTTTTAAAACTGGCTATCCGACCCTTGCAATGGGCTTGCACATCGGCCAAGGTCACCGGGTGCTGGCCGGGCGTGCAGCAAGCCACGGGGAGATCCCCCAAACGATCATCGGCCACCCCCACCAATTTGACATTTTCCAAACCGGGCAACTGGGACAGGAATGCCTCCACCTCGGTCGGGTCCACGTTTTCTCCGCCGACCTTGAGCATGTCTTTGAAGCGCCCGATGTAGCGCAAAAATCCACCGCCATCCATGGTGGCCATGTCGCCGGTTTTGAACCAGTTGTTTTCGTCAAAGGCTTCACGGGTTTCTTGCGGCTTTGCGTGGTAGCGCAGCATGACGCCATAGCCTTTGATCCACAGTTCGCCCACTTCGCCAGCTGGCATGGGGACCCGCGTTTGCGGGTCGCGGACTTCGAAGTCATAGCCTGGCATGGGGTAGCCGGAACCCAAACTTCTTTGGGTCAGATCGGCATCGAGGAAACTCAGTGCAATGGCTGTGCCGCATTCAGAACTGCCATAGCCGCTGAAGCTTCGACACAGGCGTTCGTTGACCTGCAGCGCGGTGGCCTGCGAAGCCGCTGAACCTGCAGGCACCATGCCAATGCGAACGCTGCTGTGATCTCGTTGGTCAAATTCAGGGTGCTTCAGCAAGTCCTGGTAATGCGTGTCAAAACCAAGTAGAAAACTCACCCGCTCGCGCTCAATCCGGCCCCATTCAAGATCAGGCTCAAATCGCGGCGACAAAATCAAGCGCGCCCCTGCCACCAAAAACATCAGCCCGCCCAGATACAAACCCATGCTGTGAAACAAGGGCAAAAAAAGCAGAATGCGCTCGCTTTGCGACACCCCCAATCGGCTGGCGGCATCGACCATGGTTCGCACCATGCCATGNGCATGGACGGCGCCCTTGGGNGAACCCGTGGTGCCCGAGGTGTACAAAATGAGGACCGCATCTTGCGGTTTGACCTGGGCTTGTCGCTGGGCCAATTCGTTCGCNTCCACTGAACTCACCGATTGCAACAGGTGCGACCACGGCAGGGCGCCGGCCAATGCACCAGCTTGCAAGGTNATGAGGTGGCGCAATTTTGGATAGTTCGCACTCACCCAGCCTGGCGNACCATGGACCACNTCTGGCAACAACTCGCCCAGCATCGCCTGAACATCCAAGCCAGCGATGTGCAGATCAGCAATCACCGTATGGGCGTCAGACTGTTTCAACAGGTAATCCAGATCGTGGCTGCGGAATCGCGTATTGACGGGCACCACCACAGCGCCCAATTTGGCCAACGCATAAAAAGCACACAGCCACTCCACACTGTTGGGCATGAACAAGACCACATGGTCACCGGGTGCAATGCCCAGGCCCATCAATGCGCGTGCTGTGATGTCCACTTGGCCTTTGAATTGGGCAAACGTCAGGCGCTGATCTTCAAAAACCAAAGCCTCACGATCGGGATTGGCCCATGCAGCCTGATCCACCAAGTCACCGACACATTCGCTGATAGCGGGTCTCATGGCTTGACCTTTTTGGCTGCCAGCATTTGCTGTGCCTGGGCAAAGCCTTGGATCACATCACCACTGAGGTGTGCTTGCATCGCACCCAGTGTTTCTTGTTGTGCCGCAGCCAGAAAGTCACTGTCCAACCCATCCCAAATGGCCTTGCGGGTCAAAGCCATTTCACGCCCAAAGTGACCGGCCATTTTCAAAGCCATGGCATGCACCGCGTTGGCCAAATCTTCAGGCGGTACCAAACGGTTGACCAAGCCCATCTCCAAGGCACGGGTCCCATTGAAAGAGTCCCCCAAATACAGCAATTCAAATGCACGTCCCAATCCGATGATGCGGGTGAGCAAAAAAATCCCCCCCAAGCTGGCCACCGTGCCAAAGCGAACTTCTGGCAGGCCGAACTTGCAATCGGGTGTCGCGACACGCACATCACACAAGGCAGCCAAAACACAACCGCCGCCCATGGCGGCACCATGGACCTGAGCGATCAAAGGTTTGCCCAAACACCGCACCTGCTGCGCAATGTTTTGCTCTATGGGCAAGCGGGTGGCCCGGTAATCGGCTTCGGTTCGTTGCTTGGGCATGTCATGCACATCCCCCCCGGCACAAAACACCCGCCCTGCACCGCGCATGACCACCACTTTGGCCTGGGTGTCGGCCGATGCCTGCGCGAGCGCTTGGGCCACACCGGCCAGCAAATCATCGTCCATGGCATTGAGTTTGTCCGGCCGGTTCAAGGTGATGTAGGCCACCTCCTCCCGAACCTCGTACAACACCGAATCACTCATGTCGCATCCAAACCCAAGTATGCATTTCGCACATGCACACTTTGCGCCAACTCCTCCGTGGGGCCATGGGCCACGACAGACCCTTGCTCCATCACATAGACCTGCGATGCCAACTCAAATGCCAAACGCGCGTTTTGCTCAACCATCAGCACGGTCATGCCTTGCGCGGACAAGCGTTTGAGTTGTCGATAGACCTCCTGCACCACCACCGGTGCCAAGCCTTGTGACACTTCATCGACCATGATCAAACGTGGGGCAGACATCAGCGCACGACCAATGGCCAGCATTTGTTGCTCACCCCCAGACATAGACCCCGCACGTTGCCCCAATCGCTCCTGCAGACGAGGAAAGGCGGCATACACAGATTGCAAAGCGGGTTCAATGTCACGGCTTTGGCGCAGGTAGGCACCCAACAGCAAATTGTCAATCACGCTCATCTTGGCAAAGATACGTCGCCCTTCCGGCACATGGGCAATGCCTGCCATGGCAATGTCTTTGGGACTGTGCCCTGCAATGGATTGGCCGCTCCAACTGACCTCACCTTGGTGCATGGGAATCAGGCCAGAAATGGCTTTGAGCAAAGAGGACTTCCCTGCGCCATTGGGCCCCACAATCGCGGTCACCTGACCAGGTTGAACCGCAATCGATACCCCATTGACCGCCAGTGCCTGACCATAGCGCACATGAACGTTGGACAAGCTCAACAAGGCTTGGTTCATGTTCCCATCCCCGCTGTACCCAAATAGGCATTGACCACCCGTGGATCGTGCACCAAGTCGAGCGGTGAGCCTTCGAATATTTTTTGACCGAATTGCAGCACCACCGCTCGATCGCAATAGCGCCCCACCAAGCGCATATTGTGCTCAACCAGCACCACGGTGCAATGGGTTTTGACGCGACTGGAAACCAGGTCCATCATGCGACTGGACTCTTCATGCGACAGGCCTGCCGCTGGCTCATCCAACAACAACAATTTGGGTTGTGTGGCCATGGCAATGGCCACGGTCAACAATTTGGCTTGGCCCAGTGGAAGTGCTTGGGCTTGAACGGATGCCAAGGACTGCAAATCCAAAATACGCAACACATCCATGGCGCGGGTGTGCCAATCAGACTGGCTTTTTCGATACGAGACTGTTTGCAACAACCCCGCCAACAACTCAGTCGGCATGTGGCGGTGAAAGCCTTGCATCACATTTTCCAACGCTGTCAATTCGGGGAATAAGTTGACCATTTGAAAAGTGCGCGCCAAGCCACGGCGCGCCAAGGCATGGCTGGGCAGGCCCGTGATGTCCTGGCCNTCCAGCAATATCTGNCCTTTTGTCGGGGCAAAAACCCCAGCAATGGCATTGAACAATGTGGACTTGCCAGCACCATTGGGCCCAACCAGCGCCAGCAACTCGCCCTGCTGCACCTCAAATGACACATCGGTCAAGGCTGCCAGTCCATCGAACTGCTTGCTGACGTTTTGGATTTGCAAAATGGCGGTCATGTGGGGCTCAATTGCGGGCATTTGAAAACCATTTGTCACGCACACGGTCCAGCAAACTCACCAANCCACCGGGCAAGGACAAAATAACCACCATCAACACCAAGGCATAAACCAAGGTTTTCCAATAGCCCGCGGAGAACAACTGCTCGCCCAATAGCGTCAACAGACCGGCACCGAGCACCGGCCCCCAAAAATGCGAGACCCCACCGACCATGGCATAAATCAGCAAATCCGTTGATGTCAAGAAGGTGAAAACCTGCGGGTTGATGAACATCAGGTACTGGGCGTGGACCGCACCCATGGTGCCAACCACAGCACACGACAAGGCAAAGGTGGCGGTCTTCAATCGGGCCGCATCTATCCCCACACTTTGCGCCAGTCGCTCGCTGGCCTCGGTCTTTAAGGTCAATAAAGTCGCGCCATAACGGGTGTATTGCAATCGATACAACAAGGCCATGAAGAACAACGACATGCACAGGACCAACCAATAAAACGAAAAATGATCGTTCAAGGCATGGCCAAAAAAGACCGGCCTGGGCACATTGGCGATGCCCGATGGCCCGCCAAACCAATCGAAAGCACGGAAAAAGGCCACCACAATTTCACCAAAAGCAAAAATGGCCAACGAAAAGTAGATGCCGCGCAAGCGCATGGTCATGGCGCCCAGGCCCCAAGCCACGGTGCCCGACATGACGCCTGCACCCAATATGCCCCACCATGGCGATATGTCCAATCGAACGGTCAGCACCACACAGGTATATGCCCCCAATGCAATAAAACCAGCGTGTCCCAAGGACAAGTAACCCATGCGCAACACGCTGAACAATGCAACGGTGTAGGTGATGTTGAGCAACACCACGATGGCAATGTGCATCCAATATGTGGTGGCCACAGCGGGCATGAGTACCAAGGCCATGGCACCCAGGATATAAGGCCATGATGGATGTTTCACAATTTGCCCATCAAGCCCTGTGGGCGAAAAATCAGTACGGCGATCATCACCACAAAGACCAACACATGGGCAGATTCCGCACCCAGCAAAAGCGCACCCATGGACTGAACCACGCCAATGAACAAGCCCGCCACCAAAGTACCCGTGATATTGCCCAATCCCCCAATGATGATGATGATGAATGACATCAAAATGGCTTCCAAGCCCATGCCCGGGTTGATGGAGTAAATGGGCGCAACAAATACACCGCCCATGGCTGCCAAAGCAAAACCCAAAGCCACCGCCAAACCAGCCACTTTATCGGTATCTATGCCCAACATGCGTGCGGTTTCCTCGTCTTCCTCGATGGCCCGCATGGCCAACCCTGATCGGGTTTTATAGACCACCGCATACAAAGCAGCGACCATGCACATCGCAATCCCAGCGGCTGCCAGACGCTCATAGGGCATGCGAATACCCCATGCCACCAGCACGCCTGGCAAGATAGAAGGCACATTTTTTTCTTGGGCACCAAACACCAGCCAAGACAAGGATTGAATGATCAATGAAACCCCAACCGTGGCCACAAGCAGCTGCAACCACTGCCCACGCAGGCGGCGAAAAATACCCCGCTCCACCAACCAACCCACCACCGCAGCGGTCAATGCAATGGCGGGCAAGGCGGCAAGCAGGGGCCATTCCCAAAGCACATAAACCACATACACCAGCATGGCGCCCAACATGAACACTTCACCATGGGCGAAATTGACGATGTGCAAAATGCCATAAATCAGCGTCAACCCAAGGGCTGTCAATATGTACAAGGCACCATTGACCAAGCCAATGGCCAGGCCTTGAAGCAACAAAGTCAAACTCATGGATGAACACCGCTGAAAAATGGCCTGCTGTTTGTCAGNCNACAAGCCATGAACCTCAAATATGTCATATGCAGTTNCCCATCAAGCATGNAGCTCAAGTGTCACTCCAATGTACCCATGCGCACATCCAACGGTGTCCAGACACCATCTTTGATGATGGATGCAGGCAACGGCGTTTGAATTTGACGTCTGGCACCATAGGTCTTGTCCCCACCCCAACTGGCCGGCCCATAAGGGTGGAATTGGAATGTGGAGTTGGCCAACTGCTCGGCCACCTTTTTGGTGTCGAAGGTGCCCGCCTTTTGCACGGCTTCAACCACCCATCGGGTGGCAGCGTAGGCTTCCCACACGGTACCCAAAGTGGCCTCTTTGTACTTGGCCTGGTGGCGTTCTGCGATTTGGTCATACAACTTGGTGGGTGCAGCCGACCAAATGCGATAAGCGACGATGTTGTCAGCACCTTTGCCGGCCACGTTCACCAAGGCCTTGGCTTCAAGCACTGCGGTGGAACTGATGAAGTAGCCCTTGTAGCCCAGCTCACGGGCTTGCTTCGCAATCAAGCCCACCGTGCCAGTGGGTGAGGCGTTGGTATCGATCACATCAGGGTTTTTGGCCAAAAGGCGCAGCAGGGATGCTTGGAAATCTTTGGCATTGAGTTCGACCAACTCTTCACCCACAAATTCCACGCCCTGCCCTTTCAAGCGGGTGGCAATTTCTTTCAGCACCTTGACATCCGAACGCCCCAAATCGTTGTTGGGCCCCATGAATGCGACCCGCTTGATATTGAGTTTTTTGTAAATTTCGGGGGTGAAGGTGTAATAAAGCTGGTCCGAAGAGGCCATGAATCGAAACACGGTGGGGTTTTCGGCATTGGTCACCTCTTTGCCCGCAGCGCCCATGAAAATATCGAAAAATCCGTTTTGTCGAATGATCGGTAAAACCGCACCATGGACCGCAGCGCCCAAGATGAATCCGTATTTGACGTTGTCATTGAGCACAGCACGATTGAGAGCGGCCACGGTTTTACCAGGATCCAACGAGGTGTCGTAGGGAACCACCTCCAACTTATATGGCTTGCCCGCGACCTGAAAAGTGCCCACGTCTTCAGCTGCCAATTCAATGCCTCGGTTGATGCCAATGCCAAATGCAGCCGCAGGGCCAGACAACGGTGAGAGGTTTCCGATCTTGAATGACTCCTGAGCGTGAGCTTGCGTGGCCAAAGCCAAGCAAGCGGCCATCAAGCCGGATGCGATGGATACAAATTTCATGTCAGCTACTCCTAGGGTGTGGTGGATAGAGAATGCCAGAAATCAGTCTATGGCCCGACCCAGGCATCGTCAAGCGTGCTTTCCTGGATGAAGGGTATTTTCTTTCTTGGTGGGGGCAGCGTTCGCGACCTGCCCTCTTCAGAATGACATGTGGATGGCCATCAGCGGATATGATGGACCTGCGTTTTTGACGTGCATTGTTTTTTGGAGAACCCAAGCCATGAAACCCCAAACCGTTTTGAGCAAAGTTCCACGCGACAAACTGGATGCCACCATGCAGGCTGCATTCGATCGGTCGCTGGCGATGCATGACGACGCCACCTTTGTTGAAACCATGGGGCACGCCCCCCACGTCTACCACTGGTATCAAAATGACTTTTACAAAAAGTTGTTTTATGGCAGCGCCTTGCCGGTGACTTTGCTGGAGTTGGTTCGATTGCGTTTGGCCAACGTACATGGCTGTGCCTTTTGCAACCGCAACGACACCGCTGCGGCTTTGCGTGCTGGCATTGGGCAAAACCAAATTGATGCTTTGGCCAACTACGAAAGCGGGCCCTTCACTGAGCGCGAAAAAGCAGCCTTGGCTTTGGCCGATGAAATGGCACTGACCCGGCCCAAAGGCCAATTGGATGCGGCCTTGCATGCCCGCATGAAGCCACATTTCACCGATGGTGAGTTGGTCGAGCTTGGCGTGATCATGGCGGTTTTGTGTGGCATGGCAAAAATGATTTTTGCTTTTGATTTGGTTGAAAAAGAAGACCATTGCCCCTTCCTGCCCTGAAGCCCTTGTATCAGCCTTGTTCAACGAGCGGCGAGGCATGTTTGGCTTTCAAGCGGGCACAAAAATCGGCACATTCTGCCCGGACGCACTGGCCGAGAACCCCAGTTTCACCCGCATGCCAATGTGGACTGCGTCCCAATCGGGCGCATGCAAATGGGTCAACACAGTGACCCCTTCATCCAACTTCACATAGGCCATCACATAAGGGGTTTCAACACCCCGGACCATGCGGGTAAAGGTATAAATTTCGCCCAAACCCGAACTGGCACGCCACTCGGTTTGATCGCTGCCGCAATGCGGGCAATAGGGGCGCGGGTAGTGGTGCGGCGTGTCACAAGACAAGCAATGCTTGAGCATCCACTGACCCTTTGGGCTTGCGCCCAATAGGTTTGATTTTCCGGATTCTGCAAGGGGTCTTGAAAAACCAGCGGTGTTGCGGGTGCGCTCATGTCAAACCCTTTTCATGATCAAGGTGGCGGCGCCATGGCGCGAGCCCAAAAAGCCACCGATGCCATTGGCCAAAGCAAACTCCAAATTGGGAACCTGAACGTTGGGGTGGGCTTGACCACGCAGTTGGCGCACGGCCTCAATGATTTTGGTCATGCCGCCACGGTTGGCCGGGTGGTTGTTGCACAAACCGCCCCCATCGGTGTTGACCGCCAGCCGGCCTTGACCAGAAATGAGTTGGCCGTCGGCCACAAATTTTCCGCCTTGCCCTTTGGCACAAAAACCCAGGTCTTCGAGCTGCATCAGCACCGTGATGGTGAAGCTGTCGTAGATCGATGCATAGCGAATGTCTGCGGGGCCAATGCCAGCTTGTTCAAAAGCTCGGGGGGCTGTCCAGGATGTCGCAGAATGGGTCAGGTCCACTTGACCGCCGGATTGGCCTTTGACCGATGCGGACATGCCCACCACTTGAACCAAGGGTTGACGCAATGTTTTCGCCACATCCGGATGCACCACCACCACAGCGCCGCCGCCGTCGGTGACCACGCAGCAGTCGGCCCGTCGCAAGGGGTCTGCCACGCGCGGGGAATCCAACACATCTTGCACCGTCATCACGTTGCGCAACAAGGCATGGGGGTTGTGTTGGGCGTGGTGCGACATGGCCACTTTGATCCAAGCCAATTGCTCTGACGTGGTGCCAAATTCATGCATGTGGCGCATGGCGCACATGGCATAGCTGTTGAGCGGCGTGGGCATGTAATGGCGCTCAAACTCTGCATCCGGTGCCGTATCGCCATAGTTGCGTGGTTTGGTTCCGCTGGAGCCCTCCGATTTGGGTCGACCCGCCAAGGTGACCAAAGCGACTTTGCACCGCCCCGCTGCGATGGCCGCTGCCGCCTCACCCACATGCGACAGGTAAGAAGCGCCACCCAACTCTGTCGTTTGCACCACTTGAATGCGCTTCAAGCCCAGGTAATCCACCAAGGATGTGGGGCCCAAACCGGGCGCATCACCCGCACAAAAATAGGCGTCCACATCGTTGATGGTCAAGCCGGCGTCACGCAACGCACCTTGGGCCACCTCAGCGTGCAAGCGTGCCACTGAATGGTCAGGCGCGACCCGCAAAGGGTGTTCGTAAATGCCCGCGATGCAGGCTTGCGTCTGCGCACTCATGGCGTCACCTTTGCACCCGTGGGCAAGGCTGCCGACGGCAGCGCCTCGTTGACCAAGCTTTGCGCGAGCAACCACACGGGTCGATCCACCAGCTTGCCGTCGACGGCAATGGCGCCCAAGCCATGTTGCTCCACTTGTTGCAGCACGCGCTGGGCCCACTGCAACTCGGTGGCGCTGGGTGCAAAACCCTGGTTGACCCCGGCGACTTGTTTGGGGTGAATGCACAGCTTGGCACCCATGCCCATTCGGCGAGCGCGTGACACATCGTTGGCCAAGGCTTGATCATCACCAAAAGCCAAGGTCACGCCGTCCACCGGCGAGCGCACACCGGCCAAGCGCGACACGAGGACCAAATGGGTGCGCACCGCATTGAGCTCTTCGCCATCGCTGCCCATGCCCGCATCGGATGCAAAATCGACCGAGCCAAAAAGAAGCCGGTCCACCAAAGGGGCGCTGGCCAATTCGCGGGCCCGGTCCCAGCCATACACACTCTCCACGATGGGCAACAAACGTTGATCGGGACGCAGGCTTTTGGCCAACTGAATCAACAAATCAGGCTCTTGGGCTTTGGGCAACACCAGACCGCACACAGCAGGGTGGTCGAGCAAGGCCAAATCACCATCAAACCAAGGGGTACCGTGCGCATTGCAACGCAGGTAAACCGGCTTGTCTGGATGCAACCATTGGCCAATGGCCGCACGGGCAGACAGCTTGGCCTCCGGTGGGACGGCGTCCTCCAGGTCAATGATCACCGCATGGGCACCGGTGGCCAAGGCCTTGTCAAAACGCTCGGCACGGTCGCCAGGGACAAATAAGTAACTTCTCATGGCATCAAATCACCGCGAGTTCACGCAGCTTCTCTATTTGTTGGTCGGTAAAGCCCGCTTGCAGCAGCACTTGCGCGGTGTGCTGCCCCAAAGTGGGCGCGGCCTGCGCGGCAACGGGCCCGGCTGTGATCGGGCAAGCCAGGGTGCGGATGGGGCCTTGCGGGTGGTCGACGCTGACAACCGTGCCCATCTCCCGAGAAAAGTCGTTGTCCAAGGCTTGCGCCACATCATTGACGGCTGATGCCGGTACCTGACCCGCGAACACCTTTAACCAATGGGCCGTGGTTTGTTGCTGCAGCACCTCGTCCAAGGCCACATTGAGTTCTTGGCGGTTTTTCAAACGGGCGGCAAAACTGCCAAAGCGTTCGTCGTTCGCCCATTGGGGTCGATTGATCTTTTCACACAACACGCCCCAAAATTTTTCTTTGTTGCACATGACGAAAATCCAACCATCCTGGGTGCGGTACAACTCACTGGGCACCAAGGAGGGGTGGCCCGAGCGCGCTTGGCGCCCCGTGACCACGCCTTTGTTGAGGTACCACGTGGCCAAGTAGGCCAGGTTGTACATGGCCACGCTGTAGAGACTCACGTCCACATCGCGGCCCACGCCTGTTTGCCTGGCCGACAACACACCCGCCAGCATGGCCAAGGCCGCTGTGGTGCCGGTCATGTAGTCCACGATGGACAAGCCGGCACGGGTGGGCGGGCCATCGGGCTCTCCCGTCAACGACAAATAGCCGGCTTCGGCCTGCATCAGGTAGTCATACCCCGGCCAATTGGCCCGAGAACCCGTTCGGCCATAAGCGGACAGGTGCGCGCAAACCAGTGACGGCTTGACCAGCCCCAACTGCGTGTACGTCAGTCCGAGTTTGGCGGGCAAGTCACCGCGCAGGTTGTTGAACACCACATCGGCATCACGCGCCAGTTGATGCAACACCTTTTGTCCCTCGGGGTGTTTGAGGTCCAGGGTCAAGCTTTTTTTATTGCGGCTAAAGCTTTGGTAAAAGTGGCTGTCAGCGGGTCCAAAAAAATGGGGCCCCACCATGCGGCCCACATCACCGCCGTCTTTGCGGTTTTCGATTTTGATGACCTCTGCCCCCAAGTCGGCCAAATACTGGGTGCCAAATGGACCAGCGCCATACTGTTCAACCGACAAAATACGCAATCCTTGCAGCACGGGTGGCGGGCTCGGACTGGCTGGGGATGGCTTCATGGGATGTTCCTTGTGGAAGTGGTATTCAAATGCTCAAGTCAAGCGCAAGATCACGTGCGCGATGCATTGCCAAATTCAAGACACGATCGCGCAACTGCGTCGATGCCGTGGCCGGCCAAGCCAGCGCGGCGTTGTCCATGAACTTGCTCACGATATCGGCGTGCGCTATCGGCCGGCCCGGTGCACCGCGATTGATCGGTTCTTTGTGCGTGACCTGACGACCGTCTTTGAAGTGCAGGACCACCTCGCCGGGGAAATACTTGGGGTAATTGGCATCAGGGTCGACCTCATAGCGCACCAAGTCGGCCAATGCCAAGGTGGCAGGGTCTTGCATGGCTTGGGCCTCCAGCGCAGGCAAACCAAACTTGCCATGCCGCAAAGCTGTCGCGATGCCGTATTGGACGCTGAACTGCGCTTCATACGCATTGGAGGGTCGGCGTTTTTGATCCACCGGCTCACACACCACAGGCACAAAACCCTGGGCCACGCGGGCCACAATGTGCGACAGCTCTCCGCTGGCCAAAGCAGGTCGCAAAGCGGTCGCGGCATCAATGCAAGCATGGACAAAGTGGCACGCCGGAATGGGCTTGACCGCCACGCGCAGCACCTCCCAATCTGTGCCCAAGCCTTGGGTGGCCAAGGGCATCTGGCAATCTGCCAGCGCCGCGCCCAAATGGCTGGCGTACAAACCATATTGGCCTTCATACGCGGTCGACGGCCCGCTCATGCCATGGCGTGCCAAAGCCACCGCCACGATCGCGCTAGAGGCGGCCCACCCCGGGTGGAATCGTTTGGTACCCGCGCCCTCTTTTAAAAACTCCAAGGTACCGCCCGCCATGGACAAAGCAATGCCTTGCGCATGCACGGTTTGCGCTTGATCCAATCCCCACAACCTGGCGGCGGCCACCACACAACCAAAAATGCCCGCCACCGCAGTGGGGTGAAAACCTGCTTTGTGAAAAACGCCGCCTGCGACCTTGCCCACACGGGTGGCCACCTCCATACCGGCCACATACGCCAGCAATAAATCTTCACCCGAACTGTCTTGTTGACAGGCCACACTGAAGGCGGCTGCAAAGACGGAGGCTGTGGCATGCACCACGCTGCCGGGATGGGTGTCGTCGTAGTCCAAACCATGAATCAACAGGCCATTGATCAACGCCGCATCGCGGGCAGGTAAATGGGTTTTCATGCCAAACACCGGGACCGGCCCTGTGCTGGGACACAAGTCTGTCATGGCCAGCATGGTTTGCTGGGCAAAGGGGTAGCGGCCTGAAGCCAGGGCGATGCCCAGGGCATCCAATATCAGGTGCTGTGCTTGTGACACCACATCCGGTGGAATGTCGCGCCACTGCAAGGTGTTTGTCCAATGCGCATACTGGGCCGCTATGGAGCGGACCGCATGGGAGTAGGTCAGATCAGAGGTTTGCATGCCCGATATCCGTTTCAATCGTCCACCGCATGACCACGGCAAGCCACCAAAATGATCCGCTCAAAAGACATGATTTCGACCCCGTCTTGATTGAGACCTCTTGTGCGCACGGTCACAATGCCCTGGTTGGGGCGTGACTTGGACTCGCGTTTGTCCAACACGTGTGTTTCAGCGTACAAGGTGTCCCCCGCA
>JGI25911J50253_10000443_pt1 | contig 13906 bp, 11 predicted proteins | sample LauGreSBDMM110SD_3_FD_50253 | JGI IMG/M metagenome (IMG submission 50253) | reverse complement strand
GCCGCCCAGTTGACGCACGGGGTTGGTTTCCCACACCGTGGGGGCAGGCAGACCCGCAGCCACCACCAAACGCGCCAGCAAGCGACCCATGACACCATGACCGACGATGAGGTCGGGGGCAATGATGGGGTCACGCTTGCCGCCAATGGATACCGCGTGATAAGAAGTAGCTGCCAAAGCCAACAACACGGCATTGGCACCCAGTTGTGCATCGACGGGAATGACACGGCTGTGCGGCACCACCATGGTGGCGCCTGCGCCGCCAAACAGGTTGTGCGCGCCCGTGAAGGTGTAGGAGCCTGGCACAAACACCCACTCACCCTCTTTGACAGGCGAAGCCGCAGGGGCATGTTTGACCACACCCACTGTTTCATAGCCAGGCACTAGGGGGTAGGCCAAGCCAGGAAAGGCTGGCATGGTGCCCGTCCAGAGCAAGCGCTCGGTACCGGTGCTGATGCCGCTGTAAGCGACCTCGACCACAAGGTCTTCTGCACCCGGTTCGCGCAGGTCAAGAAGCTTGACCGACAACTCGCGGGGGGCATCAAAAACAATGGCTTGGGCTTTCATGCTTTGTATTTTTATGTTGACGGGGCATTGTGTCAACCTGAATTGACGTTTTTATCTTAAAACTAGGGAAAACACTTAATTTTTCTGCGCCAGCAGCAGGCGGGTATGCAAGGGCATGGGGTTAGCAACATCCACCACCCGTTCAAATCCAGCCTCTGTGATAAGGCTTTTCAGCTCTTGAGGGGTACGCAGTCGCCCAGACCCCATGGCCAACAAATAAAAGTGGAAATAAGCGTCACCCACCGAATGCGCGCCTGAAGCCTCTGCCATGGGTTCGGCCAGCAGCAGCATGCCGCCTGCTGGCAGGGCTTGGTAAATGGATTTCAGCAATGCTTTGACGGTGGCGTCAGGGTGATCGTGGGCCACCCGCACCAAGGTGACCAAATCTGCCCCCTTGGGCAAAGGGTCGCTGATGAAACTGCCGCCCAGCGCACTGGCTCTGTCAGACAAGCCATTGGCTTGGAAGCGAGTGTTGGCCAAAGCCGCCACCGGTGGCAAGTCGAACAGCATCAGTTGCAAGTCTGTGTGCTGCTGGCCCAAAGCAGTGATCCAACCACCTTGCCCACCGCCCACATCCAGCACGCAGCGATGGCGAGAAAAATCGTAAGACGCTAACAACTCTTCGATGACAAAGCGCTGCGAGGTCGACATCAGCTCGGAATAGCGAGCCACCTTATCGGTTTCCCAAGTTGGCGGCTTGTCGCCATTCATATACGGCCAATAGGCTTGCATATGCGGTTGAATTTCGTCGCGCAGCAAGGCCACGGTGTCGCGCATATCGTCAAACAGCACCGCGTTGTGCTCAATCATCAACCGCAAGCCCACATCCGCCGCCACAGGCGCGCCCAAGGCACCCAGGCCATAAAGACTGGGTCCGCGCAATTCAAGCAAACGCAAGGAGACCGCAGCATGCAGCAAACGCTGCAAAGCAGGCGCACCAATCTCGCATGCTTGGGCCAGCTGTTGCAGAGTTTGCGGGCCATCGCGCAGCTTCTCCAATAACCCCAAGCGCACACAAGACAGCAGCACCTGCGAATGCACGAAACCCGCCATCAAATTAAACAGCTGAGAAGCGCGCCGGCGTGTGATCCAGCGGGTCAGCGGATTGCCTATCGCCCAGCGGTAAAACCCAGGCGCGGTCATCCACGCATCCAAGCGCTTGTCTATTTTGCTACGCCAACTGGGGCGAGACTTGCCCGAAAGCGAGCCCGCCTTGGCAAGATCGAGACTCTTTGGGGTCATCGCAAACTCACATCAGGCGTTGGCCCGGATCTTGACTGTCGTGAGTTTTTGCTGGATCTGCTCATAGGCAGACTGAGGAACCAAGCGCTCGGACTCCATGCGCACCAATTGCTGCATGGCTTGGCGGTTGCCACAAGCTGGAACAGAGTGAACCGCTGCATTCATCAATTTTTGAAAATACGCCAAAGCACCCGCCAGCCCCAAATCGGCAGCAGCGCTGGGTCGACCATGCTGNGCGTCTTGNCCCACAGGCTTGCCCAAGGTGTCGGCGTGGCCCATGACGTCGCGAATATCATCCGCCACTTGGTAGGCCTCGCCCAAGGCCTCGCCCAGTGAGCGCCAAGGCGCAGGGTTGACGCCCGCGGCCTGCGCGCCGGCACAAGTAGCCGCGACAAACAAAGCGCCGGTTTTGGCGCGTTGGTATTGGCTTAAGGCGACCTTGGTTTCGCACTCCCAGGCTTGACCCGCAACGATGCCGTCGGGGGCGCCCACGCCATCGCTGATGGTGCAGATGAGTTCAACCAAACGAGTGGGATGGACACGACCGGCTCGTGCCAAGACTTGGTAGGCCATGACAATCAAGCCGTCGCCCGTGAGCAGGGCCAAAGGCTCGCCATATTGCTTGTGCACAGTGATTTGGCCGCGGCGAGTATCGGCATCGTCAAAACACGGCATATCGTCGTGAACCAAGGAGGCGCAATGCATGATTTCAATCGCCACTGCTGCAGCGTCTGAAAGCGCTGGTGCGTCGTCGCCACAGGCCTTGGCAACCGCCAAACACAGCTGTGGGCGAATGCGTGCACCGCCTGGAAACACCGCGTGGCGCATGGCCGACATCAATCGTGGCGGTGCGCTGAGCGACTGAATATGAGAAAAATGCAGCTCTAGCGCGGCTTCAATGCGTTCTGGCATGCTCATGGGAGCCCCCAAAGTTGACGTGGTAACCATCGCTTTGGACCAACCAAGCGACATCCACAGTGTCAATTTAACATGACACTATGAATTGTCAACCATCAATTACCTAAGGGTTATCCTAGGGGGCTGACACCAAACAACCAAACATGGCCACGGGAAAGCAAAAATGCCCACACCACCACGCCTATGCCAACAGCACGCAATGTGGCAGCCAAGGAGACCTCGGGCGCGGGTAATGTGCCAGCTTCGCCGGTTTCTTGCGCAGAGGCAGCGGCCAAGCGGTCACGCTTTCGCGCAGCACGAAAATTAAGCACCGACCACAGCAAAAAAGCGCCAAACAGCACCAAATCGGCTACGCGGGGGTTGGCCAGCAAATGCGCCAAGGCCCAGACCTTGACCGACAACACCATGGGGTGATGCAGTTTGGCCTTGATGGCATTGCGCGGCGCATAGGCGCTAGCCAGCAATACCAAAGACAGCAACATCAGCAAGGCCGCGACATGCTTGACCCACACGGGCGGCGCCCACAACGCGGGGCTGTCCCAACGCACTTGATCGAAACCATAGATCAGCAACCCAAAGCCGACCAAAGACACCAAGGCATTGGCGCCTTTGAAGGCTTTGTCGCCCAATCGCTCTAAGGCAGCTTGACGCCAGTTTTCAGCAAATATGCGGGTGGAGTGCGCGCCTAAAAAAAGCACCAATCCCAAAATCAGCAAAGCCATGGTTTATTCCTTCACTCAGTGTTGACGATGTAAAACCCAATCCGTCAAAGCCCGCAAGGCTTGGGTATTGGGCAAAGCGCTTTTAATCAATGCGGCTTGGGCTTGTTCAGCCAAATCTTTGGCTTCTTGGCGAGCGCCCGCCAAGCCCAGCAAAGACACATAGGTGGGTTTGTTGTCAGCCGCATCTTTGCCAGCGGTTTTGCCCAGCACGGCTGAATTTGCGGTGACATCCAAAATATCGTCGACCACCTGAAAGGCCACGCCCATGGCTTGTGCAAAAACATGAAGCGCGTCAAAGGCGCGTGCAGACGCGTCGCCACAAAGCGCACCCATCAACACGCTGGTTTCCAACAGAGCCCCGGTTTTGCAGCGGTGCATATGCCGCAAAGCCTCGGCGTCCAGGGCCATGCCCACGCTGGCCAGATCAATCGCTTGCCCACCCGCCATGCCGGCGTGACCGGCGCCGCGTGCCAACAAAGCGCACAACTTGGTTTGAACCGCGTCTGGAATATCACTGTCGTCGGGGGTAATCAACTCAAACGCCAGCGACTGCAAAGCGTCNCCCGCCAACAAAGCTTGGGCTTGACCAAACTTCACATGCACCGTGGCCTTGCCTCGGCGCAGCACATCGTTGTCCATGCACGGCATGTCGTCATGCACCAAGCTGTAGGCGTGAATCAACTCGACGGCGCAAGCCGCGCGCATCGCCGCGTCTTGCATCCATCCGGCTTGCTGACCGGCAGCGCTGGCCTCCATGCTGGCCAACACCAGCAGCGGACGCAAACGTTTACCGCCATCCAATACCGCATAACGCATGGCCTCTCCCAAGCCAGCAGGCGCGTAGGCGGGCACGTTGTCGTCCAAGGCCAATTCGATAGCAGCCAAGTTGCTTTGGCTCCATTGGTTGAAATTGAATGCCTTCATTCGTTGCCGCTCCACTGTTTCAAGTTGCCCGCTTCCAACACCTTGATTTGCGCCTCTACCGCCTGCAATTGTTCGCGGCAGTGGTTAAGCAAAAAAGCGCCGCGTTGGTAGGTTTGTAAAAGTTGCGCTAATGGCAATTGGCCCGATTCCATGTGTGCGACCAAAGACTCCAGCTCATGCAAACCGGCTTCGTAGCTTTCAGGAACCGACTGCTCAGGTGCAGCAGTGGAAGACGACGGTTTAGATTTGCTCATGCCACACTGTATTTAAAAGTTAAAAACCATTGTAGGCGGGTGATTTAATCTTTTAAAAACATGAATTTTGCTAAAAGTCGAGGCTACAATCCGCTTCCGCCTGGGTAGCCCCAGTTTTTTGTTCATTCTCCCTGTGGGGAGTCTTTAGGTCAGGTCCTCCATGTCTGATTTAAGTCTTCAACTGCAGCAGGCCTGTGGCCAACTCTCAGTGTCGAGTTATTTCGATGAAGCGCTGTACCAGCGTGAAATCGAACATCTGTTCAAGCATGGTCCGCGTTATGTCGGCCACACCTTGTCTGTGCCCGAGGTGGGCGACTACCATGCGCTCGCCCATGAAAACGAGGGGCGCGCCTTGGTGCACACCCCGCAAGGCATTCAACTTATCTCCAATGTCTGCCGCCACCGCCAAGCAGTCATGCTCAAGGGACGCGGCAACCTCAACGACCCGGCGCGCGCCATGGGCGGCAATGTGGTGTGCCCGCTTCACCGTTGGACCTATTCCGGTCAAGGTCAGTTGCTGGGCGCACCGCATTTCCAGCATGACCCTTGCCTGAACCTGCAAAATTACCCGCTGCAAGAATGGAATGGCTTGCTGTTTGAAGCCCAAGGGCGTGATGTGCTGGCCGACTTGGCCGGCATGGGCCCGCGCAGTCAACTCGACTTCAGCGGCTACGCCCTTGACCATATAGAAATGCATGAGTGCAACTACAACTGGAAAACCTTTATCGAGGTTTACCTTGAGGACTACCACGTAGGACCGTTTCACCCAGGGCTTGGCAACTTTGTCACCTGCGACGATTTGCAATGGGAATTAAAAGACGAGTATTCGGTGCAAACCGTGGGTGTCGCCAATCGTTTGGGNAAAGCCGGAAGTCCGGTGTACGAGCGCTGGCACCAAGCCTTGCTGCAGTACAGCAACGGTGTGCCACCCCAGCACGGTGCGATTTGGTTGACCTACTACCCGCACATCATGGTCGAGTGGTATCCGCATGTGCTTACCGTGTCTACCTTGCACCCCATAGGGCCGCGCAAAACCATGAACGTGGTCGAGTTCTTCTACCCCGAGGAAATCGTCGCTTTCGAGCGCGATTTTGTGCAAGTGCAACGCGCCGCCTATATGGAAACCTGCGTGGAAGACGATGAAATCGCCGAACGCATGGACCAAGGTCGTTTGGCCCTGATGCAGCGAGGCGACAACCAAGTGGGCCCCTACCAAAGCCCCATGGAAGACGGCATGCAGCATTTCCATGAGTGGTACAAACGCCGAATGGCCAGCTCCAGTTAAATAAGCCATGTACAGCACTTTAATTTCTGTTGAACAGTTAAAGGCCATTTCTGCCGTGGTCATCGACTGCAGCGCCGACTTGGCCAAGCCCGANGCCGGACGCGCCCAGTTTGAAGAGCAGCATATAGCCGGTGCTTTGTTTGCCGACATCAACACCGATTTGGCCAGCCACAACCCCGCACTGGCGGTCAACGGCGGCAGACACCCCCTGCCCTCGCGTGAACACTTCGCCCTGTGGTTGAGCGCTTGTGGCATCAGCGAACACACGCAAGTGGTGGTCTACGACCGCCAAGGCATGAACTATTGCGGGCGTTTGTGGTGGATGCTTAAGTGGTGTGGCCACGAAGCGGTGGCGGTACTCGATGGCGGCTTGCAAGCCTGGGCGGGGGCCGGTGGTGCGCTGGCCAGTGGGCCGGCTTTGCCAGTAACGCAAGCGGAATTTACTTTACGCGAGCCGTTGCTGGTGTTGAAACACACTGCCGAGGTGTTTGCGGCTATGGGGCGCCCAGCGCAAACCCTTGTCGACGCTCGATCTGCTGCGCGCTATAAGGGCGAGACCGAGCCCTTCGACCCCGTGGCAGGGCATATCCCTGGCGCGCTCAACCGGCCCTTCAATACCAATCTCAACGCCCAAGGTTTCATGAAAAGCCCCGCTGAATTGGCGGCAGAATTTACCGTTTTGCTTAACGGTCGTGACGCCAGCAGCGTGGTGCACCACTGCGGCAGTGGCATCAGCGCCATTCCCAACCTGCTGGCCATGGAAGTTGCCGGTTTGGGTTCTACTGCGCTTTATGCCGGCAGCTGGAGCGAATGGTGCAACACGCCTGGCCTGCCTTGTGCGCAGGCTTAATGCATATGCATCCACTGCACCACAACGGTAACCATGGCAATGCCCGCAAATAACCAAAGCACTTGCATGGCGGTGGCCGATGCAGACAGTCTTTTTTGCAATTGCGGTATCAGGTCAGCCAAAGCCACATACACATAGCTGCTGCTGGCCACCACCAGCAAAAACGGCAACCAAGTTTCATGGCCTTTGATCAAGAAAAAACCCGCTAAACCACCCACCACCGTCACACCGCCAGCCATGCACAGTTTGAATAAAGCTTGGCGCCCCTGACCTAAGCCGCGTTGCAACACAGCCAGATCGCCCATATGGTGGGGAATTTCATGCGCCAGCACCGCCACCGATGCCGCCACACCCAGACTGAAATTGGTCATGAAGGCTGCAGCTACCAACACCCCATCGCCAAAGGCATGCACGCTGTCGCCGGTCAGTACCGCCCAACTGCCCGCCAAACCTGATGCAGACGCCTCGTCCTGCGAATCCGGGTGGTCATGGGAGCCAGGCCCATGGCCATGTCCATGACCGTGTTCATGGCCGTGGTGCCATAACTCGGCCTTGTCCAACAGAAAAAAGAAGACCAAGCCCAGTAGCAAGGTCAGAAACAAACTGTGTGGCTCGGTACCGGACTCGAAAGCCTCGGGCAATAAATGCAAAAAAGCTGTCGCCAGCAAAGCCCCAGCGGCCAAACTGAGCAAATGCTGGGTAAAGCGTGCCATCAAGGCGCGTGCCAGCAGGGCTGCCAATAAAACACTGCCTACGCCTGCACACAAGGTGCCAGCAATGATGGTCCAAACCGTGATAGACATGACAGGTCTTTGAAAGCGAAAACAGAGATTATGCGCCCAGCAGTAAACACCAAAAAGGGCATATTCACGGAATTGAGAGCCCTTTTGTGTCGTTATTTAGCAAATTTCACACTTAAATAGGTATATAGGTATTCACAATTAAGCGGTAAATCAATTAAAGTAACTTTAAATTGTACTTTTTGAGGTTTTCATGGTTAATTTATTACTCTTTTTTCCTTTTCTGAGGTTTTTCAGATTCAGCCTATTTTTCATGCTGTTCGGTCTAAGCCTAGGTAGCGCCATGGCCACCGCACCGGCGCAGATCAACACAAAACCACTGAAAAAATGCATAGCGGCCGCGGCCGATTACCACGGCGTCAATCCCTATTTGCTGCGCGCCATCTTGATGGTGGAAAGCCAACTCAACCCCAAAGCCGTCAATATCAACAAAAACGGCACGCGGGACATCGGGGTGGCTCAAATTAATTCGATTCACCTGCCTGTGCTGCAAAGTCATGGCATCAAAGAAAACCATTTGATGGATGCTTGCGTCAATACCTATGTCGGGGCTTGGTTGTTACGCAAACAAATAGCGCGNTATGGCNTGAACTGGTTTGGTNTNGCGGCCTACCACTCGGTCACGCCAGATAAAAATTTCCGCTACCAAGTCTTGGTCTACAACGAAATGGTGCGCAGCGGCGCTATTCAAAATGTGGCCATGGCGGTGCCGCCGTTGCAAAAATAATACTCAATGGGCTTGGTCCCAATTGGCCCCCACGCCCACCTCGGCCAGCAAGGGCACTTTCAAATCGGCCACCCCTGCCATGATGCGCGGCACCTCGGTTTTCAACCACGCCACCTCAGACTCGGGCACCTCGAAGACCAACTCATCATGCACTTGCATGATCATGCGCGTGCCACGGCGCTCTTGGTCTAACACCTGTTGCACCTTGACCATGCTGAGCTTGATCAGGTCGGCCGCTGTGCCCTGCATAGGCGCATTGATGGCGGCGCGCTCAGCACCGCCTCGGCGCGGGCCATTCGGTGAATTGATTTCGGGCAAATACAAACGCCGGCCAAATACCGTTTGCACATAACCTTGCGCCTTGGCTTGGGCGCGGGTCTCATCCATATAGCGCTTCACACCGGCAAAGCGCTGAAAGTAACGCTCAATATAGTTTTTGGCTGCGGTGTTGTCTATGCCCAGCGCCTTGGCCAAACCAAAAGCGCTCATGCCGTAAATAAGGCCAAAGTTGATGACCTTGGCATAGCGGCGCTGCTCGCTGCTGACGGTGTCCGGCGTCAAGCCAAACACCTCGGCGGCTGTGGCCTTGTGCACATCCAAACCCTCGTGGAAGGCTTTGAGCAAAGCGGGGTCGTCGCTGATGTGGGCCATGATGCGCAGCTCGATTTGGCTGTAGTCAGCGCTGGCAATCACACTGCCAGCGGGTGCCACAAAAGCCTCGCGCACTTTGCGTCCCTCGGCAGTACGGATGGGGATGTTTTGTAAATTCGGGTCGTTGCTAGACAAACGTCCCGTGACCGCCACCGCTTGGGCGTAATGGGTGTGCACCCTGCCCGTGCCCGGGTTGGCCAACAGCGCCAGCTTGTCGGTGTAAGTGCCTTTGAGTTTGCTCAAAGACCGGTGCTCCAAAATTTTGGCCGGCAGCGGATAGTCTTCGGCCAGCTTTTCCAACACCTCTTCATCGGTGCTGCGCGCACCCGTGGCGGTTTTTTTGATGACCGGCAAACCCAGTTTGTCGAAAAAGATTTCGCCCAGTTGTTTAGGTGAGGCCAAGTTGAAGGGCTGGCCCGCAATCGCATACGCATCTTGCTCAAGCTGCATGATGCGCTGGCCCAGACTGTGGCTTTGCGCGGCCAAGGTGGGCGCGTCTATCAACACGCCATTGCGCTCGATGCGGTACAGCGCCTCGCTGCTGTCCATCTCCAACTGGTAAATAAAACCCAGCTTGTCATCAGCCTGCAAGAGGGGCCACAGCCGCTGGTGCACGGCCAGCGTGAAGTCGGCGTCTTCACAGGCGTACTGGGCGGCTTTGGCCACATCAACTTGAGAAAAAGAAATTTGGTGCACGCCTTTGCCACACAGGTCTTCGTAAGACAAACCTTGGCGGCCCAAGTGACGCTGGGCCAAGCTGGCCAAGCCATGCGGCTTGTGGACTTCCAACACATAGCTTTGCAGCATGGTGTCGTGCACATAGCCTTGCACCTGAATGCCTTGGTTGGCCAACACATGGCGGTCGTACTTCACATGCTGGCCGAGTTTGTGTTTGTGGGGGTTTTCCAGCCAAGGCTTTAAGCGCGCCAGCACTTCCTGCAAAGGCAGTTGCGCGGGCGCATCGGCGGCGTTGTGACCCAAGGGAATGTAAGCCGCCACTCCCGATTGAATGCACACGCTGATACCCACGATTTGCGCTTGCATCTCCACCAGCGAGGTGGTTTCGGTGTCCAGCGCCACCAAGTCGGCAGCCTCAATTTTTTGCAGCCAAGCGTCAAAGCTTGCCCAATCGAGCACGCTGTCGTAATGCACATCGCTGCTGACCACTGGTGGGGGTGCCTCAAACAACACACCCACCTCGACCACGCCGCTGTCAGTCCCTGAAGGAGATGCTGCTTTGGCTGAGCCGCCTGCATTCTCACGAGAGGTAACCAAGCCCTTGAAACCATATTGCTGGTAAAAATCTGTCAAGCCGGCTTCATCGGGGGCTTGCATCACAACGCCATGCAGTTCGGGAAAGCCCGCGATGTGTGCGCTTAAATCACAATCGATCTTCATGGTGACCAGTTGTTTACCGGTAGGCAACCAATCCCTGGCTAGTCGCAGGTTTTCACCAGCCACGCCCTTGATCTCATCGGCACGCGCCATCAGCGCATCCAGTGAGCCATATTCGGTCAACCATTTGGCGGCAGTTTTGGGGCCCACTTTGGCGACCCCTGGCACGTTGTCCACCGTGTCACCCACCAAGGTTTGGTAGTCAATCATCAAACTTGGTGGCACACCAAACTCTTCGGTGACGCCGGCCACATCCCGTTTTTTACCGTTCATGGTGTCGATGATGGTGATGCGCGCGTTAACTAATTGGCTTAAATCTTTGTCGCCACTGGAGACCACCACCTGCATGCCTTGCTCGGAGGCGGCATGCGCCAAGGTGGCAATCACATCATCGGCCTCGACCCCTGGCACATCCAACAGTGGCCAACCCATGAGGCGCACCAAGCGGTGAATCGGCTCGATTTGGCTGCGCAAATCGTCGGGCATGGGCGAGCGTGTGGCCTTGTACTGCGGATAAATCGCATCACGAAAAGTCGGGCCTTTGGCGTCAAACACGCACACCGCATGAACGCTGGGGTATTCGCGGCGCAGACTTTGCAGCATATTGACCATGCCGCGTATCGCGCCGGTGGCTTGGCTGCTGGGGTCATTGCGGTCTGCCCGCAAATCGGGCATGGCATGAAAGGCTCGGTACAAATAGCTGGAACCGTCGACCAGCAACAGGGTGGGTGTGTCTTGCATGCAGGGGATTGTGCCTACAATCTGCGCTTCATTGGTCTCTTGCTGATTCATTCTCTATCCATGGCCGTCTTTACCGAAGTTTCAGAGCAGCAAGCCCGCGAATTGCTGAGCCAGTTGTCTATGGGTGAATTTGTCTCTCTGACGGGCATCAGCAGCGGCATTGAAAACACCAATTATTTCCTCACCACCACACAAGGCGAGTATGTGCTGACCTTGTTTGAGAGGTTGACCCGTGAACAACTGCCTTTTTATCTGCACTTCATGAAACATTTGGCCGATCAAGGCATTCCCGTGCCAGCGCCACAAGCCAACACGGAAGGTGAGATTTTGCTTTCTGTGGCGGATAAACCTGCCGCTGTGGTCAACCGCTTGGCGGGTAGTTCGCAACTTCAACCCACCCCCGCGCATTGCCACGCCATGGGCCAGACTTTGGCACAGATGCATTTGGCGGCAAGCAGCTATGAACGCAGCCAAGCCAATTTACGCGGCTTGACTTGGTGGAACCAAACTGCGCCAGACATCTTGCCTTTTCTAAGTCCATCCCAAGCACAAACCTTGCAACATGAGTTGGCTTTTCAAAACCATGTCCAAACCACGGCGGCCTTTACGGCTTTGCCCACGGGCGCGGTTCACGCCGATGCCTTTCGCAACAATGTGATGTTTGTCGACGACCAGTTGAGCGGCGTGTTCGATTTTTATTTCGCCGGCGTAGACACTTGGTCATTTGATTTGGGCGTGTGCCTTAATGATTGGTGCATTGATTTACCAACCGGCGCATTTGAGCCAAGCCGATTTCACGCCATGCTGCAGGGCTACGAAAGCGTCAGGCTACTCAGCTTAGCTGAGAGAGAACTGTTCAACCCCATGCTGCGCGCCGCAGCCTTGCGTTTTTGGATTTCTCGTTTATGGGATTTGCATTTACCGCGTGAGGCCAGTTTGCTGCAAGCCCACGACCCAGAGCACTTCGAACGTGTTCTTCTGCAACGCTTGCATGACCCTGTCACACTCTAGGCCATGAAACTCCAAGTTGTTCCTGCGCGCACCGGTGTCACCTGGGTCAAGGAGGGAATCCGTACTTTTTGGCGTCAACCCTTGGCCTTGAGTGGTTTGTTTTTTATTTTTCTGGGCTTGATTTCCATCTGCTCACTGCTGCCTTACTTTGGCGCATTTGCGGGCTTGATTGTTTTGCCCGCCATGTCTTTGGGCTTGATGGCCGCGTCCAGAGAAGCCCTGCTGGGTAAATTCCCCATGCCTTCCATTTTGTTTACAGGGTTTCGCCAAGGCCCATTGCAGTCGCGGCGCATATTGCTTTTAGGCTTTGGCTATGCCTTGTTGTTCAGTTTTATTTTGACCTTGTCATCGTTGTTCGATGGCGGAGAATTTGCGCGCATGTATTTATTGGGCGGCGAAATCAACGAAGGCATTGTCAACGACAGCCATTTTCAAGAAGCGGTGTTGTTTTCATTTGTCATGTATTTGCCTTTGTCGGCCCTCTTTTGGCATGCCCCCGCGTTGGTCCATTGGCATATGCAACCGGTGGCCAAAAGCCTGTTCTTTAGCATCATGGCCTGCGTCGGCAACTGGCGTGCATTTGTGGTGTTTGGTTTGGCTTGGGTGCTGATTTTTATCACCACCAGCCTTTTGTTAAGCCTCATCAGCATGCTGACCGACGAGGGTCAACTCTCGCCGATACTGCTCTTGCCAGCCATGTTGATGCTGTCGGCGATGTTCTTCACCTCTTGCTATTTCAGCTTCAAAGACTGCTTTAACAGCGAACCCGTGTTGGCCTAAACTTGGGTCAACTTGGCCACCGACAAGGCCAACCATTTCACGCCGTGGCGCGCAAATTTAACCTGCGCCCTTGCGTCCTCACCCAAGCCCTCCACAGACAGCACGGCGCCCTCGCCAAACTTGGCATGAAACACCTGCAAGCCTGCGCGCACCCACGCATTCGGGCCAGTGGCTTGGGGCTGCGCCCGCTGAGGTATCACCGGCGTTGTGCTGGTGTAAAAAGCCGCGCGGTTTTGGTCGGCATGACCAAATTGAGAGGGTCTGGAGCCCCACAGGGCTTGAGCGGGCAAGCCGGTTTGCGGCGTCAACCACTTCAAGGTGTGCTCGGGCATTTCATCAAAAAATCGGCTTTTGATGTTGTAGCGGGTTTGCCCATGCAGCATGCGGGTTTGCGAATGGCTTAAGTACAAACGCTTGCGCGCACGGGTAATGGCCACATACATCAAGCGCCGCTCTTCTTCCAGCCCGTCGAAATCACTCATGGAGTTTTCATGCGGGAACAAGCCCTCTTCCAAACCGGTGATGAAAACGCAATCGAACTCCAGACCCTTGGCGGCATGCACCGTCATCAGTTGCACCGCGTCTTGCCCCGCCTGCGCTTGGTTGTCGCCAGACTCCAAAGCCGCATGGGTTAAGAACGCCACCAAGGGAGACAAGGTTTCACCGGTTTCTTGGTCAGGGGCGATGGCTTCACCGAGGGCGGCTTGGGCGACCGCAAAATCGGCTTGGCTTTGCATGGCCTCATCCACCGGCAAAGCCACCGCGTCTTTGCCAAAGCCTTCTTGGCTGACAAAACTCTCGGCGGCATTCACCAGTTCTTGCAAGTTTTCTATCCTGTCAGCGCCTTCGCGCTCGGCTTGGTAATGCTCAATCAGTTGGCTGTGGTCCAGCACCAACTCAATGATTTGACTCAGGGTTTGTCCCTGGGTTTGTTCTCTCAACACATCGATCTTGGCGACAAAGGCCGACAAATTGGCACCGGCTTTGCCGGCGATGGTGCTGACCGCGTCATGCAAGGCACAACCACTGGTGCGCGCGG
>JGI25911J50253_10000432_pt1 | contig 13986 bp, 9 predicted proteins | sample LauGreSBDMM110SD_3_FD_50253 | JGI IMG/M metagenome (IMG submission 50253) | reverse complement strand
AGACCGTTTTCTTTATAGAAAGTTTCACGTGCTTTTGCTATATCTATTGCCCATTCTTGCAATGATTTAACAGTAAAACCAGACTTTTGTAATGCTTCAATTCCAGCTACTGCAGCTTTCAGTCCTTGCGATGTGGTTATGCAAGGCACGTTTCTAGCAGTTGCCGCTGTTCTTATTTCAAAACCATCGGTTCTAGTGCCACCACCATGTGGTGTGTTCACAACTAAATCAATGTCACCATTCATGATTGCTTCTGTGGTGGTAACTTCCCCATCAACATGTCCTTGCTGAACTTTACGTAGCACCTCAGATTTTATGCCGTGTTGAGCAATGAATTGAGATGTTCCAGTAGTGGCAAATATTTTAAATCCAAGTTCACTCAATTTTTTGATTGAAGAAACCATTTGTTCTTTATCTTTATCAGCGGCCGAAACAAAGACGTTTCCTTTAAGAGGCAATCCTCCCTCGTAGGCACCACTTTGGGATTTAGCAAATGCCATACCAAATTTTGCATCAATTCCCATAACTTCACCTGTTGATTTCATTTCAGGTCCTAATACAGAATCAACACCACTAAAGCGACCAAACGGAAGCACCGCTTCTTTCACTGCCACAGGTGCACCACTCAAATAGTCTGCTCCATCACCATGTTTGGGCAATAAACCTTCGATTCTCAAATCTTTAATACTGGTTCCCAACATTATTCGTGCACAAGCTTTTGCTAAAGATATTCCTGTTGCTTTAGAAACAAAAGGTACGGTGCGAGACGCTCTAGGATTTGCTTCTAATACATACAAAACATTGTCAGCTAAGGCATATTGCACGTTTAGTAAACCAATAACTCCTACTCCTCTACCAATGGCGTAAGTACTTTCACGGATCTGTTCAATCTGAACCTTTGATAATGAAATAGGTGGAAGTGAACAAGCACTGTCTCCGGAATGGATCCCTGCTTCCTCAATGTGTTCCATCACCCCACCTAGAAACATTTCTGTGCCATCAAACAGCGCATCAACATCAATCTCCACCGCGTCATCAAGAAAACGATCCACTAGCACCGGATGATCTGGTGTTATTTCAGTTGCATTTTCAATATATTGAGCCAGTCTTTTCTCGTCATAAACAATTTCCATACCGCGACCACCTAAAACATAAGATGGTCTGACCAAAACTGGATAACCTATTTTATTTGCAATATTTTTTGCCTCAGCAAATGAAGCAGCCATCCCATGTGCTGGGGAACGTAGGTTTGCTTTCTCTAATACTTTTCCGAATGCACCGCGTTCTTCAGCTAAATGAATTGCTTCTGGACTGGTTCCCACAATGGGAACACCATTATCTTTCAATTTTTGTGCTAACCCCAAAGGTGTTTGTCCACCTAATTGGACGATTACTCCCAAAACTTTTCCAGATAATTGCTCAGCGTAAACAATTTCTAATACATCTTCTAAAGTCAACGGTTCAAAATAGAGTCGGTCTGATGTGTCGTAATCAGTTGAAACTGTCTCAGGATTGCAGTTGACCATGATGGTTTCGTATCCTGCTTTTTTTAGTGTTTGAGCAGCATGCACACAGGAATAATCAAATTCGATTCCTTGACCAATCCTGTTAGGCCCTGAACCTAAAATTATTACTTTTTCCTTATTTGATTTTGTGACTTCCGTTTCTTGATCGTAACTGGAATAGTGATATGGAGTTTTAGCTTCAAATTCAGCCGCACAAGTATCCACAGTTTTGTAAACGGGCCTGATGTTTAATTTGTGACGGTCTTGACGTACTTGAGATTCAGTTGAATTTGTTAGTTGTGCAATTTGCAGATCAGAGAATCCATGCTGTTTGGCATATTTTAACAAATGTGCATCTAGAGGCTTGGCCTTTTGAATTTCCAAGGCTATTTCATTAATTAATTGAATTTGATCTAAAAACCAAGGATCAATTTTGGTGCTCTCGTGTAATTGCGCAACGCTGGCACCAGCCCACAAAGCTCTTTGTACCGTGTTGATTCTTCCATCAGTTGGTATGGCAGCTAATTTAACTAATTCTTTTACATCTTCACTACTGGCAGAGAAATCAAACGGAGCATCTTTTTTCTCCAAACTACGTAAAGATTTTTGTAACGCTCACAAAAGTTTCTCCCAATAGCCATCGCCTCGCCCACGCTCTTCATGTGGGTTGTCAAGGTTGTGTTTGCTCCAGGAAATTTCTCAAAAGCAAATCTTGGAATTTTTACCACCACATAATCAAGGGTTGGTTCAAATGAAGCAGGTGTTTCTTTGGTGATGTCGTTTGGAATTTCATTGAGTGTGTAACCAATGGCCAATTTTGCAGCAATCTTAGCTATAGGAAAACCAGTTGCTTTTGATGCTAAAGCTGAAGATCGTGAGACTCTGGGATTCATTTCGATAACAATCATTCGACCATCTTGGGGATTGATAGCAAATTGAATGTTGCATCCACCAGTATCGACACCAACTTCTCTGATTACTGAAATCGCAACATCACGCATGTGTTGGAATTCTTTGTCAGTCAGGGTCATGGCTGGTGCCACAGTGATTGAATCACCNGTGTGAACACCCATGGGATCAAAGTTTTCGATTGAGCAAATAATCACAACATTGTCATGATGATCCCGCATTAATTCAAGTTCGTATTCTTTCCAACCAATGATGCTTTCTTCTAATAGAACTTCGCTAGTTGGTGATGCTTGTAGGCCTGATGCAACAAATTTTATTAAATCCTCTTCGGTGTAGGCAATTCCTGATCCAGCTCCACCCATGGTGAAAGAAGGTCTAACAACTAAGGGGTATCCCAAAACTTGCGCACTTTTTAAACATTCATCAAGTGAGTGACATATTTCGCTCTGTGCAGAATTGGCACCAATTTTGTTAACAATTTTTTTAAACTTTTCTCTGTTTTCGCCACTCTCAATTGCCTCAACTTTGGCACCAATTAACTCCACGTTATATTTCTTAAGTATTCCCGCTTTATGTAAGGCCATTGCCGCGTTTAAAGCGGTTTGACCACCAAGGGTGGGCAAAATTGCATCTGGTTTTTCTTTGATGATTATTTTTTCTAAAATTTCTGTTGAGATTGGTTCCACGTATGTTGCATCCGCAAAATCTGGATCGGTCATGATTGTGGCCGGATTACTATTCAGCAGAATTACTCTTATACCTTCTGCTCTTAAGACTCGACAAGCTTGAGTTCCTGAATAATCAAATTCGCATGCTTGACCAATAACAATTGGTCCTGAACCAATTACTAGGACTGAGTTAATGTCTTTTCTTTTAGGCATTATTTTTATCCATCAAAGCGGTGAATCGATCAAATAAGTAACCTGCATCGTGTGGACCTGCTGCTGCCTCTGGGTGATACTGCACACTGAAAGCTGGTTTATCTTTTAGAGCCAAACCTTCAACCACGTTGTCATTCAAACAAATATGACTAACTTCAACTCTGCCAAATTCTGTTTCAGTTTCACGATCAAGTGGAGCTTTTACTGCAAATCCATGATTGTGTGTAGTTATTTCAACTTTGCCAGTTGTTCTATCCAACACAGGTTGATTAATTCCTCGGTGACCAAAGGTTAATTTATATGTTTCAAAACCAAGTGCCCTTCCAAGTATTTGGTTACCAAAACAAATTCCAAATAATGTTCTATTCACCTTCAATATTTCTTTTGTCACAGCTATCGCATGAGTGGCAGTTTCAGGATCTCCAGGGCCATTACTTAAGAAAACCCCATCAAGTCCAGCTGCTAAAACTTCATCGGCACTTGCCGTAACAGGCAGAACTGTTAATTCAATTCCTCTGGTTGTAAGATTTTGCAAGATTGCATTCTTCATACCTAAATCAATAGCAGCTACTTGGTAAAGCTTTTTACCAACCGCTGGGACCACAAATGATTGTTTTGTGGAAACCATGCCACATAAATCTGCACCTTTCATTTGGGGAGAAGATTTAACTTTATTTAAGAAATATTCTTTTTCATGATCATCAATGTTTTGAGAAAAAATGCCAGCTCTCATGGCACCTTTGTCGCGTAGGTGTCTAGTAAGTGCCCTGGTGTCTATGCCAGCGATACCAACTATTTTTTGCTGAACTAATTCTTGATCAAGTGTTCTTTTTGATCTCCAGTTAGATGCAACTCTGGCAGGATCTCTAACCACATAACCAGAAACCCATGCGTGCAGATTCGTCATCCTCATCATTGATTCCAGTGTTTCCAATATGCGGAGCGGTCTGAATTACTATTTGTTGAAAATAAGATGGATCAGTTAAAGTTTCTTGGTAACCAGTCATCCCTGTTGTGAAAACTGCTTCACCAAATGTTTCCCCAGTAGCGCCAAAGGCTCGACCAGTAAAGGTTGTTCCATCTTCCAGAACCAAGAGCGCCGGTGAAAAAATCATTTTTGAACTTGCCCACTTTTCATACTGAATTTGCCACGAAAGATTGTGTGCACAACTTTACTTTTTAACGTCATGCCATCGAATGGATTGTTAGTACTTAGTGAATGCGTGTCTTTAGCATCAACTTTCCATGAAGCATTTGGGTCGATTATGCAAAGGTTTGCTATTTCATTTTCTGCAATTGGTCTACCGTGTTCATTTAATTGACCAATTTCAGCTGGCTTCTCACTCATCACTCTTGCCACATCAGACCAGGTCATCAACTTTGTATCAATCATTGCAGTTGCTACAACAGCTAAAGCTGTTTCTAAACCGGTCATTCCAAAGGCAGCACTATTCCATTCGCCTTCTTTGTCTTCCCTGGGATGAGGTGCGTGATCTGTTGCAACCACATCAATGATTCCTTGAGCCAGTGCATTTCTTAATTCTGTTACGTCTTCTACTCTACGAAGTGGAGGATTTACTTTGAATTTTGCGTCATATGATTCGCAATGAATTTGACTCAAGAACAAATGGTGCGGGGTTACTTCAGCTGTAACATTTACTTTCTTATCTTTTGCCCATCGTAAAATTTCTACAGTTCCGGCTGTTGAAGCATGACAAACATGTAGTTTTGATTGCACGTGTTCGGTTAGTAACACATCTCTTGCCACAATTGCTTCTTCTGCTACCGCGGGCCAACCCGTTAGTCCAAGTTGTCCTGACAAAGTTGATTCGTTCATCTGCGCATTTTGGGTAAGTCTTGGTTCTTGTGCATGTTGAGCAATAACACCGTTAAACGCTTTCACATATTCCAAAGCCCGTCTCATCAAAACAGGATCTGAAACACAATTACCATCATCACTAAAAATTCTGACCCGCGCTTTTGAATCAGCCATGGCAGAGAGTTCGGCAAGATTTTCGCCTAACAAACCAATGGTGACAGCTCCAACTGGATAAACATCAACCAAGCCAACACTTTTTCCTAGATTCCATACTTGTTCAACAACACCTGCAGTATCTGCCACGGGCAGAGTGTTAGCCATAGCGTGCACAGCTGTGTAACCACCTTTAGCTGCAGCGGCACTTCCAGTTGAGATAGTTTCAGCATCTTCCCTACCTGGTTCTCTCAAATGCGTATGCAAATCAACCAGCCCAGGTAACACAATTAAACCTGTCAAATCAACAATTTCAGCTTCTACATCTTTGATGGTGTTAGGTGCACCAATTTTGATAATTTTGTCATTTTCGATCAATATGTCTAATACTTTTTCACCTTTGATCGAACCATTCTTGAGTAAAATTTTCATTAGTTATTTTCACCAGTTTCGTTATTTGTTCCACCGAGTAATAAATACAAAACAGCCATGCGCACACTTACTCCATTTGCTACCTGCTCAATGACCACAGAATTGGCACTATCGGCAACTTCTGCAGTTATTTCCATACCTCTATTCATTGGACCCGGGTGCAGCACTAGAGCATGTTTTTGCATTGTTTTTTGTCTTCTAATATTTAAACCAAAATTTCTTGCGTATTCTCTGGCGGTGGGAAAATATGCATCATTCATTCGTTCTTGCTGCACTCTCAACATCATTACCGCATCAACTTTAGGTAAGACCTCATCAAGATTGTAGGAATATTCTCCACTCCAGTCTTTTATTCCCACTGGAAGCAAAGTTGGTGGGGCAACCATGATTGGTGTTGCACCTAAAGTTTTTAACAAGATGGCATTACTTCGAGCCACCCTGCTGTGCAAAATATCTCCCACGATCGCAACTCTTAAACCACTTAGATCACCGGTGTTGTTTCTTAAGTGTTTACGAATCGTGTACGCATCAAGTAATGCTTGGGTGGGATGTTCGTGTGTGCCATCACCAGCGTTTATTACAACAGCATTAATCCAATTTCTGGTGGCTAACAAATGTGGTGCACCCGATGAACCATGTCTTATCACTACAGCATCAGCCCCCATTGATTGCAAGGTTTGCGCTGTATCTTTTAAGCTTTCTCCTTTGGAGACACTTGACCCTTTAGCACTAAAATTGATTACATCAGCGCTGAGTCTTTTCGATGCTGCTTCAAAAGATATTCTGGTCCGTGTGCTGTCTTCAAAGAATAAATTGACTACAGTTCTACCTCTGAGAGTTGGAAGTTTTTTTACAAGACCATCAGAAATTGCAGCTAATTCTTTAGCAGTATCGAGCACAAGCACTGCATCATCTTTAGTTAAATCATTGGCCGAAACTAGATGTTTCTTCACCCCTCACCACCAAAAAGTGTCACGTTTTCACTTGCGTCATCAAAATCAGCCAAAGTTACTTGCACGGTTTCAATCAAAGAAGTAGGAATATTTTTTCCCACATAGTCAGCCTTGATTGGTAGTTCTCGATGTCCTCTATCTATGAGCACTGCTACTTGCACCATTGAAGGTCTGCCGATCACATTTAATGCATCAAGTGCTGCTCTTATTGTTCTTCCTGAAAACAAAACATCGTCAACTAAAATAACAACTTTATGATCAATTCCACCTTCGGGTATTTCGGTGGGAGCCAAAGCTCTCGGCGGTCTGAGTCTCAAGTCGTCTCGATACATAGTTATATCCAGTGACCCAACAGGAATTACAACTTTTTCAAATTCACTAATTTTTTGTGCGATCCGTTTTGCTAACGGCACACCGCGGGAAGGAATACCTAAAAGAACTAAATCTTTGGAACCTTTGTTGTTTTCTAAAATTTCATGAGCAATGCGAGTTAATGCCCGGGAAATATCTGATGATTCAAGTACTACACGAACAGAGTTACGAGAATTAGCACTCATGTGCTTCTCGACCTCCTTCTCCGCCTCACGGGACGGTATTAAAGGATGTCTTACTAAAAATTTAGATTAGCAGAGGAAATTAACTTTCGTCTGCACCAGTACCAACTTTGTGTACTCGCATGCCATTGGTTGTGCCTGGTACCCCAGGTGGAACACCTGCCACTACCACAACTAATTCACCGTATTTAGCCAAATTATTTGATGTTAAATGGCGATCAACTGTGGCAACCATGTCGTCGGTGTGTTGAACGGTGTCAGTGTGAAAAGTTTCTGTGCCCCAAATCATGGCAAGTTGGCGTTGTACTTTTTCATCGGTGGTGAAAGCTAAAATTTGTGTACTGGAGCGATGTCTAGCCATAAGTCGAACACTTCGTCCAGTTTCAGTAAATGCAATCAAGTACTTAGACTTAGTTGCCTTTCCAACTGCCACAGCTGCTGTTGTAACTGCTCGACCAGTGCTGCCTTGGTCTTCTGACTCAAGTTTTGGTAATTTTTCTAATGCTTCTACTTCAACATGTTCAATAATTCTGGCCATAGTTTCTACAACGCCCACTGGGTTATCGCCCACACTGGTTTCGCCACTTAGCATTAATGCGTCAGCCCCATCAAGCACAGCGTTGGCAACATCACTTGCTTCAGCTCTAGTTGGGCGAGATGAATTAATCATTGATTCCAGCATTTGCGTTGCAACAATCACAGGTTTTCCAACTTGTCTAGCCATTTGAATTGCTCGTTTTTGAACCATTGGAACTACTTCATAGGGAAGTTCTACTCCTAAATCACCACGAGCAATCATGATGGCATCAAAAACTTGCAAAATTTCTCCCAAGTTTTCAACAGCTTGAGGCTTCTCAATCTTTGCCACAATAGGAAGTCTTTTACCTTTTTTATCCATAATTTTATGAACATTTTCAATATCTTTTGCGCTTCTAACAAAAGAAAGAGCAATCAAATCACAATCATTATCAAGAGCCCAGATCAAATCTGCTTCATCTTTATCCGACATCGCAGGAACATTCACAGCAACACCAGGAAGATTTATACCTTTACTGTTTGAGATTGTGCCACCTTCAATTATTTTTGTAAGAACGTTGTTTCCTTTGACTTCGATAACTTCTAATCTAATTTTGCCATCATCGATAAGTATTGGATCGCCTTTTTTAACATCACCTGTTAAGCCTTTATATGTTGTGGAGACTTTTTCTTTATCGCCAATAACGTCATCTATTGTGATGATGAAATTTTGACCGTTAACTAACGAAACAGGCCCATTTCCAAAAGTTCCAACCCGAATTTTTCGGTCCTTGCAAATCTGCTAACGCAGCAATTTCTTTGCCTTCTAGTTTGGCTGCTGCTCTTACTAAACCAAGTCTTTTCTTATGATCGGCGTGATCACCGTGTGACATATTAAGTCTGGCCACATTTAATCCTGCTTTAATTAATTTTTGAACAGTTGCTAAATCATCTGTTGCTGGTCCAAGTGTTGCAACAATCTTGGCTCTTCTCATATCTTCTATTCTATTTGATTGGACATTTTAGACATTGATCGGTCTTGAAGTTGGTTCAATTGGAGCAGGCAAATTAGTTTCACCAATCAAATATTTGTCTACAGCAGCAGCAGCTGATCTTCCTTCAGCAATTGCCCACACAATTAGTGATTGGCCTCGTCCGGCATCTCCGCAAACAAAAACACCATCAGCATTGGTAGCAAAATTTTCATCCCTAGCAATATTGCCTCGAGGATCAAGGTTTAGTTTCAATTGATCAATAAATGCTGCTTTTTCAGGACCGATAAATCCTAATGCCAGGAAAACAAAATCAGCTGGAATAACTTTTTCTGTTCCTTTTACTGATTCAAATTTGCCATCTTTAAATATAACTTCGACTATTTCCAATCCTGTTAACTGATTTTTTTCACCCAAGAATTTTTGAGTATTTACACTAAATATTCTTTCGCCACCTTCTTCGTGAGCACTCGTGACTCGATATGTCATTGGATAAGTTGGCCATGGTTGATAATCTGGTCTGGTTTCTGGTGGTAGAGGTAAAATTTCTAATTGAGTTATGCTCTTGGCACCTTGACGATGTGCTGTTCCTAAACAATCAGCACCAGTNTCGCCTCCCCCGATAATCACAACATTTTTATCTTTCACATCAATGGGAGATTTAGCTAATTCCCCTAAAGCAACGCGATTAGCAAANGGTAGATATTCCATTGCTTGATATATGCCAGAAAATTCTCGTCCTGGNACTGGAAGATCACGCCAAGCCGTTGCCCCAACTGCAATCACCACAGCGTCATATCTTTTGCGCAATTCATTTGCATCAATGTCTACACCTATTTCAACACCACTTCTAAATTTAATTCCTTCAGCTGCAAGTTGCTCAAGTCTTCTGTCAACGTGAATTTTTTCCATTTTGAATTCGGGGATTCCGTATCGAAGCAAACCACCAAGTTTGTCTGATCTTTCATAAATCGCNACAGTGTGACCTGCTCTGGCTAATTGTTGNGCAGCAGCAAGACCCGCAGGACCTGAACCGATTACTGCCACAGTTTTTCCACTAAGTCTTGACGGTGGCTGTGGAGTAACGAAACCTTGCGCGAAAGCTCGATCAGCAATCTCGACTTCAATTTGTTTTATGGTCACAGATTCTTTGTTTATCGCAACAACGCAAGCAGTTTCACACGGTGCAGGACAAAGTCGACCAGTGAATTCTGGAAAATTATTTGTGGCGTGTAAACGTTCAGATGCTTCTCGCCAGTCCTCATTGAAAACTAGATCGTTCCATTCAGGTATTAAGTTTCCAAGTGGACAGCCGTTATGACAAAATGGAATACCGCAATCCATGCATCGTCCTGCTTGCAGTTTTAATTTGTTTGTTTCAAAAGGTTCATAAACTTCACGCCAATCCATCAAACGCAAATCAACTGGTCTTCTTTTAGCGGTCTCTCTTCTGTTATTTATAAAGCCTTTTGGATCACCCACCAGACACCCCCATTACTGCTTGCATTGGATCTGTGCCTTCTTTTTCAGCTTTGGCTTGTGCTAATAAAACTCGTTTATATTCTCGAGGCATAACTTTAGTGAATTTCTTAAAGTTTGGATCAATCAACAACTCTTTGGCTAGTGGTGAATCTGTTTCTTCAGCATAACTTTTAATTGTTTTGGATAAAAATTCTTTATCCATGTCATCTAATTCTTCTAGTTCCACCATTTCTGGATTAATGTTTTCAACATTCAGATCAACTACATAGGCAATTCCACCACTCATGCCAGCAGCAAAGTTTCTACCTGTTTGTCCAAGCACTATTACTCGACCACCAGTCATATATTCGCAGCCATGATCTCCCACACCTTCAACTACGGCAATAGCTCCAGAATTTCTTACACAAAATCTTTCTCCTACTAAACCTCTAACAAATAATGTTCCCGAAGTTGCTCCATATGCAGCGACGTTTCCAGCTATTACGTTTACGCCTGAATCAAATTTAGAATTACGATCTGGTCGCACTACTATTTTTCCACCAGATAAGCCTTTACCCAAATAATCATTAGTGTCACCTTCAAGTCTTAATGTCAGACCTTTTGGAATGAATGCTCCAAATGATTGACCGGCTGTACCGTTGAAAGTTAATTCAATGGTTCCCTCTGGTAATCCTGCTCCACCAAAATTTCTTGTTATGCGACTTCCCAGCATGGTGCCTACCGTGCGATTAACATTTCTGATGGCAATTTGCGCTCTGACNAGTTCACTNTTTTCTAGTGCTGGTTTACAGATTTCAATTAATTCATTATCTAAAGCATCNNCTAAACCNTGATCTTGCATAGTGGTTTGATGCAAAACTGCGTCNTTTGTGGTTGTTACTCTATGCAATATTGGTGATAAGTCTAACCCGGCTGCTTTCCAATGCTCAATTACTTTCTTGGTATTAAGAACTTCAGAATGACCTATTGCTTCATCCAATGTTCTAAAACCTAATTCAGCTAAGTACTCACGAACTTCGGTAGCAATAAATCTGAAAAAGTTTTCTACGAATTCTGGTTCACCAGTAAATTTCTCTCTTAATATTGGGTTTTGTGTTGCAACACCAACAGGGCAAGTGTCTAAATGACAAACCCTCATCATCACACAACCCATCACAACTAGCGGGGCGGTAGCAAATCCAAATTCTTCTGCACCAAGAAGTGCTGCNACTATTACATCTCTACCTGTTTTTAATTGTCCATCTGTTTGCACAACAATGCGATCACGTAAACCATTTAATAACAAAGTTTGTTGAGCTTCTGCTAAACCAATTTCCCAAGGACCNCCNGCGTGCTTTAAAGAAGTTAANGGNCTTGCACCTGTTCCNCCATCATGACCTGAAATTAGAACCACATCAGCATGAGCTTTNGCNACTCCTGCAGCCACCGTTCCCACCCCAACTTCGGCAACAAGTTTGACATGAATTCTGGCCTTATCGTTTGCGTTTTTCAAATCGTGAATTAATTGCGCTAAGTCCTCAATGGAATAAATATCGTGATGCGGTGGAGGTGAAATTAATCCCACTCCAGGTGTTGAGTGTCGAGTTTTAGCAATCCAGGGATAAACCTTGTTTCCTGGTAGTTGTCCACCTTCTCCAGGTTTAGCACCTTGCGCCATTTTNATTTGAATATCATCGGCGTTGACTAAATATTCNCTGGTCACACCAAATCTGCCACTAGCAACTTGTTTAATAGATGAACGNTTGGAATCACCGTTTGCCATTTTTTGGTAACGTTCTGGATCTTCTCCNCCTTCGCCAGTGTTTGATTTAGCACCCAAACGATTCATGGCAATTGCTAATGTTTCATGAGCTTCACCTGAAATTGATCCATAAGACATAGCTCCTGTGCTAAATCTGCTAAGGATTTTCTCGATTGGTTCCACTTCTTCAATAGAGATAGATTTACGNTCGCCCTTAAATTCAAATAGTCCTCTAATGGTCATTAATCTTTTTGATTGCTCATTAACTTTTTCGGTGTAATCTCTAAAAACATCCATTTGTCCTGTGCGGGTGGAATGTTGTAATTTGAAAACAGTTTCGGGATCAAATAAGTGTGGTTCACCTTCTCTGCGCCATTGGTATTCCCCACCTATTGCAAGTTGTCTGTGCGCAGGTGAAATTCCACTAAATGGGTATGCCACATCGTGTCGCTTAGATACTTCTTGTGCAATTACTTCTAAACCAACTCCGCCGAGTCTAGAAACTGTTCCAGTAAAGTATTTATCTATAACTTCATTTGAAATACCTATGGCCTCAAATATTTGAGCTCCACGATAAGAAGCAACAGTTGAAACACCCATCTTGCTCATAACTTTTAAAACACCTTTGCCTAAAGCTTTAACCAAATTTCTAACCGCTTTTTCAGGTGAAATATCACCCATTCTTTTTTGTCTAACCATGTCTTCAACAGTTTCCATCGCCAAATAAGGATTGACTGCGGCTGCACCATAACCAATTAAAAGTGCCACGTGATGAACTTCTCTAACATCACCTGCTTCAACTATCAAACCTATTTGCATTCTTTGTTTGGTACGAATCAAATGATGATGAACAGCTGCTACTAATAGCAAAGACGGGATAGGTGCATTATCGGCATCACTGTCACGGTCACTCAAAATTAGTAAATGTTTACCGTTTTTAATGGCCTCATTTACTTCAATAAATATTTCTTCAATACGATTTTCTAACCCTATGCCACCTTGGGCTACTTTGTATAAACCCGAAAACTTTTGAGCAGCAAAACCTGGTTGATCCCCATCTCGGTTTATGTGAATCAACTTTGCCAACTCGTCGTTATCAATCACAGGAAAAGGCAAAACCACTTGCCTGGCATGAGCAGGTGTGGGAATCAATAAGTTGCCTTCTTCCCCAACCGATGAAGAAAGTGAAGTAACAATTTCTTCTCTTATGGCATCAAGTGGTGGATTGGTTACTTGAGCAAACAATTGAGTGAAATAATCGAAAATTAATCTGGGGCGACTACTTAAAACCGCAATAGGTGTATCTGTTCCCATCGAACCTAAAGGTTCATTAGCGTTTTTAGCCATGGGGGTAAGCAAAATTTTTAACTCTTCATCTGTGTAGCCAAAAGTTTGTTGTCTTCTAAGTACAGATGAATGCGTGTGAACAATGTGTTCGCGGTCAGGTAATTCTTCTAAGTGAACTAACCCAGCGTGCAACCAATCCTGGTAAGGATGTTGGCTAGCAAGACTGTTTTTGATTTCTTCATCTTCAATTATTCGCCCGTTATCGGTATCAACCAAAAACATTTTTCCTGGCTGTAACCGTCCTTTTCTTATAACTGTTGCTGGATCAATTGGCAACACTCCTGATTCACTTGCTAAGACGACTAGCCCGTCATTGGTTACCCAAAATCTTCCAGGGCGTAATCCGTTTCTATCAAGTACTGCCCCAATTACATGTCCGTCGGTAAAAGTTACGCAAGCTGGACCATCCCAAGGTTCCATAAATGAAGCATGGAATTCATAAAATGCTCTGCGCGCTGGATCCATGCTGGGATTATTTTCCCAAGCTTCGGGAATCATCATCAATATTGAATGTGGTAGTGATCTTCCACCTAAATGAATTAGTTCTAGCACTTCATCAAATGATGCAGAGTCACTTGCTTCGTTTGAACATATAGGAAACACTCTTGCTAAATCACCTGGAATTAAATCTGTTTTAATTAAATTCTCTCTTGCGTGCATCCAATTTCGGTTTCCCTTTACCGTATTGATTTCACCATTATG
>JGI25911J50253_10000424_pt1 | contig 14107 bp, 10 predicted proteins | sample LauGreSBDMM110SD_3_FD_50253 | JGI IMG/M metagenome (IMG submission 50253) | reverse complement strand
CGGCAGACACCGTCAAGGCGCTGGACGCCACCTCGCGCGATTTTGTGCACAGCATCCAGTTCTGGTCCACCACTCTGGGCTTTGTAGGCGACATTACCGAAGCGCAATTGGTGGCATTGGTCAAACAAGGTTCCGGCGGCGTAGTAGACCGCCAGCATTCCGGCGCCACACAGATCACGGATTAAAGGTGGGTTACAGCGGCAACTACACTTTCACGGTTACGGTGGTCAAGCTGGATGGATCCACCGGCGAGACCGCAAACTTTTACTATCAGGGAGCTGCCTTTAGCGGCATTGCATCCGTAGTGGCGGCCACACCCACAAGTGCAGCGACGGCAGTGCCGACGACGGCGGCTGCCACTGTAAAAACTACGGCGACCGCTGTGCCCGCAGCCACAAGTGGCTTGGCTGCCGGACGTGTTTACACGGTGGTAAAGGGTGACAACCTCGTCAAAATTGCAGCGCGCTACGGCACGACGGCAGCGGCAATTGCGACGACAAACAAGCTCAAAGATCCGGCGCGCATTTCCATCGGCCAGAAGCTGACGATCCCGTAGCTGGCTGGCCGGCAGCTGCCGGCGGGCGGGCTAGCGGCCTGCAGCTGGTGCAGCGCAGGCCGCCCGGTGCCTGCGCAATTACGCGCAGCGTGTGCTGCGCTACCCCAAATTTTCCCCGAGAAATTGCAGTGTGCGCTGCCATGAGAGCAGCGCAGCTGCCGCGTTGTAAACCTGCGGGCGTTCGTCATTGAAGAAGGCGTGGCCAGTGCCGGGATAAATATGGAACTGCGCCGGCTTGCCGGCCGCAGCCAGTGCGGCCCGCAGTTCGGGCAGGGCGTCGGTGGCGCTGTCATCTGCGGCGTAGTGGCCGAGGATGGGGCAGCGCACGCCATGCCAGTCTGGCGCGCTGCGCACTACGCCGTAGTAGGGGACGGCCGCATCAATCACGCCCATAGCCGCCAGCTGCAGTGTGAGGCCGCCGCCCAGGCAAAAGCCCACACAGCCCACGCGTTTGCACCACGTGCGCAGCAACGCTGCTGCTGCGGCCATATCAGTGGCGGCCTGCGCGATGTTTAGTTCTTGCATCAGCTTTTGGGCTGCATTTGGCTCAGTAGCGGCGCGGCCGTCGTACAGGTCCGGTGCCAGTGCGGCATAACCCGCTGCGGCAAAGCGGTCAGCCACATTTTTTATGTGCGGCACCAGCCCCCACCACTCCTGAATGACGAGCACGCCCGCAGTGGCGGGTGTGGCGGGCAATGCCAGATAGCCACTGCGCAAGGCTCCGGCACTTTCAAATTCAATTAACTTGCCGGGCATAAGCATCTCCCGCCAGCAATGGCGCCGGGCTTAAACAAATCCGCCGCCCGCCGGCTTGTGCAGCCAATGCGGACGGCGTGGTGTTGCTGTGTGTGGCGCCGGCTGCGGCGCCCGTCTCAGGCGCTGGCCGCGAGCACACGCCGCGGCCGCTTGGCCGGCAGCGTTTCCATTTGCGGCTGCGCCGCGCCATTCAGGGCTATGCGCTTGGTGCGCACAAAATCGGAAACATGGTCGCCGTACTGCGCTACAAACGCCTTTTTGTAATCCGTGCCGCGCACAACGCCGCGGCAGTTTGCCGACCCGCATTTGCATGCAAATTGCGGCATCTGCTCAGTATAAAAAGTGGCGTAGTCCAGGGTGATGTGCTCGCCGCGTTTTAGCGGCCGGCGCGCCACCACGTTCAGCCCTTCCAGCCAGGCGCTTGGGTCGCAGGAATGGTTGAGCGGTTTCCAGTCGACAGCATGCTCGCTCCATGTCACGTAGGTGTCCTCAGAGAGCGGGTAGGCAAACTGCCCAAACCAGCGTTTCTGCTGGCGGCTGAACTTGCGCATTGCGTGGGTTTTGCTCACAAGATTGTGCGACGCTTCTTCAAACGCCACAATCAGCTCGCCAGCGCGCAGCTCGTGCGCGGCATACATGCCAAACTGGCTCTGGTTGTTGAACTGCAGTGTCCACGCCTGGCTTAGCTTGCGGGTGCGCAGCTGCGCAGATTCCATCACCGCATCCAAGAAGCCCCGGTGGCCGGCGGGGTCGTTGAGCAGAATGAAGTCCGCACTGCCGGCTTGTTCTGGTGGATAAAAGATGCTGCAGTTGGGGTTGATTTCCAGCATAAACAGCTCGCCGGCTGCGTTGAGACGCAGGTCACAGCGCCCGTAGCCGGTGCCATTGAGGCCGACAAAAAGCTTGCGCGCGGCATCCTTCAAGCGTTCGGCCAGCTCGCGGTCGCGCACTGGCGAGCACTTCATGCCGGCGTAGTTCACCCACTTCAGGTCAAAGTGCTTAAAGGTGTCGCCTTTGGGGAAGCTGAACTCCACCGGCTGATACGCAAAGGGTGCCAGCGCGTCACGCGGATTTTCGGAAACGAGCACGGTAAACTCGCGCCCCTCAATAAACTCCTCCACCAGTGCGCCGCCAAACGCATCCAGCATGCGCTTGGCTTGCTGCGTAAGCTGCGCCGCATTTGTTACGCGTGAGTCGCGCGTAAGGCCGATGCTGTTGTAGCTGTTGGGGTGCTTGACGATCAGCGGATAGCGCAGCGCCTTGGCGGCCAGCTTGATGTCTTCAATCTCGCTGACCTGCATGTANGCCGGCGTGCTGACACCCCAGTANTGCGACACCAGCTTCATTTCCTCGCGCGTCGGCTCGTAAAAGCCGGCACCAGCGCCAGTGAACGGCACACCCAGCCGCTCCAGNGCCTGCACCACTTCGATGCCCGGCCGGTCCTCATCCCATGCGCCGTCGCATAAGTTAATGAACAGGTCGAAGTTTTGGCGCGCCAGTTCTTGCACCTGGCGCACGGCCGTGGATTTCTTGATCAGGTGCAGCTCGCACTGATGGCCATCCAGCCAGCGTGCCGGGTCGGACTGCAGCTCATACTCCTTGATGGGTGAATTGGAATCTTCGTAACAAACGTTGAGAATGCAAATCTTCATAGATACCGGAAATTGTTCCTTGGGGCAGCCGGTTAGCCGGCACCACCGATGCGAAGTTGACTTTGACCTGGGGACAAACAGAAAGAAGAGCGGACGCGCTGGTGGTGAATCACACAGACCGATTAAGCAGCGTATGCGGAGAATACCCGAAAAGTTTTGGAAAGTCAACAGAATTTTAAAACTTTAAGGTTGGGTCACGCGCAGCGGGCAGACCCGCTGCCGCTGCGCGAGTGTGCGGCCGCAACGCGTGCGCATGGTATTATGCGCGCACCCTGGCAGCGATCACCCAAATTAAGTTTGCGCAAGTGGAGGCAGCGCGCGCTCAGCGCAGCACATGACAAGCATCGAAAAAATTTCCTACAGCGGCTGGCCGGCATGCTGGCGGCTGCGCAACAGCACTGTGGAGCTGATAGCCACCAGCGATGTGGGGCCGCGCGTTATGCGCTTTGCATTTGTGGGCGGTGAGAATGTGTTGTGTGAGCTGCCCGACACGCTGGGCAAGACCGGTGGAACACAGTGGCGCAACTATGGCGGACATCGCTTGTGGCATGCACCCGAGTCGCAGCCGCGCACATACCACCCGGACAACACGCCCGTGCTGGTGCAGGTGCTGGATGACGGCATCCGCCTCACACAGCCCGCCGAACCAACAACCGGCATACAAAAAGAGCTGCAGCTAACGCTGGACCCGCATGCGGCGCAGGCTACGCTGCACCACCGCCTGACCAACCAAAATTTATGGCCCGTGACTTTGGCGCCGTGGGCCATCACTGTTATGGCAGCTGGCGGTGTGGCGGTGTTTCCACTGGCGCCGCGCGGCAGCCACAGCACTGAACTGCTGCCCAATGGCAGCCTGAGTTTGTGGTCCTACACAGACATGAGCGATGCGCGCTGGACGTGGGGCCGCCAGTATGTACTGCTGCGCCAGGATCCCGCGGCCCAAACTCCCCAAAAAGCAGGTGGCCCAGTGCCCGCGGGCTGGGCAGCCTACTGGCGCGCCGGGCAGCTGTTCATTAAGAGTTTCACCTTCCGGCCGGGTGCCGAATATCCGGACCGCGGCTGCTCATTTGAAACTTACACTGATGCGCAAATACTGGAGCTGGAGAGCCTGGGGCCGCTGGCAACGCTGCAGCCGGGTGCAAGCGTTGAGCATGTGGAGCACTGGCATCTGGTGCGTGATGTGCCGCCCGTGGGGCGCGAGGCCGATGTAACAGCACATGTGCTGCCGCACCTGCCCGCGCCGCAGCCTGTGTAACGCCATGGCATGCCTGCTCGGAATCGACACATCCACCACCGCCACCAAGGCGCTGCTGGTGGACGAGCACGGCCGCGTGCTGGCGGTGAGCAGCAGCGAGTACGGCTACGACACGCCCCGCCCGCAGTGGACCGAGCAAGACCCAGAACTGTGGTGGCAGGCAACCATCAGCACCGTGCGGGCCGTGCTGCAGCAGGCGCAAGTGAACGCCGCGGATATTGCCGCAGTGGGCCTCACCGGCCAGATGCACGGCCTCACGCTGCTGGACGCGCACGGTGCAGTCATCCGCCCGTGCATATTGTGGAACGACCAGCGCACAGCAGTGCAGTGCGCGGCCATCACGCAAGCGGTGGGTGCGGCGCGCGTGCTGCAGCTGACGGGCAACCCGGCACTCACCGGCTTCACTGCGCCCAAGCTGCTCTGGGTGCGGGAGCACGAGGCGCACAATTACGCCCGCATCGGCAAGGTGCTGCTGCCCAAAGACTACCTGCGCTACAAATTAACCGGCGAGTATTTTGGCGAGGTTTCGGACGCTTCGGGAACTTCGCTTTTTGATGTGGGGCGGCGCGCGTGGTCAGCCGAGATGTTGCAGGCGCTGCAGATCCCGCGCGCGTGGCTGCCGGAGGTGAGCGAGTCGCCGGTGGTGACTGCGCGCATCAGCGCTGCTGCGGCGCAACTCACCGGCTTGCTGGCTGGCACTCCGGTAGTCGGCGGCGCCGGCGACCAGGCGGCGCAGGGCGTGGGTGCCGGCATTGTCAGCGAAGGGCTGGTGTCTGCCACATTGGGGACATCGGGTGTGGTGTTTGCTGCGAGCAGCACATACCGCGTGGAGCCGCAGGGCCGGCTGCATGCGTTCTGCCATGCGGTGCCCGGCATGTGGCATTTGATGGGCGTGATGCTGTCTGCTGCGGGCAGCCTGCGCTGGTACCGGGACACGCTGGGGCAGCCCGAGCAGCAAGCGGCTGCGGCTGCCGGGCGGGACGTGTACGAGCTGCTCACCGAAAGTGCAGCGGGCGTGGCGCCAGGCTGCGAGGGGCTGCTGTTTTTGCCATACCTCACGGGCGAACGCACGCCGCATCCCGACCCCGATGCACGCGGTGCATTTGTGGGCATCACCGTGCGCCACGGCAAGGCGCACCTGACGCGCGCCGTGCTGGAGGGCGTGAGCTACGGCCTGTGCGATTCCCTGCAGCTGCTGCGCGCGCTGCAGATTGAGCCGGCGCAGGTGCGTGCTTCCGGCGGCGGTGCGCGCAGTGCGCTCTGGCGCCAGATGCTGGCGGACATTTTTGGCACTGAGATTGCGACCATAAATGTGGCCGAGGGCGCGGCTTTTGGCGCGGCGCTGCTGGCCGGCGTGGGCGCTGGAATATTTGCAGATGTGGCGCAGGCGGCGCAAGCCACCATAAAGGTTACGGAACAGGTGACACCGGGTGCTGGTGCTGCAGCATACGCACGCTACTACCCGCGCTATCAGGCGCTGTACCCCGCGCTGGCTGCAGAGTTTGCAGCGCTGGCCGCACTGGCACGCGCAGACCCGGCTTAGCCTTTGGGCGTTGGCGTGGGGCTGGAAATGGGAGCCGGCAGCGCAGTTTTTGTGGCGGACGGCACGGCTGTGATGGAAGCGGGCGTAGAAGTGCGTGCGAGCGTGGCAGCAGCCGGCGCGGGTGCGGGCGATGTGCTGGTGGCAGCGGACACAGCTGTAAGGGAAGCTGGCGTAGAAGTGAGCGTCGGTGTGACAGATGCCGGCAGTGCGGTGGGGGCTGCCGTTGTTGCAGTGGCTGCGGCCACCGCAGCGGTTGGCAACCCGGCCGCTGGCGCGCTGGCAGCTGATTTCTGCGGCTCCCACGCCGGGTAAGAGTCGAAGCCCGGGCTGTTGGTTAAGCGCGTTTGTGCGCTGCCATCCGGGCGCGTTGTATAAATCTCAAAGTTGCCATCGCGGTCTGAAACAAACAGCAGCAGGGCACCATCTGGCGACCAGGCCGGGTAACTGTCGTCTGCCGAGCTGTTGGTGATGCGCGTCTGCTCTGTGCCGCCGGCGCTCATCTGGTAGATCTCGGCGCTGCCATCACGATACGAAACGAAGGCCACCTTGCTGCCGTCAGCGGACCATGCCGGAAAGGCATCGTCCGGCTCGTTGACGGTGAGGCGCATCTGGCTGCTGCCATCCATCGCCATGCTGTAGAGCTCCCAGTTGCCGTCCCGCAATGACTGAAAAATAATTGTGCGCCCGTCGGGCGACCACACCGGCCAACTGTCGCTGGCGCTGCTGTTGGTGAGGCGGCGCTGGTCGCTGCCATCCAGCTTCATGCTGTAAATCTCAAAGTTGCCGTCACGGTCCGAGGCAAACACAATCAGCTGCAGCGCATCCGACCAGGCCGGGTAGGTGTCATGCGCCGGGTTGTTGGTCAGGCGGATCTGGTCCAGCCCGTTGTTCTGCATGCTGTAGATTTCAAAGTTCACATCGCGATTGGACGCAAACAGGAGCTTGCGACCGCCATCTGCCCACTTGGGATAAATGTCGCGCGCCGGGTTGTCTGTCAGGCGGCCGGCTGCGCCGCTGCCAGCTTCCATGATGTAGATGTCTTCGGCGTCCGGGTTGTCGCGGTTGGACACAAACACAATGCGGCCGCCGCCACCGATGACGGTGGGCACAGCCGAGACCGTGACGCCGGGGTGGGTGTTGCGGTTGCAGCAGCGGTGCCGGTTTGTGGCTGGCCGGGTGCTGCGCTGGCGTTTGGTTCCGGCGTTGCGGAAGCAGTGCCATTGGGTGTGACCGTGATTGTGGGCGTGTTGGTGATGGTGGCGGTTGGCGTGCGCGTGGGCTTGCGCGTGGCCGTGATCACCGGCACCGGGGAAGGCGCAAAATTGGCTGCCAGCGAATCGCAGCCGGACAACAGCGCACACAGCAGTGCAGCTGCCAACCATTGTTTAGNANACGGGGCCAGCCGGATTTCTGAGCGCATGCACACTCAGTCTAACCGTCCTGCCTGTTAAGACCAGCCGATTTGTAAGACTTTTACGGATNTATAACGCGGGTTCGGCTACTGCATTTCCGCTGCGGGCGGCTGCAGGAAGCCATGCACCACTTTTTCACACAAAGCGGCACCTCGTAGCTGAAAGTCGGCCAGTTGCGCCACGCTGATGCGGCTGAAAATGCGCGCGTGCAGGGCTGCAGGCGATTGCAGCAGCGCCTCGAACTCCTGCGGGGTACGGCCCATGCGCTCTGCAAAAACCGCGACGGTTTGGGCGGCGGCGCCCGGCTGCAGCTGCTGCACCAAAAAATTGCGCCAGCTGCACAAGTGTGCGTCGCTTGCAAACGGCAGCCAGCCGGCGGGCTCGGCAGCGGCTAGCAGTGCAGCAATGCCGGCGGGCAGCAGCGGCCGGTCGCGCTGGTCCAGATAGGTGCGCAGCACGTTGTGCAAAAACAGGCGCTCGCTAAAATTCTCCCAGTCTGCCTGCGGCCCAAACACCGGCTGAAAAATTTCCTGCAGCCACAGCTCGTCCAGGGTCAGGTGCGCCAAATAGCCGGCAATGAATGCGCGCTGCGCGGGCGCGAGACCGGGTGCAGCGAGCTGCGGGTGCGCGTGCAGCAGGCTGCGCACAGCGCGCGGCGTGCTGGCCACCGGCATGTCAAAGAAGTGCGTGGCGCTGCGCGCAGCTCCGGAGAGCGTTTGCACATCCGGGGCGGTGTTGCCAAAGAGGAATGCGCCGTGTGCACCCGGCGCATGCAGTGCAGCAGGCAGCGCAGCGGCCACCTGCAAGTGATAAAACGGCGTGGGCACGGCAAAAGTATAGGGCGGCGGTACCGGGCGTCAAGCACATGCCCGCACCAACAAAGCTATAATTGACGCTGGTTTCCATTCAGGCTTTCACCGCAAATTTTCGGCATGCCCCTGCAGCCCGGCCTCCACGTTCATCATCGCTACCGCATAGACGCGCTGCTGTCGCCGCATCCGGCCGGCACGGTCTACGCTGCGTACGACACCATCAACAATCAGGTGTGCGTGGTGAAGGAATTCGATGCGGTGGATGGCGCGGAATTTGACACGATTGCCGCAGCGCTGCGCCAGGTGGTGCACCCCAATCTGGCCGGTGTGCTCGACCATTTTGCCTTGGGCGACGTGCGCTACCTGGTCACGGAGTATGTGAGCGGGGTGAGCGTGGCGGACCGCGTGGCAGACGAGGGCCCACTGGCTGAATCCGCCGCCGTGGAATGGATTATGCAGATATTGGTGGCGGTTCATCATCTGCACGAACGGCCGATGGCGCTCTTCCATCGCGACATCAAGGCAGCCAACATTCTGCTGACCAGTGATGACCAGGCGGTACTGGTGGATTACAGCATCGGCAAGACGCACCGGCCCGGCACGCCCGCCACACTGGTGGCCCCCGAGCAGCTGACCGGCCAGGTAACGGCCGCAAGCGAGGTGTACGCGCTGGGCAGTGTGCTGTACTTCATGCTCACCGGCACCATTCCAGGCGATAGCCAGAATGGCATACCGGACCGGTTTGCCATCCGCGCGCTGCGCACCTTTGAGCAGCCGCCGGGCAAGGAGTTGGTGCGCATCGTGGAGAAGGCCATGGCCTTCCGCGTGGAAGACCGCTATGAAAGCGTGCGTGAAATGCGCAAAGCACTGGGCAAGGTTGTGCCACATGATGTGCCGCCCGTGGAAAGGCCGGACATGCCCGCTATGCCGGACGAGACCCCTAAAGTGGCGGAACCGAAGCCGCCCGGACTGCTGCACGCGCTGCAGCGTTTTGTAAAACCACTGATGCGCGAACTGATTGTGATTGGCGGCGTGCTGGGCGTATTGCTAGTGGCGATGCTTGTGTTTCAGCAGATAAATGGCAGCCTGAGTTTTGTGCCGGCCGCGTCCACCCAGGTGGTGGTGGTTGTGGCGCAGACGGCCACGCCGGCTGCAGCCGTGGCAGTGGTTGCTGCCACCGCAACCGCAACCGCCACGCAAACGGCAACTGCGCTGCCCACCGCCACCGCGCTGCCACCCACCCCCACAGTCACACCCACCGTCACGCCCACGCTGCCGCCCACCATAGGCACTAGTGCCATCGCCGCCAGCGATGGCGCCACACTGATGTTTGTGCCAGCCGGCAACTTCATCATGGGCTCAGACTTTGGCGATCGCACATCGCAGTTGGATGAGCAGCCGCTGAACAACGTCAACCTGCCCGAGTTTTGGGTGGACCGCACCGAAGTCACTGTGGGCCAGTACAAGCAGTGCGTGGCTGCAAACGCCTGCAGCCTGCCGGCCAAGCTCAGCTCCGGCACCCGCGCGAACTACTATGACGATGACAAGTACGCCACCTATCCGGTGCTGTGGCTCAATTGGGCACAGTCCGCAAATTATTGTGAGTGGGCGGGCCGGCGCCTGCCAACGGACATGGAGTGGGAGAAAGCAGCGCGCGGGCCGGATGGCAACAAATACCCCTGGGGCGTTGCCCGGCCGGATTCCACACGCGCAAACTTTGCCTCGCAAAGCCGCGACACCACAGCAGTTGGCACGTATCCGCTGGGCGCCAGCCCGTATGGTGCGCTTGATATGTCCGGCAATGTTGCGGAGCGCGTGTCCAGTTTTTACCGCAGCCATTGGTTCAAGCTGGATCAGGTGCTTACGGCCACGCCCCCGCCGGAAGAAAGTTTTCGCGGCGGCGTGTATGGCCTGCGCAATGGCAGCTGGACAGACGGCGCCTCCAAGCAGCGCGCCGCGTACCACGGCTTTGCAGTTGACAACCAGGTTGGCACCCACAACATCGGCTTCCGCTGCGTTGTGAGCCAGCTGCCCTAACGCCTGCTGCAACCCTGCCGCGCATGCGGCACCGGCCCGCTAGCCGCAGCTTGCACGGCGCGCCGCCCAATGCACCTTCAACATCTCGCGCTCACCAACTTTCGCAATTACCGGCACTTTGAAGCTGCGTTCCCGCCGGGCGCAATAATTTTGTGCGGCCGCAACGGGCAGGGCAAAACCAGCCTGCTGGAGGCCGTACATTACCTGACGGCAGCGCACTCGCCGCAGGCTGCCACGGACCGGCAGCTGCTGCACTGGGACGCAGCGCGCAACGACAGCAACCCATACTTGAAAATTGCAGCCGAGGTGGCTGCCGCCGGCGGTGTGCGCAAGCTGGAGGTGCGGCTGGAACTGGGCCAGCCATCCGGCGCGGCCGGCGAGCCGCGCCTGCGCAAAACGGTGCTGCTCAACGGCGCCAAAAAGCGCGTGAGCGACATGGCCGGCGTGGTGAACGCGGTGCTGTTTTTGCCGCAGGACATGGCGCTGATTGAGGGCGGGCCGGGCGGGCGGCGCAATTATTTGGATGCAACGCTGTGCCAGGTGGATGCCGCTTATGCGGCAGCGCTGGCCGCGTACACGCGCGTGCTGGCGCAGCGCAATGCACTGCTAAAAGCGCTGCATGACCGGCGTTCCAACGGCGCTGCGCAGCTGGAGTTTTGGGACGGGCAGCTGTGCCTGCACGGCGCGCAGCTGCTGGCACGCCGCGTGCTTGCCATCGCAGAAATTCAAACACACGCTGCACCACTGCATCGCGAATTGGCGGGCGGCAGCGCACAGCTGCGGCTTGACTACCGCCCTTCTTACGCCGCCGTGCCACTGCAGCCGGGCATGTTTGCTGAAGCTGCACCAGCGCAGCCAGGCGTCGAAGAAATTGCCGCTGGCATGCTGGTGCGCCTGCGTGCACTGCGCGCCGCGGAAACCGCGCGCGGCACCACCCTCATCGGGCCGCATCGGGATGAGCTGCGCTTTATGGAGGATGGTGTGGACCTTGGGCTGTACGGCTCACGCGGGCAGGGGCGCACGGCCGTTCTGGCGCTCAAGCTGGCGCAGATGGCCTGGATGCACACGCGCACCGGCGAGTGGCCCATTCTGCTGCTGGATGAAGTGCTGGCCGAGCTGGACCAGCAGCGCCGCTCCCAGCTGCTGCGCCACGTCACCGGCGCCGAGCAGCTGCTGCTGACAACTGCCGACGCGAATCTCTTTGACGCGCCGTTCCGTGCGCACGCCCAGGTCTGGGAGGTGCTGGCCGGCACTGTGCAGCAACGGCCCTAAAGCTCGTGTTGTAAAATTCGCAGCCGAGATGGGCAGCGCAAGCGCTGCGCAAAACATATTCGCGCCGATTAAGAACCCGCATGCGCAAACTCCGGATTGCCCTGATTGTTGTTGGCGTGTTCGTAGCGCTGCTGCTCTCCGCCTGGCTGGTGCTCAGCCTCAGCCTGCCCAAAACCCGCGGCACCACCACCATTGCCGGCCTTGATGGCCAGGTGGAAGTGGTGCGCGATGCCGCTGGCATCCCGCACATCTTTGCCTCCACCGACCATGACGCATTTTTTGCGCAGGGCTATGTGCACGCGCAGGACCGCATGTTTCAAATGGAGTTTCAGCGCCGCACCGGCGCCGGCCGCCTGAGCGAAATGCTCGGCAAGGCCACGCTCGACACGGACAAGTTTTTGCGCACGGTTGGTTTTTACCGCGCTGCGCGCAGCGCCTTTGACGCGCTCAATCCGCAATCCAAGGCCGTACTGGAGGCGTACACCGCCGGCATCAACGCCTGGCTGGGCGAGAACCAAATGCTGCCGCTGGAGTTTGTGATCCTTGGCGTGCAGCCCGAGCCGTGGACGGTGTACGACTCTTTGGTGTGGTCCAAGATGATGATGTGGGACCTGGGCGGCAACTGGGACTCCGAACTGCTGCGCGCGCGCCTCTTGCCGGCTGTGGGCGCCAAGCGTGCGGCTGCCCTGCTGCCGGGCTATCCGCAAAACGCGCCCGCTATTTTGGCGGGCTTGGATGACAGCGCAGCCAGCGCCCTGCTGCGCCTGGACGACAGTTTGCAATCCATGCTGCACTTGGGCGGCATCAACGCCGGCAGCAACAGCTGGGTGGTGGCCGGCAGCCGCACCGCCAGCGGCAAGCCCATGCTGGCCAATGATCCGCATCTGGGCAGCCAAATCCCGGCCATCTGGTATCTGGTGGAGCTGCAGGGCGACAAGCTGCATGTAACCGGCGCCTCACTGCCCGGCCTACCCGGCGTCATCATTGGCCACAACAATGACATTGCGTGGGGCCTCACCAACCTCGGGCCGGATGTGCAAGACCTGTACATCGAGCGCTTAAATCCGGACAACCCCAACCAGTACGAGGTTGATGGAAAGTTTGTGGATCTGACGATTGTGGAAGAGATCATCCGCGTGAAGGATGTGGAGGAGCCGCTCCAATATGCGGCTCGCAGTACGCGCCATGGGCCGCTGATCAGCGACGTGGTGGGCAGCGCCGGCCAGCCATTGGCGCTGCGTTGGACCGCCCTGGATGCCGGAGACACAACGCTGAACGCATTTATCGGCGCAGCTTACGCCGGCAACTGGGATCAGTTTCGCACAGCGCTGAAAGACTTTGTGGCTCCCAGCCAAAACATGGTCTTCGCAGACAACCTCGGCAACATCGGCTACATCGGGCCNGGGCGCATCCCCATTCGTGCGCAAGGNGATGGCAGCGTGCCGGTGCCCGGCTGGGACAGCCAGTATGAGTGGACNGGNTACATTCCATTCGACAAGCTGCCGCAGGCCTTCAACCCTGCGGCCGGTTACATCGTCACCGCCAACAACCGCGTGGTGGGCGATGACTATCCGTACTTCATCACAAATGACTGGGCGCCGCCATATCGCGCCCAGCGCATCACCGAGCTGCTGCTGCAGCTGGCAGGCGACAGCGACAAGCTGACTTTGGCCGACATGGCGCGCATCCAGGGCGATCAGCGCAGTGCGCAGGCGCGCGAACTGCTGCCGTTNCTGCAGGCGGTGCAGCCGGAAGAGCCGCGTGAAGAGCAGGCGCTGGCGCAGCTCAAAGCCTGGGATGGCACGCTGGCGCAGNACAGTGTGCCCGCNACAATTTATGAGGCNTGGTTTTACCAGATCGGGCGCGTATTGTTTGAAGACGAGCTGCGCGGCGACTTGTACGAACAATTTGCGAAGCGCAAGCATCCCGTTTATCTGGCCGCAGTGCTGGGCGACGCACGCAGCAACTGGTGTGACGATGTGCTCAGCGTGCCGCGCGAGGACTGCGCGGCTGCAGCGCACACAGCGCTGGAGCGCGCACTGGACCAGCTGGAAAAGCTGGCCGGCTCCAACATGAACAACTGGCANTGGGGACAGCTGCACAANACGCAATTCCCGCACAAGCCATTCAGCGAGGTGGCGGTGCTCAAGCCATTGTTCCATCGCCAGATTGCCAATGGCGGNGACAGCTANACCGTCAACGAGGCCGGCTATTCGTTCACCAGCCCGTTCTTGCAAAATCATCTGGCCAGCTATCGCCAGCTGATTGATATGGCGGACCCCAATGCGGATCGTTTCATCAACACCACCGGCCAGTCCGGCAATGTGCTCAGTGCGCACTACGCAGACTTGATTTCGCGCCATCAGGCGGTGGAGTACCTGCCCATGACATTTGGCCGGGCGCAGGTGCAGGGCGCAGTGCTGGTGCTGGTGCCGCGCAGCAAGTAACCACAGCCGCTCATTACAGCGGCTGCCCCGCTTGCGGGCAAGAATGCCGCCGGCACGCCGGGCGCTGCCCCCACCGCGTCGATGGCACTGCCAGCGCAAACCCACAACGGCAAAGCTGACTAGTGGCGCGTCGCTCGTTTTGAGGGCGCCAATTGATATGAAGGAGGTGGCTGCTTCAAGGCGGCGCCATTCGCCCGGCTGCCCGCGGCTAATAAATTTACGCTTTAATTCAGGCGCTTTCCAGTATTTGCAAATTACAGCTTGATTTCTGCACATTTACGCCCGCTCCAAGACCCCTGAAAAATAAATCGCCGTCAATCCCCGCTATTTTTTGGGCGCGGTAAAGCGCTTAAATGCTGCCACCG
>JGI25911J50253_10000420_pt1 | contig 14171 bp, 9 predicted proteins | sample LauGreSBDMM110SD_3_FD_50253 | JGI IMG/M metagenome (IMG submission 50253) | reverse complement strand
TAGTGACGGTTGATGGACTCGTACTCGACGTGCGCAGCGGCGATGGTCACGGTCTTGGTGGCGTCACGGACGGTACCACCCTTGGTGATTTCCGCGTAGGACTTGTTCTCGGCCAGGCCACGACGGGCCTGCACGGCCACGATTGCGGCAGTGGTGGTCGATTTGCCATGGTCGATGTGGCCGATAGTGCCGACATTGACGTGAGGCTTGGTGCGATTGAACTTCTCTTTGGCCATGGTTTTAGTGGTGAGGAGGTGGTTAGGTGTGGTGTGTGGAAAATGGGTGGAGCCCCCGACTGGAATTGAACCAGCGACCTCGTCCTTACCAAGGACGCGCTCTGCCAACTGAGCTACAGGGGCGAACCGTCGACGTGCTGAGGACGCGAAGGGAAGGGTTTGAATGACCATCGAAAACCCCTCCGTCAAGCGGATTTTTGCAAGGGTTTTACAGCCCTTCCGGAGGGCTAAGGACCTACGATCAGGCGGTATGTCCCGGGGGGAAGTTGGGCACTCCAATCGGTGTCCGTCGCCCACCTCCGAATCGCCTCATCGAGGGGCTTTGAGCCTGAAAGTCTCACCGCTGCCCCCAAAGGGGTCTTTCCCAAGGAATCTACACTCAGAATAACCTCAAAAGTGGACAGGAATGGGGCATTTTTAATCAATAAATCGTCCCTAACACCATTTCTGTTATTAAAATGGGGTATTTTCCCGCTTATAATGGACTTCTTGCCCCCTCCTATGAAAAATACCTCAAAAAAAGCTGCTCGTTCGGCAATCCCCTGCCCTCCATACCCCGCCGTTCCAAAAGTCGTGAAGGGCGAGACCTCGGCCAGCGGAACGGCCTTGGCGGGGGTGGGGGTCTCTGACCGTGGCAATTGCAAGGTGGAGTCATTGCTGGGAGATTTCGTAGGATCGAACTGTAAGACGGGGACGGACCTGGCGAAGGGCGCATCCTCCGGCTGGCCGACCTCGGTCCGGCCGAGGCCGCCAAGCGCGGAGCGGGAGGGGAAATAGACGGCGGAGGTGTCGAGCAGGATGACGCTTTCGGTGCGGGCGTCATCGGGCGACACGAGCCGGACCCCGTTGGCCAGAGGCTGGGCGGGATCTAAACCGCCGGCACCGGGCTGGAAGACGAGCAGGGTGAGCAAGAAGATTCCCCCGCCACAGAATAGCGCAGTGCGTGTCACCGGTGGAACCCGGCCACTGGCCAGGTTGCGGAACGTGGAAAGTGCACCCATGCTCAGCGGTCCAGCGGTCGCTCCGCGACCGTCAAGCGTGCCAACGAGCCTCGGCCTTCGCGGATGAAGTTGACCATCAGGACCTCGCCCGGTTTGCGGCGCGAAATCGCCAGGCGCAATTCATTCCAATTATCGAAGGGCTTACCATCTAAGGCCACGATAACGTCGCCGACCTTGAGGCCGGCCTTCGCCGCCGGCGAGCCTTCGGTGATGAGCGCGACGCGAACGGCGCCCGACTTGGCTAGATTGAGCTTGGTGGCCTCGGCGAGGGTCAGGTCTTCCCCCTGGACCCCGATGAGACCGCGGACAACCTTGCCGCCGTTGGCCAGATCCGTCGCGATGGAAACAATCAAGTTGGCCGGGATGGAGTACCCTAAGCCGATGTTGCCACCGGTACGCGACTTGATCGCGGTGTTCATGCCCAGTAACCGGCCCTCGAAATCGATGAGTGGCCCGCCGCTATTGCCCGGATTGATCGCCGCGTCCGTCTGGATGAAGTCCTCGAAGGCCATACCCATGCCCTGCCGGCCAGAACGTCCGAGCGCGGAGACGATACCGGAGGTCACCGTTATGCCGGCGTCGAGCGGATTGCCGATGGCGAAGACGACATCGCCCACGCGGGCTTTGTCACTGTCGGCGAACTTAGCGAACGGTAGGTTGCGTCCCTCGATCTTCAGCACGGCGATATCGCTACCGGCGTCGACCCCGAGGACCTTCGCCCGGAATTCCCGGCGGTCAGCGAGTTGCACGATGACCGTCGTCGCGACACCTTGGCGATTCTCCTGCAGCACGACATGGCGGTTGGTGATCACATAACCTTCGGGATGGACGATTGTACCGGAACCTAAGCCGGTCGGCATGAGCGTCTCGCCAGTCTTCTCATCCTTCAGTACCGAATCAGAAGGGATACGACCACGATAGCGCTCCAGGACCGCTGCCGGGATGACTTCCGCGGTGCGGATGCTGACGACGGAGGGCATGACACGGGCAAGCATGTCGGCGTAACTGGCTGCGGGGAGGGCACGGTTGACTGGGCGGACATCGGTGTCGAAGGAAACGCCGGCGAGGCCCATGGCCGGCCAGAGGACAAGCGCGGTGAGGTAGCGGAACATGACACCGACAGCGTAGCCGAAGCACCACCCAATGCAAGCGACCTCAGCGGGCCATGGGGAACCCGCCACCCGGCTGGTTCGGTTCGGCCTCGTCGCGATCCTTGTTGAAGCGCATCGAGAAAAGCCGGGTCACACCCTTTTCCTGCATGGTCGCCCCGAAGATAGCGTCGGCCGCCGAGACGGTGCGCTTATTATGGGTGATCACCACGAACTGAGAAAAACGGGTGAATTCGCGGATGATGTCGGTGAACCGGGTGACATTGGCATCATCCAACGGGGCGTCGAGCTCGTCGAGCACGCACAACGGCGAGGGCTTCACCATGTAGATGGCGAAGAGCAGCGCGACGGCGGTCATGGTGCGTTGGCCGCCGGAGAGCAGGGAGATTCCCCGGAGCTTGGTACCCGGGGGTTGCGCGATAATCTCGATACCGCTCTCCAGGGGGTCTTCAGCCTGGACCATCGTGAGGTCAGCGGTACCGCCTTCGAAGAGCCGCGCGAAGGTGAACGTGAAGTTCTTGCGCACCTGTTCAAACGTATCGGTGAAGAGCTTGAGCGAGGTCTGGTTGAGTTCCTCGATCGCCTTGGTGAGTTCTTCCTTCGCCTTCCAGAGGTCGTCGCTCTGCTTAGTGAGGAAGTCGTGGCGGTCCCGCAGGGAGGAATACTCCTCGACGGCGACGAGGTTCACGGAGCCCATGCCAGCCATGCGTTCACGTAGTTCGGCGATCTCACGGACGAGAGGCGGCCAATCGGCGGACTCCATTGAGGCGAGGTCTTCGGCCGTGGGTTCACCGCGACGGGCGACGGCCGGGGGAGCTGGGCGGGAGCCTTCCTCCTCCGTCTCCTCAAGGTCGTCGAAGCTCGAGATCCCTTCGGGCTCGCCGTCAGAAAGCCAGAGCTGCAGGCGCCAGTCGACTTGGGCGACATCGAGTTGATGGTCGGTCTGGACCTTTTCGACGAGGAAGCCGCACTGCGAGGTCTGCTCGACGAGCGACACTTCCAAGCCCTTGAGCCGGCCATCGGCATCGCGCAGCCGGTCGCGTTCCCCGACGAGCAGGCGGTCTTCGGAATCCACGGCNGCATCGGTCACCTGCAGGGAGCCGCGGCGTTCATCGAGGCGGCCATGGGCCAACTCGATCTCGCCGGCCAGCCGCGCGGAGGTCTCCCGGGCAGTGTCGGCCTGGGCCTTGAGTTCGCCGATAAGCTTCTCGTTCTGCTGCGCTTCGTTGCGTCGCGAACTCAGGCGGGCGACGGCCTCGGCGCGACGGGATTCGAGGTCGGCGAGCTCGCGGCCGACGAGCTCGAGGCGTTGACGTTGTTCGGCGTGGGCGAGGCGGGCTTCACCAAGGGCGTTACGGCGCAGGTCGGCTTCGGCACGAGCGGCTTCGAGCTGGCCTTCCCCGGTGACGATGGACGTGCGCAGCTCGGCCACCTGCCCGTCCTTGGCCAGGAGCGTCACTTGCGCGCGATCACGCCTCTGCAGGGCTTCTGACTTGGAATTTTCGGTTTCAGCGAGCAGGCGTTCCTCGCGGGCGATGCGTTCGTCCGCGGCGGTCAGCGCCAAGCGAGCCGCCCGCTCATCGGCCTGGGCGACGGAAAGTTCCTGGGCAGCGAACTGCGTGGCATCACGGGCCGCGGAGACGTCGAGCTCATTGGCGTCCATTGCGGACTGCAGGCCGAGGGCCTTTTCGTTCAGGGTCGTCAGCTGGTCGTTCTCAGACTCGAGGCTAGCGCGGACGGAACGAATCTCGCTCTCGCGCGAGAACACGCCTGACCCGGCGGTGGCGGTGGCGAGGCGGGGCTTGCCGGCGTAGACAAGGCCGCGCCGGTCGACAAGGTCGCCATCCGTGGTCGCGACGAGAAAGAATTCGAAGCCCGGATTAGCGCGCCACCAGTTGATGAAATCCACTAAGGACGGGCAGACATAGCATCCGTCGAAAAGGTTAGCGACCAGGCGCGCGTGTTCGGGCGACTTCGCCTGGACGGCGGAGGTGGCGGGCCGGAGCCAGCCGGGAGCGGCGGAACCAGAGCGGGACGCGGGCGGCGCCTCGACCTGGAAGACCGCCCTACCCAGCTGGCGCTCGCCCATCTTGGCGACGATGCCCGGCAAGAATTCGGCGGAGTCGAGCGCGACGGCTTCGGAAGCGGCCCCGAGGATATTCTCGAGCGCGGCGGCGGCGGAGAGATCGACGACCCTGACCAGGTCGGCGAGCGCCGAGGCTTTGCCGGAACGAAGCTCGGCGGAGAATTCACCGCGAAGGACCGCCTTGGCGGCCTCGGAGAAACCCTCGAGCCGGGATTGCATCTGCTCGAGCAGGCCCAGTTGGGCGGAGAGCTTGGCGACCTTGCGGTCCTGTTCGGAGATTGTCTGCTGCAACGCACGGAAATCGTTCAGGAGGTCGCGGCCTTTCTCGGTGGCTTCCTGTTCGGCGGTGCGGGCGGCCTGGAGTTCGCCATGGCGGGTCGTGACGACGCCGCCGCACTCGGCGACGCGACGTTCGAGCGCCGTCCGCTCCTGCTTGGCTTGGCTCAGAGAGGCGGAGAGATCGACATGGCGCGACTGGTAGCCGCGGAGATCCACTTCGAGATTGGTGACATCGCCGCGGGCACGGGTCATCTCGCCCTCGGCGACGAGGATATCCTGTCGGGCACGCCGCAGCAGGTTCTCCTCTTCGACGACCTGACGGGCGGCTTCATCGACCTGGGCGGTCTTCTCGCGATAGGCGGTATCGGTGGCCGTGACCGAACCGGCGGCGGTCGACTTGGCGTCGGAACTGCCGCGGAGACGCATCTCGTATTCAGAAATCGAAAATTCCGCTTCCATCGCCTCTCGGCGAACCTCGCCGAGCCGGGTGGTCAGGTCGGCGGAGCGAAGGTCAGCGGTCCGGGCATCGTTCTCGGCATTTTCGCGGGCGGTGCGGAGCTCGAAGAGGGCCTGCTGGGCGAACTGCACCTGCTCGGCGAGTTCGGTCCGCTGCGACCGACGTTGCGACAGCGCGGCTTCCCGGTCACGCAACGCATCGGTTAGGCCCGTGACCTCGGCGCGACAGGCGGTGGCGGCGGTCTCAAGCGAGTCGACCTGGGCGCGCCGATCGCCGAACTGCTTGGCGTGCCAGGCGAGGTCGAGGTGGATGAAGCGATGGCGGAGCCGACGGAAGCGGAGAGCCTTGGCGGCTTGACGACGGAGCGAGGCGATCTGGCGACCGACTTCACTGACAACATCGGTGATCCGCGCGAGATTGGCGTCGACGCCGCTGAGCTTGTTGAGGGCTTCGCGGCGCTGAGACTTATAACGCGTGATGCCGGCGGCTTCTTCGAAGAGGTAACGGCGCTCGGCGGGATTGGCAGAAAGGATCTGGTCAATCTGTCCCTGCACCATGAAGGAGTAGGACATGCGGCCGATGCCGGTGTCCATGAACAGGCGCTGGATATCCTTGAGGCGGGAAGGCTTGCCGTTGATAAAATAATCGCTGGCGCCGTCGCGGCTGAGGCGGCGCATGATCGCGACCTCGGCGAACGCCGTGCCCAGCTCCTTCTCGCAATCGGCGAAGATCAGCTCCACTTCGCACAAAGGGAGAGGCCGGCGGCGGTCGGTGCCCGCGAAGATGACGTCTTGCATCGCCGTGGCGCGCAGGGATTTCGCGGACTGTTCGCCCAGGACCCAGCGGATGGCGTCGACGATGTTGGATTTGCCGCAACCGTTGGGTCCGACGACGGCCGTAACCCCTGGGCGGAGCTCGATACGGGTGCGGTCAGCGAAGCTTTTGAATCCGTTGGCGACGATTTCCTTGAGGTACATCGAGGGGTGGAAAGGGACGATTGCCCTGCCCTACCCCCGCCGCAAGCGTGTTATGCCCTCCGGAACGGCCACTTATTCACGGGTTTAACGACCCTTGGATTCGGGGTTGACGAACGCCCTCGCCCCTTGTTCTTTCGACCCTCCAACCGCTCCCATGTCCGTAGAAATCAAGCTCCGCAAAGGCGAGACCGTCGACAAGGCTCTTCGCCGCCTCAAGAAGAAGATCGATCGCGAAGGCATCATCAAGGACGCCCGCGCCAAGCGAGGCTTTGAAAAGCCGGCCGTCCGCCGCCGNCGCAAGAAGAAGGTCAAGAACTTCGGCGCCTATCTGCGCAAGAAGTGGGATAACGTCTAAGCGGACGTCCCCTAACCAGCACCTGAAGGCCCGTCATCGTGACGGGCCTTCTGCTTGGAGGAGCCGCGGCATCGCCCGACAAAAAGGGCCGAACCCGGAGGTTCGACCCTTGTTCCCGATGAAGCCGGCGAAGCTCAGCGGAGGAACAGCAGTTCCTGGTAGGACGGGAGCGGCCAGTATTCGTCGGCGACGATCTCTTCCAGGGCATCGGCGGCGGCGCGGACCTTGAGCATGGCCGGGAGGACCTTATCGCAGGAGTGCTTCGCTTGGGCGTGCGTATCGGACTTGGACACTTCGCGNGCGGCGTTGAGGGCATCGATGGACGCGGCGAGCTCGTCCGCGAGGCCGATGACCGCCTTGCGGAGCTTACCCCCGGACTTGGTCTTCTCGACCGGGGTCAGATCGGCGGCGAACCTGAGGGCGGCCGGGAGGAGTAGGGTTTGGGCGATGTCGGAGACGAGCTTCGACTCCGTGTTGATGGTCAGTACGTAGGAGTGGGTGTAGATCTCTTCACGGGACTCGAGTTCGGCCTTGGAAAGGACGCCTTGGCGCTCGAAGACGTCGACGGTCGACTTCGCCACAATCTCAGGGAGGGCGTCGGGCGTCGTGCGGAGATTCTTGAGGCCGCGCTTGCCAGCCTCCTTGTGCCACTCTTCCGCGTAGCCGTTGCCGTTGAAGATGATGCGCCCGTGCTTGGTGAGGATGTCCTTGAGGACGCCCTGGAGCGCGGAGTTGAAGTCGGCATTCTTCTTAAGGGCGGCGGCGAGGTCGTCGGCGAGCTTGTCGAGAGAGTCAGCCATGATCGTGTTGAGCACGGTCAGCGGACCGGCGACCGAGAAGGCCGATCCCACAGCGCGGAACTCGAACTTGTTGCCGGTGAAGGCGAACGGGCTGGTACGATTGCGATCGCCGGCGTCCTTCGGGAGGACGGGCAGCGTGTCGACGCCGAGGGTCATGTGGCCACCCTTGCGGGAGGATGCGGCGGAGCCGCTTTTCTTCACCTGCTCGATGACCTCGTTGAGCATATCGCCCAGGTAGATCGAGATGATGGCGGGCGGTGCTTCGTTGGCCCCGAGGCGGTGGTCGTTACCAGCCGACGCCACGGAAGCGCGGAGCAGCCCCTGGTGGAGGTCGACGGCGCGGATGACCGCGGAGCAGAAGGTGAGGAACTGGGCGTTCTCGTGCGGGCTATGACCAGGCTCGAGGAGGTTGCCGACACCGGCACCGCCGATGGACCAGTTGACGTGCTTGCCAGAACCGTTGACGCCCGCGAAGGGCTTCTCGGCGAGGAGGCAGACGAAACCATGCTTGGTGGCGACGCGGCGGAGCAGCGTCATCGTGAGCATCTGGTGATCGTGCGCGACGTTGGCCGATTCGTAAATCGGGGCGACCTCGTATTGGGAAGGAGCGACTTCATTGTGGCGCGTCTTGATCGGGATACCGAGCTTGAAGCACTCGCGTTCGGTTTCCATCATGCAAGCGAGCACGCGATCAGGGATGGTGCCGAAATACTGGTCTTCGAATTCCTGACCCTTCGCCGGCTTGGAACCAAAGAGCGAGCGGCCGCAGGTGTAAAGGTCGGGACGTAGATGGAAGAGACGCGTGTCGATCAGGAAGTACTCCTGCTCCGGTCCGCAGGAAGCGGAGATGTAACCGTGCTTCTTGCCGAAGAGTGCGAGCACGCGAGTAGCGGCCTTATTGACGGCAGCCATCGAGCGAAGCAGGGGGGTCTTCTTGTCGAGGGCCTCGCCCTTCCAGGAGACGAAGGCGGTCGGGATGCACAGGGTGGAGCCGTTTTCGGTATCGAAGATATAGGCCGGGGAGGTCACATCCCAAGCGGTGTAACCCCGCGCTTCGAAGGTGGAACGCAGGCCGCCGTTCGGGAACGAAGAAGCATCGGGCTCGGCTTGAATCAGGGCCTTGCCAGAGAACTGGGCGAGCGTGCCGTTGCCGTTCGGCTCAAAGAAGGTGTCGTGCTTCTCGGCGGTGAAGCCGGTGAGCGGGTAGAAGACGTGCGCGTAATGGGTGGCACCGCACTCGAGGGCCCAATCCTTGATGGCGGCGGCGACGATGTCGGCGACGGCGGCGTCGAGCTTATTGCCCGCTTCGATGCTGGACTTGAGCGCCTTGAAGATTTCTTTGGGCAGACGCTTCTCCATCTTATCGAGGGAGAAGACGTTTTGCCCGTAGATCAGGTCGATCTTCTCGTTGCGGAAGTCGAAACTTCCTTGGAGGCGAGGCTGGGAGGCGATGGCCTCGATGGCGCTAAGACGGGCTGGGTTGGTGCTCATGGATGGGGAGTGAAAGTGTTTAATTAACGACAATTTCAAAGCACCCCGTGTGCCACCCTACAACAGGGAACCATTCACAGCCCCTATTGTGCTATTTTAGCCATCAATGCCTATTATTAAGCAAAACTCGATTGCCTACTTCCACACATTGGTCGTCCGGGGGAAATAAGCCGTATCGGTCCTGACTTGAGGGGCAGCGGCTGGGACCTGAAATCATTGGAGATGCGCAGCCTTAATGAGAGGGGTCTGGTGCCGCGGAAGCAGTTAAGGCCAGTCTCGTGCCGGAGGTAGAACTCACCCTCCCCGGCCGAGAGGGAACGAAATCAAGGGAGGTTGGCCAGGCGGCCCCACCGAGTTCGCGTGAAAAAATCAGGCCGGCCGCCGACGAAGGAGCGGCCAAGGAGGGCTGGGGGTACGCCCGAGTTCGAGGTCACCGTCAATGGCCTTGGATTCGTGAGCCGTGCGCGTGACGGCTCGTCCTGCGCCGGCTCATCGGTAACGAAGGATGCGACCAGCGAAAGATCCAGATGAAGTAGATTCGCGGCGCCGAGCGAAGGCGCGCGGAACTCCATCGTGCCCTCAGCAATCCGCTCGATGCGTCCCTTGAGGAACGACCCATCTTACATGGTGACAGTGTCCGCCAGACACGAGGCGGCTAGCAGCAGGAGCGGCCAGAACTTCATAGGAAGTGCGACCGGCGCAAGGACGCAGGGTTGCCAAACCTGCCCTCTCGAGTTTATGATTAAATCATGGCGTTCGATGCGATCATCCTGGGGGCAGGGCCAGCCGGGCTGGCCGTCGCTCATGCCATGATCCGCGCGGGCAGGAAGGTGAAGGTCATCGAATCCTCCGGGCGGGCCGGGGGCTCTATCCGAACCATCCGTGATGCGGAGTGGCTGGTCGAGACCGGTCCCAATACCTTGCAGCTCGAAAGTGCGGACGACGAAACCCTACTCGCCACCTACGGCTTGAAGGAAGTGACCCAATCGGCGGACATGCGCGCGGCCAAACGCTATATCTACGCCCGCGGCCGGCTCCATGGCCTGGGCGCCAATCCGCTCAGCCTATTAGGCTCCGGCCTGCTCAGTTGGCCGGGGAAACTGCGCCTGCTCTCCGAGATCTTTCGGGCCAAAGGCGGGTCGGTCGGTGAGACGATTGACGCCTTCGCTACCCGACGCTTCGGACCGGAGGCCGCTGCGATGCTCATGGACCCTGTCGTCTCCGGCGTCCATGCGGGCGACTCCGCCAAGCTGGTCATGGCAGACTGCTTTCCCCGCCTCCACGCCCTCGAACAGGAATACGGCTCCGTCCTTAAAGGTCTGCGCCGAGCCCCCAAGACGGACCGCAAGGTCGTCGGCTTCCCGCGCGGGATGCAGCAGATGGCTGACACGATGGCCGCGCCCCTCGGGACCGATTTGCGGCTGCACAGCGTCGTGACGCGGATCCGGCAGGGAGACGAAGGCTGGGACGTCGCCTGGCGCGAAGCCNACGGCGNCGAAGAAAGCGCCAGCGCTCGGCATCTCATCGTGACCGCGCCCCATTGGCACTGGGCCACACTCCCCTTCGCCGAGACCATCACGCGCCAGCTGCGCGAATGGGAGGACGCCTCCGTGCCGCCGATGACCGTCGTCGCGCGCGGTTATGCGACCACGGATATCCCGCGGTCGCTCGACGGCTTCGGCTACCTGACGCCCAGCACCGAGAAGCGCGAGGTGCTCGGTTGCCTCTTCCCGACGTCGGTGCTCCCGGGCCGCGCCCCCGAAGGGCATGCCCTGCTCTGCTGTTTCATCGGCGGAAGCCGCCGGCCCGACCTCGCCGCTCTGCCAGACGCGGGCCTGCGCCATCTCGTCGACGCCGAACTCGCCACGACGCTCGGCATCCGGGCCGCGCCGCGGAAAGAATGGATTCAGCGTTGGGATCAGGCCATCCCGCAGTATGACGCCGGTCAAAGGCGCCGCGAGGCAGCCCTCGCCCAAACCGAGGCCGCGCACCCGGGACTCCGTTTCCACGGCGCTTTCCGTGGCGGTATCTCTCTGATGCACGTCATCCGCTCCGGCGACGCCTTGGGACGGAAGCTCGCGAAGGGTTAAGCCTTCAGGCGTTCGAACTCTGGCTCCGGCAGCCCGCGGACAATCCAGATGGCCGGCAACATCAGCAGCGCCCCGCCGATATAGACCCAGAAGTGCGAACCGAAGTGGAAATAAAGCAACGCCGCCGTGACCGGGCCGATGACGCGCGCCAGCGACCCGGCGGAGCGCAGGATGCCGAGATTACGCCCCTGCTCGGAGTCGCCAGAATAGAGCGAGACGAGCGCCGACACACTCGGGAGGATCAGGCCGGTCGCAAAGGAGATTAGGCCGAGACCAAGATAGAAAGTCGTCTCGGCACCATCGCCGTCGGCGGCGCGCCCAGCCGGGATCAAGGCGACGACGAAGAAGGCGACGGAGGCAAGTAGCATCCCCAGCATGATGACCTTACGCTGGCCCAAGCGCTTCACCAGCTGGCGGGCGAGGCCTTGGGCGAAGATCATGCAGGCTCCATTGAAAAGGAAGAGCCACGCATTGTCGCGCGGGCTGTAGACGAACAGCGCGAAGGTCAGGAACACGATGGTATTCTCCATACCAGTGAAGGCGACCTGGTAGACCAGATTCGCGAACGATGTGCGACGCACGGCAGAAGAACGGACCGTGGCGAGGTCGAAGACCGAGGGCCGCTTGGCATCGGCGGCGGCGCGGCGGTCGGCGGCGAGCGTCTCTGGGAAGAACTTGAGGACGAGCAGGAAGTTCAGCAGGGCCATCGCCGCCGCAATGGCAGCCGGGACGGAAAACGGGTTCAGCCCGAAAGAACCGGCGGTCGGGACGTGGTCGAACTGGACGACCGAGGCGAGACCACCGATGACGGGTCCGAAGACGAAACCCAAGCCGATGGCGATGCCGACCACGGCCATCCCCTTCGTGCGGTCCTTCTCATCGGTGATATCCGCAGCCGCGGCACTGGCGACCGCGATGTTGCCCGCCATCATGCCGGAGACGAGGCGCGTGACGACCACGACCCAGAACTGAGCGGCGAAGATCCAGAGCAGGTAGGAAAGGGCGTTGCCGGCCAAGGTGATNGTCAAGATACGACGGCGTCCCAGCCGGTCCGACAAAGCCCCCCAGATAGGAGAGAAGATGAACTGCAGCAANGAGTAGAGCGTGCTGAGGAGTCCCCCGAAGAGCACCGTCTTCTTGAAGACCGTATCGCCACCCATCCATTCGGCCGCCGAATTCAGGGAGCCAATCAGCGTGCCAGCCGCGCCTTCCGTCCGAATATAATGATCCAGCAGATGCGGAAACAGCGGGATGATGATACTAAAGCCCACGATATCCATGAACACCGTCAGGAAGATGAGCCCGAGGGTGCGACGCTGGGTGGAGGCGACTGGGACGGACATAGGCCTCAAGATGGGGTCAGGGTCGTCCTGCGCAAACAAAAGAGCGGCTTGCGAGTCTCCCCCGCCGGAGAATAATGAAGGGATGCGAATTCTCGCTCTCCTCGGCGTGACGCTCTCCCTCGTCGGCGCCCAAGCGGGCACGGACCCCAAGCTCCTGCTTATCGAGCAGGGGCTTGGGGGATTCGCGGACAAGGACTACGCCGTCGCCGTCGAAAATACCCTCACCGAATTCGAGAGCCGGACGGGCATCCCACTTCGGCCAGGCGACCGAGGCCGTTGCGGACTGAAGCTGACGAGCGAAAACGGCCTCGGCTTAGCCACGCCCAAGCCCTTGGTCCGGGCGGTCGCCGCCGCGCTGATACGCCGCGGTTTTGCTCCGGGAGCCATCACGCTTTGCGACGCTAAGACGGGGGGCCTGCGTCAAGCCGGGTTCCTGCCGCCCTTGTCCACGCAGGAGCCATCCTTCGAAGGTCACCCGGTCATGGCTTGGGATTCCTTCGCGAGCGTCTGGGCAAACGAACCTCAGCTTCGCTACGAAAACCAAGTCCTGCCGCAGCGCGGATCGCAGGACACCCCTTGGGGCGATGGGCGCGTAAGCGTGCTGCCCAAGACCCTGATCGCCGAGGTCGACTTCTGGATCAGCCTGCCCGTGCTCAGCGACAGTAAGTCGCTCGGCGTGCACGGCGCGATGGCCGCGGCTTCCCTCGGCAACATGGTGAACGCCGAACGCTTCCTCGAAAATCCCTTCAACGCCACCAAGGCCGCGGTCGAAGTCTGCGCAATCCCCTCACTTGCGAAGCGCCACGTGCTCATCATCCTATCACTGGAGCGCTATCAGGTGCTCGGCGGTCCGAGCTTCGACGCGAACTGGTGCCGCTCGGAGAAGACCCTGCTGAGCAGCGCCAACCCGGTGATCATCGATTACATCGGGCTCCAGAAGATCAACGCCGGCCGGGCCGCGGGAGGTATCGAGACGATCTACCCCGAACCACCCATCTTCTCCGCCGCTAACGCCGGCGAGATCCGCCTGGGCACCTGTCGTCCGGCCGACATCACGCTGGTCCGTGTGCCGGCGCCCTAAGAGGCGAGCCGACGTAAGTTGTCCGCGCCGGCGCGGAACGCGGCCAGCTGGAAGCGTCGATAGACCGGCAGGCCGCACCAGACGAACCAACGGCTGGGCCGGACATGGTAAGAGACGGTGAGGACGAGCTCTTCGCCTTCGCGCTTCACCTCGGCCCGCCAGATGCCCCGTCCATAATGTCTGCGCGTGGTGACATAACCCAGGGTGACGCTTTCGGCGCCGGCCTCCACGACATCGACCTCGACGATCGCGGGTAGCATCAGGGGCGCGAGTCCAGGCAGGTTCGGCACGAACAAGCCCAGTCCCAAGCGGTCGCCGACCCGCACCGCGCGGCCTTCGTCCTCGAACTGGGTCCGACGGACCATAACGCGCTCGGGGTAGAAACGATAACCCAGCAAGGCGGCCTTCACCCGCACGAAAGCTTCCGGCGACCAAGGGCCGACCACGACGCGATGCGTGTCAGCGAAGACCGCTGTCGCGCGGTCGCCGCCCTCGACGGGTGTGAGCAGGTCCGGCGCAGGCGCGGCCGCGTCGTCGAAGGCTGGCGCCTGGGCCGCAAGCAGCAGCGCCCCGAGCAAGTTTAGCGAACCGTGCACCGACGCCATCTGTGGGATGGTGAGATAGCTCCAGCCGAAGGCGTGCGCGGCGGTGTAGCCGACCCCGAGCAGGAAGCCGGGGACAAGGCAGGCATAGGGCCACGGCCCGCGCTTTAACGGCATGAAAGCCGCCCAGAGCAGGAAACCGGCGGCGAAGACCACGGCGGCGGCGACTTCGACCGGCCCCGGCTGCAGGGGGTTACTCCGCAAAGCAAAGCATAGTGCCGTAGCCGGCGCCCCGACCACATAAAGCCAGATACCCAGGTCGCG
>JGI25911J50253_10000403_pt1 | contig 14384 bp, 13 predicted proteins | sample LauGreSBDMM110SD_3_FD_50253 | JGI IMG/M metagenome (IMG submission 50253) | reverse complement strand
ACTAAGTTTCTTCTTTCTAAGGCCAACTTAGGATTTCTGTTAGGGTTGTACTTAGTAGGCGCATTAATCATGCCTATTAATAAAGCCGCTTCTTCCACTGTTAAGCGGTCGGGTTCTTTTTGAAAAAAGGTTCTAGAAGCATTACTTACCCCAAANACATTTTCACTAAAGGGAACGGTATTTAAATAAAGCGTTATAATTTCTTGTTTGGTAAAATTGCGTTCTAGTTTAATGGCAATAATACTTTCTTTTATTTTCTGAATAACACGCAGTAATTTGTTTTTAGTGCCCCAGTTACCGGTAAATAAATTTTTAGCCGTTTGCATGGTAATGGTAGAAGCACCTCCTTGGCTGCCTAAAAAGGCAACTGCTCTTATAAGTCCTTCTCCGTCTACTCCATAGTGGTCATAAAATCTTTTATCTTCTGTGGCCACTAATGCTTGCAGCAAATAGGGGCTAATATCTCTATACTTAACTGTAATACGGTCCTCTAAATAAAACTTACCCATGGGTGTACCATCTTGGGCATACACTTGGCTAGCCAAGGATGCAGTAGGGTTTTCAATATCATCTAAGTCGGGCATATCGCCAATCAATCCCCAGTTCAACATTAAAATAAATAATAAAAATACGCCAGCAGAAATAAAATAGTATTTCCAAAAAAGGCGCACCCAAGTTTTAGGTTTTTTTGAATCTTGACTCACTACTATTTTTAATTAAGGTTTATAAATATTTTTAAACATATACTGCTGATATTGTTTTAAATCGGCTTCGTCTTTTATTAACAGTATATTGGACTTACTTAATAAGTATATTTCATATTGCTTGGTGGGTACAAATGATATAATTTCAGTACTTAACCTNGGCTTCACTTTATTCATATAAGTTTTGGCATCAAGGTTGTTTATGAAGGGCCCAATCCAAACAATATAGCTATTCTCATTAAACTGTATGTAAGTTACATTTAATTTTTGTTTAATAAATTCATCATTATTCAAATAGGTAAAGGCTGTTTGCATCTCCTTCACAAAAGCGGCACTCACTTTTTGGGTGGCAAAAGCAATATAGTATTGCTCGCTGCTATCATTGGTGAACGGGAGGGGTGCTATATCCTTTTTGTTAGACTTAATTATAGCTGCTTTTGAGCTTGAGTCAGTAGATAAATTTTCAGCAGAAGTTTTTTCAGTAGAAATCTTTTCAGCCGTGATTATTTGAGTCGCCGTCTTAAGAATTGAACTGCTATCAATTGCAATAGCTGCCGTATTTACTAACGCACTCGTATCTAACAATTCTTTGCTAAGGTTTAAATTAGTTAAATAAGATTCTGTTTGGTTTCTATTTTTTAACTCTTCCAGAATATTTTTTGCCCTATCTCTTATTTTTTCATTGGTGTTTTGAAGAATAATAGAATCTAATAATACAATTGCGGAGCTATCCATTTTTTGTTGGGCATACATTTTTACTTGTATAAACTTAAAGGGGGTATACCATTTTGTTCTTCTTAAATCTGTATTTAATTGATTGGATAAAGCTGCTAAACTTTCCCAATTACCAATTTGGGATAAGAAATAAGCTTCTTTATAATCATTCAGTACATCAGCTTCTTTTTTCTGTTTTAAGCTGCTTTCTTTTTTCTTTGTGGTATAAAAACCTTTTGGAAACCTATCTTCTACTATTTTGATAATGCTATCCGACTTTTCGTTTAAATTTTCATGTAGGTAATGGCTTGCTAAATCCAACATAGCTCTTTCGGTAATGGCAGTATCAATATTATTGGCAATTACTTTAGTATAAAGGGGATAGGCTCTTTCAAAATCGTTCAACTCTAGTAAAAAAGTTTGGGCATTCGCTAAAGCTGCTTTATTCCAATCTTGTTTAGATTTTATATAAGAACTGCCATCTGTAAGCATTTCATAACCATTTCCCTTTTCATCTGCTTTTGAATTTTCTTTTTCATCTTTGGACAGGCTCCTATTTTGCAAAGAGTCCTTACTTGTATTATTTTGAAATCCAGTACTTGTTGCATCCTGATTACTTAAGCTGCTGGACGTATTCATAAGGCTTGTTTTTCTTCTCCAACTATCTATATTGGGTCTTTGTCCCCATTTTTGTGTAAAGTTCTGCTTGCCTTGTAGAAGTACAGATTTATTATCAAAGTAAAAATCACTATTACTATTATTACTAAAACTAGTATTGTATTTAAGGCTACTAAAATTATTTAAAGCATCATTATCTTCTTGGCTATTTTTGGCTGAATTAGGAATTTTATCTAGAAAAATATCTTTTAAAGATTCATTTTCAATTTTGGTTCTTTTTTGCCATACATTAAAATAGGCTTCTTGATTGGATGGGTTTAGTTGGTATACATATTGCAGGGTGTCTTGAGCTTCTATTATTTTTTCATTAACGCTAATAGTACTTAACCATTTTTTTCTGGCTTGAATGGTTTCGTAGTTAGGGTTTGTTTTTAATACAATACTTACACTATCATATGCCAGTGTAGCAATACTAAAGTGGTTATTTGAATAGTTAATATCCCCTAATAACTCAAATGCTTTTTGTTTTTGTTTTAGGTTGCTTCTATTTTTTTTGATAGATTGAATTAACCAGTCGTTGGCTTTTGTGTAAGCATTATTTTGAATGGCTAATTTTGCCATCTCAAAATAAATGATATCGGCATAAGGTTTATACTTATCTCTTTTTATCATTTTTTCAAGTGAGTAGGCGAGTTCTTCCCAGGCATTGTTTGCGTTTTTGGCTTCATAGCTAATCATACTAATTTTTGCATATACACTCACAATAGGGTTCACTGCATTTTGATTCGCTTTTTTAAACCAAGGATAGGCTTTGTCCCAGCTATCTGCCTTCTGCCATAACTGTCCTATTAAATAGTACCATCTTGTTTTTGCTGCATCATCAGGGGCGTTGTTTATTCCTTTTTCAAGGGCAGCCGCTGCTTTATCATACATCTCCATTTGATAATAGCCATAAGCAAGCTGTTCATTTAAAAAGGGGTATAGTCTTTTAGGGAAAATAGCATCGGCTTCTAATAGTTGTAATAAACTAATGCCCTCATTCCACTCTTCTTTTTCAATATAATTTCTTGCCTGCCAAATCATACTTTCGTTACGCACATTTAAATTTTCGAAAAAGCGATTATTCTCTGCTGTGGCAATACTGAATTTTCCTTTGGTATTTCTTATATTACTTCCAATGGGCAAATCCATTCCATCTTCTTTATCGTCGAAAGAGTAGTTAATAAATTGAAGGATACTGCCGGCTGTATCAAAGTCTTTATGAAATAAATAAGCCTTGGCTAAAAGTAAATAAGCGTCATCTACCCAATTGCTTCTTAAATCGTGTAATACAATATTGGCATTACACCTATAAATTATGGAGTCGATACTATTTTTAGAGGTAGCACTTAAATCGTAATCATAAAAACTAATTAAGGTAGTATAGTCATCGACATATTCATTTCTAGCTTTTAAAATATTTCCATTCAATTCTTCTTCTGCATTAAATAAAAAATTAAACTGAGAAACTGTATTTTGATAAGCTCTTCGGCCTAAAGTATATTTTGTATTAAGCAGGCGTTCATAGGGCAGGGGTTTTTCAATTTCCTGAGGAATTACTTTGCCTACTATTTTATTGGCCTTATCATTCGCAGCCCCTTTTAATTTATTGACCTTATTTAAAATAAAATCGTTTGCTTTTTTTTGAGTGCTATCTAAAATGCTATTGGCTTTTTTAATAAGCTTACTATTATTAATATCTAGTANGGACCTACTTGTATCTGTTTTTTGCTGGGGGCTGTCTTGTATTTTTTTAGTGCTGCTTTGTGCATTCACTTGTATGCAAAATTGGCTAAGGATGCAGATGGCCCAAAACCAATTCGTAGAAAATTTATAAGGGGCTTTTTTATGCTGCATAAAAGGGTTAAAATCGACTTAAAAATACATTTATTTCCTATTATTCTCTTAAAAAAATGGAATAGGTTGTATCTTTAACAAGCACACTACTTTATGCCAAAATTAGACATCAATAACACTTTCAAAAGAACTAGTAATACTTACCGATTAGTGGTCATGAACGACGATACTTTTGATGAAGTAGTAGCTTTCAGATTGTCTAGAAAATCGGTCTATATTGGCTTCAGTATTAGTTTTATATTACTTGTTGGTTTAACTATCGCCTTAATTGCTTTTACCCCGCTTAAATATTATATTCCAGGCTATGGCACTAAAGAAAGTAGAACGGCTTTGCAACTATTAAAAATTAGAACCGATTCCTTAGAGCAGTCCATTCATTATAAAGAACAATATCTAGAAGGTATAAAAAAAGTATTGTCTGAAGGCAATCCTAAACAATTAGACACTTTGCCTTTGGTATTACCAGATAGCAAACAATCCTTTGATTAATGGCATCTCCCTCTTCCCATAATAAAAACAAAGAGAATCCAGTGAATAGCATAGCCAAATATGCAGGCCTTGGCACACAAATTATAGCTGGTTTATTAATTAGCTTGTATTTGGGAAAGAAGATGGATACCTATTTTACTTGGCATAATAGAGCTGCCTGGATTTTACCCTCCTTATTTATTTTATTTACCCTGGTGATGGTAGTGAGAGATACACAACAAAAAAAATAGGTATAACATAAAATAATTTAAACATCATTATCATCACTATTCATTAAAATATCCTTTATGTTTTTNAAACAGAATCTAACCGCCTTTTTATTATTTATAATTGTTTTGGTGGCGGGTCAGACTATCTTATTCAATGACTTTTACGTACCTGTTAAAATTAATTTTGTTCTAACGGTGAATATGATGTTGTTTGCGATGGTATATTTAAATTATATAAGACTGCAAAGAGTAGATAAGACCAACCCTAATGCCTTAATCAGATCGGTGATTTTGGGAACGCTGTTTAAACTAATTGTATTTGCAGGTGCTGCTTTAACCTATGTTAAACAAGCTAAAGAACCTGTAGGGTATCCAACTTTATTAACCAGTATGGCTTTGTATTTGGCCTATACCTGGCTTGAAATTAAAGAAGTAGTAAGTAAAAAATAATCATCTATTCTTAATTTATTATTATTTTGGCAAAAGTTGAACATCCTTTACATGCGTTAAATACATATTTACCAGAAGGCGCTTTTGAGCCAGTGGTTCAACTTATTAATCATTATAAAGTTCATCTAACTGTTACTAGAGAAAGAAAATCGGTATTAGGCGATTATAGGCATGCCGCCATGGGTGCCAATCATAAAATATCAGTGAATGGCAATTTAAATAAGTATGAATTTCTGATTACTTTATTACATGAGCTAGCGCATTTACTTTGTTTTGAACAATATAAAAATAGGGTGGAGGCGCATGGAAAAGAATGGAAGGCTATTTATGGGCAATTATTAGCTCAGTTTATTCAGTTAGCAATTTTTCCGGATGATATACGAAAGAGTTTACAAAAAACTTTACTAAGCCCTGCTGCTACTGCCAATGGCGAGACTGCTTTATTATTAATACTTCGCAAATACAATCCAGTGCAAAAAGAGGGAGTGGTAACACTGGCGCATGTTGCAGATGGAACCTTGTTTAAGGAAACAAAAGGTAGGACTTTTAGAAAAATAAAACTAAGACGCAAACGTATTGAATGTATTGAATTGGCTACAGGAAATATTTATTTATTCAGCGCACTTACAGAAGTACAAGTAGTGTAAACAAAAATCTTTAGAGTATAATTCAAAGCCCATAAATTTTTAAAATTTGGGCTGAAGAATTATAAACTTTAGAGAGGTTTTATAGATTTTTATATTTTATAAAAAATCTGTAAAACCTAAGCAACGGCTTGTTTCACCAAGGCTGCTGCTTCACTTAATTGAATAGCAGACTGTACTTTCAATCCACTCTCGTCTATTAATTTCTTAGCTTCTACCGCATTGGTTCCTTGTAAACGAACAATGATAGGAATATTAATATTACCTAATTTATTGAAGGCTTCAATCACACCAGCCGCTACACGATCGCAACGAACAATACCTCCAAATATATTAATAAGAATAGCTTTTACATTAGGGTCTTTCATAATAATTCTAAAACCTGCTTCCACAGTGGCTGCGTTCGCGCTACCACCTACGTCTAAGAAGTTAGCGGGCTCACCACCACTTAATTTAATCATATCCATTGTAGCCATGGCAAGTCCAGCGCCATTTACCATACAACCTACATTACCATCTAATTTCACAAAGTTTAAATTGAATTCACCTGCTTCAACCTCTGTTGCATCTTCTTCTGAAACATCGCGCATAGCTAACAAATCGGGATGACGCATAAGTGCATTGTCATCAACATTCATTTTACAATCCACTGCAATTATTTTATCGTCAGAAGTTTTGAATAAAGGGTTAATTTCTAACATGCTGCAGTCTAAACCCACATAAGCATTGTATAAATTCGTTACAAATTTAACGCAGCTCTTTAAAGCCTCACCACTTAATCCTAAGTTAAATGCAATTTTTCTTGCTTGGAAACCTTGTAAGCCACCACCTGGGTGTACCCACTCCTTAAATATTTTTTCTGGCGTATTATGTGCTACTTCTTCAATATCCATACCACCTTCAGTGCTATACATGACTACATTCATACCTTTGGCGCGATCTAATAAGATAGATAGGTAAAATTCTTTAGTAGGTTGAGGGCCTTCGTAATAAACATCTTGTGCTATTAAAATTTTAGAAACTAATTTACCAGCAGGGCCAGTTTGAATAGTGACTAAGGTTCCACCCAAGATATTCTTTGCAAATGTTTCAATATCCAAAGCAGATTTTCCCACGGCTACACCTCTTTGCTCACTGCCTACAATTTTTCCTTTACCACGACCACCTGCATGAATTTGCGCTTTTACGACTGCAAATTTGTTATTCGTTTCTGTGGCAATTTTATTGTAAGCAGCAACTGCAGCTTCCACTGTTTCAACAGCAACCCCTTCTTGAACGGGTACATTATACTTTTTAAGTAATTCTTTAGCCTGGTATTCATGCAAATTCATAATAACTAAAATTTTGGCGAAGATAACAGATTATAGGCATTCATTCAGTCTAAAAATATATTTTGTTGTTTAAACATTGAATTATAACTTTACATTTCTGAAATATTCAATAAGGATGTATTTTAGCAGAAGCAAATTGTTAATTAATTAATCAAAAATTCATATATGAAAAAAATCATGTTTTCTTTAGTAGTTATTGCAGCTGCAATTTCAATGGTTTCATTTGCGCCTAAGGCGAAAAATGCTGATGTAGTAAATTTTAAAGTTACTGCTCAAAAAAGTAAAGTAGACTTTACAGGGTCTAAAAAAAGCGATTACCATACAGGTTATTTCCCTATCAAATCTGGCGCTGTACAAGTGAATGACGGTAAGTTGGTAGGAGGTAGTTTTGTAATTGATATNGCTGGTTTAAAAGTTACAGATGCAGGTGGTGGTGAGAAATTACAAGGTCATTTGTCTTCTGGTGATTTTTTCGACATTGCAAAATTAGGATTCGGTGAAGCTAGCTTTACAATTAGTTCTGTAGAATATACAAAGGCTGACAGAGCTACTATTAAAGGAGACTTAAACTTAAAAGGAATTAAAGCGCCAGTTACTTTTTCTGCTGTAATCAGAAATGCAGATGATAAAGGTTTCTTCGCTGAAGCATTTATGCCTTTTGATAGAACTCTTTTTGGTATCAGCTATGGTATTGGATCGATAGATTCAGAAGTACAATTAGCTATTCATATTTACGGTACTAAATAATTCGCTTCTTAGAATTATTTGAAACTTTAATAAGATATAAAAAAAGCCCCGCGATTAATCGTGGGGCTTTTTGCTTAGCGTTAATTATTTTAAATACCGTATCGCTCTTTCAATACATGTAAATGATGAAGGGCATGACCAAATACAATAAAGCTTAAAGCATTTACAGACATTGTATTATTACTAGCAATTCCTTTTTGTCTTAAGTCTTCTTCTGTAAAAGAATTAAATAAAAGATTAGTGGACTGTCTTACCATTTTCCATTCAGCTATCATATCTTTCCAATTACGATGCGCCGCTGTTGCGTTTTTGGCATATTCATTTTCATCAAAGCCCGCAATAGGATTAGGTTCTTTTCTGGCAATGGCTACTGCTCTGTAGGCAAAAATTCTCTCTGTATCAATGACATGTTGAAACATTTGCTTAATTGTCCATTTGTCTTCAGCATATGCATAATTTATTTTTTCTAAGGGAATGGCATTCCAAGATTCAATAATTCTTTCGTTGTATTGTTGAACTAAAATGGAGTAGTCTTTACCGCTTGTATAGTTAATATAAGTTTGATAATAAGCAGCGTATTCTGTTGCACTGGGTCTGGGCATATTTTGTTTTTATTAGGTATATATTAGGTTGTATTTTTACAAATCGAATTGAATACCTTGGGCTAATGGTAAATGATTGCTCCAGTTAATGGTATTGGTTTGTCTACGCATATAGGCTTTCCAAGCATCAGATCCACTTTCTCTTCCACCACCTGTTTCTTTTTCACCACCAAAGGCGCCACCAATTTCTGCACCGCTAGTTCCAATATTTACATTAGCAATGCCGCAATCGCTTCCGCTTTGTGATAAAAATAATTCAGACTCTCTCATATTCAATGTCATAATTGCAGAAGATAATCCCTGAGGCACTCCATTTTGAATAGCAATGGCTTGCTCTAATTTGGAATATTTCATTACATATAAAATGGGCGCAAATGTTTCGTGTTGTACAATATTATAATGGGGTAGTGCTTCAGCAATACAAGGTTTTACATAACATCCACTTTCATATCCTTTACCTTCTAATACGCCACCTTCTACTAAAAATTTTCCACCTTCTTTTTTACAAGCTTCAATAGCACTCAAATACATTTTTACAGCTTCTTTGTCAATCAATGGGCCCATATGATTTTTTGAATCTAAAGGATCTCCAATTTTAATTTGCCCATAAGCCTTGGTTAATTTTGCCACAAAACTATCATATACTTTTTCATGAATAATTAAACGGCGCGTACTGGTACATCTTTGACCCGCAGTACCAACAGCTCCAAACACAGCCCCAATTAAAGACATATCTAAATCGGCATGTTCTGAAATAATAATAGCATTATTGCCTCCTAATTCTAAAATAGTTTTACCTAAACGAGCTGCTACTGCTGCATTTAATAATTTACCCATTTTGGTAGAACCTGTCGCAGAAACTAAAGCAATGCGGTTATCTTTTGACATCCATTCACCCACTTCGCGTCCTCCTTGAATTAAATTATTAACCCCTTCTGGTACTTTATTTTCTTTAAATACTTTTGCAATAATATTTTGAATGGCATTACCACATAAAGGTGTTTTTTCACTAGGCTTCCAAACAGTAACATTGCCACAAACCCAGGCAAGTGCAGCATTCCAACTCCAAACGGCTACTGGAAAATTGAATGCTGAAATAATACCCACAATACCTAATGGATGCCATTGTTCATACATTCTATGAGAAGGTCTTTCACTGTGCATAGTAAGTCCGTATAGTTGTCTTGAAAGGCCTACTGCAAAATCGCAGATATCAATCATCTCTTGTACTTCTCCTAAACCTTCTTGTAAACTTTTTCCCATTTCATAACTTACCAACTGGCCCAATGCCTGTTTTTCTTTTCTTAAGGCATCACCCATTTGACGAACTACTTCTCCTCTTTTAGGGGCTGGCCAACTTCTCCATTCTAAAAATGCAGCCTGCGCTGTTGTAATAATTTTTTCATATGCTTCTTTATCTGTACTTATAACAGTTCCAATTTCTTTATTATCAACAGGAGAAGAAGAAACAATTATTTCACCTTTACTAGTTTGCCAAATAGTACCTGTTGAACTTCCTTCGTTTTTCTTTTGCAATTGCAGTTCTTGTAAAAATTCCATAGTTGTATAATTTATAAATTAGCCTTTCATTTTATNAATAAGACTAGTCGTTGAAAAACCCTCNACAATGGGGTTGATAATTACTTTTCCTCCATTCGCAATTACTTCTTTACCACCTACTACTTGCTCAATTGTATAGTCGCCGCCTTTTACAATTACATCGGGTAGTAATGCTGTTATTAATTCAAGTGGTGTTTCTTCTTCAAAGATAACCACTGCATCAACCACTATTAAATTGGCAAGCACAATGGCCCTGCTGGCTGTATTATTAATGGGGCGGCTAGGGCCTTTTAATTTTCGAACACTTGCATCGCTGTTTAAACCCACTATTAAATAATCGGCTTCCCCCGCCGCCTGCGTTAACGAAAATAAATGACCTGGGTGTAAAATATCAAAACAGCCATTGGTAAAAGAAACTTTCTTACCTGTCACTTTTAAAGCAGCCATTATAGTTTTGGCGGTTGCAATAGTCATTATTTTTTTTTCAATAGCGTCTACCGTTTGCATCTTAAATTTTTTGCTTGTTGAATAATGGAAGTGCAATTAAAGCAATTCCTCCTAAAACTAAAATAATTATGAATTGTGAAAACCATTGCAAAGTGCCATTGGCTAATCCTAAAGTATAATCCACTCCGTTTAATTCTAAAACTTTTGCCATAAAATAAGCATAAGCACCAATACCTCCTGGCGTTATAATCATACCAATACTTGCAAAGGCTAAACAGCTAATGGCTGTTTGAAAAGAACTTTCAGTTCCCTCTGTTGCATACAAGCCCACATAAGTGGCTAGCAAATACAAAAACCAAATGGCGAAAGAATAGAAGAAAAATAAATTATGTTTTTTTAATTTAGTCGCACTCATCACGCCTTCCCAAACACCTGCAATTATTTTTTTAATAGTAAGTATTGCATTTTGCATTTTTGATTTGAAAAACCAAAACGCTGCGATGGTCGCTAATATAACAACTGCTATAATGATATAAGTAGTTTCATTGCTCCCGCTAGCATCTCCTGCAACTTTTCCATAAGCTTTGAATTGATTCCAGCCAGCTTCCACCACACTGAATTGAAGGGTAAGGGCTAGTAAAAAAATGAGTCCTAGGCTAATGACATCAAAGGCCCTTTCTGCTACAATGGTGCCTACAATTTTTTCAGCTGGCACTTTCTCGTATTTAGATAGTAGGGTGCACTTTAAAACCTCTCCTAATCTTGGAACGGCCAGGTTAGCCAAATAGCCAATTAAAACCGCTAAAAATGTATTGATAATGGAGGGTTTGTATCCTAGAGGTTCCATAATCAAACGCCATCTTAAAGCACGCAATAAATGCGAGAGTGAAAGTATGAGTCCAACAGGTAAAATGAACCAGAATTTTGACTTTTGTAAGGCAATGGTAAATTTGTCCCATTCTTGTGGGGGAATCTGGTGTAAACTCCACCAAATCAATAAAATGCCTATGAAAAAGAAGAAGGCTATTTTTAAGAATTTACTCATTGGTAATGCAGTTAAACAATTCTCTGCAATTTACAACCAAATGTCTACAAATGAAGGGGGGATAGGGTATTTATTAGTCTTTTTTGTTGTTTCTTAAAGTGCTTACAATTACGTACCTTCGCACACTCAAACAAAGAATTGAGTTAAACCAAAAGGAATGTCTGAAAAAAAACGAATCTTATATATCGCCACAGAAATGTCGCCCTATTTAGAGCTGACCGAGTTTGCTGAGGTAATTAATAAGCTCGCTATAAAAAGCAACGACAGTGGATTAGAAGTTCGTTGTATTATGCCTCGTTTTGGTGTGATTAATGAAAGAAGACACCGTTTACATGAAGTGGTTAGACTTTCAGGAATTAATGTTCAATTAGACGGAGACGACTATCCCTTACAAATTAAAGTGGCTTCTTTGCCGAATGCCCGTTTACAAGTATACTTTTTAGAAAACGAAGACTTTTTCAAGCGCAAGCAAATTTTTCATGATGAAACTGAAAAATGGTTTGATGACAATGCATTAAGAACTATTTTCTTCTGTAGAGGTGCTTTGGAAACAGTGAAAAAATTTGGATGGCCTCCAGATATTATTCATTGTAGTGGTTGGATGACTGGTTTAATTCCAGCCTATATTAAACATGCCTTCAAGAAAGAGCCTGTTTTCTCTAATGCTAAAATCGTATATACGATTGGTCAAAATACATTTGAAGAAAAGTTCAATAAAGATTTATTAACAAAGGCTATTATCAATACCAATATTAAAGACAAAGATTTAGAACCTTTCAAGGATTTAAATAATGCTGCTTTATTTAGAGGTGGTGCTACCTATGCTGATGCTATTACTTTTGGATCTGATATTATTGATAAAAAATTAGTATCAGAATTTTCTGCTGTGAAAGGAAAAAAAGTAGTTCCTTTTAACGGATGGGACTCCGATTTAACAGAGTATTTAGATTTATACAACGAACTTGCATCTAAGTAAAGACAAATTAAATTCATGGTATCAAATTACACAATAAGAATATTTATTATATCTCTTTTTTCAACGCTGNTTTTTTCNGCTTGNACTAGAATTGGCANTTCGGAATTAGGNCTTGGTTTACTTCCTTCAATGGATGCTTATAATACAAAAGATACCACACTCGATGTAATTACCGAAACTTTGGAAAGAACAGATTCAATGAGGGTCTACTTATCAGACGATCAAGTGCTAGGAAATATCACCAGCGATCCTATTTTTGGAACCACGAATGCTTCTATGTATTTTCAAGTGGTGCCTAGTTTTTTNCCATTTTTTATTGCAGGTAGTAAAGATAGTTTAGTCGTTGACTCAGCTATTTTAATTTTATCTTATAAAGGTTTTTATGGCGATACCACAAAGCCTGTAAAAGTTCAATTAAAAAGAATTAGTGCAGCTACACCTTTGGATGCGTATAAATTATATGCCTCTAATTATCCTGANTTATACAATTTNAAAACCGATCAAAATTTAGGGGAGAGCACTGTCGATTTTGCTAAAATAGGAGATTCATTGTATACNNGATTTGAGTCTTCCAAAAATACCATCCGTATTAAATTGTCTAAAAGTTTTGCTACTCAATTTTTAAAAGAATTTGATTCTAATAATGCTTATAGAAGTGATACTACTTTNCGCGCCTATTTTCCAGGGTTTGCATTAACGGCAGATGAGTCCGCTAATAAAAATGTATTACTAAAAATTAATTTACTAGATTCTAATACTAAATTGGCGCTTTATTATAATACCAATGCAACTGCTACTAATGCAACTGCTCCAAGAGATACAGCAGTGGTTAACTTTAAGTTTAGTATTTATAGCAATGGAAATGTCAATTTTATAAAGCGTAATAGAAATGGCGCTGAAATTGCTAAACATATTGATAAAGTGGCCAATGATTCATTGGTCTATGTGCAAACCAGTCCAGGTACCATGGTTAAAGTTAAAATACCAGGTATAAAGAATTTTGCGAATAAAATTATACACCGTGCTGAATTAATTGCCGAGCAAGTGCCCGATGCTGCTGGAGCAGGTAGTGTAGAATCTAAATTTTTACCTCCTAGGTATTTGTTCTTAGCAACCTATGATTCTGTTTCAAAGACTTTTGGCAATGTACCTAACGATTTTGCAGGTACCACCAACGCCAGCTCTTTTACGCAGTTTGGAGGTAAATTAATTTATAAGTCTATTGATGGCTATGATAATGTAGCTTCTTATACCTTTAATATAAGTAGATATGTGCAAGGAGTTGTCTCTAGAAAAGACTCTCTATTCGATTTTCGAATTATTGCGCCAGTGAATGACTCCCTTACTTTAGTACCTCCTTATCCTTATAATAAAGAAGCTCCTTCAAAGGACTATCTCACCACAGCTATTGCTAACCAGGCAGCTACTGGACAAGTTGTTTTAGGGGGTGGAAGTAGAAAGAAGTTCAGAATGAGGGTACGTATCTATTATTCCGATTTATAGAACAATTTATTACTTTAATTAATATATTTGCACCTTAAATACTAATCTATGCCATATTTATTTACTTCAGAAAGCGTTTCTGAAGGACATCCAGACAAAGTAGCCGATCAGATTTCTGACGCCTTAATTGATAACTTTTTAGCCTTTGACCCACAGTCAAAAGTAGCTTGTGAAACTTTAGTAACAACTGGTCAAGTAGTTTTAGCAGGTGAAGTAAAATCTAAAGCTTATTTAGATGTACAAACTATTGCGCGTAATGTGATCAAGAAAATTGGTTATACAAAGAGTGAATATATGTTTGAAGCAGATAGTTGCGGTGTGTTGTCAGCAATACATGAGCAGTCTGCCGATATCAACCAAGGAGTAGATAGAAAGAAAAAAGAAGAGCAAGGTGCTGGTGACCAAGGTATGATGTTTGGTTATGCGACCAATGAAACAGACGACTATAT
>JGI25911J50253_10000397_pt1 | contig 14478 bp, 10 predicted proteins | sample LauGreSBDMM110SD_3_FD_50253 | JGI IMG/M metagenome (IMG submission 50253) | reverse complement strand
GCGCAGTGCCGGTATTTGGCATGAAAGAGGCGTGGTGTGGCGTGAGGCAGAAAGCTGTTTTGATTGGCAAGACCAACCCACTGACGAGCGCCCGCCTATGGAGATTGCCGGCGAATACGATTACCTGACTGAAATACACCCACAAGCAGAGGCTTTTATTCGCAGTGTCGGCGAGCGTTTGCAACGCGGTGCGATGTTTCTCATCGACTATGGTTTTCCAGAGGCCGAGTACTACCACGAGCAACGCCATATGGGCACATTGATGTGCCACCAAGCGCACCTGAGCGACAGCGACCCTTTGCAAGATGTGGGTCGCAAGGACATCACCGCACACATCAACTTCACCGGCGTGGCCTTGGCAGCACGTGAGGTGGGCTTAGAGGTCTTGGGTTACACCAGCCAAGCGCATTTCCTTATCAACAGCGGCTTGCTGGGATTGCTAGAAAATGCCTCAATGCAAGACAAGGCCATGGCGCAAAAACTGATGCTTGAACACGAGATGGGTGAGTTGTTCAAAGTTATCGCCTTTGGGTGTGGCGAAATTTGGCAGCCTTTGGGCTTTGTGCAAGGTGACAGAACGCACAGGTTGTGAACACATGTTTCGTTGGTTGATAGTGGTTTTCTTGGCCTTGTTGTTGATTCAAAGCGTTATGCCTTGGTTGCACAAACTCGGCTTCGGTCGCTTGCCAGGCGATTTTCGTTTTCGCTTGTTTGGGCGTGAGTTCTTTATTCCTTTAACCACCACCATCATTCTGAGTATGGTGTGTGCAGGTTTGTCACGCTTACTCTAGGGACATTCGCGGCAGTTAACATGACCGCATGGATAAGAAGTTCAACCCATTCAGCGCAATCTCACCAAATCAAAATGGTGCGAGCAAGCTGTGGCTGCTGTCAGTCTTGGCAGTGATGGCATTTGCCGCAAGCTGGTTTTACCCAGAGATCAAAAACAAGTTCAGCACCCTTTTGGGTGGCGAAGAAGTCACAGCTTCTGCCGACGGCCGCGCCAAGCCAGAGGGCGGCAAAAGTGGCAAAGACGCCAGAGGCGGCAAGGACGGCAAAGGCAGCAAAGGCGGTGGTGAAGGTTCGCGCAACACGCCGGTCAGCGTGGGCGAAGTACGCAACAGGGATGTGCGTTTCACCGTGCAAGCTGCGGGTACTTTGATGGCGCTCAATACCGCTGTGGTGCGTGCCAAGGTCGATGGCGAACTCAAAGCCCTGCGGTTCACCGAGGGTCAGTATGTGCAAGCCGGACAGTTGTTGGCCGAAATAGATTCACGCCCTTTTGATGCGCAGCTCAACCAAGCCCAAGGCCAATGGGCCAGAGATACCGCGCTTTTAAAAAACGCCGAGCTCGATTTGCAGCGCTACCAAGACTTGCTCAGCAAAGACGCGATTGCCAGACAACAAGTGGAAACACAAGCGGCTTTGGTGCGTCAGTTGCAAGGCACGGTGCAGGCTGACCAAGCGCAAATCGATCTTGCCAAGTTGCAGTTGTCCTACACCCGCGTCACCGCTCCTATCAGCGGACGCTTAGGCCTCAAGCAAGTCGAGTTGGGCAGCTTGGTGCGCGCCAGCGACCCCAATGGCGTGGTCAGCATCACCCAAACCCAGCCTATGGCGGTGGTGTTTTCGGTGCCCGAGATACACGTGCCTTTGATCATGCGGCAATTGAAATTGGGCAAAGCTTTGGCTGTGGAGGCTTGGGACCGCGATCAAAAAATCCGTTTGGCCCAAGGGCGCGTCAGCACCACCGATAACGCCATCGATGTGGCTACGGGCACTTTGCGTCTCAAAGCCACTTTGGATAACCGTGACGGCAGTTTGTTCCCCAATCAGTTTGCCAATATCCGTTTGCAACTCGACACTTTGAAGAATGCATTGGTGGTGCCGGTACAAGCCGTGCAACGCGGCGCGGCAGGCACGTTTGTCTATGTGGTGCAGGCCGATAACACCGTGCAAGTTCAAGCTGTGCAACTCGAGGCGGTAGAGGGTGACTGGCAGGCAGTCATTGCCGACCTGAAAGCGGGCCAACAAGTCATCACCGATGGTGCCGACCGTTTGCGCAACGGCAGTGGCGTGGAGGTGGTGAAAGCGGCCAAGCCATGAACCTGTCGCGTTTGTTTATTTTGCGGCCGGTGGCAACTTCCCTGCTGATGCTGGCACTTTTGTTGTCAGGTGCTTTGGCTTACCGCCTCTTGCCGGTGGCCTCCTTGCCGCAAATTGATTACCCGACGATTCAGATCAACACCCTGTACCCCGGCGCGAGTCCCGAGGTGATGACCGCCACCGTCACCGCGCCCCTCGAGCGACAACTCGGCCAAATGCCTGGCTTGGATCAAATGACCTCGGTGAGTTCGGGTGGTGCATCGGTGATCACTCTGAGGTTCACGCTCAAGCTGCCTCTCGATGTGGCCGAGCAACAGGTGCAAGCCGCGATCAACGCTGCCACCAGCGTCTTGCCTAGCGATTTGCCCATGCCCCCGTCCTACAGCAAGGTCAACCCAGCCGATGCTGCGGTCTTGACCTTGGCCATCAGTTCGCCCTCGCTGCCCATCACGCGTGTGCATGACATGGTGGAAAACCGCTTGGCCATGCGTTTGTCGCAAGTCGCTGGCGTCGGTTTGGTCAGCATCGCCGGCGCCCAACGCCCAGCCGTGCGGGTGCAGGTCAACAGCCAAGCCCTGAGCGCAGCAGGCTTCTCGCTGGAAGATGTGCGAAGCGCCATCAACCAAGCCAATGTGAGCATGGCCAAGGGCAGTTTCGATGGGCCAGCACGTGCCTCCAGCTTGGATGCCAACGACCAGTTGCAATCGGTAGAAGACTATGGAAACTTGGTGTTGGCCTACAAAAACGGCAACCCTTTGCGTTTGCGCGATGTGGCGGCAATCGTTGACGCGCCGCAGAACAACCGTTTGTTTGCTTGGGCCAATACCCAGCCCGCCATCATCTTGAATATCCAGCGCCAACCGGGCGCGAATGTGATTGAAACCGTGGGCCGTGTGCAGGCCTTGTTGCCGGCATTGCGTGCGGCATTGCCGCCGAGTTTGGATGTGCAAGTGATGACCGACCGCACCACCACCATACGCGCTTCGGTCCATGCTGTGCAGTTCGAGTTGTTGTTGTCAGTGGCCTTGGTGGTGATGGTGATCTTTTTGTTTTTACGCAGCGCCGCCGCCACCATGGTTCCCGCCGTGGTGGTGCCTTTGTCGCTGGTGGGCACTTTTGCGGTGATGTATTTGGCGGGTTTTTCCATCAACAACCTGACCCTTATGGCGTTGACAGTGGCCACCGGTTTTGTGGTCGATGACGCGATTGTGATGATTGAAAATATTGCCCGTGTTTTGCAAGACCCCGACAGACCGCGTTCNCCGTTGGAAGCCGCCATTGAAGGGGCGCGTCAAATCGGTTTCACCATTGTGTCGCTGACGTTTTCGCTGATCGCGGTGCTGATTCCCTTGTTGTTCATGGGCGATGTGGTGGGGCGTTTGTTTCACGAGTTCGCCATCACTTTGGCTGTGGCGATTTTGATTTCTGCGGTGGTCTCGCTGACCCTCACACCCATGTTGTGCGCCCATGTCTTGCGTGTGGACACCACCGACCACAGCACCCTAGGCAACAGCGCTTGGTTGCAGCGCTTGATTGATGCCTACGCCCTCGGCTTGAACTGGGTGCTGGACAGACCTTTGGCCACACTTGCCACCTTTGCCTTGACGCTGGTGCTGACCGTCGCGGCGTATCTCATCAGCCCCAAAGGCTTTTTCCCTTTGCAAGACACGGGTGCGGTGCAAGTCATCACCGAAGGCACGCAGTCGAGTTCTATCGAGGCCATGTCGCAACGTCAACAAGCGCTGGCCCGACTTTTCTTGCAAGACCCTGCGGTGCAAAGCCTCACCTCTTTCATTGGTGTTGATGGCCCGAATGCCAGTGTGAATGCCGGGCGCATGACCTTGAACTTCAAGCCCAAGTCCGAGCGTTCAGAGGGCTTGCAGCAAACCTTAGAGCGGCTGACCCGACTCGGCAACCAAATCCCAGGCTTACAGGTTTTCTTGCAGCCCTTGCAAGATTTGAGCTTGGATGACCGCGTCGCGCGCAACCAATTTCGTTTTCTACTCAGCGGCCCCGATGGTCCTGCGCTGGGCCAGTGGTCTGGGCGACTGCAAGAGCGCTTGCGCCAAGACCCTGCGCTGGCCGAGGTGGCGTCCGATTACCAAGACCAAGGCTTGCAAGCCTATGTGCAAATCGACCGAGAAGCCGCTGCGCGTTTGGGGGTGAGTGTCTTGGCCATCGATAACGCGCTCTACAACGCCTTCGGACAGCGTTTGGTCTCCACCATCTTCACCCAAAGCAACCAGTACCGCGTGGTGCTGGAGGTGCAAGACCCAGAGCGCCAAGGGCTAGCGGCTTTGTCGCGCTTGCATGTGCCTTCGCTGAATGGCACGCAAGTGCCGCTCAGCAGCGTGGCCAAAGTGGAGGAGCGCGCGGCACTGCTGAGCATCTTGCATGTGGCGCAATTTCCGGCGGTCACCCTGTCGTTCAAGCCGGCTGCTGGGGCGTCGCTTGGCGAGGCGGTGCAAGCCATAGAGCGGCATTGGCAAGCCTTGGTTGCCGAGGAAGGCGTTCCTGCTTCTATCGAGACGCGCTTTGAGGGCGCGGCTTTGGCTTTCAAAGCCTCCTTGCTCAGCAGCTTGTGGCTGGTGTTGGCGGCGGTGGTCACCATGTACATTGTTTTGGGCGTGCTGTACGAAAGCTATATACACCCGGTCACGATTTTGTCTACCCTGCCCTCGGCTGCCCTGGGTGCTTTGTTGGCTTTGCTGGCAGCACGTATTGAATTGGGTTTGATTGCGGTCATTGGCATTGTTTTGCTGATTGGCATTGTGAAGAAAAACGCCATCATGATGATCGACTTTGCGCTGGACGCCCAGCGTCACCAAGGCATGCCAGCGCGCGAAGCAATTGTCCAAGCCTGCTTGCTGCGCTTTCGCCCGATTTTGATGACCACCATGTGCGCATTGCTGGGTGCTTTGCCGCTGATGCTGGGCAGCGGTGTGGGCAGTGAGTTGCGCCATCCCTTGGGTGTGACCTTGGTGGGCGGTTTGATTTTGAGCCAGTGGTTGACGCTGTTCACCACGCCAGTGATTTACCTCAAACTCGACGCTTGGGCGCGTCGTCGCGCCTCGCTGCCATGAATTTTTCTGCGGTCTTTATCAACCGACCGGTAGCNACCAGCTTGCTNAGTNTGGGTTTGGCNATGGCGGGTGTGTTGGCCTATATGCAGTTGCCNGTGGCGCCTTTGCCGCAGGTCAACTTCCCCACCATCTCGGTGTCGGCCAGTTTGCCGGGTGCCAGCCCCGAAACCATGGCTTCTACAGTGGCTACGCCTTTGGAGCGGGTCTTGGGCAATATCGCTGGCGTCACCGAAATGACGTCCAGCTCTTCGCAAGGCAGTACCCGCGTGACCTTGCAGTTTGAACTCAACCGCGATGTCAATGGCGCAGCGCGGGATGTGCAAGCCGCCATCAACACCGCGCAAAGTTTGTTGCCCACCGGCATGCCCAGCCGTCCCACGTATAAAAAGGCCAACCCCGCTGACAGCCCCATGCTGATTCTGGCTTTGACGTCAGACAGCTATTCACGCGGGCAGATGTACGACTTGGCCTCCACCACTTTGGCGCAGCGCTTGTCGCAGGTTGATGGTGTGGGGCAGGTCAGCATTGGTGGCGGTGCATTGCCTGCGGTGCGCATAGAGCTAGACCCGAACAAACTCGCTGCCAACGGCGTTTCTTTAGAAATGGTTCGCCAAGCGGTGGTGGCGACCAACGCGCATCGCCCTAAAGGGGTGATTGAAGACCAACACCTGGCCTGGCAAATCGAAGCCAATGACCAAGCCCGCAGCGCGCAAGACTATGCGCCGCTGATCTTGCGCTATGTGAATGGGCAGGCCTTGCGTTTACAAGATGTGGCGCAAGTGCTGGATTCGGTGCAAGACCTGCGAACCGATGGTGTGTCCCAGGGACAACCTGCTGTGTTGTTGGTGTTGAACTTGCAGCCGGGCGGCAATGTGATTGAAGCGGTTGACCGGGTGCGTGAGCTGCTGCCCAGATTGCAATCAGGTTTGCCCGCCGCGGTGACCATGACGGTGGTGTCAGACCGCTCGCCCACGGTCCGTGCCTCGTTGCTGGAGATTCAAAAATCTTTGGCCCTGTCCATGGCGCTGGTGATTTTGGTGGTGGGCTTGTTTTTAAAGCGCTGGCAAACCGCGCTGATTCCTGCTGTAGCCCTGCCTTTGTCGCTGGCGGGCACCTGTGTGGTGATGTACCTCATGGGATTGAGTTTGAACAACCTCACCTTGATGGCCTTGACCATCGCCACCGGCTTTGTGGTGGATGATGCGATTGTGGTGCTCGAGAACATCACTCGGCTGCGTGAGCGGGGCATGCCGCTACGCCAAGCGTGTTTTGAAGGTTCGCGTGAGATTGGTTTTACCGTGGTGGCCATCAGCATTTCTTTGGTGGCGGTATTCATTCCGATCATGTTCATGGGCGGGGTGCTGGGTCGGCTGTTTCGTGAATTCGCGGTCGTCATGACAGCGGCGATTTTGATTTCCATGCTGGTCTCATTGACCACCACGCCCATGATGTGCGCTGCATTGCTGTCGCCCTTGAAAGCACAAGCCCGCAAGCTTCGGCCCAGCAAGTGGCTGCTGTTTTACCGGCGCAGCTTGGCTTGGGCTTTGCGCCATCAATGGTGGATGTGGTTGGTGCTGATCGCAGCGATTGCTTTGAATGTGGCGCTGTACCGCGCCATACCCAAGGGTTTTTTTCCGCAGCAAGACACGGGTCGCATCAACGGCTATATACGTGCCGACCAAAGCTCCTCGTTCCAAGCCATGCAAGAGCGCTTGCACACCATGCTGGCCATCGTGCAGTCCGATCCGGCGGTGCTCACCGTCACTGGCTTCACCGGCGAAGGGCAGCGCAATGCTGCTCGCATGTTTATGACGCTCAAACCCCGCGATCAACGCGACGTCAGCGCCGAGCAAGTGGTGGCGCGTTTGCGCGCACGTTTATCCAAAGAGGCGGGTGCGCGTTTGTTTTTAATGCCGGTGCAAGATATTCGGGTGGGCGCCAGGGCGTCCACTTCCGAATACGAGTTCACCATCAAATCCGATGATCTCGCCCAGCTGCGTGAATGGGAGCCCAAGTTGCGCCGCGCCTTGGGCAAGCTCAAAGAACTGGAAGACATCAGCAACGACTACGAGGACCGCGGCTTGCAGACCTCGCTGCTGATTGACCGTGACGCGGCAGCTCGCTTGGGCTTGTCGGTCAGAGCCATTGACACCGTCTTGGCCAATGCTTTCAGCCAGCGCCAAATCGGCATCATTTACAACCCTTTGAACCAGTACCGTGTGGTGATGGAGTTGGCCCCGCCCTATTTGCAAAGCGCCGAGTCTTTGCGCCGCTTGCAGTTCATCAACGACAAAGGCCAAGCCGTGCCCTTTGCCAGCTTTGCCCGCATCGAGCTCACCAACACCGCTTTGTCTGTGTCGCATGAAGGTGGCGTGCCCTCGGACACCTTCAGCTTCAGCTTGGCGCCTGGCGTGTCTTTGTCGCAAGCCACCCAAGCCGTCGACCAAGCCGTGGCTCAACTCAACTTGCCGGTGTCGGTGCGCGCCAGTTTTGCCGGCACGGCTAACGCGTTTCAACAGTCATTGGAAACCCAGCCATGGTTGATACTGTTTGCCTTGCTCACCCTGTATTTGGTCTTGGGCGTGTTGTATGAAAACCTGCTGCATCCCCTGACCATTTTGTCGACCTTGCCGTCTGCGGGCTTGGGTGCTTTGCTCACTCTGATGGCCATGCGCACCGAGTTCAGCATCATTGCCATGATCGGCGTGATCTTGCTCATAGGCATTGTGAAAAAGAACGCGATTTTGATGATCGATGTCGCTTTGCAGCAGCAAGCCCTGGGCCGCAGCCCGGCCCAAGCGATTTATGTGGCGGCACAGCGGCGCTTGCGCCCGATTCTCATGACCACCGCGGCGGCCATGCTGGGCGCGATTCCCTTGGCCTTGGCTTTTGGCGTGGGTTCAGAATTGCGCCAGCCCTTGGGGCTGGCCGTGTTGGGGGGCTTGGTGCTGAGTCAGTTATTGACTTTGTTCACCACGCCGATTGTGTTTGTGGGCTTAGAGGCAATGCGTGGTCGTTGGCAAGGTGGTGACAAGGTGGTGGCATGAAAAACAGACAGACAGGATATTCCTACGCAGTTGTGTTGCTGTGCTTATCGTTGACCGGTTGTGGCAGTTGGTTCAAGCCGCCCGCTGCTTCAAGCCAACGGCCACCGGTACGCGTGCCTGAGGCTTTTGGCGCAGCGCAAAACCCCGTGCTTTTGGGTGAATCGGTGGACCGCGCTTGGTGGACTTTGTTTCAAGACCCGGTGCTGGATGATTTGCAACAGCAACTCGAGGCCGGCAATCTGAACTTGCAAGTTTTGTCGGCCAAGGTGCGTCAAGCGCAGGCCAGCGTAGCGGCCGCGCAAGCGAGTTTGTTTCCCAATGTCTCGCTGAATGCGGGCGCAGCACGGGCGACCAGCGCCGCCGGTGGCGCATCCTCCAACAGCTTAAGTCTTGGCTTACCCTTGACGTGGGAGATCGATGTCTGGGGTCGCATTGACGCTCAAACACAGGTGGCCAAAGCCAATTTACAAGCCAGTCGCGAGGACATGGCACTGGCACGTTTGTCTGCCCAAGCCAGCTTGGTGCAAATCTATATCGCTTTGCGAACCGCCGAGCGCCAACAAGCCGTGCTGGAATTGGCACAAGCGGCGTATGAACGTGCTTTAACCCTGACACGCTACCGCTATGAGGCGGGCGTGGTGTCTGCCGGCGATGTGGCCCAAGCCGAGTCGCAATGGCAAAGCGCGGTGGCGCAAGGCATAGATGTGCAAACCACAAGGCAGCAACTCAGCCACAGCTTGTCGGTGTTGCTGGGCCAAGCCCCTGCGGCGCTGCAAATGAGCGCCACCCAAGCCTTGCCTGTCTTACCCGCTTTGCCTGTCTTGATGCCAGCCTCTCTGTTACAGCGTCGCCCCGATATTCGCGCTGCAGAGCTGCGGGTGCTGGCGGCCCAAGCGCAGTTGGGTGTGGCACAGACCGCCTTCTTTCCCACCTTCAGCTTTGCCGCCAACCTGGGCTTTAAGAGCACCGACTTGGCAAGCTTGCTCAATGCGTCTGCACGCTTGTGGTCCTTGGGGCCAACGCTGGCTTTGTCTTTGTTTGATGGCGGGCAGCGCCAAGCCGCCAAGGATGACGCCAAAGCCGCTTTGGAATTGGCCGCCTTGAATTACCAGCAAGTGGTGTTGACGGCGCTGCAAGAGGTGGAGGACAACTTGGTGGCTGCGCACCAACTGCAGGCGCAAGAGGCGGCACAAACCCAAGCCTTGCAAGCGGCCCAGCGGAATTTACGCATCACCGAAGCGCAGTACGCCGCTGGCACGGTCAGCTATTTGAATGTGGTGACAGCCCAGGCCAGCGCTTTGAACGCGCAACGCAATTTGCTGGATGTGCAAAGCCGTCGAGCGCTGGCAGTCACGCAGTTGCTGAAAAATTTAGGCGGACGTTGGGATGCAGATTCGACGTTGAAATGATCAGCCCGTTAGCTCGTAAGTGCGGCTTTAAGGGCCTGCACACGCGCTGCATCAATGTGCTGGCCAATCTGCGCACCCTTTAATCCGCGTTGCATGGCCTCATCCGACAGCGCGGTGTTGTCCACAGACAAGGCCGCTTGCAACAAGCCACTTAAGTGGGCGGCTTGCGGGTAGGGGCGCAGTTCTAAGCCTAAACGCCCGCGTGCATCGGCTTNGCANGCTTGCAAGGCCANGGCAAACCGCTCGGGGCGGCGCAAAGCATCGCATCGCANCAGCAAGCGCAACACCGCTTCGGCACTCAAACTCAGGCAGCCGTGTATNTGACAGTGTTCCCGCGCCACCACCTCGGCCAATTCTTTGCAANNTTGCGGCACCCGTAAACGTTCGCAGACACCGCGTAAAAGTTTGACGCTTCGGCCTTCATGGCCAATGTGGCGTGGCAAAGCCTCTGGGTGGGTGCTGCCCTTGCCCAGGTCGTGGCACAAGGCTGCAAAACGCACCTCCAGCGAGGCGTTCACCAACGCGCATTGGTCGAGCACCATCTCCACATGCACGCCGGTGTCTATCTCGGGGTGGTGTTTCGCCTCTTGCGGCACGCCGTACAAGCGCGCCACTTCGGGCAGCAAGATGGGCAACGCACCACAGTCGCGCAAGACCTGCAACATGCGCGAGGGCTGACGCGCCATCAAACCTTTGGCAAGCTCTTGCCACACACGCTCGGCCACCAGCGCCTTGACCTCACCGGCTTGCACCATCTCCACCATCAATGCTTGGGTTTCGGGCGCCACTTGGAAGTCGGCGAAACGTGCGGCAAAGCGGGCCANNCGCAAAATGCGCACGGGGTCTTCGCGAAACGCATCGCTCACATGGCGCAAGACGCGCAGNTGCAAATCNCGCTCNCCGCCAAAAGGGTCGGTACGCTGGCCTTGGGCGTCTTGGGCGATGGCGTTGATGGTCAGGTCGCGTCTGGCCAAGTCTTGCTCTAGGCTCACATCGGGTGCGGCGTGCACCACAAAGCCTTTGTAGCCCGGTGCGCTCTTGCGCTCGGTGCGCGCCAAGGCATATTCTTCTTTGGTTTGTGGGTGCAAGAACACCGGAAAGTCTTTGCCTACCGGCACAAAGCCTTTTGCCACCATGGCTTCGGGGGTACTGCCCACCACCACCCAGTCACGGTCGCTGCCTGTGATGCCCAGCAGGGCGTCACGCACTGCCCCTCCCACCAAGTATGTCTGCATGGGGTTCAAGGCAAGCTGAAAATGTTGGCCAAGGGTGTGGGGGTTTTGACACCCAATTCGCTCAACCCCGGACAACTGCCGCTGGCCACATTGTCAACCTGCATGGAGGCCAGGTTATCGCGGCTCATCAAGGTCGGGCCTGGCAGGTGTTCCATGACCCAAGCTTGCACATAGGCCAAGGCACCGGGCAAGGGAATCACCCAGCGCGGATGGCGTGACCAGACCCCCGCATGCTCGACCAGTTGTTTCAAGCTGAAGATGTGCGGCCCCACCAACTCATAGGTGTGAGTTGCTGTTGCCCTGTGCAGCACCGCATACACCACGGCTTGTGCCACATCCTTTACCCACACCGGTTGAAAGCGGGTATGCGCACCTGCCAGCGGCACCACGGGTGCCAGGGCTTGCAGTTTGGCGAACAGGTTGATGAAGGCGTCGTCTTTGCCAAAGATCACGCTGGGTCGCAACACCGTGAGCGCCAAGCCTTGGTCGGCAAAGCCTTGCAAAGCCTGTTCGCCACGCGCCTTGCTGCGTTGGTATTCAGAGGGCGCTTGTGTATCGGCACCCAAAGCGCTGATATGCACCAAGCGATGCACACCGGCGCCCATGCAGGCTTGGGCTAACCGCTTGGGCAATTGCACATGGACTTTGTCAAAGTCTGCTGCCGAGCCATGCAAGATAGCCACGAGGTTGATCACCGCATCGTGTCCTGGCAGCAAAGCAGCCAACTGCGCAGGGTCATGCACATCGGCTTGCACCACCGAGACCATGGGCAGCATTTGCACCGAACGAGCGGGCAAGCGACGGGTGGGCGCCGTGATATGCAGGCCAGCGCGGTTGAGCGCTTCACACACATGGCGGCCGACAAAGCCGCTTGCACCTAAGACCAAAATATTTTTCATGTTGCAGACTGTAGCGGTATTGCCGAACTAAGGGTTGGCCAAAGGCATCAGGGTTTTTTGAATCGATGCAAAAAAACTGAAGGGCTTATTTCTTGCGTAAAGACTCGCAGGGGTCGTCTCTGGCTTGTGGCGGCGTGAGCCACACATAGTCGGCTTGGGACTTCAGCTCCACCAAAAAAGCCTGTTTCTCTGCGCTGGGCCGGGTGTCGTCCCATTCCATGAACAGCACGCTCAACACCCGCAGTTGGGGTGCTGCCTTGTACACAGCAAAGGGCACGCCCAGGTGCTTCCAAGCGTGGCCATTGCCAGCCACCACAATGCTGGGCAGGTGCGCGAGTGCGACTTCGGCCATGGCGGCATCTCGGCCACGCTGCACCGCCGTCATGCCTTCAAACATGCTAGACGGCATGGCACCGCAGTGGCCTTGGTTAATTTCTTGTTCCATGGCTTGGCGCTGGCTGGCGTCGAAAGGCGCTTTGGCCAGCACCGCCCGAACCGGCTCTGGCAGGCTTGCGCCCTGGGTTTTAAATACCTCTTTGATGGACGCGCTGGGCAAATTGCCGCCCATCAGCGGCATCTTCATCGCATGGACAGCTTCAAACAACGCTTGGTGCAAAGGCCAAGCCCAGGCCTTGGCATCGAAACCGGCGGCTTGCAAGCCTGTCAATAACTCGGCTTGAGGCTCAAAACGTTGTTGCCAGTTGAGATGTTCGGCCACCACCGTTTTACTCGCGGGGGACAATTGCCGCAGCAGCTCTGCGCGAAGTTGGTGATGAAGAGGGTTGTCGTGGACTTCGCCCAACACCGCCACATCAGCTTCGCCAAGGTCTTTCAACAACTGCCCCATGCTGGCGGGGGACTGCTCAGACATGCGCACAATTTGCGCTTGTGGAGTCTGGGTATCCATTGCCCCCGCTGTCTGCAAGGCAATGCCGAGCATGCAGCAAAGGACTAGGCTAAGGTTTTTTCTGAGCGGCGGCAATATTGGCTGGGACGGTGGAAATCTCATAAACGATGTCTTTGGCAAGTTCGGGGTAATCGGGCAACATGCTCACACCATACAGCGGTTTGTAGGCGCCCTTGTGGCAAGTCGCGCAACCCACCTTGGGGAAATCTCCTTCTTCACTTAAGCGGTAAGGGGGAAACAGTTGGGCTAATTCGGTGAGGTAGTTGGTGTTGATATCGCGCACCATGCGTATGCCATACCAAGCCGTCACCCTTTGTGGCGTGCTGATATTCCAGTCGCCCATGGCACGTGTATTGTGGCAATAGGTGCAATTGACGCCCAGCGATGTGGACATGTACATCATCAGGCCGTAAGTGTGCTCGGCTTGTTTGATGGAGCGGCGGTTTTCACCCGCCAGTGTCTGGGTTCCCTGAACGCGAATGTTGAAGTCGCCATTGACCAAATAAGTGCTTAAGGGATTGAATGGCAAGGAAGAGTTAGCCACTTCAGACATGGTCGGTGTGTTTTGCCCTGCTTTGTCCCCCAGCATATTGCCTTGCGAATGCGCTAATCCTGGGTTGTTAAACCAGTCACCACTGGGGACGGCTTGCCCACGATGGCATGTCCAGCAGGTCACTCCGGTTTCTTTGACATGGGTTTTCCACTGGTTGTTTAAGTTGCGGGTCATTTGCAACATGCGTCTGGACACCACCTTGGTGTATTTCTCGTCAGAGGCTAGGTTTTTGGTGTTGTGACAGAACTTGCAACCTTCTTCAGGCGCCACCCAAGTGGTCATGGCGGCCATCAAACGTGAAAATTCTAACGCTGACAAGTCATTGAGCACTTGAACGTTTTCGTACAGCTCATCGAGTTTTTGGGCATCAGGCTCGGGCGGGTCTACGGGCTCGGGCTCGGGTATTTCGTGAATAGGTGCTGCCATAGCAAGCGCAGTAGGTTTGTAAATTTGCAGCATCCCCGTGCCTCTGTAGCCATGCTGCACCGAGGCAGGTTCCTCGCAGGCGGTCAACACCAAGAGCATACCGATCCAAAAACACGACCGCAGGGGAATACCACTCAGCGAACAAGCTTTGACGAGACGATTAAACATGGACACCCCCAGCGAATTGGCGCATAAGTAAAAACAAGTGAGATTAAAAAAAGATCATGTGTCATGATAGGTTGACACTTCATATAGTCAATAAGAAATTGACAAATCTAAATTGTTTTTTTATATGGGAGCTAGCTAAATATTTAATATCATGAAAGACCCCAGCCGCTGAAGGCCGCCGCTGGGGATTTGTGCTTAGGCAGCAGATTTGTTCAACTTGAAGTTTTTGCACCAACCACCAGCAGGCACGATTCGACCGCCGTAAAAAGAGCATTCTCCTTCCGTTGCACTGCCTTCGTAGAGTTGGCATCTGCTGCAATATTGCTCAGTGGTGTGTCGTGTATAGCGAACTTTGTCTACGTTTTTGGTCTCCAATTTGAAACCCATAGACTTGGGATACGCATCAGTTTCCGAGAGTTTTTCACCAGGCGCAGCAGCTTTCATTTTATTGTCTGCAGCGGATGCCTGAGTGGCTAAAGTAGCGCTTGTGAGTGCGGCTGAATGTATCAAAAAGATGCGTCGATTTAGATTTTTCATTTGGATGAAGAAGGAAGAGTTAGTGAAGTTTCCGAACCAATCGCACAAAATGCGACTCTTCGGGATGTTTTAACGAAACACCAGAAAAGCCAAAATCCATGGTGAAAA
>JGI25911J50253_10000390_pt1 | contig 14621 bp, 11 predicted proteins | sample LauGreSBDMM110SD_3_FD_50253 | JGI IMG/M metagenome (IMG submission 50253) | reverse complement strand
TGATTCCAATGGTGGTTGTGTTGCTGCTGTTTGGAATGTTAATAATTTTCGCCTCGGCATCTGGTGTGGGACCGTTCGTCTACACGCTCTTCTAGCAGCTAGTCATGGTGGTGTGCCAAGTTATGCCTGATCACTACGGATGGCATTGTTGAACGCAGGCGGAGGTTGTCGCTTTTCTCCGTTTGTGGCCGGCTGCTAATTTTATAATTTAGTGCTCCAAGTATTTTTTGACGGTACCGGCAAGCTGCACGTAGAGGATGTGCCGGCGCCGGTTTGCAGCAGCGAGCGGGTGCTGGTGCGGGTGCAGAGCAGTGTCATCTCGGCTGGCACCGAGGCCGCATCACTTGCCGGCGGCGGCAGCTTGCTGCGCCAGGCACTGCGCCGGCCGGACTTGGTGCAGCGGACATTGAAGTATGCCGCGCAGCAAGGCGTGGCGGCAGCGGTCGCCCTCGTGCAGGGCGCATCAGAGAACTGGTTTCCCACAGGCTACAGTGCGGCCGGCACAATTATCGAAGTCGGCGCCGGCATCGATGGCTTTGCGGTTGGCGACCGCGTGGCGTGTGCTGGTGCGGGATTTGCCAACCATGCTGAATTCATCTCCGTGCCGCAAAACCTGTGCGTGAAAATCGCCGCGCATCTTTCGTTTCAACAGGCGGGCTTTGCCACGCTGGGTGCTGTTGCGCTGCACGGCGTGCGCCGGGCGGAGCCCACGGTGGGCGAGACGATAGTGGTTGCAGGCAGTGGCCTGATTGGATTGCTGACGGCGCAGCTGCTGCGCATCAACGGNTGCCGCGTTATCTGCACCGATTTGGCGCCGCAACGCCTGGCGCTGGCACGGCTGTTTGGAGCGACAACATTGGATGCCGCGCAAGGTGACCTGGTGCGCGGTGTGCATGCGTTGACGGATGGGCTGGGTGCAGACGCCGTAATGCTGTGTGCGGGCAGCAAGTCCTCGCAATTGGTGAACCAGGCATTCGAGATGTGCCGTGAACGCGGCCGGGTAGTAGTGGTTGGCGCGGTCGGGCTTGATCTAGAACGCAGCGCCATGTATCGCAAAGAAATTGACCTGCGCATTTCGCGCAGCTATGGCCCGGGGCGTTATGACAGCGAGTATGAAGAGCAGGGCGCCACGTATCCGGTGGGGTACGTGCGCTGGACTGAAACCAGAAATTTGCAAATGATTGTCGACTTGCTGGCGGCGGGCACGCTCGATGTGCAGCCGCTTATTAGCGCTGAGTATTCTGTGAGTGACGCTGCGGTTGCATACGAGCGCATCACGAGCGGCGATCCGGCTGCGGTAGGCGTGCTGCTGGCATACCCGCAGGCTGATGCGGCGCGACCTGCGCAGCGCGTCTGGCGCCCTGACGCAGTGCCGCAGTCGCGGCCGGGGCAGGTGGGGCTGGTCTTGGTTGGCAGTGGCCAGTTTGCGCGCCTGATGCACATTCCAAACCTCAAGGCTTTGCAGAGTGAAGTAAACGTGCGCGGTGTTGTGAGCGCCACTGGCGGCAGCGCGCGCCAGGCAGCGCAGGCGCTGCGTGCTGGCAGCGCCACAACTGATCTGGCGGCGGCGCTTGATCTGCCGGATGTGGATGCTGTTCTGATTGCCACGCGCCATAATTTGCACGCGGACCAATGCATTCAAGCGTTGCGCGCCGGCAAACATGTATTTGTGGAGAAGCCGCTGGGCCTTGACGCGAGCGAGTGCCGGGCCGTGCTGGCGGAAATGGAGCATGCGGCTGTGCTTTGTGCCGTGGGCTTTAACCGGCGCTTTGCTGAGCTGAGTATTGCGCTCAAACAAGTGCTGGAAAAGATTGTAGGCCCCAAGCAGCTTTCATACCGCGTGAACGCGGGTGCGCTGCCGGCTGATCATTGGCTGTTGAACGCCGCGATTGGCGGCGGCCGGCTGGTGGGCGAAGGCTGCCATTTTTTTGACTTGTTGTGCTGGCTGTGCGGCTCTGAACCGCTGACCGTTGCAGCGCAATCGGTGGGTGCCACGGCGGATGATGTTGCTTGCACAATCAAGTTTGCAGATGGCTCGGTGGCCACATTTGTTTACTCGGCATTGGGCGATGCACGCGCCGGCAAGGAGCGCATCGAAGTGATGGCTGGCGGCGGTCTGGCGATTTTGGAGGACTTCAAGTCACTTGTGCTGTCCGGGATGCCGGGCCGCTCGCGGCGCCTAAGGGTTGCGGACAAAGGGCACCGTGCATTGCTGCGCCATTTCTTGGATGCAGTGCGCGGGCGCGAGCCTTTGCAGGTGTCAGCGCGCGATGGATTGCGTGCAGCATTGTGCGTAGCGGCAGCGCAGCGCGCGCTCGCCAGCCGCACCACGGAGAATATCGAAACCGCCTGAGCCCTGCAGCCGCATAATTCCAGCCGAATCGTACATGGTAGACTAACGGTCAGGCAGCGCGGGTGATCACTGGGCACAACATCGTAATTCTCTCCACGCAGGATTGGGACGCACTGCCCACCAGAAAACACCATTGGGCGCGCCGCTTTGCGCGGCAGGGTAATCAAGTTTTGTACATCGAACAACAAATGCACTGGCTCGGCTGGCTGGTGGATCTGCGGCGTCAGCTGGGGCGCGCGGTGCGCTGGACGGCCGGCCCGCGCCAGGTTGAAGAACGCTTGTGGGTGTACACGTTGCCGATAGTATTGCCCTTCTTTCAAATGGCTGGATTTATAAATCGNCTCAACAATCTGCTGCTGCTGCCGTTGCTGCGCAGTGTGCTGCGGCGCCTCGGCTTCGGCAAAGTGGTGCTGTTTGCCTACACACCCCACTGCGGCGGCTTGATCGGGCGGCTGCAAGAGCGCCTCAGCGTGTATGAATGCGTGGATGAGTTTGCTGCCGTGCGCGGGCTGGTGTATGCGCCCACGCTTGCCGCGCTTGAGCGCGAAGTGCTGGCCGCTGCCGGCCTTACGATTGTGACGCATGCGCATTTGCTGGCGCGCCGGCAGGCGCTGACGCAGCGCATTTGCGTGGTGCCCAATGGCGCGGACCTAGACCACTTCGCTGCGGCCGGTGCCGCAACAACGCCCGTGGCTGCGGCGGTGGCGGCATTGCCGCGGCCGGTGATTGGCTTCCACGGTTGGATTCAATATTGGGTGGACTTCGACTTGATTGCGCATGCAGCGCGCAGCCATCCAGATTGGTCTTTTGCGCTGGTGGGGCCGGTGGAGCCGCTGGCGCGCGTGGATAAAGTGCGCGGGCTTTCGAATGTGCACTTCCTCGGCCGCCACAGTTACCAAGACATGCCAAACGTGGTNGCTGGATTTGATGTGTGCATNAATCCGTTTGTTTTAAACGAGCTGGCTGATGCAGTCAGCCCGATTAAGTTGTACGAGTATCTTGCGTCCGGNAAGCCGGTTGTTTCNGTGGACATGCCNGCTGCGAATGAATTCCGCGGGNTGATTCCGCTGACGCGCACGCGCGAGCAGTTTGTGGCNGCGCTGGAGCAGGTGCTGGCTTTGGCTGCAANTGCAAACAGCGCCGCACAGGCAGCTGCCCGCAAGCAGTCCGTAGCTGGCTATTCGTGGGCCGCGCGTTTTGCGCAAATGGAAGCGCAGGTAGAGCCGTTGCTGGCGGCAGGCTAACCCGCTTAATATTAATTATGATAATGAGCATGCTAGCAGCCAACCAGCGCTTGCTGGTGATTGTGCCTGCCTTCAACGAAGAGGCCAGCCTGGCGAATGTGATTGTGGAGCTGCGCGCGGCGCTGCCTGGCGTGCGCGTTGTGGTCATCAATGATGGCTCGCACGATGCGACGCAGCAGGTGGCGGAGGGCGCGGGCACGCAAGTGGTGAACCTGCCGTACAACTTGGGAATTGGCGCGGCGATGCAGACGGGTTTTATTGTGGCTGATGAAGAGGGCTTTGATTTTGCAGTGCAGGTGGATGGCGATGGCCAGCATGACCCGCGCGAGATTGGCCGGCTGTTGCAGCCGCTGCTTGATGGAACAGCGGATGTGGTTGTGGGCTCGCGTTACCTGGCGGGCCCCGGCTATGTTTCATCTACGATGCGCCGAACCGGGATCCGCATTTTGGCGGCGTGCATTACTGTGCTTACCGGGCAGCGCTGCACGGACGCCACCTCGGGCTTTCGCGCTGCCAACCGGCGCGCGATTAAGTTGTGTGCAGCGTACTATCCGCCGGACTACCCCGAGCCTGAGTCGCTGGTTGTGTTTCGCCAGGTTGGTCTTCGTGCGCAGGAGGTGCCAGTGAGCATGCGTGCGCGCACCGGCGGCAAAAGCTCCATAACGGCGGCACGCTCCGGTTACTACATGCTCAAAGTGCTGCTTGCGATTGGCGTGATGATGCTGCGGCGGGCGCCGCGCCTGCGGGAGGTGTGAACCATGCTGGGTGATCGATTGACGGCTTTTATTTTTTCGATGGCGCTGGCGCTGCTGCTGCTGGTGCTGGAGCTGGTACGGCGGCGGCTGCTGGCCGAGCGCTACTCGCTGCTCTGGCTGGCGATGGCGCTGGCNGTGCTNNTGNTGGCAGCTTCGCGGCCGATGGTGGACCGGCTGGCGGCGCTGGTTGGAATTTCCTATCCACCCTCTGCACTTTTTGTGGCCGGCTTTGGCGGCATGCTGGTGTTGATGCTGTACCTGACGGCGGTGATCACAAAACTCAGCCGCCAAAACCGAATTGCTGCGCAGCGCATTGGCTTGCTTGATTCGCGTTTGCGGGAACTGGAACGCCCGCGTCAGCCGCACCCCTAGCATCACCCAGCGCGCCCCGCTGCGCCGCATTGGCGCGCGCAGAGTGTAGGCCGCATTTTATTGGGCTGTATGAAACCTTATGCTCATCGCTGACAGCGCTTCACCCCGCCGCGCAATAAGTGTGTGGTGGCTGGCCGCAGCTGCACTCGCGCTGCGCCTGGCATGGGTTTTGCTTGCAAACCCAAACCCAAGTCTTGCCGGCGGAGACGGCCCTTTCTATTTGCACCTTGCCAACCAGATTGCGCGCGGCAATGGCATGCAGTTCAACGGCATGCCGATGGCAGTGGTTGGCCCGGTTTACCCCGCCTACATTGCGGGCTTGCAGCTGCTGGTGGGCGAGCCGCTGATTCAAGAAACAGCGCGGGTGGGGCAGGCGCTGCTGAGTGCGGTGCTGGCGTTGGTGTTGTACGCAATTGGCTGCCGCTTGCACAGCACTGCTGCCGGCTTGTGGGCTGCCGGCCTGTTTGCACTTGACTTGCGCTTTATTGTAGAAGCAGGTTCCATTTCCACCGAGACACTGTTCAGTTTGATGCTAATGCTGACGGTGTTGGCATACCTGCAAGCGCGGGCGCATGCCAAGCCTGCGTGGTGGATGTTAGCGGGTGTGCTGGCCGGACTTACCGCACTTACGCGGGCAGTGGCGCAGCTGCTGCCGTTTGTGCTGCTGGCGCATGTTTGGCTGCAGCGCCGGCCGCGCGTGGCTGGCCGGCACCAACTGCTGCTGTTGGCGGGCTTTGCAGTAGCCGTGGCGCCCTGGGTGGCGCGCAACTGGGTGGTGTTTGGTTCACCATCGATTGGCGAAGGTGGGGCCGCACATTTTTGGCTGGGGGCCACCGGCAGTGGCATGTGGACCGGCAACGAGCAAATGATGGTGGATGTTGAACGGCTGCGCATTGCGCCGGGGTCGCCGCAGTTTGCATATCTTGCGGATGCATTCCATACCATTCTTGGCAATCCTGCGCGGTACATTGGGTTGCGGCTGCAGCGCATGCTTGGTGCATACGCGCAGCCATTTGGCACGGTAGCCGTTGCCGGGGTGTTTGGGGACGTAAGCCTCAAGGCGGCTGCAGGCACGTGGCGCACGGCTGTTGCGATGCTGGGCTACCCCGTGTTTTGGCTCAAGCTGTGGATTTATTTGTGGCACTTTGGCAGTGTACTGCTGTCGGCTGCGTGCGTTGCGCGTTACTGGCGTAAGCCGGGTGTGTGGCTGCTGCCGCTGCTGGTTATTGGCTATATGAGCGTCCTGTACGCAATGCTGACAATTATTCCGCGCTACCTCTTTCCAATCATGCCGCTCTACGTGGTGCTGGCCGCCGCATTCTTAGCAGCGCCGCGCAAAAAAGAATTGGCGGCTCCGGGCAGCTAATGCGCGTCTTGCATGTTGCGAAGGTTACCGGTATTGCGGGGGCCGAAAACCATTTGCTGGCACTGCTGCCGGCGTTGCGCGCACTGGGCGTGGATGCAGAGGTTGTACTGCTGCAGGAACCTGGCCGGCCGGTTGCGCAGCTTGTGCGGGCGTTTCTTGCCGCTGGCGTGCCGACGTTTGAGCTGGCAATTAATATGGATCTTGATCCGTGGTTGGTGGGGCGCCTGGCGCGCCTGGTGCGCAGCCGGGGCGCGCACGCAGTGCATACGCATGGTGTGCATGCGGATTTGTACGGCCGGCTGTGCCTGCAGGGACTGGATGGCGTGCTGCTACTGCAGACGCGCCACAATGATGACCGCTTCCGGCGCCTGTGGATAATGCGTTTACTCAACCAGTGGCTCGCCCGGCGCTGTGTCCGGATTGTTGCCATCTCCGACGCGGTGCGCGAGTTTGTATGCGCCGTTGAAGGCATTCCGCCGCGGAAGGTTGAGCGCATTTATTATGGGTTGGATGCAGCGCCTGCACCACAAAGCGTGGCTGACCTGCGCACAGAGCTTGGCTGGGCCGGCGCACCGCTGATTGGTTTTGTGGGCCGGCTCACCAGGCAGAAGGGTGTGGACGTTCTGCTAAACGCGTTTGCGATAGTGCACCGCGCTCTGCCAACGGCGCGCTTGTTGCTGATTGGAGATGGACCGCAGCGCGCTGCGTTGGCGGCGTTGGCGGGCGGGCTGCAAATTTCAGCAGCCGTGCACTTTGCCGGCTGGCGGGAAGATGCGCGCGCGCAAATGGCTGCGCTGAATGTACTTGCGATTGCCTCGCGGTGGGAAGGCTTTGGTTTGGTGACGCTGGAGGCAATGCAGGCGGGAGTTGCGGTGGTTGCCAGCCGGGTGAGTGCGCTGCCGGAAATTGTGCTGGATGGCGAGACCGGCTTGCTGGTGCCGGCAGCCAACGCCGCCAAGCTGGCAGCTGCTTTGTTGGCGTTGCTGCAGGATCCGCAGCGCGCAATGCAGCTTGGGGAAAATGGGCGGTTGCGCGCTGCCCAATTGTTTACCGTTAAACAAATGGCGGTGCAGCATGCGGCGCTTTATCTATCTCTCGCAGCGCCGGCTAACGCTGCTGGCCGCGCAGGTAAATGATAATGGGGTGTTGTAGAGTTTTGCCGGGGTCAAAAGGAGCAGGCACGTGACAAGATATCTGGTGACAGGGGGGGCTGGTTTTATCGGCTCGAATATTGTGGAGGAGTTGGTGCGGCGCGGCGCCAGTGTGCGTGTGGCCGATAATTTTTCCACCGGCCGCATTGAAAATTTGAGCGGGCTGGCGGACCGCGTGGAGCTGCTGACGGGTGATTTGGCGGAGCTGGATTTTGCGCGGCATGCAATGCGAGATGTTGACTATGTACTGCATTTGGCTGCCATACCCAGCGTGCCGCGATCGGTGGCGGACCCGCTGGCGAACAACCGCGCCGGCGTGGTGGCCACGCTGAACGTGCTGGTGGCCGCGCGCGATGCCGGTGTAAAGCGCATGACGTATGCATCTTCGTCGTCTATTTATGGCGAGGCGCAGGATGCCAACTCCAAGAGCGAGGCGATGCTGCCAGCGCCACTCTCGCCGTATGGTGTGAGCAAGCTGGCTGCTGAGCAATACTGCATGTCGTTTCATGCGGTCTATGGCTTTGAAGCAGTGGCGCTGCGCTACTTTAATGTTTTTGGGCCGCGCCAAAATCCGGACTCGGAATATGCGGCGGTCATTCCGCGCTTTGTGATGTGTGCGCTGGAGCGCAAAGCCGCCACTGTGTTCGGCGACGGTGGCCAAACGCGCGACTTTACCTATGTTGGAAACATTGTGGATGCCAACTTGCATGCGCTCACGCACCCCGCTGCGCCGGGCCAAATATTTAATATTGCGATGGGCACGCCGCACACGCTTAACGATGTACTGGGCATGCTGCGTGAGATTACCGGCAACGACGTAGCAGCGCAGCATACGGCCGGCCGAGTGGGAGATATCCGGCACTCGTGCGCGAATGTGGAGAAGGCGCGCCAGATGCTGCAGTTCACGCCGTCCATCAGTTTTCGGGAGGGTTTGGAAAAAGCGACGGCGTGGTACCGGGCCCAGGCCGCCTAGCTTGCAATGGGGCGCGTCAAGATTCTGCGGGTGATTGCGCGCCTCAACATCGGCGGGCCGGCGGTGCACGTGATTAACTTGTGCGCGGGGCTGGACGCGCAGCACTTTGAGACCACGCTGGTGTGCGGCGACGTGGGCTTGCACGAAGGCGACATGGGGTATCTGGCAGTGGCTGCAGGCGTGCAGCCGGTGGTGATGCCCACACTGCAGCGCGCGATTGCGCCTATAACAGACTTGGTGGCGCTGTGGCAGTTATACAAGCTGATGCGGCGCATCCGGCCGCAAATTGTGGACACGCACACCTTCAAGGCCGGCGCGCTGGGGCGCGTGGCTGCTTGGCTCGCAGGAGTTCCTGTGCGCCTGCACACTTTTCATGGCCATGTGTTTCAAGGTTACGGTGGCGGGCTGCAATCAATGCTGATCGTGCAGTTGGAGCGCGCACTCGGCCGGCTGACGACCCGCGTATTCGGCGTTAGCCAGCTGGTGAATGCTGAGCTGCAGGCGCACCGCATAGTTCCGGCAGCAAAGCTGCAGGTGTTTCCGGTGGTGCTGGATCTGGCACCATTTGCAACTGCTGCACGGCGCGGTACTTTCCGCGCAGAGCTCGGCATTGATGCGGGCACTGCACTGGTTGGCAATATCGGGCGGCTGGTGCCGATCAAAAACCAGGCGCTGTTTCTTGANATTGCNGCGTTGCTGGTGCAGCGCGGCTTCGGNGGAAAGTTTGTGCTGGTGGGCGACGGNGAGCTGCGGGTTGAACTTGAGCAGCGGGCGCAAGCCCTAAAACTAGCGGATCGGATATACTTTTNCGGCTGGCGACGCGATCTTGCCGGCGTCCTCGCGGATTTAAATGTGATGGTNAATACATCGTTGAATGAAGGTACCCCGGTGGCAATAATCGAGGCGATGGCCGCCCGCGTGCCCGTAGTGGCGACAGCGGTGGGGGGCGTTCCGGATCTTGTAACCCACGGCAGTACTGGGTTCTTGTTGCCGACAGAAAGCGCTGCGGCTGGTGCCGATGCGGTTGAAGCGGCGCTGCGCGCTGACGTTGCGTTGTTGGATCGCGCCCAGCGCTTTGCGCTCGAAAATTACAACCTGCAGCACAGCTTGCGCCGTGCTGAAGCACTTTACCGCTCCCTGCTGCCCAACTTCGAATGACACCTTTGCACCCCTTGATGCAGTATGCGATTGTGGCAGCTGCTGCCGCGCTGATCGCGTTTCTGGGCACTCCNGTAACGCTGATGGTTGCGCGGCACCTTGGCTTCACTGACCAGCCCAAGGCGCACAAGTTTCACTTTACGCCAGTGCCTTTGTTGGGCGGCGTTGCCATCTGGGCGGGCTTCATCGGTGGCTTGATGGTGTGGGGCGGCGCCCCAGAGTTTTTTGAGCTGGCTGCAATTATGGCCGGTGCAACTGCGGTAGCAATTTTGGGATTGATCGATGACCGCATGAACCTCAGCCCGCGCGCCAAGCTGCTGGGCCAGGCGGCGGCAGCAGTGGCAGTCAGCGTGGGTGGCATTCATGTGCAGCTGTTTGCGCAGCCCCTGTTTAATTTGGCGCTGACTGTGCTGTGGATTGTGGCCATCACCAACGCCATGAACCTGCAGGACAACATGGACGGCTTGGCAGCCGGCGTGGCAGCCGCAGCTGCGGGCAGCTTTTTGCTGCTGGCCGTGCTCAACGGGCAGGTGCTGGTGGCGGGGCTTGCCGCCACAATTCTTGGAGCGTGCCTGGGCTTCCTGTTTTATAACTTTCAACCGGCCGTCACATTTATGGGCGACACCGGCTCGATGCTGCTGGGCTTTTCGCTGGCGGTGCTGGGCATCAAGCTTAGCTTTGACGGCTTGCACACTGACCAAAGCTGGATGGTGCCGGTGCTGGTGCTGGGCCTGCCACTTGTTTGATGTGGCGCTGGTGGTTGTTTCGCGCTGGCGGCGCGGCGTGCCGTGGTGGCGTGGCGGCGTGGATCACACATCGCACCGGCTGGTGCAGATGGGTCTCAGCCATCGCCGCGCTGTGATTGCCCTTTATGTTGTCACCGGCGTGCTCGGCCTGCTGGCAACGGCGGTTGCGTACGTCGTCACGCGTCCGCTGGCATGGATGTTGGCGCTTTCACTGGGCGGTGTCGGGCTGCTGCTGATTTATTTGCTTGAGCATTTGTGGCCCGGGGCGCAGCCGGGTGCGTGGCGTGTGAATCTGCGCCTCGCGGTGATTGGCGGTGGCGCGGAGTTCTTGCCGGTGCTGGAAGCCTGTGTGACGCTTGGACGGCATGTAGCCGTGTTGCTAACCCCGGCCGGCAACAATACGCGCGGCTGGCGCGACATTGACGGTGAGCGCTTGCAGCAGCTTGCCGTGCGGCTATCTGAGGCGCCCTCCGCCACTCAGTTGTTGGTTCAGTCAGCCGGCAAGCTGGGCAGTTCGCTGCGCGACCAGTCCGAAGTGCTGAACAATGCGCTGCGCATGCGCGGGCGGCTGCTGGCCAATCAGATTTCCACAGACTCCGCCGGCCCGGTGCTGACAGCCAGCGCGGATGCTATACAAGCGCTGCAGGAAACTGATCTGATTGTGGTGTGCGGTGACCTGCATGAGAACGTGCTGGCTACGCTCAGCCTGCCGGAGGTGGCGCGGGAGCTGCGCCGCTCCAAGCGCCCGCGGGTGCTGGTGCATGCCAACCCGCTGGCCGCGCTGGCGCTGCTTAAAGCTGCGGGTGTGGCAGATGTAATCACGCATGCGGTGGCACCCGGGCAGCTGGGCGGGCCGTGGTATCCCGTGGCAGATGTGTCTGACAGCGCCCAGGTGGCGCAGGTGCTGCATGTAATTTGGGTGGAGTGCACAAAGGTGCGTGGCACGCCGCAGCCGCTGGCAGGCTGGGCGCTTGGATAGCTGGATCACAGAGCGGCGCCTGACGGCGGCCGACTATCTGGCGGGGCTGGCCGGCTTCGGGCTGCTCTTCGCCATCTACTTCTTCACAGCTTCGCTGCGCTTCGAAACCGGCGACGAACTGTTTATGTACGACACCGCGGTTGGCTTTAGCCGCCGCGGCAGCGTGCTGCGCAGTATGACCGCCGACATGGACTGGCCGGGTGAAACTTATGTAGAGCCGGCGCAGCCTGTGCTGGCCGTGCCGCTGATTTGGCTTGCGGACCAAAGCGACCGCATCGGAAATGCGCACGCGGCCATGCTCTTCAATCCGCTGGTTACCGCCGCCACCGCTGTGGTGTTGATGCTCTATGTACGCCGCCTGGGCTACGGCATGCATACGGCGGTGTTCAGTGCGCTGCTTTTTGGTTTAACCACTATCGCCTGGCCGTACACCAAAACTTTTCATCGCGAACCACTCTGTACGCTGGGCTTGCTGGTGGCGGCGTATGGCTTATTGCGCTGGCGCCAGAGCTGGTCTGAGCCGGGCGCTGCAGTGCTGCCCTGGCTGGCGCTGGCACTTGTCGGCGGTGCTGCAAGTGTGCTCGCCAAAGAAGCCGGCCTGATTGGCCTGCCATTATTAATGTTGATCCCTTTGCTTGGAAGGCGCTTTATGCCACGCAGTGGGGGGCAGCTTGCTGCTACAGGCCTGTTGGCATTGGTGTTATTTGTGGTTGCGGTCGGCGGTCTTTACTACTACATGCGCGTACTGGGCGCCGGTGGCCCGCGTTTTGATGTGATGGGCCGCATCGGGCAGGCGATTACCAACCGCGGGCTGCTGCTCGAAGGCCTTGCGGGATTGCTGCTCAGTCCCGGCAAGGGCGTGTTTTGGCATTCGCCGGTGCTGCTGCTCGCGTTGCTGGGCCCGTGGTTTGCGGGTTCCCGCCGCTTCGACGTTGGCTGGCCGCTGCTTTTGCTGCTGGCCTTTGCACTTGTGTACGCACTTGTACGCGGCCAAATTTGGTACGGCGGCACAAACTGGGGCGCGCGTTACCTTGTGCCGGTCACGCCGTTCCTGATGTTGGCCGCGGCGCCCATCATTGAGCGCGCGCTGCGTCCGGCGGCAATATTGTGGCGCCTTGGGATTCTAATTGTGGCGCTGGCCGGCCTTGCGGTGCAAGTGCCCGCAGTTGCCATCAACCTGCTCGACTACTATCGCGTACTGGAAGCCACTGGNATTCCCGGTGCGCCNTGGACGGTGGCCATCTGGACACCATACTACTCGGCNATTTTNGGAAACTGGCGCATGTTGCTGGCAGGTACCGCGGTGGATTTTGCCTGGGCGCGCGCATTGACAGCTGGTGCAGATTGGCAGCTGGCTGCCTTGCTGGTGGCGGCTGCTGTGTTGTGTGGCGCGCTGCTGTGGCGTGCATTGCGCAAGCCCGCCGGATATTTTGAGCTGACGGGCTGGTGCCTCGCGGTTGCGGTTGGTTTGCTCGTGCTCGGCTTCGTAAGTTTGCGGCGCTTGTACCCGGACCAGCGCTATCGCGGGGACAGTGTCTTGCTGCAAGCCATGCGCTCGGCGCTTGAGAGTGGAAGTAAAAATACTGACGCCGCCGTTTTCCTCAACAACCGCACCTACTTTGATTTCATGCTCAACTATTTCAAGGGCCGGGCGGTGTGGTACACGCTTGAACTGAACCCGAACGAGTTGATTGCACCCGGCGCGCAGCACCCGCCCCCCAGCACTGACCCCTTCGATATTTTAAATGTTGATGCGTGGACGCCGGTGGACTACTTCGGCCGGCAGCATGCGCAGCTCTTTCTCTTGATGGAGAGCGGCCCCTATACGCCCAATGTGACGCGGGCATTGGAGTGGGCAATGAACACCGATATGCACCGGGTGCGTGCGCTGGAGTTTTCAAATGAGGTGCGGCTGCTGGAGTTTTCAACCAGCAAGGCGCCGGCGCGGGCGGCGCCGCCCGAGTTTGCGCTTGATAACCGGGTGGGAGACAGCCTTGTGCTGCGCGGATATGACGCCAAGCCGCCGGCCGGCCTCGTAAGCCCGGGTTCCATTCTCAATATTTCCACGCAGTGGCAGGCAGCGGAGAATGTTCCGGCTGCGCTTGCAATCGGCACTTACTTGATGAATCCACAGGGCGCCATTGCATTCCAAGATGACAGCGTGCCAGTGGGCGGCTTCTGGCCCAGCGCAGATTGGCAGGCCGGTGCCGTGGTGCGCCACAACGTGGCATTCGTGCTGCCCGATGACCTGCCGCCGGGCCACTACGATGTGTGGTGCATTGTCTATTCTCAGCAGGATGGCACCCGCCTCGCGGTCACTGACGCAGCGGGCACATCCATTCGTGATTATGTGCTGCTGTATGGCGTGGAGATTGCGCGATGAGCGGGTCGGTGCTGGTCACCGGCGCCGCAGGTTTTATTGGCAGCCACGTATGCGAGGCGCTGCTCGCGCGTGGTGAGACCGTTGTGGGCGTTGATAACTTTGACCCGTACTACAGCGCTGTGGAAAAGCGCGCCAACCTTGCGGGAATGCAAAGCTTGCCGCGCTTTTCTTTCCGGGAATTTGATGTGCAAAATGTGGATGGCTGGGCGCCGGTTGTGGCCGGCGTTGACCGGATTGTGCATCTTGCAGCGCTTGCCGGTGTGCGCGCCTCGGTGGAACAACCGCTGGAGTATGTGGCCGTAAATGTGGGCGGCACGGTGCGCGTGCTTGCAGCTGCGGTGCAGGCCGGCGTGCGGCAGTTTGTGTTTGCATCTACATCCTCCGTGTACGGCCAAGCTGCCGAGTTTCCTTTTCGTGAAGACTTGCCGGCGGACCGGCCGCTGGCTCCGTACCCCGCAACCAAGCGTGCCGCAGAAATGCTGGCGCATGCCTTCCATGTGGCGCACGGGCTGAATGTGAGCGTGCTGCGCTTCTTCAGCGTCTATGGCCCGCGCGGCCGGCCGGACATGATGCCGCGCTTGCTGGCGCAGAGCTTGCTGCACGGCAGCAGTGTCTCACTTTTTTCGGGCGGCCAAATGTGGCGTGACTGGACCTATGTTTCCGACATTGTGGCCGGCGTGCTGGGCGCGCTGGATACACCGCGCGGCTATGAGATCTACAATCTTGGGTGCGGTATGCCGGTGCTGATGGCGGACTTTGTGGCGCAGCTGGAGCGGCTGGCCGGGCGCAAGGCGAATGTGCGCTCAATACCGGCGCCGGCGAGCGAGGTTGTGCGCACCGGCGCGGACATCACCAAGGCTGCGGCGCACTTTGGTTATCAGCCGCAGGTTTCAGTGGAGACGGGGCTGAAACTTTTTTGGGAATGGATTGCAGCGCAATGAATTGTGCCGCAGCCCGCAAGCCATTAGCCCGGCGTTTTCAGTATTTGGTCTACCGCAGCTGCCAAGTCTGCAACTTGCGCAACTCCGGCGGGCAGCACGCCGATTTCAGAACCGCGGCCGGTGCGCACCAGCAGTGCGCGTGTGCCGGCGGCCAGCCCGGCTTGCGCGTCCGTGGCCGCATCCCCAACCATCCAGGATTT